>Ga0196963_10001209_pt1 | contig 18558 bp, 29 predicted proteins | sample S1_5metaG_FD_148600 | JGI IMG/M metagenome (GOLD analysis project Ga0196963, IMG submission 148600) | Soil microbial communities from Anza Borrego desert, Southern California, United States - S1_5 | ecosystem: Environmental > Terrestrial > Soil > Desert | place: USA: California | collected... | reverse complement strand
CGCGCTACGGATCGCCGCCGCCGCCTCCCTTAGATCGCTCATTTGCCCTTGCCCCGGACAATCCAGCCGTGCGGCTCCATTACCCACTCGAATTTGCTGGAACGGGTGCCCCAGTACAGCAGCGCGCTTGGGAACGGAGCCGACGACGGCGCGCCCCTGAACACCAGGCGTCCGCGCCAGAAGCAAATCCGATCCGCATATGCCGCGTGCCCTTGCCACCAACCCGCGTCCGTCCGGGCGGGGACCAGCGCAATGGTCTCCCCGCTAGCGTCGGCGCGGTACAGGGCATTGCACCGGCGGATCCACATGCCAATCTCGCGGCCATACGGGGGATTGACGAAAATGGTCCGGTACGCCCAGGGGCGCGACATCCCGTCCATTTCCGTTGTGTAGTAGTACATGGCGCGCGTTGGATTCTCGTCGGTGGTGCACGGATCCAGGTGAATTACGCCGTCGAATACGTCTCGCACCAGGCCGAGAACGTTGTCCGGCGTTTGCCAGTCCATGCGCTCCGATGACAGAAGCGCGGGGCTCACTGCCATAGCTTCACCAGCGTTACGGAAAGGAAAATCCAGATCGCTACCAGCGCCCAGACACCCAACGCCATGGCCATGCCCGCCAGCCACCTCATGGCTTCCACCCCTGGCGCCCAAGCTCGCCGCGGATGTCCGGCGGGGAAAAGTTCGGACCCTTGGTCACCTTCCCGCCGCCGTCCTTGCCGCCGTCCTTGGTCATGTTGCTGCGATGGACCTCATTGAAAATCGGCGAAAGGTCGATCCCGCACGACACCGCGGTCCCGATGACCACGTAGATCAGGTCCGCCATGCCGTCGGCCACCTCCACGATGTCGTCGGCCTGCAGGGCGTCGCACAGCTCCCGGGCCTCTTCTTGGATAAGCCGCGCCCGCAGCGCTGGCTCACGAATCGCCGGTTTGTTGCCAACGCATTGGCCGTACTTGGCGTGGAATTCGCCAACCATCCATTGCTCCCACTTCATCGGGCCGCCCTCCGCGCGCGCTTCGGGGGATGCAGCCAGACCAGCTCAGCAAGGGCCCCTTGCAGCTCCTCAACGGGGACAAACACTGTTGACGTGTCCGTCTCCACCAGCACGCCGTCGGCAGGCACAGGCTGGCGAATCCAGCCGGTATTGTCCGCGGCGGCGAATGTGGCTAATTGGCCCTTGCGCACGGCCGTCAGCGTGTACGGATTAGCCACGGCTCACCTCCGCCAGCTCCGCACGGATAAGGTCTGCCACGGCGTCAGACGCCGCTTGCTCGACCGTGTCAAAGTCTGCGCCCATTGCAGCGCCAGCCTCGGCGGTGCGATTGGCTATCGGCTGCAGCTCCGCCCAGATACGGAGAGCGGCGTCCCTTGGTAGGCCTACGGACTCACAGGCGGACACCCAATCACGCAAACGCGCATGTCTCGCGACATCCCCGCCGTCGTCGGCGTCTGTGAACAGTATGGAGCCATGCTCATTTTCAAGCAGTTCGTTTGAACTGCCCTGATTCTCGTCGGTACATGGAGAACTGGCTAACTTTGAAGCAGTTGACATTGCCCACTCCTATCACGCGTTAGGCCGCGCGGTCCCGCTGCGGGATCCATCACAGCTTGGTCCTCAAGATCACCGTACCATCGGTAGAACTTGGGAATCTACAAAATATAACATGTCAAGGTTGTTTTCGCTGACAGAGAACCTTAAGTTAGGACGTTTACCTACGGAGGTGACTGTGTCCGTGTTCAGGTGTCAGCTACCTACTGGCGGACGCCCATTTGGGCCCGAGAATTCGATGTCGCACCGCGCCGGGCGATACGATCTGTCGCCGGGGGTTCACAGATGACCGATATCGACAGTATCCGTGGGATACTTAAGCGCGCCGAGTTCAGGTATGAAGAGGAGCCACTTGAGGACGGCGGGATCGACCTCACCATTTGGGCGAAGGACGACCAGTGGTCCGGTGACTCAGGCGCGATCCTAGAGTTTGGGCCTGACGGCGCGCTGCGGGAGGTTACCGGGTGGGGCGAGACCTAGCGATCGTCGTCGGCGGATCCGTCCAGGGCCTCTAGCAGGCGCTGCGGCTCCTTCAGACGGGCGTCCAGTTGCTCGCGGGCGGTCTGGATGTGCCGCTGGCTCATGCTGCGGTACTGATCTGCGGTTCGCTTATCGGCCCAGCCAGCTATGTCCATTGCCGTGCCAATCTCCATTCCGCCGAGGGCCGCGAGACTGCCGAAGCTCTTGCGCATCGTGTGAATCCACACCTGTTGGCCCTTTGGGCCACGCACGCCCGCCTGTGAGCGAGCGCGACGAAACCATGATCCGAGCGTCGGCCGCGTAACTGGCTGCCCGGTCGGACCCGGGAACACGTACTTACCGCTGCGGCCCTGTCGCTCGAGGACGGCGAGGGCAACGCTCGATAGGGGAATTATGCGACTGCGCCCCGTCCGTCCTGCCTTGTGCCTGGACGGTGCCAGCGTAATGAATCCGTGCTTCAGGTCGACCTCGGACCACTCAAGCTTGCGAAATTCATCTCGCCTCATGCCGGTTTCAAACGCGAGAATCAGCATGCTCCTCAACAACGGGCGGCAGTGCGACAGGAGGCGCTGGAAGTCATCCTCGCCGATGTGGAAGTTGCGATCGTTCCTGACGGGCTCGCGCTTGACCGACGCTATCGGGTTTTCCTTCGTCGGTATTACTTGCTCCTCTATCGCCCAGGACACGATCGCCTTTAGATGCGCGACTTCTTTGTTGCGCGTTGACGGGGCTATTCCCTGTGCTCGCCTCAGCGACGTGTACTCACGTACGAGTTGAGGGCTAAGTTCCGTCCACGGCCGGGCGGCAAAGAAGGAGGTGAGCGGCGTCCAAATGCTTTGCCTGACGTGCAACCAGCTTGGTATGGCCTCGCGGGCATAGAGGTCATACTTCTCAAATACCTCCGACAGGAGAATCGGGGGCCCCGGTGGCCCTGCCGACGGAGACAGTTTGGCCTGCTCTAGCAGGGCCTCGAATGCTCTCGGGTCCGCCGCCGCCAACGCCAGAAGCTTTGCTAAAGCGGTGGTATCCATGTTCGGATTAGTGTCACCGCGCATACGCGTGTTATCGACAGATTCCACGCTTTCTTTATGAATGCGATTCGAGAATCTGCAAGGATTACATATGGATCACATGGCATGACCTGAACACCTAAGCAGCGTATCCTATTAACAGAACAGGTCCTATTTGGTGCCGCGCTTGGACCAAATCAATAAGCCGTTGACCTTAGCGTGCACCTCGTCAAGCGCCTCACGGAGGGTCGCGCCCCTGCCGTCGAGCTGACGGCGGATCTCTTTCAGGGACTCATCAAGGTCATCCATCTGATCGATCAGGATGTCCACCTTCTCATGGATCGTTAGTCCCTCTGGTTCTGGCGTCTCTCCTCTTGGCATTTAGTCACTCCCTGCTGGTGTCCCGTGACTTATTCCCCTCGCCGCCCTTGTCAGTTTTCCACCGGAAAACTTCGTACTTCCCACCCTTGCTGACCGCGCCCGCCTCTTCGAGCTGGGCCATCAGCTCAGGCGGCACTGCGCTGGCGGTAATCGACGTGCGGCCGGAGACCAGTGTGGGCGCCCAGATCTTGCCGTTGGACCGTATGCCGCCGTTCTCGCGCGCGAAGTCTTGTAGGCGGGCCTTGGCGACCTTGACCGCGTCCTCCATTGCCTGAACAACAAACAGCGCTTTGTCGGCATTGGCCATTGTCAGCCCGCCGGGCGACGTAAAGGGCACAAGCGCCCCCTCGCCGTCCTGTACGGGCAACAGCCACGCCTTGCAATGAGTGCGGCGAAAGCACGAGCCACAGTGCGATCCCACCACGGGGACGTCGCGCCTACGGCCCAGCGCCGTGCGCACGCGGTCGATGATCCACCCCGCCTCGGCCGTCACGATCCAGCGAGACAGGCGCAGCGGCGGGAACTGCGTAAAGAACAGTCCGACGCGAAACCTGGGCGCGGATCGCTCAATTGCCGACGCCAGCCCGTACGTCAGTAGTTGCAGATTGTCGTCCGGCTCCGCGACCTTGTCCGGGTTGCCCGTCTTCAGATCGGGAACGGTAATGGCGCCGTCCTCGTGAGTCAGCACCATGTCCGCAGTTCCCTCGGACAACACGACGCCATCATCGTCCATTAGCGTCACGCGTTGCTCAGACTCAATCGCCACGTGCTTCGGAAATGTAGCGACCATTCGCGCAACCCACTCAATATTGCGCTTGCCCTTGATGTGATCGTCCATTTCGGCGTGCGCCGTCGTTCCGCCCTCGGCGGCGCTGGATGATTCCGGATGATCCTCGGCGAGCTGAACGGCGTGGCCGCATTTCTCGGCCAGGCCAAGTAGGCTGGGCCGAATCACTTGCGCACCTCACAGCGCGCGCCATGGGACTGCCCGAGTTCCCCGCAGATGCAGCCGGGGTGGTGGGGTAACTGCGCCCAGCGCATTGCCAGCGTGTCGTAAAGCCACGTGATGCCATTGTCATCCAGCGCCAGCAGCAGATCGCGGCCCTCGCCTGACCCGCACGCCACCTGAACAAACCTACGTCCGCTCATGACGCCACCTTTTCCAGTTCGACCTGGCGCTCGCGGAGCCTCATCAGCTCGGATGACACCGCCTTCTCCGCCTCAAAGAGCGCGGCGCCAACCGCGTCTTCAAGCGTCGGACCTTCACCATTCCATTCGTCCATGCGGACACGCCACCCGCGTAATTCCCGCCAAATGGTAACCCCCTGTGCATCGACTGGGCCGCCCTCACGCGCGACATAAATCCTGATCATTCGCTCTAGCATTTGCTGCGCGCTCATGACGCCGCCTTGCTGTCGGCAAGCTTCGTGGCCTGCTCAACCTCGCTATGGGTCAGCTCCTTGGAGCTAGTAACCTTGCGGCCAATGGCGCTGGAGATCCACTCCAGGGCCCGATCGCGCCGCTCCGCCTCTGTCGCTCCACCCAGGCCCAGCTTGCGAACCGCGATCTGAAGCTTCATCAGCTCCGTGCTAATGACCTTCGCCTTAGGTTGCGCGGTATTGCCGCGCCCGTTGACGTTGAATGGCCCTGCGCCATTCTGCGCCGTGCTGGGTGCAGGCGACGTGTCCGAAGGCGTCGCAGATGGGGCAGTGGCCGTCGGTGCTTTTGGGGCGGGCTCAATAACCTCCGCGTCAACCACGGTCGCCTGGGCCATTTCTTCCGGCGTATAGAGGCCAGACAGCTCCTGTGGGAAGGCCTTGCGCAGCGCCAGTGACTCCGCAACCTTCGCGATCATGACGTCGGGCATCTGCCTCCAGAACTTCGCGGGGTTGCCGTCCCGATCGACCTGCACGTAGCTATCGAAGCGGGCGACGCCGTAGATCGGCTCTCGCGCGCCGGCGCGCCATACGCCCACCTTGGCAGCAGCGGGCGGCTTCTTATCCAGCCATACGTCTTTCCATTCGCCGTCGGCGCCGCACCAGAACGGGCCGCACTGCCCCTCGTATCGCCCGGTGCGCTCTGCGATTAGCCGGAATCCGTCGATCCCCGTCTGAATACTCATCACCTCGCGACCCTCTTTCTTGTCCCAACGCTTGACGGCGTAAATCTGCTTGGCAAACGGATCCAGCCCCGTCCGATTGCACTGCTGAATGAACAGAGCTAATTCATCGTCGGTTGAGCCCTTGCAGATGGTGCGCTTGATTAGCTCCACCTGTTCAGCGGTCATTCCCTGGCGTACCGCAATCCCGTTCGGCTGCTTTGTAACCATCGCCGTTTCCATTGTGCCCTCCATTACTTCACTGGCCGGCCGTCGTCGGCCAGCATCCCGATTGCTTCTGCATGCGTTCGTTCGATCAGCTCAGCGACGGTCAGCATGGACGCGCGGATAACCCGCGGGTCACAGTTGGCTGCGTCGCGCAGGAATTGCGCCAGGCCCGGCAGGCGAGAGACCGCCAGCTCCATGCGCCCGCTGCGGCGGCCCTGCCAATACTCCTCAGTGAGGATCGGCTCATAGGGCTCGAACTTCGTGGGTTCGTCGTTCCATGAGTCGGAGAAACTCACGACGCCACCTCGAAGCGGGCGTCCAGCGCAGCACCCTCGGCCGCGCAGGCGGCGCAGACGTACTCGCCATCGAACACCGTGGCGGGCGCCAAGCAGACAACGCAAATGTGTTGTCCGGTGGACCCGCAGGTCATGCACCAGGGCTCGCGACTCCAGGCGCAGTCATTCGTGCCGCCGGCGCCGCGCCCCTGGCAATCCGTGCACTCGATGCTCTTTCGTGTTCGTGTCATGTGACTAATTATCGGCGTATTAGTCACAAACTCAAGAAAAATCGACACAGGCCGGAGCCACGCGAAATCATCGGCGAATTAGTCGCGAATCTCGGCCCATGCGGCCAGCGGAATGCCGAATTCTTTCTCGATGGCTTCCGCGGCCCTGCGTGGGATGGGGCGTCGATTGGGCGGATCTGCGTACCACGACTTCACCGTAGACGGCGGATATCTATGTTTTTTGGCCCACTCCAGCACATTCGCCTGCTGTGCGAATGGGTGACGTGACTCAGTGGGCCGCCCACGCGGTCGGGACTCCTGTGCTACATCCGACATGCCTGTGACCATATTCGGTTTTAGTCGCGACCGCAAGACAGAAACCGCACGCCTATACACCTCTGCGCGCGCCAGCGCCTCTATAGCCGCAGTTCCGCCACCGGAGGCCAGCAGGGCCTTGCCTTCGCGTTCCTCGCGTTCTGCGCGTTCCTGGAGGGCCCCTATCGCTATCTGAATGGCATCGGCCGGGGTCACGCCGTAGATATACTATGGCCGGCGGGCTCGTGCGTCATCTTGCGCCAGGCCAAGCAGGGCGTATCCCGCCACATCCCGCCAGGGGCTTTCCCCGCCGCGGTCCAGGCCATCGGCGCCCCGCTGTGCGAGCCTGCACAGCTTGTCCAGGACGCGCACGACCAATAGTGCTGTGTCGTAGGCGTGCGGGGGGATGCCATCGGGGTAGAGGGCCGCCAGGATCGCGCCAGACTTGCCCGCCGAATCACCATAGGCGACCTGCTTGCTGGCCACCAGCTCGCCAACCTCGGCGCCCATTGCCTTGAAGTCTTTCACGCCGCCTTCCTCCGTCCCATGGTCTCCGTCAGCGGCCGCAGCATCGACTGTCCACTCACAATCGGGACATTGATGTGAAGGAACCGCCCTGATTGTGAAACAAACTGGACACCATACCCATGGGTCCACGAGCTGACCCCCGTATGCAGATAAAGGGGCTGAAGCTGGGCTAGCGTCCCTGGACACCACGCACCAATTTCGCCAGACGCTGCAGTTCGTCGAATAACAGACTGGCTCCTGTGAGTATGTCCGTGAACGATTGGGGCGCCGAAGTCATCGAGGTGTGCGCTTGTTGCATGCTTTCCAGCGCGGAAGCCATGTGCGAAGTAGCAGCGTCCAAGCTTGATCGTACCTGGGATGCTAAGCCCCATGTATTGCTTGTCGCTGCGGTAGTAGCGGATCCCGCGTCGCTTGAGCTGCAGCCTGGCCTCCGGGTCGATTCCATCTCGCATGTCCTCTGCGTCTTCAGCGCTGCTAAAGGTTCGTGCCACCCACCGCTCTGCGTGCATTTCATGATTGCCTGCCAGGTAATGAATCGTGGCCTTCGGGGCGTTCTTCTGGATCGCGTCTAGAAAGCGGTTTGCGGCGTTGATGTCCTCGCGATAGCTGTATTTCAGCTCGCTAACGTAGTTGCGCGGGTGGCCCGAGAAGATGCCGCTAACGTCGACGTGGTCGCCCAGCATGACGATCTCGCCTGGGTCCAGCCACTTAAGATCGGCAAGGAATGCGCGCTCTGCTGCTTTGTCGATATACGCGCCATGCGAGTCAGGAATAATTACGCGGAGCACGGGCGCCGCTCTTCAAACATCTTTAGGTACGTCACGACGTTGTTAGCCCTTTCAATGTTGATTCCGCGTCCAAGAAACGTGGTGTTGCACCGCCAGCAAATCGCCCCTCTAACCCATGCCTTCCGCTTGTTGGGTGGGAGCTTCTTCCAGCCGCGCACGTGGTAATGATCTATGCAGAGACGGCCAGACTTAGGCACCTGATGACAGATGAAGCAATGGCCATCGCGTATGCCGGGCAGCTCGCGCCACTCCTCCAGAGATAGCCCATAACGCCTGAGCGTCGCGGGGCGGGGCTCCTTAATCAGGCCGCACCTCTTCAAACGTCACGTCGTCGCCACTGATAGCGACGCACGTAACGACGCAGCGATTGTCACCAAGCTCTAGCTCATACCGGCGCCCGATGCTGAAGCGCTCGCCTGAGCCCTCGGGCAGCTCCAGGGTTACGCGACTGGGGCGCGACATACGCGGTCCTCGTATTTAAAGCCACGCGGGTCGATATAGCCGAGGTCAAAGTAGTCCCACGAGCGCGTGCGCAGGTAAACGCCGTCTCCGTCGCGCGATCCGGCCTTGTTGGTGTTGAATTCCAGGGTAGACGCAACCGCCGGGCGCTCCGCATCCCAGGGGAGCACAATTGCTACGTGTCCCAGATTGGGATTAGAGGTTGAGCGGTGGCCGCCGATTGCAGGTCCCATCAGCGCCTCCTTGCCACGCATCCAGGAAGGCGTGCGAGAAAACAGCTTTATTACACCTCCCGTTTTGGGGAGCGGGTTACGGCTATTCAGTTCGCGGCATGCCTCGTCGAAGCACCAGCGAATACCGGCTACGCAATAAGGACTCCCGGGCGGCAGGCCCAATGGGCGTAGGTACTTCTCGCACTCACCCCTGTTATTTCCCCTTTGTTCTTTCGGTCCGACTTCGTCCAGGGCAATTTCGAGTACACGTTCCCACAGGCGCTCCATAAGGAGCACATGGTCCTCGGCGACACTCATCGTGCGATGTGGTCGATGGCGCCAACTGCTAGCGCCTCTTCCGCGTCAAAGAACCACTCTTTATTGCCGGCGAACTTCGCCATGCAATCCGCCTGGCTAATTTTCAGCCTGCGGCAAAACTGTCGGCCCAGGGCCAGGCTAATAACGCGCAGGTGGTCGCTGTCCGTCTGCAGGTCGCCAGCCTTGCCGCCGGAGCGCCCGGACGCCCCGTGCATCATCATGATAGTCCGCGGGAGGCCGACGCGCGTAGTACAGGCGCTAGTAAGCACGGCCCCCATGCTCATCGCCACGTCAACGCGGCAAATGATTGGATGCGGGTACTCTTCCATGGCGCGCAGCAGTTCCAGCCCGCCGTAAACGCTTCCGCCCATGGATCGAAACACCAGCACCACGGGCCCGCTTGCGTGCTTGAAGAAGTCCAGGGCTGCGACTACGCCCGGGCCGTCGATCGACTCAATGACGTGAACCACGTTGATCACGGGGCCACCTGCGCGCACCGTATTGGTAATGTCGACCCGCTCGTGCGACTTCATGGCGGTACAGCCGGGGATAAAGGAAAACAGGAACAACGCGGCCACGTACTTCATATGTCTCCTACTTAGTGCGGCGCAGACCCATCAACCACTTGGCCACCGGCGCCCCCAGTGCCGCCAGAAGCACTGCGACGGTCCACTCTTCCGATAGACGCTCCGCCAGACGAAGAAAAACCGCCCCCAGCACCGCCGTAATTCGCTCCGGTTGTTTCCACCAGGGCGCCAACGATGAGGAGACAGATAGCGAAGATTCCGACGACCCGGTTGGTTCCTTGCTCATAAGCTATTGCGCGCGCGGGCATGGCCCGGTAACCCCTTACTTCTTCAACGCGGCCTTCGCCGACTTCGCGGCGTTGACAACTGTCTTCGCTTCACTGGCCGCGCCGGCCACATCGCCCTGCTTGGCCTTGGCGATGCCACGCGAGATCGCGTAAGCAGCGCCCGACACCGCAACGGCCACCGCCGCCGCTGGCATGCCGATGATGCCAGCCACACCCCCGGCAACCGTGCCGAGGATTGAAAATGCCGTAACCCAGAACTCCGTGCTCTTGATACCTGGCTTCATAGTCCTTCGCTTTCTAGAATTGCGTTTGCTGCCGCCACCTGGGCGTAGAACAGATCGTTGCGGTCGCTGGGCGCCGTCCAGCTACCCTGCGAGTGGTGAGGGATCGGAGCGAACGTGCGAATGCGCTCGCAGTGCAACAGCTCATGCGCAAGCGCTGTCGTGCTGGGCGGCTCCTCGAGCTCGATGACCACCTCGATTAGGCAGTCCTTCTCGCCCATCGGGAACGTCACGCCAGCAACGCACAGCCCGCTGAACGCCTCGATGAAGCCGGGGCGGCCACCCTCGGACCAACAGCGCTTTTCTTCGGGAATGTCCGTTGGCAGCAGAAACCGGACGTGGGGAGGATTTCCCGGGGCCTCGAATAGCTCCCAGGAAATGACAATGGCCCGATCGGTCTCGGGCGTGTTCCGGTTGGGCAGCTTATACGGAGTTGCGCACGTGGACAGGGCAAAGGCGCCGAGAACTACCAGCGCCCGCATTACGAGCCGGTTGTTCCTGTCACGACGATCGCGCCGGCGGCCCGGATCGCGTCGACGGCGTCCTTGATGCCACCGACCTTCAACATCGCTGTGCGGACCGTGTTGAAAAGCGTCGGTGAGGTAATTTCTACGGTTTCGCCAGTCGCGTAGTTGAAGCCGACGCAGCGCCCATTGGAAACGACCACGTCGCGCTCTGTGCCCAGTCCGTCACGGAACCGAAACACCGCGTGCGGCGGCGGTCCGGGGCGGATAATGATTTCCTTGAGCGTGAGCCCCGTATCCTGACGGGGCACCGATGGCGTGATGTCACCTGCGGCCATTACTTATCTCCCTTAATCGCCCCGTTGGCCGGCGCGTTGTTGTCGTTCTTTCGTGATTTCTCTAGCTCGGCGCCCTGCTGCTGCATGACCTCAGCGGCTTGCAGCAACATTCCGGCGCTGATGTAGTCCCCTGCGAGCGCCACGACCGAAGCGCGCTGGCGATACGCGTCTATGCTGATGCTGACGTTCATGGCTTAGTTGGGAACGCGCAGGACCTTGAATCCCGCTCCGCCGCTGTCAGTCGCCCCCATGGTCACTCGCTGCAGGGTCTCCGTCCCGCCCACGTCGCGCCTGATAAGCAGACACGTCTCTGTGTCAGCGAGGTCCGCGGCGACCTGGAAGTAGTCGCTGCCCCCCGCCCGCAGGTTCATAAGCCGATGCGTACCGCCCACTGCGGTGAGCGTAGAGTCCATGTAAATGCCGTTGACGGCCCCGTTGGCGCCGCCTGTTTGATTGACGGTGTACCCGATGTTGACGTGGCGATACTCAGCCGTACCGCTGGTCGGGGCGAAGCCACCGCCCGAATACGCGTTGTTGTCGACACGCAGGAACGTCTGAGTTCCCGACGTCTTTGTCTGGGACGGCACAATGCTAAGGCGAAGGCCTTCGTCTTGTGAGCCCGCACCGCCGAGGATATTGAGCGAACCAACGCCCGTTTCATTTACGCCGCTAACGTTGCCGCAGCGGACTTCGAACGTGGTCAGGCGATTGGCCGAGAGAGACTGACCGCCGTCATTGATGTTTAATTGCGCCCCATTTGTCCCGCCGTAGAACACGATGTCATTGCCATTGCGGCGAAGTCCCATTGCTGGGACGCTGGCAAACGAAATGCCCGGTAGGGACGCGGAGCCATCGGGGGCGAGATACTGGCCAGGGGTCCAGCGGTGTTGCTCCGATGCTTCCGCCGGCACCGTTCCGGAGTTGACCAGCGCTAGGCGCAGGGCCGCCACCTCGGCGCCCGCAGTGGCCGTGGTCTCGACGGCTCGGAGCTTCGCGAGTACCTGGGTGGCCCCGCCCGCATCTTCTGACGAGAAAACCAGACCGGTGCCAATGTTATTGGCTGGGGTCCCGGTCGTCAGATGCGTAAGCGTGAGAACGTCGGTCGTGGCGTTGGTAGTTGCGTTCTCAACCGTTGTCGAAAAGCCCTGCCCGGCGACCTGGGTCAGGTTGTCGCTATAGACAGCCACGGCTACAGATCCTTGACCGTCACATCAATGACGATCGTGCCAGTGCCGCTTGCGGTGACCGCCTTCATTCTGGCCCGGCGGAATGGGAACGCGGTCAGGCGGACGCCGAATACCTCCGCGGAGGACTTCTGCGGAATGCTAATGGCGTCGTACGTGAACCAGCTATCCGTGGTTAGGGCAATCTCGCTGTCCGGCGAATTGCTGGCCTCAACGGTGTACGTGGTCGTCGTTGAGCCCGGGTGGTTGACCATATAGCCAACCACGGAACTGGCGGGAACGTACGTTGCGGTCGTGGTCTGTGTGCCGTCTGCGGCGGCGTTGAAAACGCGATTTGATTGAACTGACAAGCTATTCCTCCTGATTGGGTTAGCGGGGGATCACCCCGTTAGGCCTCTATCAGTAGTGAATAGCGGTCGGTTTTACTTGCCGCCCTTCGGCTTTGCCGAGACTTGGGCTTGTGTTTCCTCGCGTTCCGGGTCGATCTTGAATGGCTTGGGCGGCGGGGGAGGGGGCGGAGTGGGCGGCGGGGCATCCTCTGGCGGGGCACCACGCAACGTGCGCAACATGGCTTCCCACTCCCAGCCGGGGGCCCAGTCAGGATTACGCGCCAATTGGGACGCTATTTCATCGTCCAAGATCTGATTGGCAAATGCGTATAACTCAGGGTAGGCGGTCTTGAACGCGGCTACCTGGGCGGCCGTTAACGTGCGGCTGTCCATTTCGTCAAGAATGCGCTCGGGGTCGTCCAGAACGAGAATCTGACTCCAAACCTCTTCCGTGTCGTCGGGCGAGAGGGGCAGGATCTTAGGCCCAGCGAGCGTGTCGTACGTGTACTTTGGCCATGCCGCGACGAGGTAATCGCGCGCCGCGGTCAGCCCCAGGAAATAGTCGGCGACCAAGATCGGGTCCAGGGCCATGCCCTCCACCCATGCCTGCACCTCGGGCTCGCTGGGCGGCGTAGCTAGGCGCAGCCACAGGGCCTCCAGGTTCTTGGGCGGGACGTACTTGAATGGCTTCGCCTCGGCGGATACCCAGCGACGTAGGCGCTGCTCCCACTTAGTCACAATCGCCTGTGACGCGGCATGGTCACGGGGCGTGATATCGCGAGGAAAGATGCCAGTTACGGCCAGTAGCGCGTCGCATTCAATGCTAGGCATAATTAGTCACAAAACCTATTGACAGCGCGCCACGGAAGCGCGATCCTGGGGGCATGAAATACGTGGCGTTGGTGTTGGCCCTGGCCGCCGGCTGCGAGAAAACGCCGGTTCGCTACTACGTGTGCGATCAGGACTTCAAGGACTGTCGGCTCGTCGCCAGGTTTGACGATATGGACAGTTGCGAGAGGTACAACGACATGAACTCTTGGTTTTGTAACCTCAAGACCCACCCGGGCTACGCCGTGTGCAAGATCCCCACGGTTGATGAGCTTTCGGGCCATGCCCGCGGAAAGTGCAAGTAAATGCCCTCCGCCGCGAACGTTACGTATCTCTGGCGAACGGAACCCGACGAACTGCCCCGCGGGGTCGCATGCTGCCAGTATTGCAGCGAGCTGTGGGACGCTGGCGAACGCGGCGGATGGGACCTCGGCGGCCCGATCTTCCGCGCCTGCCCGCCGTGTAAGCGAAGATTTGGAGACTGATATGCTAAAAGACATGCTTAACTGGAGCGGGCTTCAGTGGATTGTGTTTGCCGGTGTATTGGCCGCAATACTGATCGCGCTGCGATCACTTTGATTCGTCCTCTCGGTCACGGTCCACGTGCGCGGCTATGCCGGCGCGACCGATCGATCGAGACAGGCGATCCGCCGTCGGAATAGGCATGAACGGGCGTCCCTGGGCCGCCTTTATGCCGAGCGTGGTGATCTTGCGATCCGCGGCGCGGGCTGCGGCTGGTATGCCGCGGCTGGCCACGGCGACCGCAAGACCAACCGCCGCCTTCTTTGCCATGTCTTCCATGTCGTCGCCCTGTGCCATGCCAACGACGGCGCCGACTCCGCCGGCCATGCCCGCGGGGCTTGCTACCTTCTCCGCCACGCTAACAAGCGACGACTTTCCCGTGGCCTCCTTCCATTTCCGTAGACCAAGGCTCTGCTTGATAGTAAGCAGAGCATTCATCCGCTTGTTGTTCTCGCGGATCGCCGCCGCGGCCTTCTCCAAGTCCGGCGCGCCCTGGGCGGCCTTTTTAAGAGCCATCTCCATGGTTGAACCGGCCACCGCATCGACTTGCTTAAGAATTTGCGCCCTTTGATGCTCGTTTAGCCCGCCCAGCACTGACGCCGATGCATTTTGCGCCTCCGTCGTCAGTCCACGCAGGCGCGTAAGCGTCATGCCGCCCGTGTCCGCGGCGTTCTTTACAATCGTGTTGCGGTACGCCTCGACGGCGTCAGCGACCTTTGGCTTCCCCGCGCGGCGGGCGCCGTTGATCAGCTTGTCTAGGTGCTTTTCCATGCCGTCCATATCGACGACATCGCGTCCAGCGCGGGCGAAGGTCTCATACGCGTCCTGGTTGGCCTTCCCAACCCGGTCAATGATCGGCGCAAGGGTCTTCTCCCCCTCCTTGGCGCTCGACTGATACGCCTTGCGCACCTTGCTCGCGTCCGGCCCGTGCACTACTTCCTTGAAAATGTTGTCGCCGGCCCGGTCCACGCGCTTGGCGGCCGTCGGGGTTGTCCGCGTTCCGCCGGGGCTCTCTGCGACCTCGTTTAGGATTCTGTCGCGAAGGTTCCCGGTGACCGCTTCTCCGCCTTTCTTGACGGCTGCGCTCAGGGCGGCGCCGCCACCGGCCAGGGCGGTCGACGCGGCCGCTCCGGTCCCGACGTCGCGGAGGTACTGGCCGACATCTCCGCCCGCCAAATCGGCCGTAGAATACCCAGAGCCCGCCGCCGCGCCCTCAATTGCCGCCGGAGCCAGGGCGCGTACGCCCTTTGACGCCAAGTCTACGCCCTTGGCCGCAGCCCCAATGCCTTGGCGCAAGACTCCGCCGGTTGCGAGGCCGCCGGCGGACTGAAGCGCAAAATCAGCCACGGGCCCGACGTTCTCGGCTGACTTGGCCTGCGCTGTGTCGAATTCGTCGCGCCTTTTGGCGTAACCCTTGCCGGGATCAATGCCGATTGCGCGTGCCGCGCCCTCAGGAAGGATCTTCCCTAGGCCACGCTCTATGGCGGCTGACGCCTCGGCGGCATGGCCAAACGTGGCGCCCTCTGTAACGCGCCTCGCTACGTCGGTGCCAAGCTGCTTTGTCTTGTCCCAGAGCGTGGGCTCTGGCTTCGTTACGACGGGGTAAGTCGGCTTGGCAAGCGCGCCCGGCGCCTCGTGCGGCTTCGTTGCGCTGAACGTGTCGCGGTAGGGGCCTGACGTAGACGCGCCATCGGTCAGCTCGCGCAGCTCATCCGGCGTAGGGTCACGCCACTTGGATTTCTTAGCCGCCGGCGCGGGGCCGTTAAGCTCCGCCAGTTCCTCCGGCGTTGGATCTCGATAGGCCATTAGTCCTGAATCTTCCAGGTATTGCCAACGCGGACGGCGGTCTTGCCGTTGGCGAGTTTCTTTGTTTCGGGGCCTGCGCCGCGCGAACGGGGCGCGGGAGCTGGCGCGGCTTGCGCTGGGGCTTGCTGCTGCACCGAGGCACCCTCGGGCGGCTCATTAAGCATCGGCAAGATCTGTTTGCCGGGCAGGCCAAAGCTGTCGAGGTTCTTTGCCACGCCGCGATCTAGGCCCTCTAGGCCCTTGTCAACGCGCACCCCCGGGTCGCCGGTGTACAGAAACGCATCGCCCGATCCAACCACGCCCTCGATAAGCTTCGCATCGGGACCAGACAGCGCGCCCAACTTGGCCTTCATGCTGTTATAGAGAACCTTGGCCTCGGAGGCCATCGCCTTGCGTTCCTCGGCTGCGTCGGTACCAGGGAGCACCCGTCCTTGCTTATAGTTCTCGCGCAGACGGGACATGATGTCGCGGAGCTGGCGGTACTCCTTAATGCCCTCGTTAACCGTCGCGTCCTTTTTCGGATCGCCAGTGCTGGCAATTGGCTTGCCGCCGGGGCCGAAGATGCCGCCAACGGCGCCGCCGGTAGGCTTCCCGGGGTCATTTACCGTTACGCTCCCGCCGCGGTTCTCGACGGTCTTCTGGTTAAGCTTCGCGTACTCGCCCTGCTTATACATCTCCCATTGCTGCTGACTTGCGGCGCGTATCGCCTCTGCCTTGGCCTGCGCTTCGGGGATGCCCATGCGCTTTGCAATGGCACCGGCCTGTCGGGCCATGATCTCGCCCTTTACCGCGTCCTGTTTGGCCAGCAGGCCGGCCATGCGCTCTGTCTCGGCGTTATAGGCGTCAAGATTGGTCCGCCGCAGGGCAACGATGTCCTTGCGGTTCTGAAAGCGATCCATCTTGAGCTGACGATCGCGCGCCATCGCATCCTGAAGGATATCCATCGCACTGTTGCGATTGTTGGGTCCCGCCGCGAAACCACCGAGGCCCACCAGGAACGCCGAAAGGACCTTCGCAGGCGCTCCGCGGTCCTCCCAAAAGTCGGTAGGCTTGGCGTCGGCGGCCAGTTGCTTAACATCGTCATCAAGGGCCGCATTTAGCTGCGCCCTGCCTTGTTCGCGCTGCGTGCGCAACTCGTTCTCCCGCCGAAGAAAGGCCTCCTTCTCTGCGGCCTGCTTTTCCTCCTCTTCAGCCGCCCGCCGACCCGCCTCCGCCGCTGCCTCGGCCTCGCGCCGGCGCGCCGCCTGGGCCTCCGCCTGAGCAGCCTCCGCTCGGCTCATCGCCTCCAGGGCATTCGGGTCCATGGTCTCCTTGGTTGTCTGGCGAGACCAATCGGAGCGCTGCGTACGCTCCGGGCGGGGCGGATACATCAGGTTTACCTGCGGCACGCCTGGCGGCGGTAGCCGCGTGGGATCGTCTCCGTATGCCATTACGCGCGTCCCTTCTTCGCCTTCAGGGCCTCAAGCAGCAACATGTTCGTCAAGCCCCCGTAGTCCACTCTTTTGACGCCGTCGTCGCCGTTAAGCACATGCTTCGCCGTCGCGGGGTGTTTTTCGAGATCTTGCGCCATGTGGCCGACGTGCTTGCCGTTGCTCTTGTCGCCCTTGTATTCGAATTCGTACATCTTGAGCGCCTGAGACAGGGCCGCGTCGGGCTTCAGTTCCTTGATGTTTTCCTTGGCGCGCTTATCGGAGATCGCCGCCATACCGGCGTCAGATGCCGCCTTGAACAGCTTGTCACCAAAGCCCGCACGCCGGTCCTTGTCCTTATTCGCCTGCTCCATGCCGGCCGTTGTCGCGTCCTGTGCCTGCCCAGATGCGCTGATCGCGTCGCCGCGGATACCAGCTTCGCGCTGAATATCCTGACCACGCGTCGTGCTCTGCGTTGACTGGTTCGTCGTCGCAGCCTGCTGCGTGCGATCGGTGTTCCGCGAGCTGACGCCAATGGTGTTGGACGCGTTCTGGACGTTAACGTCAGTCTGCCGGTTCGCCTGATTCTGTGCCCCCGTATTGTATGCCCCGGCGTTCGTGGTCGCCGCGTCCTGGCGCTGCCCCGCATTGAATTGGCTGCCCTGCTGGCGCTGACCCGCATTGAACTGCGAGTTCTCCTGTGCGCGGTTCGCGTTCCCGGTGTTCGCGGTCAGGTTGCCCTGGGCGATGTCCGTGGCGCGCTGGTTGGACGCAGCCGCGTTCCCCTGCTGGACATTGACGTCGCGGTTGGCGTTGCCCTGCGTCACTTCCGCCGTGAGCTGCCCCTGGGCCTGCGTCATTTGGTTCGACTGACCCGCGTTGAACTGCGACGCCTGGTTGGCCGCCCCGGCCGCAAACTTGCTGACATCCGTGCGCTGGCCGGCGTTGAACTTCGACACGTCTGTGCCCATTTGGGCCGCCGTGATCGCCGTCTGTGCATCGCCCGCGCGCATGCCGGTAGCAAGCTCGCCAAGCTGACTGCGGGCTGCCGCGGACTCTTGCGCGCGGAGCTGCGCGCCCGCCATGGCAGCGTCGGCTCCCTGTTGTCCCATGGCTAGCATGGCCTCACGGCGCGCTCCTGCGCGCTCAGTACCGCGTGCCTGGGCCGCCATGCCCATCTGTTCACGAGCGAGACCCGTAAGCGCCCTGTTGTACTGGGCCTCAGCTACGCTGGGCGCCTTGCCCTCGATGACAGCCTGAAGGTTTCCCGCCTGCTCTTTTTGCAGATTGCGGGACTCCATCATCTGGGAGCCATCGATCTGCGATGCTCGAGCGTCATATGCCTCTGCGCCCTGCCAACTTGCCTGGGCGGCAGGCCCCATTTGCGGGACGTCCACCTCACGGGTGCGCGCCCGCTCAACGCTCGGATCCAAGCTGAACTTGACGCGCTCAGAGGCATCAGACTGGGCAATGTCGGCTTCCTGGGCACCGACGCGCTCAATGGGACCGGCGTCAGCGGCTTCGATCGTGGGCGCCGCCGCTTCCTGTGAAGCGGTGATGTCGGCGGGCGCGTCCGGGCGGTTCTTCATGTCGCCCATGAACTGCTCATACATCCCGAGGGCGCGACCCCGATCTTCGGTGAGCTGGCTAGAGTCGACTGGCTTATGGGAATCGCCGTAGGCTTTGTTATAAGCCGACTTGACGATCGCT
>Ga0196963_10001208_pt1 | contig 18602 bp, 12 predicted proteins | sample S1_5metaG_FD_148600 | JGI IMG/M metagenome (GOLD analysis project Ga0196963, IMG submission 148600) | Soil microbial communities from Anza Borrego desert, Southern California, United States - S1_5 | ecosystem: Environmental > Terrestrial > Soil > Desert | place: USA: California | collected... | reverse complement strand
CGGACGGGGGTTGCCGGCGGTGAAGTTCATGCGGCCGGCAGCGGGGAGTGTTTTGATCGACAGAGGGGTGGAGGTGCCGGGGGGGAAGTTTGGGGGGAAGGGGCCGGATCTGGGGGCGTTCGAACGGGAGTAGCTCCTTCGTTGAGGGATGAGCGGATCCGGGGCGGCGCTTCGGGCAAAGCCCGTGCACTATGCCCCGGCTTGTTTCGTTCTCGCGCTATGCCATCGCGCGTTTCACTTCGGTGAACGCGTTGACGGCGAATTCGAGGTCGGCGCGGGTGTGGGCGGCGGAGATCTGGGTGCGGATCCGCGCCTTGCCCTGGGGGACGACGGGGAAGGAGAAGCCGATGACGTAGACGCCGCGCTCGAGCATCTGCTCGGCCATCTTCGCGGCGCGGACGGCATCGCCGAGCATGATGGGGGCGATCGGGTGGGTGCCGGGGACGATGTCGAAGCCGGCGGCGGTCATGGCGGCGCGGAAGTACTGCGTGTTGGTCTCGAGCGTGTCGCGCAGGGCGGTCGAGGATTGCAAAAGGTCGATCGCGGCGATCGACGCGGCGACGATGGGGGGCGGGAGCGAGTTGCTGAACAGGTACGGGCGGCTGCGCTGGCGGAGGAGGTCGACGATCTCCTTGCGGGCGGCCGTGTAGCCACCGGCCCCGCCGCCCAGGGCTTTGCCGAGCGTGCCGGTGACGATGTCGATGCGGTCGATGACGCCGTGTAGCTCGTGGGTGCCCCGGCCGGTGCGGCCCATGAAGCCGCAGGCGTGGGAGTCGTCGACCATGATCAGGGCGTCGTACTTGTCGGCGAGCTCGCAGATCGCGGGGAGGTTGGCGACGGTGCCGTCCATGGAGAAGACGCCGTCGGTCGCGATCAGGCGGAAGCGGGCGGATTTGGCGTCGATCAGTTTGGCCTCGAGGTCGGCCATGTCGTCGTTCTTGTAGCGGTGGCGGGCGGCCTTGCAGAGGCGGACGCCGTCGATGATCGAGGCGTGATTGAGCTCGTCGGAGATGACGGCGTCCTCGGGGCCGAGGATCGTTTCGAACAAACCGCCGTTGGCGTCCCAGCAGGACGAGTAGAGGATCGTGTCGTCCTTTCCGACGAAGGCGGAGAGCTTTTTCTCGAGGGTCTTGTGGAGCTCGTCGGTGCCGCAGATGAAGCGGACGGACGCCATGCCGTAGCCCCACTTGGAGAGGGCTTCTTGCGCCGCGCCGACGATTTTGGGGTGGTTGGCGAGGCCAAGGTAGTTGTTGGCGCAGAGGTTGAGGACGTCGCGCTGGCCGGTGGCGCGGGTGGAGACGTGGGGCTGCTGGGCGGTGGTCAGGACGCGCTCGGGCTTGTAGAGGCCGGCGTCGGTGAGCTGCTTGAGCTGGTCGGCGAGGTGGGATTGGAGTTTGGCGTAGGGGGTCATGCGGTGTGTTTCCGGTTCGGATCGCGAGGGCGCGTGTCGGCGGCGCCGCACGTCAGAGCGACTTGAGGATCTCGTCGACGTCCAGCGCCTCGCGAGGCTGGAGGAAGAAGCGGACCGGCTTGCCGTCGACGAGTAGGACGGTGCCTTCCGAGTAATAGGTGACCTGACGGCCGGCCGCCTCGAGCCGCCGGGCCTCGTTGGCCGAGCAACCGTCGTAATGTCCGATCAGGAGGTCTAGTTCGCCGGTGGGCGGTATGCCGCGCTCGTGGGTGAGGACGTAGCGCGTCGGCTTGCCGCCGCCGCTGACTTCGACGACGCGGTCGTAAACGTCGAGCTGCCGGAATTCGTGCATGAGAGCCTCCTGTCGGCGGCCGCCAGAAGCCGTGGCTCCGGCGGCGCGCGCCGCGACGGGTCGCGCGACATGATTAAACCTTGCCCACCCGCTAAACTCCACCGCATGCCCAGCAAAGCGAAACGTGCGACGCGATCCGCGAAACCGGCCGAGGAGACTTTGAACACCATTTCGACCGCGGAATACCGTGCCCGGCGGGAGGCGGTGCTTAAGGCGATCGGCAAGAGTGCGGCGATCGTGCTGGCGGGCGAGGGGTCGCCGCCGCTGCTGGGGAAGTGGCGGGCGCAGCAGCACTTCACGTATTTGACGGGGCTGACCGACGAGCCGGGGGGGGCGGTGTTGTTCGACCCGACGAACGAGAACCCGAAGCGGCGGATCATTTTGTTCCTCAAGCCGCTGAACCCGGAGATGGAGCGGTGGGACGGGTATCGCGACCCGATCGCGTCCGCGCTGAAGGAGAAACTCGGGTTTGAGACGGTAATTCGGACGAACCAACTCCCGACGTTTTTGACGGCGGCGGCGCGGCGGGCGAAGCGGGTGGCGTGTTTGCACGCGTTCAGCGTGTATCCCGCGCCGGTGTCGCCAGATTTGGAGTTGTTCAAAGAGTTGGCGAGCCGGATCGCGGGGTTGGCGATCGAGGATCAGACGCAGCTTTTGCCGCGCATGCGGGCGGTGAAGTCGGAGGCCGAGCTGGCGCTGATGAACAAGGCGGTCGATTGCACGGCGGCGGGGTACGCGGAGATTTTGAAGTACATCCGTCCGGGCCTGACCGAGGGGCAGCTCGAGCACGCGCTGGAGTCGGCGTACCGCATGGCCGGGGCGGACGGCGTCGCCTACAACTCGATCGTCGGGTCGGGGCTGATGGGGACGGTGCTGCACTACATGGCGAACAACCGGCCGCTGGAGGCGGGGGACCTGATCGTGATCGACTCGGCGGCGCGGTACCGCGGGTATGCGTCCGACGTGACGCGGACGCTGCCGGCGAGCGGGACGTTCACGGACGCGCAGCGGCAGTTGTACCAGACGGTGCTGGACGCGCAGCTGGCGGCGATCGCGGCGTGCCGGCCGGGGCGGACGATGACGGAGGTGGACCAGGCGGCGCGGGACGTGATCGAGCGGGCGGGGCTGGGGGACGCGTTCATTCACTCGATCGGACACCAGCTCGGGCTGGAGGTGCACGATGTGACGCCGGACGGGCCGCTCGTGCCGGGGATGGTGGTGACGATCGAGCCGGGGGTGTATTTGCCGGAGGCGAAGACGGGGGTGCGGATCGAGGACGATATCTTGATCACGCGGGCGGGGCCGAGGAATCTGACGGCGATGATCCCGAAGACGATCGAGGAAATCGAGGCGGCGATGCGGCGCGCGTAGCGTGGGCACTGCCCACCGTTTCGCGCTACTCTCGCTTGTGGCGGATCCGCATGCCCTGGACGGCGAGGCCGATGAACAGGCCGCCGGCGATGCAGTAGAGGCCGACGCGCCACATGGGCGGGGCGGCGAGGGTCGTGATCTCGCGGTAGGCCTGGAAGAAGAGGAGGCCGGCGAGGATCATGAAGGTGAAGGGGAAGTAGGAGAGCCAGCGCATCGGGCGTTACCTTGGTTTGGTCTGTCGCTAAGCCGCAAGCGGCAGGCGCGGGGCGCGTCCGAACCGTCACTTCTTCGCCGGTCCGGCCATCATGAGGTCCTCGATCGCCTTCTCGACGGCGCGGTCGGTGCCGGGCTTCTTCATGAGGTAGTATTGCCGGCCGCCCTCGACGGGGCTCCAGGAGAACTGGTTGTCGGGGGCGAGTTCCATGAAGCCGGGGCCGCGCATCGTCCAGTAGTCGCCCAGGCCTCGGGCGGCGTAGAGGAGGGTGGTCTGGTCGGCGACGTGGCGATCCTTGGCGGTGCCGCCGAAGTAGAGCTCGTAGCCCTTGCGGATCGGGTTGTTGGCGGGAAGCTCCTTGAGGCGTGCGCCGACCTTCAGGCCGCTCGGCACGCTGCCGATCTCGCGGCCGACGAAGACGAGTTTCGTGGGCCAATTCTTCACGGCGTAGAGGGAGGCTTCCTTGTCGAACGTGAAGTTGTTGTTCGAGAGCTTGAGGTCGTCCTTGGGCGGGTCGCCGATGAAGTTGCCGCCCATGCAGACCCAGGCTTTCACTTTTTGCTTTGCGAGGTCGAGGCCGGAGGGGCGGTCGCCTTGCGCGGGGCGCTTGAGGAGTTCGGCGACGTTGGAGAGGTAGCCGACGGTGACGATCGTGACGGAGTTGTCGTCGGCCTTCTCGAGGGCGGTTCGCCAGACGTCGATCGCGTCGGGGGCCTTATCGGCCGACTCGAGCTTGCGCGGGAACTGCTCGGCGATCGTTTGGGCGTACTTGGTGGGCTTCTGCCCGGCCTTGCCCTTGGGGACGCCGACGGGCACGTCGGGTCGGCCGAAGAATTGGTTGATCGCGCTGACGCACAGCGGCGACCAGGGGTTTTTGGACGAGACGGTGGTCGCGAGGATCTCGACTTCGCCGCGGTCGGCGAGCGCGTGGAGCATGCCGAGGGCGCCGACGTCGTCGCAGTCGGAGTCCATGTCGGTGTCGAAGATGAGCTTGACGGGCGGCGCCGCGGCGCAGGCGGCGGAGGCGAGGGCGAGGGAGAGGAATGCGCCGAGGAGGCGAAGGGCGGGGGTCATGGGCGGGATCGTACCGCGGGGGAAGGCGGGACGGGAGGGCGTCGGCTCGCGGCGCTCGGAGTTCACCCTTTAGGGTGTAAGGGGGACGCTCCCACGCGACGCGGCTTCGATGTGCGATCGAGCGCTCCCCCCTTACACGCTGAAGCGTGAACTCCGAGCGCCGCGAACCGACGCGTTTATTTTGCGACGTCGACCTCGACGGTCGACACGGCGCCCGGGACGCCGAACTGGTTAACGGCGCGCACTTCCAGCTTGTTCGGACCCGCGTGCGGCGTCCACGTCCATTCGGGCGGGGTGGGCTTCCATTCGCCGCCATTGACGCGCGCTTCGTACGCTTTGAAGTTGGGCGTGAGCGTCGCGAGCGAGACGCGCAATCCGCCGTCAGCCTTCGATAAGGTCACGGCCGCCTGATGGATCGGGAAGTACGGGTCGGTCGCCGGATCCTTGGGGATGTCGCGCTTGTGCCACTTGGTGCCGCCGCCGATCGCGTCCTGGGTGATGAGCATCTTCGCGTAGTCGGGGCCGCGGTCCATCAGGTCGGTGCTGGGGATGTAGCCGATGAACGCGTAAGGCGTGATGGCGGACGCGTCGAGGTGGAGGTCGCCGAAGCCGGGGTAGTGGCCGCGGAGGACGGGCAGGTCGGACTTGCGGTAGCGCGTGCGCTCCTTGCCGACGACGAAGGTGACGTCTTTCGCGTCGCGCAGGAACCACTCCTGGCGGAGCTCGTACGCGCTGAGCGGCACGCCGGCCTTCTCGGCGTACATGGCGAAGGTCGGGTCCATCATGACCCACTTGCGGTGGACGCTCGACCACATCTCGGTCGACGTGTGCTCGGTCGAGCCTTTGCCGACGTGGTCGGGGCGGCGGAGGGCGAGCGGGCGGTCGTACCACCCGAGGCTGGCGGCGGCGGAGACGAGCACGTCGGCGTAGTGTTGGCAGAAGAACGTGTGGCCGTCGTCGATCGCGGCCAGCACGTCGATCGCGCCGCGGGCCTTGGAGGAGGGCTTGCCAAACTTCTTGAACTGGCGGTTGGCCCAGTCGAGGAGGAGCACCTGCTTGTCGAACTCGGTCGTGCCGGCGGCGACGACGGCGTCGAGTTTGTACCGCTCGCGGAGTTGCTTGAGCTTGGGGTTCTCGAAGGAGTCGAAGCGGAAGCGGCGGGAGTAGTCGGAGTCGACGAGGGGGAGGGTGTCGATCTTGCGGACGACGACCCATTGACCAGCGACGGTCAGCTCGTCGCCGGCACGCAGCGCGACCAGCGCGGCGGCGCCCGCCGGCAGGGCGAGGAACACGAGGCACCCGATGACGGTCGTAATGTGGCGACGGTGGGTCACGCGATGAAGCCTACCGCGCCCGCGCACGGCAGGAAACGAAACTCCGCCGGGCCGCACAAACCCGCCGACCGTTAGAATCCTCACCACGCCGACCGCAAACATAACGGCCGCGGCGCGCACACCGGTTTTCGCATTGACGCCACGCGCGCCCGCGGCGATCTTTCACACCGGCCCGGCGCACGGCATTCGTTTGGCGTACCGCCGCCGCCGCACGTCTGGCGAGGAGTGAGAGAGATGACCCCCAGGTTCGGTACGGCCGCCCTCGCGGTGGCCTTCAGCGCCGTTGCCCCCGCAGCGTCCGCCGCGATCATTTCCGCGAGCGGCGACACGTTCGTCCAGCAGAACGCGCCGACGACCAATTTCGGAAACTCCACCGGGTTCACGTCCAAGAACGACGGGGGCGGCGGGTCGTCGACGACGGACCGCATCGGGTTCATCAGGTTCGACCTGTCCGGCAGTCCGACCCCGGTCACGACGGCCACTCTCCTCCTCAATATCACCGGCGCCGGCACGACCCAGACCGGCGGGAACCCGCTCACGTTTACCGTGCTCGGCATCCCCGAGTCGCTCACCTACGGCACGGGGCCGATCGCCCTCGAGAACTTCGTCGAGGGCGACGGCGGGACCGACGGGGCGCCCGCCAACGAACTCACCTTCGGCAACGCCCCCGGCACCAGCACGGGCGTGAACGGCAGCTTCGTCCGCACGTCCTACACCAACCTCGGCACGTTCCAGAGCACGACGGCCAGCGGCCCCCGGCAGTTCACCAGTGCTGCCTTGGTCAACTTCCTCAACGCCGACACGAACGGCGTGGCCGGATTTGTAATCGTCCGCGACACCGACGACGCGAACGCCACCGGCTTCGCCGCCCGCGAGAACCTGACCGTCGCCGGCCCCCAGATCTTCATCAACCAGCCCGTCCCCGAGCCCGGCACGATCGGCCTGCTCGGGGCAGGAGCGATGTTAGCGCTGCGGCGTCGCAAGCGGCGCTAAGACGGGATTGCCGGACGTCCTTTTGGCGTGGCGGGGTACTTTGACGATTCGGACCCAACCCACGGAACAGGGTCCGTGGGCTTTTCCTCGCGTTCACTTGATCCGGGGGTCGGTCGACGGGATGGTGCTCGCGCGCGGGGTCACTCCAAACCCAGCGCCGTCACCTCGCCCTGTTCGGTCACGTAGATCCGGCCGGGGGTGAAGATCGGGGCGGCGTAGGTCTGGCCGTCGCCGGCGCGGAACTGGGCGACCTGCTCGAACGCGGCGGCGCTGTCCTTGAAGACGGTCAGGTCGCACCGGCTGTTGAGGACGGCCAGCACCGGGCCGGCGTCGACGACCCAGCCGTAGCCGCCGTTGGCGACTCCGGGTTTGTTCCACAGGGCCTTGCCGTCCTTCGCGTTCAGGCAGAACAAGGTCCCGCGCTCGGCGATGCCGTAGACTCGGTCGTTCTTGACGACGGGGGTGGAGAAGTTGCTTCCGAACTGGTCGTTGACCCAGTGGTCTTTGGCGGCGAAGCCGTCGGCGGTCTTCTCGACCTTGAAGGCTTTGACGCCGGTGCTGCCGCCGGTGTAGATGACGACGTCGCCGAGGACGATGGGGCTGAGCGCGTTGTAGGCCCGGCCGTTGGGCGGGGTGGCGACTTTCCAGAGGGCCTTGCCGTCGGTGGCGGAGACGGCGGCGAGGCTCCGGCCGGTCTGGAAGACGATCTGCTTCGAGTCGCCGACGGTCAGGAGCGCGGGCGAGGCGTAGCCGGTGCCGTCGGTCGCGGCCTTCCACTTTTCCGCGCCGGTGGCCAGGTCGAGCGCGATGACGCACGCGGTGTTCCCGCCGCCACCGCCTCCGCCCCCACCGGGCCCGCCGCGTCCGCCGCCACCGCCACCGACTTGCGCGATGGCCATGCCGTCGACGATGATCGGGGACGATGCGGTGTAGAAGCCGGGGTAGCCGCGGGGGAGGTCTTCGCCGGGCTTCTTGCGCCAGACGACCTTGCCGGTGCCGGCGTCGAGGCACGAGAGGACGGCGCCCAGGCCGAGCGTGACGACCTTGCCGTCGGCGACGGCGGGGCAGGCGCGGGGGCCGGGGTGTCCGCCCGCCGGGCCGTTGGCGCTGACGCCGGCGGGGTACTTGTCCTGCCAGATAACCTTGCCGTCGGCGGCGCTGAGGCAGGTGGTGGCCTCTTCGCCGTTGTCGCGGGCGAAGACGTACAGCTTATCGCCGACCAGGGCGGGCGTCGCGTCGGTCGATCCGACCTTGAACGACCACTTGGCGGGCGGCTGCTTGGGCCACTCGGCGGGCGCGGTGAACCCGGTGGCGGCCCCGTCGCGGTTGGGCCCGCGGTACTGGGGCCAGTCGGCGGCGGCGGCGGTGATCGGGAGCACGATCGCGAGGGTCGTGGCGAGACGCATGGGCGTACCTCTTGGGGTTCGTCGGGTTGCGCGAATCGTACACGACCTCAACGCGAGGGTGCGCGGTTTATTCGCGCGGAACGCGTCCTGACCTCTTGTAGCCGCCCCGCTTGCGGGGCGCGTCCAACGACACTCCTCCACGCGAGACGTTTAGACGACGAGCGCCGTTCGACGCGCCCCGCAAGCGGGGCGGCTACAAGAGGAATCCGCGCCGCCTTTCCCATACCAGTTCGCGCCCCCGTCTCCCCCTCCCTCTGACAAAACCCGCGCGCGACGGTATACCTGACAGACCACTTCACCCCATAGGAGCCCGCACATGGACACCTCCCGCCGCTCGATGATCAAGGGCCTCGGCGCCGCCGCCCTCGTCTCGCCGCTGTTCAAGCCGTTCGCCGTGTTCGGGGCCGACAAGGCCGACGCGAAGAACCTCATCACGGGCAAGGACGCGCACAAGTACGAGGTGATCGACGGGTGGGCCCAACTCCCCGACGAGTACAAGCTCGGGAACACGCACTCGGTCGTCGAGACGGCCGACGGGCGGATGATCGTCCACCACCAGAACGGCAGCGTCGACTCGACCGCCGTGTTCGATCCGGCCGGCAAGTTCATCAAGAGCTGGGGCAAGGAGTACGTCGGCGGCGCCCACGGCATGCAACTCCGCAAGGAGGAGGGCGGGGAGTTCCTTTACCTGGCGACCACTGGCCAGCGGCAGATCGTCAAGACGGACCTCGACGGCAACGTCGTGTTCAAGTTCGGTTACCCCAAGGACGCGAAGAAGGCGGACGGGTCGCCGGTGTACGCCCCGTCGAAGGACAAGGCCGGCAAGGAGCGCCCGGCCGAGGCGACGTTTACCCCGACCAACATCGCCTTCCACCCGACCGACGGCAGCTTCTACGTCGCCGACGGGTACGGCTCGAACTACGTGCACCGGTTCAACGCCAAGGGCGAGTACATGAGCACGTTCGGCGGGCCGGGGAAGGGCGACGGCCAGCTCACCACGCCGCACGGCATCTACACGGACACGCGCGACGCCGCCAAGCCGCTGATCGCGATCGCCGACCGCGGTAACGAGCGGCTGGCGTACTTCGATTTGGACGGGAAATTCGTCAAGAACGTGAAGGCGAGCCAGAAGGCCAACGCCGGCACGCCCTACGCCCACCCGTGCAACCTCGACGGGCGCGGCGAGTACCTGGTCTGCCCCGGCCTCGCGGGCGTCGTCTCGATCCTCGACAAGAAAAACGAGGTCTACACGTACCTGGGCGACAACCCGGACGCCGCGGCGCGGCGGAACAACAACTGGCCCAAGGAAAAGATGGTCGCCGGGTTCTTCGTGGCCCCGCACGGCGCGTGCTTCACGAAGGCGGGGGACGTGTTCGTGGGCGAGTGGGTGAAGATCGGGCGGCTGACGAAGCTGCGGCTGATCGCGTAGGCCGGGGCAAATCGTTCAAGAGATGGACGACAGCGGCGGCGCCCGAGCTTTCGGGCCCGCCGCCGTCGTCGTTTTGGGAGGGCGACGCTCCGTCCGAGCTGCCGGCGATTACGCGGGGTGCCCCCGCGGCTCGGACGGAGCCTCGCCCTCCCGCCGGCAGTTGCCGCGGCGTGGCCCGGATAACTGACGTCCAAGGTTTGCACGCGGCGGGCGGTGAAACTATTCTGTCGGGGAATCCGTACGGTTATTAGCGGCGGCCGCGTGCGTTGGAACTGCCCGGGGGGCGAGACCGAAGACGGCGCGCGGCGCGTGACCTGAATGACACCGACGACGACTCGAAAGGACCGGCCCATGGGACAGCACCGACTCGCTGGCGTGACGACGAGCACCACTTGGAAGCTGAAGCTGGCGGCGGGGGCCGCGGCGGTCGCGCTGTGGGCGGGATCTGCGGGGACGGTGTTCGCCCAGCCCAAGCCGGCCGGGGCGCCGGCGGCGCGGCCCGGGGCGGGCGGGGCGACGGCGGCGGTGCGGTCGACGTCGGCGGCGGACGCCGAGGAGCAGCTGATGGGCGCGCTCGCCAACCGCGAGATGGACTCGCTGCTCACGCACTACTTCAAGAAGCACAACGTCGCGCCGGACAAGCAGCAGGCCGTCCGCGGGACGGTCGCGATCAAGGGCCTGGCCGACCCGAAGCTGCCGGCGGCCCGGCGGCGCGCGCTGCTGGTCGACGCGGTCCGCGGGGTCGACAACTTCGTCCGCGCGACCAAGGACACCGAGACGCTGATGAACGTCGCGGCGACGATGATCGAGTACGGCGTCAAGGGGCAGACGAACCAGCTCGAGTACTTCGGGGAGTCGCCCAGCCGGATGTCGGAGCTGTACGACTCGGCGATCGCGGTGAAGAAGCTGCTGGACAAGGCGGAGGAGGAGTGCGAGGCGCAGCAGGTCGCGGTGTTCGCCGGGAAGGTCAAGCCGGCCCAGGCGGATTTGGACAAGTGGCAGAAGCTGGACGAGCGGTTGAACTTGGCGCGGTTCACGCGGGCGTGCACGACGTACCAACTCGTGCTGGCGATGGACCCGGCCGACCCGAAGCGGAAGGAGTACGCCGACGCCGCGATCGTCTACCTGACGACGCTCGAGGCCCCGGAGTTCCAGGTCGAGACGCAGGCCAAGCTTCAGATCGGCAAGCTGCGGAGCCAGACCGGTGCGTACGACGACGCGGCCAAGAAGTTGGAAGAGGGGCTCAAGGCCGCGATTGCGGCGAACAATAAGGAGGGCCAGTACGAGACCCAGCTGGCGATGGTGCTGAACTACATCACCGCCAAGCGCGGGCCGCAGGCCGACAAGGCGCTGGCGCAGCTGAACGACTGGATCACGAAGAACATGCCCGCGAACGCGGCCAAGGGGATGCTCGCGGGAACGGGGCTGCTCGAGTTCCGGATCGCGGAGATGAAGGCGGCGACGACGAAGGACCCGGGCGAGCAGCGGAAGTGGAAGGAGCAGGGGGAACTCGTGCTGAACCGGGTGATGAAGGACAACCCGGCCCTCGAGCCGGTGATCAAGAAGATGCTCCTGGACCGTCTGCCGGCGGTCGTGGACGTGACGAAGGTCGACCCGATCCTGCTTCGGTCGCTGATCGCGCGGGGCGTGGACGAGTACAAGCGGGCCAAGGAGGGGCTGGCCGACGAGAAGGGCAAGCCGGTGCTGCGGACGGCGGTGAACGCGGCGCTGGAGTTGGAGAAGCGCAAGGGCAAGCCGGGCGTGACCGAGGAGTTGATCGACGAGGCCGTGTGTTTCGCCGGCATGTTCGAGTCGAAGCTGGGCGAGCCGGCGGTCGCGGTCGAGCTGTCGCTGCGGTACCTGAAGGACCTCGGGAAGAACGCGGACTACAAGCAGATGGCGCTGGCGAACGTGCTCCAGCAGGTCGAGGTGCTGAAGAAGGACCCGGCCAAGGCGTCGAGCCAGCAGGTCCAGCAGATGATCGACGAGGCGTACCGGCTGGCGGTCGCGACGGGGCGCAAGGAGTACACGTTCGTGTACGGCAAGCGGCTGTTCGACCAGGGCAAGTTCAGGGAGGCCGCCGACACGCTCAAGCAGGTGCCCGAGACGCATCCGGCGCTCACGTACGCCCGGTTCTACCAGCTCAGCGCGCTGCAGGAGCTGATGGACGACAAGTCGACCGACCCGGCGGCTAAGGCCGGGCTGCTGAACGAGATCCAGAAGCTCGCGCCGGTCGTCACGGCGCGGCTGGACCAGGAACTGGCCAAGGCGACGACCGACGTGGCCAAGGCGCGGTTCAGCTACTTCAAGACGTACACCATCCTGCTCAGCGCGCAGCTGGCGTTCCAGGTGGCCGAGCAGAAGAAGGACCAGGGCGCGTTCCGGCAGGTGCTGACGGCGCTGACCGGGTTCGAGGACGTGGCCAAGGGCCAGCCGGGCGAGGAGAGGCTGGTCGGGTCGGCGCTGAGTTTGCGCGTGCGGTCGCTGATGGCGGTCGGGCAGGTGGACGAGGCCGTCACGCAGGTGAAGAAGCTCGTCGAGACGGGGTCGACCGCCAGCGGCCGCATCCTGTTCAACATGATCGAGCAGATGGACAAGAGCTACCGGCTCGCCCGGGTTGCGAAGGACAAGGAGGGGATGAAGACCGCGGCGGCGACGACGATCGCGCTGATCGACCCGCTGATCGCGTCGACCAAGGACGAGAAGGCGAAGGCCGCGTACGAGGAGTGGAAGGCCGACCTGCTGCTCCGCGGCGTGCGGATCGAGGACGACGCGCAGAAGCGGGCCGATTACCTCGCGCAGGCCCAGGCGACGTTCACCAAGCTCCAGGGCCCGGCCCAGGCGCGCATGGACGCGGCGGTCGCGGCCAAGGAGAAGATGGAGGCGTCCGGCGCCAAGGATCCGAAGGTCATCGACGAGGAGAAGGAGGCGACCAAGAAGGCCTACGGGCTGAAGTACAACCTGGCCCTCGTCAGCTTCGAGCTCAAGGACTACAAGCGCGTTCAGTCGGAACTGGGCGACATGATCGCCAACGCCCGGCTCGGCCCGGCCGACCTGACCGAGACGGGGCCGGACGGCGACATGAAGTACAAGGACAACCCGGTGTTCTGGGAGGGGATGCTGCGGTACATGCAGTCGAACGTCGAGCTGGCGAAGGCGAACCCGGCCGACCCGCTGCTGCAGAAGGCCCTCGAGAGCCACCGCAACCTGCTGCGGACGTACTACCTCGACCGCGGCAACGCGACGGGCGGGGAGTTTAAGGACGAGTACGCCAAGCTGAAGGCGGAACTGCTGCCGGGGTGGGACGAGAATGCGGTGCGGGCGGAGTTGAAGGCAAAGGCGGCGGCGGCGGCGCCGGCGGCGCCCGGGACGCCCGTGGCGGCACCGAAGTGAACGGGCGCGTTCGCTGCCAGGCCGGCCAAGAGTAGACGGCAAATTAACACGGTGAGACCCGGATGCGCATGCCGCCCGGCTCCGCCTCCGGAGTCACTGCGCCCCCGGCGCGGCTTACCGCGCGGCGCCGATGATCTGGCTGGCGCGGCCGAGATACCGGATCGGCTCGAGCGTGCGCGCGGGGTCGCGGTCATAGACGAAGACGTGGCGGTCCTGCCCGTGGCGGAGGTAGTAGTCGAGCAGCCGGCGGTTGGCGGGCTCGCCGAGGTCGTGGGCGCGGAGGACCGGGGCGTCGTCGGGCCAAGCGACGCCGTCGTTGTAGACCGGCTCGATGTGGATCATCGCGTCCGGGTGCCAGCGGAAGAAGACCAGGGCGGGCCCGGCGGCCGCGCCGGTGTGCCGTCGGACGGCGGCGTCGACCGCGGTGTCGACGTACCGGTACCCGGCGGCCATCATTCCCCAGTCGTCGGCGGCGTAACCCTGGCGGAGGGACGAGTCGGGCCAGTCGTGCTCGAGCTGCGGCAGGGACAGGGCGGTGACGGCGGCGATCAACAGGGCGGCGAGCGCTCGCGCGCCTGCGACGGCGCGGCCGGGCAGCGCGGCGCACAGGGCGTGGGCGCCGGCGAGGACGAGGCAGATCACGGCCGGCGCGATTGGCACCGCGTAGTGGGCGATGAAGAACGTGTAGTGGTTGTAGAGCAGGAGGAACGGGACGAGGGCGGCGGGCAGGACCCAGCCGAGGCGCCCGCCGGCATGGCCCGGGCGGGTGTCGCCGTCGTTGGCTTCGCCGGCGTCGCTGCCGCGCGGGCGGAGCGGGCCGACGAGCCCGAGCAGGCCGACCGGCACCAGCGCGATCAGCATCAGGTTGGGGAGCGAACCGTTGAGGGTCGGGACCAGGCGGTCGCGGAGCAGGCGGCGGGCGGCGGGGGTGGCCTGCTTCTGCCGGTACGTCGCGGTCGTGAACTCGGCGGAGAACGTCCGCTTCTGCTCGATCGGCGAGGCCGACGTGCGGGGCGGGTCGAGCGGGACCGGGCCGAGCGCGTCGTACGGGTCGAACTGCTTCGCGTAGGCGGCCCAGGGGAGCTGGGTGAGGTGGCCGGTGACGGCCTTGTTCATCGCGAGCTGGACCGCGGCGAACGGGACGAGGCAGGCTACGCCGACGGCGACGTTCAGGCCGGCGCGGCGGGGGCCGGCGGCGGCGGCGTCGCGCCGGACGAGGGCGGCGAGGACGACGGCGCCGACCGGCAGGCCGATCGACAGGGCGTCGACCGGGCGGGTGATCGCGGCCCACCCGAGGGCGGCGGCGCACACGGCCATCCACCCGGGCGCGCGGGCCCGGCGCCAGTGGATCAGGGCCCAGACGGCCGTCAGCAGGAGCGCGAGCATCGGGCCCTGGGAGAGGACCTCGATCGAGACGCGGCGGACGAGCTCGGACGTCGGGAGCATGAGCGCGCCGAGCAGGCCGGCGACCCCGTCGATCGTGTGCGTCAGGACGAGGTAGAGCAGGCCGACGGCGGCGGCGCAGGCGGCGAGCGGGGCGACCCACGGGTCGAGCCCGACCCACAGGGCCGGGGCGCACATGATCGCGGTGCCGGGCGAGTACTTGGGGGCGTACACGGGGGTGGCGAAGACGTGGAACGTGTCGAAGTGCTCGGCGCACTCGTGGGCCGGCGCCCAGAGCCGGCCCTGCGCCGCCAGGCGCGCCTGGATCGTGTACGCGTACTCGTCGTGGAGGGCGGGGCGGAACTGGCGTTCGGCGGCGAGGGCGGTGGTCAGGAAGTACGCGAACGCCCCGACGGCGAGGGCGAGGGCGGTGATCCGGCGGGCGCGGGGGGACGGCGCGCGGAGGAATTCGACGGCGCGGACGGCCCGGCGGCGCAGCGCGGGCACGGCGAACAGCGCGACGATCAGGGCGGCCGCGCCGGCGATTCGGCCCAGCGTCCGGCGGTCGGCCGGCGCGTCGTCGGCGAAGTCGAGGGCGACGTACCACTGGGCCCCCAGGGCGAGCAAGACGAGGGCGGCGAACAGGCGCGACGGCCGGTACCCGCGGGGGGCGGCGGACGCGGGCGGGGGGGGCTGGGAGGGCATGGGCGGGTGTGCGGGACGACGGGCGGGCGCGAGACGCGACGGGTCAGCGGCGGCGGAGGCCGAGCACGCTCATGAAGAAACTCGACAGCATGGTCTGGAACCCCAGGGCGGTCAAGGTCGCCCCGGGCACGACGACGCGCATCGTCTTGGCGTAGTCGAGGTTGCCGAACTTGGCGTCCCACCACGTGACGACGGCGGCGATCAGCAGGCCCAGTCCCGCTAGCAGCGTGACCGCGCCGAACACCAGCCCGCGCTCGAGCGTGAACCACCGGAACCACCGCGTCATGCGCGGCGTTTCCGGCATCAGCTTCTCGCTGATCGCGAAGATCTTGGTGAATATCGCGAACAGGACCGACTGGTATCCGCAGAGGATGGCGACGGACGCGAAGAGGAGCGTGTGGGCGTCGAACTTGACGCCGTAGACGCGGAGGCCGGGCATGGCGAGGGCGTACCCGACGAGCCCGGCGAAGCACATGAGCAGGCCGGGGACGAGGAAGAGCCAGCGCGGGCTGTACAGGAGGAAGAAGCGGAGCGTGCGCCACCCGTCGCGGAACGTCTTGAGGTGCGGCTTGTGGGCCTTGCGGCCGTCGGGGTGCAGGGTGATCGGGACCTCGGCGATCCGCTCGCCGTACACCGACGCCTTGACGATCATCTCCGTGGCGAACTCCATGCCGGTGCAGCGCTGGTCGAGGCGGTCGTACAGGTCCTTGGTGAACCCGCGCAGGCCGCAGTAGATGTCGTGGATCGGCGTGCGGAACCAGCGCCGGGCGAGCCAGGAGAACATGGGGTTGCCCCACCAGCGGTGGAGGAACGGCATGGCCCCGGGCATGACGGTGCCGCCGCCCGCGGGGAGGCGGCAGCCCTGGACCAGCGCGTTGCCCTCGCGGAGCTTGGCGACGATGCGGGGGATTTCGCCGAAGTCGTAGGAGTCGTCGGCGTCGCCCATGACGACGTACTTGCCGCGGGCGGCGGCGATGCCGCCCATGAGCGCACTACCGTACCCGCGGGCGGCGACGGGAACCAGCCGCGCCCCGGCGCGGGTGGCGATCTCCTGCGAGCCGTCGGTAGAACCGTTGTCGGCGACGATCACCTCGCCCGCGATGCCGGAGGACTGGAACGCGGCGATCGCCTTCCGGATGCACGTCTCGAGCGTGTCGGCCTCGTTCAGGCAGGGCATGACGACCGACACCTCGGGGGCGGCGTGGGCCGCGTGCGGGGCGCCGGCGGCGTGGGGGTAGGTCGGGTAGTCGTCGAGGTAGGACGTCACGCGCCCGTCAGGGTACGGGCGCGCGGCGGGCGTTGCCAGTGGGACGGCACTGTCGAGCGTAAGGGACACGACAGGTTATCGGCACGGCGCGGGCGGCGGTTGAATCCGGACGCGGGGCCGCCGGCGCACGCGCCCGGGCGGGCGCCCCGACCTTAAACGGACACGGGTGCGACGCGCGCGTCGCACCCGTGGCGGTGGCTCGGACTGATTGTCGTGGCCCGCCGGCGCGGTTCGTCGCCGGCGCGACGGACTCAACTCGCGAGAATGTTAACCGTGTTGCTGAACAGCGAGTCGCCGCCCGCGTTGAACGCGGACACCTTGAAATAGTACCTCACCCCGCGCGTCAGGGCGTTCGTGGTGTACTGCGTGCTGTTGGCGCCGAGCGTCGTGTAGACGGAGAAGTTCACGCCGTCCGTCGAGTACCAGACTTTGTAGCCGGTCTCGTTGGTCGCCCGGTCCGCCCACTTCAGTGTCGCCTTGCGGGAGTTCTTGGCGTAGCTGGCCGTGAGCGACGTCGGCGCGGCCGGCGCCGGGACGGTGCCGGTCGTCATGATGAACATCTCGTCGGCCCGCAGGCGCCAGCCGAGCGTGTCCGAGTCGTCGACGATCGGCTTGATGTAGACGGTGCCATTCGTCGATGCCGGGAGCCGCCACATCTGGTACGGCTCGGCGGCGTCGAACCGCGTCCGGGTGACGGCCTTGGACGCAGAGCTCACCATCGGGGTCATCTCGGCCCACGTCGTCCCGTTCGTCGAGTACTGGAACCGGTATTCGTGGGAGGCCCAGTCGCGCCAGGCGTTGACCGCGAAGGTCGCCTCGGTGCCGCCGGTGACGGTAAAGCGCCACTGCTGGGTGACGGTCGACCCGGTGACGGACTCGATCACGCCGTCGCTCGCGGCGAGGTCGGCGAACGTCCCGGTCCGCGTGCCGGCGCTGGTCGTCTCGGCGACCGGGTAGCTGTAGCGGGCGTCGGTGTCGTTGACGGTGACCGTCACGGTCGTCTCGACGCCTCGGACGGCCCCGTCGATCGGGTAATACTTAAACGTGTCGATCCCGACGAACTTCGGGTCGGGCGTGTAGGTGAAGGTGCCGTTCGCGTTGACGTAGACGGCGCCGTTGGCCGGGAGGGACGAGAGGATCGCCTTGACCGCGTCGCCGTCGGGGTCGGTGTCGTTGGCGACCGGGTTGAGCGTGACGGCCTTGCCCTCGTCGGTCGTCGCCGCGTCTTCGATGGCGACCGGGGTATTCGAGAACGGGCTGAACGGCACCGGCGTGTTGTTGAAGTTGAACCGGGTCGAGAAGTCCAGGGGCAGGTCGAAGGTGTAGTTCGCGCCGGTCAGCGTCTGACCGGTGTACGGCGAGTAAGTACTGACGCCGATCTTGTTCTGGCCGGGGAAGAAGTGGAACAACTGCATGAAGCCGTTGCCGCCGTTGGCCGCGACGCCCTCGAAGTCGACGACGGCCTCGTGGACGGGTAGGCCGGCGGCGTTGGTCGACGTCTGGTGGAAGTTCGCGCCGGTGTGGCCGCTGAGGACGAGGAAGATCTGCGGCGTGACGTTGACCAGCTTGGTCCAGAGGGCCGAGCCGGAGTTGCCGATCGGGTCGAGCGTCGAGGTGGTGCGCCCGCTGCCGTTGAGGTACTCGTGGGTCGAGAGGATGACGGGGAGGTTGGGGTTGGCGGCGATGACGTCCTTGGCCCACTTGATGCTGCTGTCGGGCGCGGCCCACTCGAGGCTGAGCACCATGTACTGCTGGCGGGCGCCGGCGTCGCCGGTCGTGATGATCTGGTAGCGGTTCCGCTGGTCGAGCGACGACCGGCCGAAGCCGCTGGCATTGGGGACGGCGGTGTTCGCGGCGTTCTGGCGGGCGAACATGACGTCGCCGAAGTGCTCGGCGAAGTTGGCCGAACTGACGTGGCGGTCGAGGTCGTCGAACTGGTTGTCGTAGTCGTGGTTGCCGATGCTGACCGTGTACGGGACGACGCCGTTCAGCTTGTCCAGGGCGGCCTGGGCGTTGCCCGCCTGGAAGTCGGAGTAGCCGCGGCGGAGCATGTCGCCCTGGTGGGCGACGAACGCGACGTTGTGGGCCGGGTTGGTCGCGTTGTCCCGTGCCCACTGCGTCTGGGCGGCGAAGATCTGGGGGAAGTCCTCGACGATGTACTGGCTGTCGCCCATCGCGACGACGGTGAAGTCGGCGGCGAGCAGGCGGCGGACCTCGAGGGTCTCGACGAGCGAGCGGGCGGGGCGGGGATGGCGCGACATGAGAGGTTC
>Ga0196963_10001205_pt1 | contig 18622 bp, 9 predicted proteins | sample S1_5metaG_FD_148600 | JGI IMG/M metagenome (GOLD analysis project Ga0196963, IMG submission 148600) | Soil microbial communities from Anza Borrego desert, Southern California, United States - S1_5 | ecosystem: Environmental > Terrestrial > Soil > Desert | place: USA: California | collected... | reverse complement strand
GATCGCACCTCCCATAACAACGCCTCAAGTTGTACCCGCTACTCCAGCACCTTCAACCGAAAATATAGTTCAAGCCTTTTCCGAACCGGATTACACCCCATCAAGTGTCTCGGCTGATGTAGTGAGCCAGGTAACGGAATCATCAGCCCCAACGGAGGTGATCGCACCTTCCTCAACAACTCCTCAAGTTAGACAGCCTAGTCCAACACCTTCAGCAGAAAGTATTGTTCAAGCTTTTACTGAACCGGATTACACATCATCAAATTCATCGCCTGATGTAATGAGCCAGGTAACGGAATCATCAGCATCAGATGAGGCGGTCGCACCTTCCTCAATGCCTCAAGTTGTACCTGCTACCCCAACACCTTCAGGAGAAAGTCTAGTTCAAGCGTTTGCTGAACCGGATTACACATCATCCAGCCCATCGCTTGATGTAGTGAGTCAGGTAACGGAATCATCAGCCCCAACGGAAGTGATCGCACCTTCCTCAACAACTTCTCAAGTCGTACAGCCTAGCCCAACGCCTGTATCAGAAAGCATTGTTCAAGCGTTTGCTGAACCGGATTACACCCCATCCAGCCCGTCGGTTGATGTAGTGAGCCAGGTAACAGAATCATCAGCCCCAACGGAGGCAATCGCTCCTTCCTCAAGAACTCCTCAAGTAGTACCCACTACTCCAGCACCTTCAACCGAAAATATTGTTCAGGCTTTTACTGAACCGGATTACACATCGTCAAATTCAGCGGCTGATGTAGTTAGTGAAATAACAGAATCATCAGCAGCCTCTGAGGCGATCGCACCTACTTCAACAACGCCTCAAGATCTACAGCCTAGTCCAATACCTTCAAGGGAAAATATTATTCAAGCGTTTGCTGAATCGGATTTCACCCCATCCAATCCATCGGCTGATGTAGTTAGCCAAGTAACGGAATCATCAACACCAACGGAAGCGATCGCACCTTCCCCAACAATTCCTCAAGTTGTACCCACTACTCCAGCACCTTCAACCGAAAATCTTGTTCAAGCGTTTGCTGAACCGGATTACACATCATCCAGTCCATCGGTTGATGTAGTTAGTGAAATAACAGAATCATCAGCAGCCTCTGAGGCGCTCGCATCTTCCTCAACAACGCCTCAAGTCGTACAGCCTAGTCCAACACCTTCAACCGAAAATCTTGTTCAAGCGTTTGCTGAAGCCGATCTAAATCAGCCAAGTACGTCTAATATTTCTGATTCAGCAGCAACTGTTGTTCAAACATTTTCCGCAACTGAAACCTTACCCCAGTTACCCACAGTTTTGCAAAATTTGGCTTCTACCAAATCCATTGGCTCCTCAAAACCGTTGGCTCAACAGTCCAATTTTCTCACCACTGGTTCCCTAGCTGAGCCTTCAGCAGGGTTAGCTAACCGTATTCAGAGAACGCCAGCAGCATTTTCTGAGACTCAAGAGGAGCAACTCAATACTTCCTTGCCGACTGTACAAGCTTCGCCAATAAGCCGAGATACAGTGCTAGCAACTGGAAACAAACTTACCGAAAGTGTAGGCGATCGCAGACCATCAACAACCCCCTCTCCTCCCTCAGCCTTTGCACCTAATATTAACCGTAGTAGTACAGCAGGCTTCAACCAACCAACTCAAGCATTAGAAACTCCTGCACCAGCTACAATCCCAGATTCATGGTCTAGTATCGCCGACCTACTAGACAACAGTTCTGCTACCGCCAGCGAATCTGTCGTTGTCCAACCTCTTGGAGACAACAGACAATGGGGCGATGAATTATCACATTTATCCTCTACTAACTCTGGTTTCAGTCAATCTGCATCAACAGAAGAGTTTCCAGCAACCGCTGCTTCCAGTACAGTTATCCAGCCCTATTCCCAGCCTTCTATTTCCCCATCAACCTTCTCCGAAACTCCAATTCAGAGGTTTATTGACCCTTCAAAAGAACCGGATACAGCCAGCGAAGTAGTCTCCTCTGGAGATAATTCCGCAAAAGAAGGAGATTCTCAAAGTGAGGATGCCAAAAACTTTGAGCTTCTGGCTCGCGAGATGTACAACCTTCTACGACAGCGTTTAGAAATAGAGCGAGAACGGCAGGGTCAATACTATTCAGACCGTTTACCTTGGTAGATTTAGATTCCTTAGCTAGGGAGACCTTATGTCACAACCTCCAAAAGCCAGACTCATCGCGATTGATGGTGGCGAAACCATTGATTTCATGTTTAATCCCAACCAGCTATCCTTCAGCCGAAGTATTAGCTTAGAGCAATCGCAAGGGGCACGCACTGAGCAAGGACAAAGCAAAGTTAGTTTCAAACATCCCAATCCCTATTCCCTCACCATTAACAACATCCTTTTCGATACTTACGAAACAGGAAAAAGCGTTCTCACCTACATCGATAAACTTAAAAAAGCGGTTGAGTTCTCTGAAGGAGGAGAGGGTGACAAAAAACGTCCGCCTATCTATCTCTTCAACTGGCATGAAGATTACTTACGTTGCTTTGTGAAGACACTTAGCTACAAATTAACCCTATTTTTGCCGGATGGTACCCCAGTCAGAGCCACCGTTGACTTAACCCTGGAAGAGGTAGATTACCCTGTATCTCAACCCGGTCAGGGTGCTTCTAACCCTTCAAGCTCGCAACGCCAGAAGGATACCCGCTCAGCTAGACAAGTATAGTATTTCTCAATGAGGCGTCAAATAAGATTAGCCTGAAATTAGGTTGCAGTTAGGATTGATTTTTGACAAATCAAATAGAAATACTTAAATTCATAAAAATTAAAAAACTAAATAATAGACATCTGGCAATCGTCTATTATTTTTGTTCGTAGTTAAGAATTAATTCCTCAAATCTAGCGATTTGGAAACTAAAATATTGGCTACAGACCTATTTTTGCCAGAAGTCTAATGATGAATTAAGTCCGCATTCTAGAGGTACTTATGCCGGCAATTACTTACCTAGCTGAGCCAACTTTAGAGATAGATGGTCAAGCAGCTTCCTCAGATTTGCTAAATGACATTCTCCAAATTTCTGTTGAAGAAAGCCTGCACGTACCAGCTATGTTTACTTTGGTTATCCAAAACGCATACTTCCCAGGGCGTGACCAGGAGGAACCTTGGCAGCACCAAAGCTTATTTGCGATAGGTAAATCTATCAAAATCGGTTTCATCTCCAGCACCACGAAAGCTGAAGAATTTGAAGAAGCAGAGCAAGGCACCCTGATAGAAGGGGAAATTACAGCTATGGAAACCCACTTTACCAGTGGTTCCCAAGCCCCTATCATCATTCGCGGTTACGATGTCTCTCACCGCTTGCATAGAGGTCGTTATAATCGCTCCTTTCAAAACATGACAGATAGCGACATTATTAAAAAAATTGCTGGCGAAGTTGGTATAGCAACAGGCACTATTGATAGTAGTGGCTCGCCTCATGAATATGTTTTTCAGGAAAATCAAACCAACATGCAATTTTTTCGGGAACGAGCTGCCCGGAATGGTTTTGAGATGTTTGTTCAGAATGGTCAACTGAACTTTCGCAAACCGAATAAGGATAGTTCTATAAAACTGAAGTGGTTAACCAACCTGCACAGTTTTCGGGTACGAGTTAGTAGCGCCGAGCAAGTCAATGAGGTTGAAGTTAGGGGTTGGGATTACACTAAAAAGCTACCAATTGTAGGAACTGCCAATAATGAAAGTGTCTTTACCGAAACACAAAATGGCAAAGGCAGTAGGACTAGCACTAGCTTTAAAGGGAAGCCGCCTAAACCCAAAATGATTGTAGTGGATCAACCTGTCTTCTCTGAAAAGGAAGCAAAGACAATCGCTCAAGCAATATTTGACGAGTTAGGAGGAGAATTTGTCCATGCCGATGGTAGGGCAGAGGGAAATCCTAAAATTCGACCAGGGGTGGTCATCGAACTACAAGACATGGGTAAGTATAGCGGTAAGTACTATGTCACCGAAACCCGTCATCTTTACCAGGAACGAGTTTATACAACCGAGTTTACTGTCCGGGGTTTGCGAGGAGGAGATCTTCTCGCTACTTTATCGCCTCAAACCCGTTTTCAACCAGGTCAAACTCTCTTAGTAGGGATTGTGACAGATAACAAAGACCCTAGGGATTGGGGTCGCGTCAAAGTTAAATTTCCTACCCTTACAGAAGAACATGCTAGTAACTGGGCGAGAGTCGTTGCGCCAGGTGCAGGGCCACAGCGAGGAGTTTATTGGCTACCAGAGGTAAATGATGAGGTGCTAGTCGCCTTTGAACACGGTGATATGCATCGTCCCTATGTGATTGGGGGAGTTTGGAATGGTACCGATGCGCCTCCAAAACCTATTGGGGATGTAGTTCCGGGTGGAGTAAGCCTGCGGATTTCTAAAACTCGTCTGGGTCATCAAGCATGGTTTGTTGATGAAGATCAAGGTAGTAACAAGAAGGGATACTATATCCAAACAAAGGGAGGTCACTGGCTACGGATAAATGATACGGATAAGTTTGTCGAAATTGAAACCAGTGGGGGTCATAAAATCCGTTTAGATGACCAAAATAAGAAGATTGATATCAAATCTAGCGGTGGTCATAGTTTGTCTTTGGATGATATGACGCGAAATATTAGCATGAGTTCAACTGGCAGCATCAAAATCGACGCTAAGACTACTATTGATATCAGTGCTAATGCGATGGTCAATATTAAAGGGGGGGTCATTAAGCTTAATTAAATCGTGCCATTTTCTAGGAGCTATAAACACCTTTAAAGCTTAGTTTTTCAGGTAATAGATTTTAGATATAGGTTTTACAGCAACTGAATATACAAAGGAGTTTTCATGGGTAAACCCGCAGCTAGAGTAACTGATTCTGTGGCTCACCCTCTACCGCCAATCCTGACCGGGGGGCCAGGGAGTCCTACTGTTTTCATTGGAGGACTACCTGCTTGGCGAGGTGTTCCAACGGCAGGTGGAATGGCTTTACAAGCAGCGAAGCAAGTTTCTGACACAGCGATTCAAGCGGCGGAAGCAGCCACTTTGGCTTCGGCAGGGACTCCCGGTGCGCCAGCTGTTAAGGCAGCTGAGGAAACGACTAAGGCAACGGCTGCTGCCAATATGAGTAGCTTTATCACCAGTAGTGCGATGGGAGCAGATATTCATAATTGTGCTACTCCCTTACCTGTGCCGCCTCATGGCCCTGGGGTAGTGATAGACGGCAGTCCTACGGTACTGATTAATGGACTTCCTGCCTGTCGCTTGGGCGATACCATTATTGAGGCAGTTGGCCCACCGAATAAGATTGTTAGTGGTTGTTTTACAGTTTTGATTGGCTGATGAGGATCGCAGGGGCATTGATGCAAAAGTGCGCTCGCCTGATCTCGACCTTTGGCGAATGGTCGTGAACTGGCATATTTAGTAAAGTAGCGGCGATGCTAGGCAAAAAGTAACTTGCATGCCGGAAGGAACTCATAACCAGCAACGTGGCTATCTAGGTACTGGAGTCGCTTTTCCGCTACGGCTGACTGTACAAGGTGGCGTTCAACTCAGTTCGGCAGAGCGGAATATTGAAGAGTCCATTGGGATTATCCTGCGTACAGATTTGGGCGAACGGGTGTATCGACCTAATTTTGGTTCGCGTCTGTCTGAACTGGTGTTTGCACCCATGAATCTCCAAACTTTACTGCTCCTGCGCCTCTATGTGCAGGAGGCTTTGGAAATGTGGGAGCCACGCATTGTTTTAGATAGTGTGCGGACTGACCCTGACCCAATTCGCGGTCTGGTTAATATTATTATTGAGTACCACCCCAAGAATACTCACGATTCTCGGAGCTTAGTTTATCCCTTCTATCTCAATGCAGAGGAGAAATAATACCCTTTTGGATGGTGCTAATAGATTTGGGATGAGCAAAAACTTACTCAATAAGATTTTGGTACTTCATCTGTCGCCATCATGATTCAATTGGGTATTAATTCTCTTTCTCCTAGTTCAGAAGACTGACGATTTTCATTTAAAATGCAGCGGATTAATCGAGAAAACTGTTAGAAATTACCTGATTAAGTAGGTCATCCTAATGATTTGTAGGATGGGTCGAGCGATCGCAAACTGAAAAAAAACTTTGATAGTTGCAGGTTTGTGTTACCTCAAACTAACTGAGATTAGATTTTCAATTTAATGAAGTTGACCTACTTAACCTCTAATCCAAAATCTAGAATCCAAAATTATTAGAGGCAGTAGTTGTGGACTTTGATTTTTTACCCCGGTTACCCAAGTCCGATTTGGATGACCGGACTTTTAAAGATTTAGTAGATGAGTGTATTTTACGTATTCCTCGCTACTGTCCAGAATGGACGAATTACAACCCTAGTGACCCTGGCATTACTCTGGTTGAACTGTTTGCCTGGTTAACCGACCAGATGTTGCTACGCTTCAATCAGGTGCCTCGGCGTAACTATGTAGCGTTTCTAGAGTTACTGGGAGTCCGTTTACTAGCTCCGGCTCCTGCTAAGACCGATATTACGTTCTATTTGACGACGGCTTTACCGGAAACCTATGCAATTCCCGCCGCCACAGAAGTCGCGACAATCCGGACAGAGACAGAGGAAGCGATCGTCTTTAGTACTGACTCAGCGTTGGTAATTGGGACTCCGAGTATCCGGCACTTGCTGACGGCTGAGACAACAGAAGATGCGCCTCAAGTCTTGCGCGATCGCTTTACAGGCGCTTGGACACTACAACCCGACGGACATTGGCAAGGCAGGGAACTGGCTTTCTTTGATGAGCAACCGCAAACGGGCAATTGCTTCTATGTCGTCTTTGAGCCAGAGGAACCGATTGAGGGAAACGTACTCGCCCTAACCGTTAGAGGAGAAGCTGCCACCTCTACCGGAATTAATCCAGAGGCACCTCCTCGCCGTTGGGAAGCTTGGAATGGCGTCTACTGGCAACCGATTTTGCTCCAAGAAGCAGACGATCGCACCAAAGGGTTTAGTTTTAGCGATATGGTTCGCACAGGCGGCAACCCGCTTCAAGGTGCCGATATTGTGCTACACATGCCTCAACGTTGGCCTGTCAGCCACTTTCTGACCTATCAAGGTCGCTGGATACGTTGCGTCCATACGGGAGATCAGCTAAGTCAACCTGGCTATATTAGTTCCCCTCGGATTGTCGGTCTGGGTGCGCGTTCAATTGGCGGCACCGTGCTAGCGAGTCAAAGTAGCTTGATCCGCAACGAAATTTTGGGCGAAAGTGACGGTACACCCGGTCAAACGTTCCAATTGCAAGGATTTCCGGTTCTAGAACGGCGGGAAGAGGAATATATTTTGGTTAGTCCTCCCGGCGGACTGCCTCAAAGCTGGCAAGAGGTGAAAGATTTTGCCAATTCCCGCCCTCAGGATCTCCACTACGTGATTGATTCGCGCACGGGTTTGGTTCAGTTTGGGCCACTGATTCGAGAACCTGCCCAACTTCAGCAACAAACCTGGTTGCGTGCCAGAACTCAACTCCCCTTGCTGCCCGCAGAAAGAGATCGGCTTGCCAATATCGGATCTACTGAGGAAGAAGTGCGTGCCCTAGAGCGTCAATATGGGGCAGTTCCGCCGCGTGGCTCAGTGATTCGCATGGTTGCCTATCGCACGGGAGGCGGGAGCAAAGGCAATGTTCAGAGCCAGACGCTGAGAGTGCTGAAAACGGCGGTTCCCTATGTGGCGAGTGTCGTCAATCATATACCAGGTCGCAACGGCAGCGATGCGGAATCTTTAGATGATGCGGTGCTCAGAGTTCCGGCAATGCTGCGGACTCGCGATCGCGCAGTTACCCCAGAAGACTTTGAGGTGTTAGCCAGACAAGCGGCGGGTTCAGCGGTAGCCCGTGCCCGTTGCTTAACACCTAACAGCAGTTCAGAAGCAGGTACTGTGCGGATGTTGCTCGTCCCCCAAGCTAATACGGAGGCGATCGCACGCGGGGAAGGTATGGAACCGGAACTATTTACCCTTAGCCCGCAACTAGTAGAGCAAATTCTTGCCTACCTGAATGAGCGACGACTTCTGGGCATTCAAGTCAAGCTGCAAGAACCCGACTACGTAGGCGTTGCAGTCCAGACAGAGGTCGCCCTAGAGCCGAGTTATAACAACGTCCGTGCCCAACAAGAAATCTTGTTGAAATTGCGGGTAGCCCTCTACCGCTACCTCAATCCCATCACAGGTGGTCCAGACGGCACAGGTTGGCCTTTTGGGCGTCCCGTTTATCCTTCAGATATTGTTACCTTGTTCCAACAAATTCCCGGAGTTCGCTATCTGGGGGTGGTGCAACTGTTCGAGTTGCGGAAACAAAACGGAAATTGGGTACGAACCTTGCCGCAAAATCCGGTCATTGATCCAGGCCCCTTGGGACTAGTTTGTTCCTGGCTGAATAATCGCTTGCGATCGGGTCACGTTGTTAACTTGATTCAATAACAGATCAGGTAAAGAGGAATTCTTATCCTTGGTTGTGAGTACAGTTCATGAATGTCTGTTGTATGAATCAAAAACCATCCCCACCTCATCGCTTATCCGCGTCCATCTGCGGTAAAAAATTCAGATTACTATCTATGCAGGAAGTCGCATATCTAACTCCTAATATCAGCCGCAGTCTGGAGCCTGGCTTATGACTCAAGCCCGTTCTGGTTCATCCTTATATTTGTCACTGACTCCCATGCAGATCCCCAACGCCACCGCACTGACGGGGATGGGGCAAAATTCTGCGCTGCGAACCCCCTTGCTTAGGGATGGAGGAGCCACAGACATCACCGTGACCAGCTGTGAAATGCTGCTGCATCCTGGTGAACCGGGTGAAATGGTGGTTCAAATTAAAAACTTGGGAACTCGTACTTTGGAACTCAGCATGGAGGTGAAGGCTGAGTTTCCCTCTGCATGGTGTCAAACCCGAATGGAAGGTCATGAACTGGCTCCAAGACAGCAGATTGATGCCCTGCTTTATTTTCAGATTCCGGCTGACTTTTTTGAGAATCAGCAAGCGTTAGGTTCTGGTCAGGCGCTGCTACTCGATTATCGAAGTCGCCTGTATGTGTATTACACCGAGCGGGATACAGGTCAGCAACGGGTAGAGTCTGCTTCCTTTAACCTATATGTGCGTCCTCGAAGTCTTTATCCCAATTTTTTACCCGCTATTTATCGGGAAGAAGACTTTATTAGTCGCTTTCTGAAAATTTTTGAGCAAACGTTTGAACCGTCAGTACAGGCAATGGATGCCTTATGGGCATACCTAGACCCTTTAACAGCACCAGAGGCACTCCTCCCTTTTCTGGCTTACTGGGTGGCTTGGCCAATGGACTCCCGTTGGAGTACCGATAGGCAGCGCCATCTGATTCGTCAAGCCGTCGAACTTTACCGTTGGCGGGGAACTCGTCGCGGTTTGCGCCTGTACTTGCATCTTTATACAGATTTGCCCCTAGATGATCACATTGCCCATGAAGCAGATAAACATATCAGTATTGAAGAAATTTTTGGTCAGGGTTTTGTCTTAGGGGAAACCCGCTTAGGTCAAGACTCGATGTTGGGCGGGGGGCGTCCCTATCACTTCATCGTGCGTTTGCGTCTTGAAGAAAATAGTCACGTAGATGAACGCTTAGTTCGGGAAGTAATTGAGCGAGAAAAACCTGCTTTCTGTGCTTACGATCTGCATATTGAATACCCTCCAGCCGCTAGTGCTGCTAGTTAAGGTTAATTTTTCAAGTTTTATTTATGACTCAACCGTTTCCCTTACCACCCATACAGCTATTTGAGCGTCTCCAGGTTACAGATGGTTTATTAATGAATGCCGATCGCTGGCGTTTGGCTCATGAATACCACCGACAGCGGCAAAATGTCCACTATCAATCTCTCAACCAGCCGGGAATTGTTTGTGGTTTGGGTGTGCAGGTGATGCCTGCGCCTGCGGATGTTCCAGTAGGGTATCGAGATGGGCGATGGATACAAGTTCAACCAGGTATTGCTATCGATCTAGCTGGCAATCCGATTATTGTGCCTCAAGCGGAGACTTATCGCATTGCGGCGGAGACTTCGGCAACAGAACCTGTAATGGTTTATCTGGTGGTGAGTTATGTAGACCCAGAAAAGTTGCGCCGCAAAGAAACAACGGAAATCTTGAAGGAAACCTTCCGGATTGATGAACGCCTGAGTCCACCCGGAGAGATGGAAGTAGAACTGTGCCGCATTCTGCTACAACCGGGTACGGTTCAGTTGGAAGTGCCTACGGATGTCTTTTTCCCGAAACTGAACCAATTAGACTTACGCTACCGTACTCAAGCGCGATCGCGTCCTGAAGCCGTTGTCAGGATTGCTCAATTGACCCATCGTGATCCAGAATACGCCCGCAGTTTTTCGCATCTTTCCTATTTACTTCAGTCGATTCCAGGTCTTTACCCAGCAATGGCGGGAGTCTCTGAAGTGAGTCAACTGAATTTATCCGATTCATCGCAAGCTGCTGCATCTGCTTATGACTTGCTGTTTCTTACGGGTAAGGAGTCTCTAGCTTTCAATCAGCAAGAATTTGAAATCTTGAAAAGCTATTTAGAAACGGGAGGTGTTCTGTTAGTCGATGCCCGTCCTGATACGCCTGCTTTGATTGAGAGTACTTTAGCACTGGCGCAACAGTTAGGAAGTCCGTTAGAGGATATTAAACGCCTTAATCGCCATCATCCTTTGCGAACCCAACCGTTTTTATTTGCGGCACTGCCTTCTATCAATCAGCAATCAGTTCATCTAGGATATGGAGGCGGCATTATCTTAACGGTTGGTAATCTTTCGGCAGCTTGGGGGTTAGATGAAAAGCTGTCTTTATCACGAGAAACGATTCGCAGTGCTCAAGAGTTGGGAATCAATATTCTGCATTTTGCTTGGCAACGGCGTCAACTCACGCAGCTATTGAGATCTGAGAGTACGCCTACTCCAACTACTCCAACTCCTTCACGGTCTCAGAAACTCAAAGCTTCTCTGTATGAAAAGTTATGAAGCAGAGGCAATGATTGGTTAGATAGTGCGATCGCTTTACTTTAGACTTCCTGCATGAATAGTATTTAATCCGTTCCTAATTCTATTAAGAATGAATCACCCAATGATGCAGAACATTAGAGTCAATTAACGAGGAATAATTTCTCTAAAGCATAGATTTGTATTATTTAAAGATGCAGCATTTCTACACTTTTTTCACTGTTAAACTTACAAGTGCGCCAGATTGAGAATCAGGTTGCTACCCCATAAAAGCAAATTAGTTAAAATTTCTTACTTTAAAAAGTAAGCACATTTTTGATGCTTATAGGCATTGAAATTGCAAATCTTTCGGTAAAATTAATATAGGTTTTAACTAAAATAAGCTATTTTAGAAAATCCAAATCAGTGATTGCATCTTACTCGAAAATCTTTACGGTTCTTAACTGATTTTTTTAGCGGTTTTTAGCCCTGGAGACCGGAATATATACATACAGACTTGGATTAAGAACTTATAAACAGCAAGAGGAAGAATTTAAAAGCCAGAGTAAAATCTATGCGTTTGTCTTTCCGATAGGTTTTTGACCTTCGTAAAGGGATGGTATCTAAGATTGATAATTCTGAATCCTAACTCCTACAGAACTTACGCATTTTGACGGAAAATCGACGTTTGAGGTAAAGGTGATTAGAGGCTAAGAATTTTTGAGTAAATCCTGACCTAATCAGGTCGCTCAGTCACTGAGCTTGCCGAAGTAAGCCTGTCGAAGCGCCAATCCCCAACCCCCAGTGCTCAGTCCCCAGTTCCCAATCCCCTAATGGCAAATCTTATCAATGCGCGTGTTTCAGCGCAGGTGCTGAAATTCAAACCCGGTGATTCGCCTGCTGCTTTTGAAGTGACGGTGATTAATGACAGTGATCAGTTTGCTACGTTTCAACTAGAGGTGCTAGCGGCTGGGGCTGATGGCAATCAGGGTTATCGTTGGTACAGCCTCTCGCCGGAAGTGAGTGCTAAAAAACCGCCGGGTGACACGACGAAGTTTACAGTCACGATCCTAGATACGCCTGTACCAGGATTCGCTGGCATCATGAACCTCACGGTACGTGTGTTCTCATTACAACTGGGGGAAGAGGAAAGGCAAGTTCTGCGGTTAGTGGTGCAGGAGGGAGCGGCAGCAGCCCTGTTGAAAGTGGATCTGCCGATTCGAGAGTTTCAGGCTTATCCAGGCGATCGCATTGAAATTCCTGTGCGGCTGAAAAACCCAGGGCAACAGTATACTGACGTATTCCTAAAGTTTTTAGGCTTAGAACCCGCTTGGCTGATTGAAGGCGCTGAACGCAAGTTGCCCTTAGCGCCAGGAGGACAGACTGAAACCACTTTTTCCTGTCAACCTTCAGCCACTCAATCATTAAGTAAAAGCTATCCCTTCACAATTGAGGCAACCTCCCGACAAGGTTCTTCCGCCCGCGTCGAAGGAACCCTAGTAATTTTTCCCACAGGGTTTGTACAACTTGATTGCACGCCTAACCAGCGGATCATCCCGGCTGAGAGAGCCTGGTTTCCAGGTCAGCGTTCGGAAACGGCTGCCCCTTTTGAACTGGTATTTGAGAATGAAAGTAATGTAGCCACCTCAGCCAGTGTGCAAATTCTGGGTGAAGATCAACAGCGATGTACATTCCAACTGATCCCAGAAAAGGCAGAGCTGATTCCAGGTGAAACCAGCAAAATCCTTTTAGAAGCTAGTGCCAAGCGTCCTCGCTGGGGGATTGGGCAGCAATTATCCTTGGATGTGGCTGCTGTCTTGTCAGATCAGCGGTTGGAATTACGAAAGGACACCCAAAGAGTAGAATTGCGAGTCTTACCGCTCATTCCTTTCTGGCTGCAACTAGGCGGCGGACTCCTCGCCCTCTTGTTACTAGCATTGCTATTAAAATTGTGGCCGCATGAGTACCACAAAGCCCCTGTTTCCTCAGTTCGCTTCACTGGACTGGTCGATCACGTTTTCAGTGCGTCCCAAGACCAAACGATCCGGGCTTGGAGTGTAGACAACAACCGTTTAGAACCCCATAGCGTCTTTGCAACCGGCAATAAAGCGGTGCGCCTAATTCGACTTCGCCCCGTTGATAACAACTTAGTGGCAGCAGGATTAGAAAATGGGGAAATTCAACTCTGGGATGTTTTATCTAAGAAGCTGATCAAAACCTTTAGCTTCCTATCTCAAAGAGATGACCGGGTTTTTGACCTGCAATTTACCAGAGACTCCCGCTATCTTTTTAGTGCCCATGGCAGTGGTTCAGTTTTGCAATGGAATCTAGAACGGGATCTTGCGGATGAGACGATTAAGAGCAACAAACCTGTACGGGGTAAGCAATTAAATTTTGCAGTTTACGCTTTGGGACTGGTGGGTAACACGGATACCAACTTAGTGATGGCAGGACGGTACAACCTCTTAGGGATTTGGAACTTACCCTCAGACAAGATTCGGCGGTTGCCCTATCGCCAAGGGGGTCAAAATGACTACATTGAGAGCATTTCCACAGCAGATACCAAGCGGAATCTTATGGCAACAGCAGATAACCAGGGATACATTACCCTGTGGGATATGAGCCAATGCCTAGCCAAAGACGTGCCTTGTAACCTCCTAGATGAATGGCGCGATGGTCATAATGGTAAACCTGTCCGTTCAGTTGCACTGAGTAATAATGGCTGTTACTTAACCAGTGCTGGAGATGATGGACGAGTGATGCTGTGGCCTCTGGAAGAAAATGGTAGACGTGCAGATCAAGATGCGGGGCGTAAGGTTGCTCAGTTTTCACGGCACATTAACAGTGTGGCGATCGCTTTAGTAGGAGAGGATATCTTGATCACCAGTGGTGGAGATGATAATCAGGTGCAATTGCTGCGGGTAAAACAAAACAATCCAGCTTGCCGATAGAGAGAGTAGAAGGTTAAAGGAAAGAGATTATGACAAAGGGGGTAGATCGCCAAACGAATAAAAAAGCCCGTGGGTTCAGTATGCCCGATATTCTGGCGTTACCTGATGCTGAAGCCCAGATTCTCAGGTTTATGCTGCGGGAAGCTAAACCCGTCAGTTTGCATGAGGTGGCAATTCACCTAGATGAGTCGGATGGGGTTGTCTCCACGATGTTGGACTACTTGAGTCAACTCACGTATGTAGAGGAGATTCAAGTTGCCGGTCAATCTCGCTATCGGGTTGTGTTTCGGGAAAGCGATCGCGCAATTCCGCCGCAACTAGAACCCGGAAATCCTTTAGCCATCATTCCCAATCCTTCTGGCGATCATGCCGTGGTTGCTGGGGAGAAGTTTGAACTCTATGTGACGGTGAGTAATAAAGGACATCAGAGTGCCTTAGTTGATGTCTTTATTGATGAGAGTTCGCAAACACTACGCCAGTGGTGTGTGTCTCCCTACGAACGACTGGCGCTAGATTCGCGAACCAGTGGGGAGGTAGTGTTTGAGTTTGAGGTACCCATCCAAACCTTACCGGGTACCTATAATTACATTCTGGTTGTTGATTCCCCGCAGCATTACCCAGAAGATACTCCTATTCGTCATTCTCAACGGCTTCAGATTTTACCGCCTGTTGAGGTAGCAGTTCGGGTTAGTGATCCGACGTTTTCCCTTGATCCAGTTACCAGTTCGCGATCGCCTACGGTTCTCCAACCCGGAGAAGTGTTGCCGATTATGGTCATGGTACACAACCGTTCTGACCGGGTGGATCGGTTTTACTTAACTTGTCCGGATTTGGCAGAAAACTGGTTTACGGTGAAGTACCCGGAAGGGTTAGATGAACCGGGTTTAGTGGTGGCGACTGATGGCTTAGATCTCAACCCAGGCGATCGCGGGGAAATAGTTCTATTACTTACCCCGCCACGAGAAGCTTTAGCGGGAACTTACTTTCCTACGGTGCGGCTGTATTCTGCAAACCAACCAGACCTGGTGCTGCTGGATGTGGTCTATCTGCAAATTTTACCCTTTTATCTGCTGACGGTAGAGTTGGTAGTTCTCAGGGGAAAAGTCCGGCGAGAGGAGGGAGTTTATGCGCTGAAGCTGACGAATACGGGCAATACGGTGCGGGAAGTCATCATACACGGGATTCGGTTTGATGACGCGGAACTTTGTACCTACACCTTAGACTCGACGCAAGTACGAATCTTGCCAGGAACCTCTACCAATGTTGACTTGAGGGTAAAACCGGATAAGTGGTGGCGTCGTCCCTTTTATGGTGGCGGGGAGTTGATCAACTTCCAGATTGAGTTAGAAGACACCCAACAGTTACCCTTACCTAATTATTTGCCTCAAGGGACTTTGTTGTGGGAACCCCGCCCTTGGTGGTTGTTGTTTCTGCTGATTTTAGCGGGTGTGCTAACCTTAGCCGCGATCGCCCTCTTAATCTGGTGGATCTTTTTTAAACCCCCAAATCCCCCTAAAATTCTAGAATTTTCTTCTCAAGACACGTTCTACCAAGAAGCCAATAACGATTTCATTCGCCTGAATTGGCAAATTCGCCACCCCAACCAAATTCACAGGTTAACACTGACGGGTCAGTCTCCCGATGGTGCAGCTACAGTGCAACCCATCGTTTACGATTTCAGCCGAGGGCTTCCTACTCAATTAAAGGAATTTTGTGTTTGGCGGGCAGTGCTTACTTGCAAAAATGTCCGCACAGAAGCGCGTAAAGCGGGAGATTATGTTTTTGAACTCAAAGTCTTTTCTAAAACTCATAAAGATGTCGCGGCGGAGAGTTTAAAAACCAATACCCTGAAAATTCAACCTGTTGGTTCGCCTAAAATTCTCGAATTTGACTCTGCCCAACCTATCTATGAAGAAGGCAGAACGAATAGCACCCTGATTAAAAATACAGCAACCGGGAAAACGCTGCTGCTCAAGAGTGATAGTATCCTCTTAAATTGGAAACTGAATAATCCGAATCAAATTCAAGCATTAAATATTATTGGTAGAACGCAAGAGGGTAGCGTCAGCAGTCCCTTAAAACGCTTTGACTTCAGCAATGGAATTCCTGAACAGTTGCAGGGCTATTGCAAAGTAGAAGATACTTTAACCTGTACAAATGTCCCCACAGAGGTTCGTCAAGCGGGTGACTACAGCTTTGAAATGGCAGTGATTCCCAAACAAGGACAAGGGGAACCTTCAGATGCGAAAAAAACGAATAGTATCAAGATTAAATCTCAGCCACCCCAAATTGTTGAGTTTAAACTCAATGGTAAAGAAGCATTACCCAAATATTTAATTCCCATTAATAAGAAAAAGACGATTGTTGTTCTGCCCTTATCCTGGAAAGTAGCAGGTGGTAAAGATCTTCAGGTCGAGTTACGGCCAGCACCCGGAACGGTTCCTCCAACAGGAATTACCTATTACCCTATTAGCCAACAACCAGGATCTGAAACGATTACCTTGCAAGTTAAAAATGCGGCGGGAGAGCAAATTAGTCGGTCAGTAACGATAGAAACGTTTGATCCAGATTTAGGGATTCAACCCTCACCAACGCCCAGCCCCCTAGCAACCCCTAAAGGTCAGCAGCCTACTACTGCAATAAGTCCCCGACTGCCAGCGCTAGTTCCAGCTGCTCCCTTCCAAGCCCCAACCAGCCCCGTTCAACCACCGCCGCCCCAGAGGGAAATTCCCCCGCCTGCCTCTCCGGCTGCGGGTGATCCCTCAGTCCCTGCTCCTGGCGCATCAGCCCCGGCTGCGGGTGCCTCCCCATCTCCCGCAGCAAGTTCCCCGCCTTCTCCCTCTCCGGGTGCTCCTGCCCCTGTTGAGCCGGGTTCGCTTTCTCCTGCTGAATTGCCTCCTCAATTTTAATGAGCGGAGTTGTTAAGAAATTCTTGGTTTTGAGATCAGTTTAGTTATTTTAAACTCCTGTATAAATCAAAAACTATCCCTCACCTAATCGCCAAATTCCCCTCTTATCTGCGTTTATCTGCGTCTATCTGCTTTCATCTGCGTTAAAAAATCAAGATTACTATTCATGCAGAAAGTCTATTTTGTAGAAATACGTCAGTCTTATTCAAGAAATAGATGGATTTTCAGAGGAATGCAGTAATAAACGCATCTAATTCAGGAGTTAAAAATGAAGGAAAATAGAGAAAAAATATTACGATGTTGGCTATTAACTCCTAGCTCTTGGTTTCTCTTTTTTACCTTTTTAGTATTCCCCTTAGTAGTTCCCGAAAAGGTAATGGCTCAGAAGGAGTTGAAAGACTTTGACTACTGGGCAAGTTTATGTGCCTTACTGAGTAATGAAAAAAACTATACAGAAGCCTTAGCAGCTTGTGATCAAGCGATCGCTCTCAACCCCGATCAGGCAAAAACCTGGACAGATAGGGCGGAAGCCCTTCTGAGTTTAGGGAAGTATACAGAGGCTTTAGTATCTGCCGATCGCGCCTTGAAGATTCAACCAGAATATTCTCTGGCTTGGGTAGATCGCTGCCAAGCCCTGTCAGCACTAGGGAAAAATGAAGAAGCTGTTGCTGCTTGCGATCGCGCCCTGCGGGGAGATGGCTATTGGGGAACCAGTACACCCGCCTTAGCCCTCTATCACAAAGGGTTAGCGCTGACAAAATTAGGCAACTACGCCGATGCGATCGCCGCTTTTGATCGGGCGCTAGAAGTCAATCCTGATTATTCCCTGGCTTTAACTAATCGCTGCGAGGCGTTGGCTGCGTTTGGCAAATATGAGACAGCGATCGCATCCTGTGAACAAGCATTAAAAGTCGATAAAAATTGGGGGAATGGCAGCCCCGCGAGCGCTTGGTTTAATCAAGGGTTAGCGCTGAGAAAATTAGGCAGATACTCCGCTGCCCTAGCCGCCTATGATCGGGCAATTGCGATTAAAACGGATGATGCCCAGATTTGGAATGAACATGGTTTTGTACTCGGTATCTTAGGCAAGCATGAGATTGCCCTACCCTCATTTGAATGGGCGCTGAAAATTAAACCTGACTACTCTTTAGCCTTAGCGAATCGCTGTACAAGCCTAAATAAATTGCCAAAGTTTGAAGATGCGCTTGCCAGTTGTGAAAAAGCCCTGCAAGGAGATGGAAAATGGGGCGAGGCAAGTCCGGCTGTTGCTTGGACTCAGCGTGGGAATGCACTGACGGGAGCAGCGAAATATGAAGAAGCTCTTTCTTCCCATGATCGGGCGATCGCTCTCAACGCAGACTATGCAGAAGCATGGAATAACCGGAGTGTGACGCTGTGGTACTTGGGTCGGTATGAGGAAGCACTCGCAGCAAGCGATCGCGCAACCACTCTCAATACTGAATATTCTCAAGCTTGGTTTAACAAAGGTCGCATCTTCAAGACCTTAAAACGGTATCAAGAGGCGCTAATTGCTTATGAGCGCGCCATCAAAACTGATCCTAACTTGGGAGATAACCTGGCTTTAGCCAATATCTGGGCGAACCGCAGTGCTGTGTTGTGGCTACTAGGACGCTACGAAGAAGCCTTAGCGGCAACTGACAGCGCCATTAACATTAGTCCGAACTCTTTTCAAAGCTGGTATAACCGAGGCGTGGTCTTAGTCGCCTTGGGTCGCTATCAAGAATCATTGACGGCTTATGATCGGGCAAATCGGATTAAAGAAAACGATGCGAATGTTCTAGCAGGTAGA
>Ga0196963_10001204_pt1 | contig 18643 bp, 15 predicted proteins | sample S1_5metaG_FD_148600 | JGI IMG/M metagenome (GOLD analysis project Ga0196963, IMG submission 148600) | Soil microbial communities from Anza Borrego desert, Southern California, United States - S1_5 | ecosystem: Environmental > Terrestrial > Soil > Desert | place: USA: California | collected... | reverse complement strand
GCCGACTTCTCGACGGCATCGCCGGGCGCCTCGGTCGTGGCGGTGCCCACCGCGATCTCATCCGGAGCCGGCTCGTCGATCATGGAGCGGCAGGGTAGGCGCGACGCGCTGGGAGGAAAGAACCGCACGAGCCAGCGACAGATGGAACGCTTCGGGCGAGGCGGTCCCGCGACGTCCGCACCGCTGCCGACCGCGCTGCGACGTCGCCGCCGCTAAGCGGATGCGGCACAAGGGGTCGCGCCGACCGGGGGCGCGGATCCCGGACTCACCCCGCCGTGGCGGCCAACCCGCGGATCGCCGTCGAGACCTCCTCGATGATGTCCTGCGGCGTGCTCGTGCCGGCGGTGATGCCGACGTGCGCGCGGCCGACGAACCACGCCGGATCGAGGTCGCTGGCGCGTTCGATGTGGTGCGACTCGATGCCGTGGTCGCGGATCAGCTCGGCCAGCTTGCGGGTGTTCGCGCTCTCGCGGCCGCCGATGACGATACCGAGGTCGATGTCCTGGCTCAGCAGATCCAGGATCGCCTGCTGACGGTCCTTCACGGGCTGGCAGATGGTGTCGATGAAGCGCACCTCGGTGACGCCCGGGATCGCGCGGATGGCGTCGACGATCGTGCGGACCTTCTCGAGGCGGTTGGTGGTCTGGCTGACGATGCCGATGCGCGCGTGGCCGGCCAGCGGCGCGAGATCGCCGATGTCGTGCACGACCGCGGCCGAGCGCAGGTTGCCGACCACGCCGCGCACCTCGACGTGCTCCGCCTGGCCGATGACCACGGTGAAGTAGCCCTGGCGTTCGAGGAAGCGCGCCAGCTTGTGCAGGCGGATGACCAGCGGGCAGGTCGCGTCGTAGACCGTGAAGCCGCGCGCCTCGAGGTCCTTCTTGGTCGAATCCGACGCGCCGTGCGCGGTGATCATCACCGCCTCGGTGGTGATCGAGTCGACCTCGCTGCGCTCGACGATGCGCACGCCGTTGGCGCGCAGCCGTTCGGTCACCTGCGGGTTGTGCACCAGCTGCCCGACCACCGTCAGCCGATCCTTGAACTGCGGATCGAGCGCGAGGTCGATCGCGTCCTGGACGCCGAAGCAGGTGCCCATGGCCTGGGCGAGGGTGATGCGCAACGCGTGTCCGTCCGAGGATGGAGTGGTCAGCCGTGGAAAAGACGACGCCGGCGGCACGGTCGTGTCGCCGGCGTCAAGAATGCCTCCGCTCGTGCCGTATCCAGCAGGCGTTCCCTGAACCGTATGGCTCAGGTGGGAACCTCCCCTTCCAGGCATGGCCTTTCCGGGAGTATCAGGTCCCCGAAGCGTTTGAAAGGTCAGGGGATTGCGGCCAGACCTCGAACACAGCAGGGGCACCGCGAGTCTACTCCGCCGCCACAGCGCCGCCATCGCAGACTGCGCGACATCGCTACAGCGCGGTCGGGCGGATCACATTCCTCAAGCGCCGGACGACGCGCTCGAGCGCGAAGCTCATAGCCCGAAGCTCGAGGCTCGAAGCTCGAGGCTCGAGGCTCGAGGCGGCGCGCAGCGATGGCCTGGATCACCGGTTCAGGACACCGGACGGTGGAGTTCCCGGCAATCGCCGACCGCACCGTCCCAGCCACGCGTCCAGCGCCGCTCGTCAGCGCATCCAGGACGGCGCGACAGCGCGACCATGCCCGATGGCGGCCCGCACGGCCCACGTCGGCCGGAGCAGTACCACGTCGTGTCTTTGGTCTTGAGGACTTCGCGCCGCTTTCCTAGCCTGGCCACCGTGACTGCGATCCAGGAATCGATGCAGGTCCTGCTGATAGAAGATAATCCCGGCGACGTCGAATTGCTGCGGTTGGGCTTCGAGGAGAGCTTCGAGCCGGCCAGGCACCTGCGCTTCGACGTGCGCTGCGATGGCCGCGCCGGCATGACCGCGCTGTGCGATGCGGCGCAATGCGCGACGTCCCCCTACCAGCTCATCGTCCTCGACCTGAACCTGCCGGTGCGGTCGGGCTTCGAGCTGCTCGCGTTCATCAAGCAGCACGAGCGACTGCGCAACGTCCCGACGGTCGTGCTGACCTCGTCGGATCGACCGGCGGAGCGCTCACGCGCCCGGGCGCTCGACGCGGACGGCTATTTCCTCAAGCCGGCGACCTTCTCGGGCTATGTCGCGCTGGTCGGCTCGCTCGGGCAGTACCTGGTGCCGAACGCGCGCCGCTGAACGGTGCGGCAGTTCGCTGGATCACCTCCGTCAAACTCGACTTGCGGACGAGGGCGCGCCTCATACGAAATACGCCCTCTCCGCCATGGCGCTCCGCGTACCAACCCAGTCGACCTGCTTCCGTGGCGCTCTCGCGCGCGTCAGCGTCAACCATTGGGCATGGCGCGACGGCACCGTCGAGCGGCGGCTGCACGAGATCGCCAGCGGACTGTGGAACGTCCCGTTGCGCCCCTACGGGACCTCGGCGACGCGCAGCTGCGTCGAGGTCCCCTACGTGCATGCCCAGGTCTACGATCCGCTGGCATGGGTCATCGAGGGCTGCCGCGATGGCACCTACGAGGTCGACGTCAGCAGCTTCTTCCCCGGTCAGTTCCGCCACGCCGAGCGCGCGATGATGGCCGGAGGCGCCGGAGGCGAAGGCCCGGCGAAAGTCTCCAGCCGCGATGGCGTCACGGTCGCGCTCGTGCCCAGCGACGACTGGAAGAGCTGGCGCGCGCTGTGCCCGTGCGTGCCGCTCTGGAACAGCGCCGACGAAGCGGCGCTGATCGCGCACGCGCGTGCGCTGGGCTGGACCGGCTGATCAGCGCATCGCGGTCGTCGCCAGGCGCGCCGCGAACCACTCGCTGGCGAGCTCGGCGACCCGGTCGAGAGCGCCGTCCTCGGCGAACAGGTGTCCGGCTCCGGGGACGATCTCGATCGCGCATTCGCACTGCAGGCGATCGAGCGCCCAGCGGTTGAGCGCCAGCACCTCGCGATCGTCGCCGCCGACGATCAGCAGCGTCGGCGCCCGGACGCCGCGCAGCGCGTGCCCGGCGAGATCGGGTCGTCCACCGCGCGACACCACCGCCGCGATCGCCTCGGGCTCCCGCGCCGCGACCACCAACGCCGCCGCCGCGCCGGTGCTGGCGCCGAACAACCCGATCGGCAGAGACGCGCAGCGCGGGTCGGCGCGCAGCCAGGCGACCGCGGCCATCAGCCGGCCGGCGAGCAGCGCGATGTCGAAACGCCGATGGCCGCCGGCGGCTTCGGCCTCGTCCTCCTCGGCGGTCAGCAGATCGATGAGCAGCGTCGCCATGCCGCGGCGGTTGAGTGCTCCGGCGACGAACCGGTTGCGCGGGCTGAAGCGGCCGGACCCGCTGCCATGCGCGAACAGCACCACCCCCCGGGCCTCGTCGGGCGACGTCAGATCGCCGGCGAGCCGCGCATCGCCGACGGCGACCGTGATCAGGCGAGGCGTATCCATGCAGCCATCGTAGGCGACGCGGCTCGACGACCGTCTACGCAGCCGTCGTCGGGAACAGGCGGAATGGTTGTCTCGCCTGGATTCGAACCAGGACTGAGGGAGTCAAAATCCCTAGTGCTACCGTTACACCACGAGACAGCGCGCGCGGCGTGAGCCGCGCAGGAGCACGGTATTGCAGCGGCCCGCGGGCCGGAGCGCTATTCCGCGTCGAGCCAGGGCTTGTCGCAGCGCGACCAGGTCACGAAGCCCTCGGGGAACCAGATCTTCATCTCGCGTTCGGCGGCTTCGGGGCTGTCGCTGCCGTGCACCAGGTTGGCCGAGCGCGAGATCGAGAAATCCCCGCGGATCGTGCCGGGAGCCGCCTTGCGGCCGTCGGTCGCGCCGACCAGGTTGCGCACCACGGTGACGGCCTCGTCGCCTTCCAGCGCCAGCGCCACCAGCGGTCCGCTGGTGATGAACTTGAGCAGGCTCGGGAAGAACGGCTTCTGCGCGTGTTCCTGATAATGCTGCGTCGCGGTGGTCGCGGACGGCACCAGCATGCGCATGCCGATCGCCAGCAGTCCCTTCCGTTCGAGCCGGCTGATCAGCTCGCCGACCAGTCCGCGTTGGACGGCATCGGGCTTCAACAGGACCAGTGTGCGCTGCATCGCCATGACCGCTCTCCAGGAGGCGCCAGACGTTGCGGTCGCTGCGATTCGTTGCAAGTAGCCAGCCCTGCGCCGGCTGCGGGAAACCCGCGGGACAAAGCCCTGGCGTCGACCGGCAGCGATCCTAGAAGGGACGACGCGCTCGGGGATATAGCTCAGTTGGTAGAGCGGTTCGTTCGCAATGAACAGGTCAGGAGTTCGAATCTCCTTATCTCCACCACGTCGCCGTGAGGCGGTCCGCGACCCTGGGTTCCAGCCCAGGGTCGCTCCTTTTCCGGATCTCCCGCGGTCTCCGGCGATGCCGATGCCCCGCGGCCTGATCGAGGGTCGGCGCGGGGATCCCGCCGGAGAGCGGTCCCATACCCGCGTTGTCGCGCGGACTGGCGGTCATAGGCTCGGCTGCAGATGGACCGCCTCGCCGCCATCCTGGTCGCCGTCCTCGCGCTGCTCGCCAGCGGGTGGGATCTGGCGCCGCGCGGCGCGTTCGCCGCGGCTCCGTCGTGCTGCTGCGCGGCGCCCTCGGGCTGCGCCGCCTGCGCGCGCCCCGATGACGGCTGCGGCTGCAAGCTGACGCCGTTGCCGCCGGCGCCGGTTCTCGCCATCGCGCTGCCGGCGAACGTCGACCTGCCGGCATTGGCGCCCACGCCGCCGCCGATGGCGCGGCTGGTCCCCATCGTCGTCCGGCGCGCTCCGGTCGCCGCGCGCGGTCGCGATCCGCCCGACCAGCGCCGATGCTGGTTGAGCTGTCGACGCATCCTCGTCTAGCGGTCGGACCGGCGCGCACGCGCCGCAACCCGACCACACGAGGAATCCATGTCCCCATCCGCATGGGCGCGCCTGGCCGCGCTCGTCCCCCTCATGGCCGCCTGCCATGGCCCCGGCGTCGCGCGGCCCGAGCCGCGCGTCGTCACCGCCGCGACGGCGATGCCTGCCGACGATTTCGCCGTGGCGGTCGCGCAGGCGCCCGAGGTCGCCGCCGCGCGCGCGCGGCGGAGCGCGGCGCGGTCGCGCGCGTCGGCCGCCGGGTCGCTGCCGCATCCCCGGCTGTCGGTCGAGGGCATGCGCACCCCGCGCCGCGACCACGACGGCGTCGACCTCGCGCTCGAGCAGGAGCTGCCGCGCTGGGGCGAACGACGCGCGGCGCGCGATCGCGCCGGCGCCGAAGCCCTCCTGGCGTCGGCCGACGTGCGCGCGGTGCGCGCGCGCGTCGCCGCCGACGCGTACCGCGCCATCGCCACCGCCGACGCGCGCGACCGCGCGGCCGACGTGGTCGCCGGCCAGGCGGCGCGGGTCGACGCCCTGATCGCCGCGCGCCTGGCCGCGGCGGCGCTGCCCGACGGCGCCGACGCCGGCGAGATCGTCGCCCTGCGCGGACGCCGCGACCTGCTCGCGATCGAGCACGACGACCTGCGGCGCATGGCCGACGATGCGCGCGACGACGCGCGCGCCGCGCTCGGCACGGGCCGCGACGCGGTGCTGCCCACGCCGCCCGCGTTGGTGCTCACCGGCGCGCGGCCCGAGCATCACCCCGATCTCGCCACCGCCGGTGCCCGCGCCGCGATCGCCGCGGCCGAGGCGGACATGGCGCGCGCCGAGCACCGCCCGGGCCTGAGCGTCGGCGTCGGCTGGGAGCGCGAGGACCTGGCGAACGCCGACGAGGACGAGTACCGCGTGATGCTGGGCATCAGCGTGCCGATCGATCAGCGCCCGGCGCGCGCGCACGCCGATGCGGCCCGCGCCGAGCGCGAGGCCGCGCTGCGCGACGGCGACGCCGCGCGGGCTCGGGCCGCGGCGACGTACGCGCGCGCGCAGCGCGCCGTCGCGCAGGCCGAGGCCACGCGCGCGCGCATCGATGCCGTCGTCCAGCGCCTCGAGGCCGCGGTCGCCGCCAGCCGCGCCGATGCCGCCGCCGGTCGCGGCGCGGGGGTGCGCGACGTCTTCGCACGGCTCGACGAGCTGAGCGACGCGCGCCGCCGCGCGCTGGACGCCGAGCTCGCCCTCGCCGAGGCCGCCGCCGATCTCATCCCGCTCCTATCCGAACCCGGAGAACGCCCATGAAGACCGCCGTCATCGCCCTGATCTCGTTCGCCATCGGCGCCATGGTCGCCCTGGTCGTGCGCACGGCGCTGCATCAGCCGGACGCCGCATCGCCCGGCGCCGTGCCTGGGCCGGCATCGCACGCGAGCGTCGAACCCACACGCAGCGATGGCGCCACGCCGGCGGTGCCCGCCGCGACCGCCGCGACCGCCGCGACCGCCGCGTCCGCCGCTCCGGCCAACAGCATCTGCGCGGTGTGCGGCATGGAGGTCGACCCGTCCCTGCCGACCGTCGACTACCGCGGCCAGCCCATCGGCATCGGCTGCATCGCCTGCCTGCCGAAGCTGAAGGAGGACATCGAGCGCTACGGGCCGGCCGCGCTCCAGGGCGGCAAGGCGGAATGAGCATGCTCCGCCACCGCACCCTGATCATCGCCGCGCTCGCCGCGCTCGCCGGAGCGGCCGCGATCGCGCTGACGCCCGCGACGCGGCTGTTCGTCCGCGTCGACGACGGCGGCGAGGGCCGCGAACCCGGCGTGCGCTGGGCGTGCGCGATGATGGACTACCTCGCCGAGACCCGCGGCGACGGCCGCTGCCCGGTGTGCGGCATGACGCTCGAGCGCATCGTCGCCGGCGCGCTGAGCGATGAGCAGCGCCGGCGCATGGGCGTCGCGACCACGGTGGTCGAGGCCGTTCCGGCGGTCATCACCGTGCACGCCTACGGCACCGCGCGGGCCGACGAGCGCACGCGGCGCGCGGTCGTCGCGCGCGTCGCCGGCCGGGTCGTGCGCCGGCACCCCGGCGGGCAGCACGCGGGCGCGATCGTGGCCGCCGACGAGCCGCTGGTCGACCTCTACAGCCCGGCGTTGCTCGGCGCGCAGGCGGAGCTCGCGGCGGCGATCGCCAGCGGCGACGACCAGCTCGCGGCGGCGCTGACCACGCGCTTCGCCCGCTGGAACCTGGCCGGCGTGGCCGAGGCGATCAGGCGCGGCGAGCAACCGACCGACACCGTGACGATCGTCAGCCCGTTCGCCGGACGGGTGGTCGTCAACGGCGTCCTGCCCGCGGTGGGCGATGAGATCGCCGCCGATCGGCCGCTGCTCGACCTGGTGGATCCGCATCGCTTCATCGTCGTCCTGCACGTGCCCGAGGCCGAGGCGCGGTTCCTGCGCCCGGGTCAGCGCGCGGCGCTGGCGAGCGACGACGCCGGCGACCTCGCGGGGCTCGAGGCGCGCGTCGATTGGCTCTCGCCGACGCTCGACACCGCGGCGCGCACGCGCGAGACGCACCTGCACGTCGTCGAGCCGTCCGGCAGGCTGCTCGACGGCGCGCTCGTCACCGCCCGACTGCGCGCCGCGCTCGGCCCGGACCTCGCGCCGGCGGATCCCGAGGACGAGGCGTCCTGGGGCCGCTTCGTCGCCGTGCCGAGGTCGGCCGTGCTGTCGACGGGCACGCGCGATATCGCGTGGAAGGCCACCGGCGACGACCGCGGCGCGCAGCGCTTCGCCATCGCCGAGCTGGCGCTCGGGCCGCGCCTCGGCGATCGCGTGATCGTCCGCTCCGGCCTGGAGATCGGCGACGTCGTCGCCACCGCGGGCGCCTTCCTGATCGACAGCCAGGCGCAGCTCGCCGGCGCGCCCAGCCTGCTCTTCCCCGACGGGGCCGCGACGCCGTGATCGCCGCCACCGTCCGACATCCGTGGCTGACCCTGGCGGCGGCGGCGCTCGTCGCGGCGGCCGGCCTGTGGTCGTCCACCCGCGTCCCGGTCGACGCGATCCCCGACCTCTCCGACAACCAGGTGGTGGTGTGGGCGCAGTGGCCCGGGCGCAGCGCCGAGGACGTCGACCGCCAGGTCACCGCGCGCCTCGCGCTCGGGCTGCAGGGACTGGCGGGGGTGCGCACGGTGCGCGGCCTGTCGCTGTACGGCGCCGGCTACGCCTACGTCGTGTTCGACGACGGGCGAGACTTCTACGACTGCCGCACGCGCACGCTCGAGCGGCTGGCCGGCCTCCAGGCCGAGCTGCCCGCCGGCGTCACCGCGGTGCTCGGACCCGACGCGACCGCGATGGGCCAGGTCTACGCCTTCGTCCTGCGCGGCGGCGGCGATCTCGAGGCGCGGCGGCGCGCGCTCGACCAGGTCGTCGTCCCGGCGCTGACCGCCGTCGCGGGCGTCGCCGAGGTCGCGGCGGTCGGCGGCGTCGTGCGCGAATACCACGTCGACCTCGATCCGGGCCGGCTCGAGGAGATGGGCGTGACCCTCGCGCAGGTCGAGGCGTCGATCCGCGCCGCCGGGCGCGACGTCGGCGCGATGAGCGTCGAGGGGAGCGGCGTCGAGACCATGATCCGCGGCGTCGCCGCGGTGCGCACGCTCGACGAGATCGAGGACCTGGTCGTCAGCGGCGATCCGGACCGCGCGACCGGCGTGCGCCTGGGCCAGGTCGCGCGCGTCGCCCTGGGCGGCGCCGTGCGCCAGGGCATCCTCGCCGACGAGCACGGCGAGCAGGCCGGCGCGATCGTCGCGATGCGCGTCGGCGAGGACCCGCGCACGGTCATCGCCGCGGTGAAGCGGCGGCTCGACGAGCTGTCGGCCACGCTGGCGCGCGATGGTCTCGTCGCCGAGGCGTTCTACGACCGCTCGCGCCTGATCCTCGAGACCAGCGCGACGCTGACGCGCACGCTGGTCGAGGAGCTCATCGTCACCATGGCGGTGGTCCTGCTCTTCCTCATGCACGCTCGCGCGAGCCTGGCGATCGGGCTGATGCTGCCGCTCGGCGTCCTGGTGACGTTCAGCGCGATGCACGCCGCCGGCATGAGCGCGAACCTCATGAGCCTCGCCGGCATCGCCATCGCGGTCGGCGTCATGGTCGACATGGGCATCGTGATCTGCGAGAACGTCTTCCAGCACCTGGTCGCGGCGCAGGAGCGCGAACGCGCCGCGGGGCGCGCGCCGATGACCTCGTGGCGCGACGAGCGCGTGGTCGCCGCGGTGATCGCCGGCGCGCGCGAGGTCGCCCCCGCCATCGTCACCGCCAGCCTGACCACGATCGTCGGCTTCCTGCCGGTGTTCGCGCTCGACGGCCAGGCCGGACGGCTGTTCGCGCCGCTCGCGGCGACCAAGACCATGGCCATCGCCGGCGCGGCGTTCTTCGGCATCGCCCTGGTGCCGGCGTTGTGCCGCCTGCTGCTGCCGCCGTGGACGCTGCCGCCGCCGCTGCGCGTCGTGCTCGCGGCGCTGCCGGCCGGGGCGGCGTTCGGCTGGTTCGCGCACGGCTTCGCGATCGCCCGGGATCACGACCGCTGGGCGGTCGCGGTGCCCGGCTGGCTCGCCGCGCCGGCGATGGCGGCCGTCGTCGGCTGGCTGATGTGGCGCCTCGGCGGCGAGCGGCTGCGGCCGATCGAGGACAACCCGACCAGCCGCGTCGTGCATCGCACGTACGCGCGCGTGCTCGGCTGGGTGCTGGCGCACAAGTGGGCGTTCGTGCTGCGCTGCCTGGTGGTCGCGGCGTGCGGCTACCTGTTCGGCCTCGGCTGGCCGGCGCTGTCGACGCCGCTGCACGCGGTCGCCGGCTGGTTCGGCGCCGATCTGGCGCGCACCGCGCCGGACCGCTGGCTGGCGCGGACCTTCCCCGGGACCGGGGAGAGCTTCCTGCCGCCGCTCGACGAGGGCAGCCTGCTGTTCATGCCCAGCATCCTCGCCCAGGGCGGGCTGGGCGAGTCGCTGCGCGTGATGTCGCTGCAGAACGGCCGCATCGCCGGCGTGCCCGAGGTCGCCGGCGTCATGGGCAAGATGGGCAGGGCCGAGACCGCGCTCGACCCCGCGCCCATCGGCATGGTCGAGACGGTCGTCGTGCTCAAGCCGTACGCGGAGTGGCCGGTGCACGCGATGCCGCGCGGAGCGGGCGCGGGCTTCGAGCACCGACCGCGCACGCTCGACGAGGTCCGCGCCGTGCTGTCGGCCGAAGCGGAGATCCCCGGCGTCGCGCCGTCGTGGCTGCAGCCGATCGAGACCCGCGTGATCATGCTCTCGACCGGCATCCGCAGCCTGATCGCGCTGCAGATCCAGGGCGACGATTCCGCGGCGATCGAGCGCTTCGCCGTCGCCGCCGAGCCGATCGTCCGCGGCGTGCCCGGCGCGGTCGACGTGCAGGCCGCGCGCGAAGGCGGCAAGCCGTACGCCGAGATCCGTTTCGACCGCGAGCGCCTCGCGCGCTTCGGCATCACCGCCGAGGACGCGCTGATGGCGGTCGAGAGCGCGCTGGGCGGCATGCCGCTGGCGTGGACGATCGAAGGCAACCAGCGCTACGGCATCCGCCTGCGTTATCTGCGCGAGCTGCGCGACGATCCGGAGGAGCTCGGCGCGGTGCGCGTGCCGCTGATGGACGGCGGCCACGGCTCGATCCCGCTGTCCAGCCTGCTGGCGCGCCCGCGACGGTTCACCCTGGCGTTCGATCGCGCCGCTGGCGCGCCGTCGCCGCAGGACTGGCGGCGCACGCTGCCGCTCGACCTCGCGCGCAACCTCGTGCCGCTGTCGGGCGACCGCGCCGAGCTGACGCTGCCGGCGGGCGAGCGCCCGCCCGTGCCGGACGATGCGCGGATCACCGTCGTCGATGAACGCGACCATCCCTCGGCGTTGACCTGGACCATCGGCCCGATGCAGATCCGCAGCGAGGACGGCCGCCGTGTCGGCTACGTGCTGCTCAACGCGCGCGGCCGGGGCGAGGTCGATGTCGCCGCGGAGGCCGATCGCCGCCTGCGCGCCGCGATCGCCGATGGCCGCCTCACGCCGCCGCCCGGGTCGACCTGGCGCTGGGTCGGCCGCGCCGAGCAGAAGCGCGCCGCCGACCGCGTCCTGGCGCTGGTCATCGCCGGATCGCTGGCGGCGATGATCGCCCTGATCTACATCGGCACGCGCAACGCGGTGACCACGGCGATCATCGTCCTCGGCAACCTGCCGGTGACGGTCGCCGGCGGCCTGATCGCGGTGTGGCTGGCGGGCGCGCAGATGACCACCGCGGTGACCGTCGGCTTCATCGCCCTGATCGGCGTGATGTTCAACGACGGGATCCTGATCGGGCTGTACCTCGACGAACGCTTCCGGGATGCGCCGCGCGACGTCGCCGGGGTGCGCGAGCGGGTCATCGCCGCCGGGCTGCGCCGCATCCGGCCCGCGCTGATGACCAACGTCGCGACGCTGATGTCGCTGACGCCGGTGCTGTGGTCGTACGGGCGCGGCGCGGAGATCCTGCTGCCGATGGCCCTGCCGGTCATCGGCGGCATGGCCATCGACCTGTTGTCGCCGTTCATGGTGCCGTGCCTGTACGCGTGGTGGTGGGAGCGGAAGGTCGGCCGGGGCTGAAGCGCGAGGCTCGATGCTCGCAGCTCGCAGCTTGGCGCGGACGCCGTCATGCGCCTGGACCGGCGGCGTACGAGGTTGCGGCCCGTCATCACCGACGTCCGCAAGTACCTGCGCGACAAGGCGCAACGTCGCCGACCGTGGAAAAGTCACGGATCGTCCTGGTAGGTTCCTGTCATCCGGCGATCCGGTTCCCCGTCTGCTCGGGCATGCGCCGCCGCCACGCCATGACGCTCTTCGAGATCGCCATCAGCCTGGCGATCCTGTCGACGGCGGTGCTCACCGTCGCGCTCAGCTTCCCGGTCGGCGTGCGCGCGCAGCGCCTCGCGCGCTTCCAGGTGTACGCGAGCGCCAAGGTGCTCGAGATCGTCGACGCCTACGTCGACGAGCAGCACCTGCGCAAGCATCGCCAGGTCGAGAGCGAGCACCTGGCGCAGAACACCGCGATGCAGTGGGTGCCGGACATCGACCGCAAGATGGAGGACCCGAACCTCGGCCTGCTGCCGCTGCCGCGCGCGATCGCCGAACGCCTCGACTCGGACGGCGACGAGATCGCGCGCCTGATCGCCGACGGCGGGCGGATCTTCTTCTGCACGCCGCTGTCGTACGGCGGCACGACCGATCAGGTCGCGGCGGGCTACTTCATGACCTTCGGCGTGCAGGTCGGCGCGCTGGCCTACCAGGCCGTCGCGCAGAACCAGAGCCTGCTGATCGGCGTGATCGGCAACGCGCAGCAGAACGCGCTGCCGAACCATCCCTGCGTCGCGTGGCCCTATCACGACTGGTACCCGGCGCCGGCGCAGGAGCGCGAGCGCTTGGAGTGGCTGGAGCAGGGCTGGCCGGCCTACGGCGAGTTCCTCGCGGTCTGCACCCTGGTCAGCGGCCCGACGTACGAAGCCGTGCACCGCGACCCGCTGGTCATCGACGATTACATCCGCCGCGCCCGCGCGCTCGTGCAGGCGGCGGGCGTCGCGACCACCGGCATGGCCGGCTTCGAGGTGCCGGTGCCGCCGCCGGCGCTGCCGACGGGGACCTGGGCCGACACCGACCTCGACGTCTTCCCGCCGCCGTGGCGCATCCTGGCCATGCGCTGCCTGGCGCACGCCGCGATGGCGCGCACCGCCGCCTTCCCGAACCCGGCCGACGAGGCCACGCCCGCGCAGCGCGCCTACGCCGTCGACTGCCACGAGGCCGCGCTGGCCTGGGCCCAGCGCTACGCGTCGACCTCGATCTACGACTGGGGCGCGCCGCGTCCGCTCAACCGCCAGACCGCGTTCGATTTCCCGCTGCTGCAGTACGACCTGTTCTCGCCGCTGGTGACCAGCGCGCCCGGCGGCGACGTCAGCCATCTCATCGGCTGCCCGCTGCCGCCGAACCGCGCGCCGGCGAACGCCTGGCGCTCGCATGGCGACCACGGCTGGAATCCGATGCCGGATAATCGCGCCCGGATCGCCGCCGGGTGGAGCGACAACCGCGCCTTCAACCTGACGGCGCCGTTCACCGCCAGCGATCGCACGCGGCGCATCGTCTGCTGGGCGGCCGACTGGCAGGCCTACGAGGATGCCGAGGAGCTGCCCGCCGAGGCGACGTCGAGCGACAACGCCTTCCTCGATTCGCAGGGCGTGCAGGTCTCCGCGGAGCGCACCGGCTATCCGCCCGGCGCCTGGTTCCACTTCGAGGACGCGGCGCGCTCGTCGGTGTTCGACGTCGCGCTGCACACCGTCCTGCACACCGCGCACTACGCGCAGTGGAACACCGCCGCCTACAAGGCGGGCTACCTCGGCATCCACGGCGCGGATCGCAACGGCAACGGCCGCTTCGACCGCGGTCCGCTGCCGCGCTCGGCGCGCATGCGCGCCACCACGGTCGTCCAGTACGACGTCTACGACCGGCGCTTCCTCAGCGGGCTGCACTACTGATGCGCCGCCGCGCCTACACCCTGATCGAGCTCATGATCGCGACCGCGCTCGGCCTGACGATCTGCGCCGCGGCCTACGCCTGCGTCAGGCTCTGCGCCCAGGTGTCGTCGACGACCGCGCGCCTGTCGGACGAGAACCGCCTGCTGCGCGCCGGCTACCTCGCGGCGCTCGACGAGGTCGACTTCTGGACGTCCGTCGACGATCCGGGCGACGCCACGCGGCAGAAGCTGCGCTCCGCGGGCAGGCCGTTCCATCCGCTGCGCTTCGTCGCCCCGGCGCCCGGAGCGCCGACCGCGCCCGGTGATCTCGTCCTCTCTCCCGATCAGAGCCATCCCGAGGCGGCCTTCCGCGGGCTGCCGATCCGCAACGACGCCGTCGCCAACGAGTACGGCCGCTACGAGCTGGTGGCCGCCAGCGGCGGCACGGCGCCGAACCAACGCCAGGCGCGCTTGCTCAACCAGGTGTTCGACCGGCTCGGCTTCTACGCGTTGTTCAGCTACGCGCCGGCCAACACCATCTACAGCTCGGTCGACGAGACCGGCGCGACGCCATCCATCTGGTCGCGCTACGTCACGGGACCCTACCACGTCTCGACCAACGAGGGCGTCTGCGCGCCGCGCGATTTCACCTGCCTGTCGAACGGCGCCATCTACCAGGTCACCACGCACCCGAGCGTCGTCGACGCCGACGGCAACAAGGCGCGCTTCGACGTGTGGAACTCGATCGGCCAGGCCTGGCCGGACCCGTGGACCGCCGCGGGCTTCGCCGGCAGCGAGGAGCTGATCGCGCCGATGCCGCTGCGTCCGTCGCACTGGCCCGCGCTCGCGCTGGCGGTGCGCCGGGTGTGCGCCACCTTCCGCCGCGCCAACCAGGTCAGCCTGACGGTGCGCAGCCCGGTCTCGGGCGAGGCGATCAAGCTCAACTGGATCGTCGCCGGGACGACGCTGCGCGGCGCGCGGCGGCAGCGCGACGCGGTCGCGGGCTGGAAGGTCGCCGGCCGGCCTTCCCTGGACGAATGACATGAGCCACCGCTCCGGCGCCGTGCTGATCGTGATCTCCGGCATCGCCGCGATCGTCGCCACCCTCGCGCTGGGCTTCCTGGTGCGCGCGCGCGACGACGCCGACGAGGGCCGCGCCCTGGTCGTCGAGACCCAGGCGCGGCTGATGCTCTACGCGGCGCTGCAGTACGTGCAGGAGGGCGCGCGCCTCGGCTGGGACGATCCGCTGACCGACGAGCACGAGGAGGGCTACGGCTGGATCGACATCCGCGACGGCCGCTTCGGACCGTGCGGCCGCCTCGGACAGCCGCTGTGGCGGCCCGGCGCCTTCCCCGCCCAGGGCGCGGTCGCGCGCTGTCCGCTGACCCTCCTCGGACGTCCGCCGTTCGCCGTCGGCCTGGAGATCGCCAATCCGATGGTGCTCGACGCGGGCCTGCCATGGGACCAGATCCTCGGGCGCACGCGCCCCGATCCGATGCCGGCGGTCGGCGACCCGGTGGCGTTCGCCGACGGCGATCCGCGACCGCGCCGGCCGTCGCAGTCCTGGTTCCGCGTGCGGCGCCAGTCGCACGCCGTGTTCCTGCTGACGTGCGGCGCCGGGCCGACGCTGGGATTGCGCGACTGGGACGAGGTCGTCGTCGCCGGCCTGCAGGACGCGTTCGGCTCCGAGGCCGACTTCCTCAGCCTGCGTGCCGGCGAGCGGCTGCTGTGGTACGAGGTCGAGTGGAGCGCCGCGGTCAGCGGCAACACCATGTACCACTACAACTGGGCCGACGGGCCGCGGCACGAATACGTGATCCAGCGGAACGGCAGCCCGCACGTCTCGCACGAGCGGCTCAACTCGCGCCAGTTCGGCGGCACGTTCAGCTACATCCAGCGCCTGCGCGACGAGCCGCCGGCCTGGTGAGCGCTCAGCGCCGCGCGCGGAACCCGCGCGGCGTCGCCCCGACGGCATCGCGGAACACGCGCGCGAAATAGCTGCTGTCGCTGAAGCCGACGGCGAGCGCGATCTGCGTCACGGTGGCGTCGGTGGTGCGCAGCAGGTGGCGCGCGCGCGCGATGCGCAGCTCGGCGAGGAACTCCCACGGACCGATGCCGAAGCGCTGCTTGAAGCGCTCGCTGAAATGACCCGGGCTGAGCTGCGCGCGCGCGGCGATGTCCGCGAGCGTCAGCGGCCGGGCGTAATGCTCCTCGATCCACGCCCGCGCCTGGTCGAGCGCATCGCGGCCACGGCCCGGGCGCGACGGCAGCTCCTCGCCGCGCGTGCGCGTCCACGCCCGCGCCAGGTGCACCAGCAGGACGATGAGCAGCCCGCGCATGGCCGCGGCCTGACCCGGCGCGCCGCGCTCGGTCTCGTCGAGCATCGCCTCGATGCCCGCCATGACCGACTCGCGCTCGCCCGCCGTCAGGTGCATCTTCACGCCGCGCGGCCGGTCGGGGTCGATGCCGATCAGCGCGTCGACACCCGGCACCGCGGCGATGCCGCTGGCGTCGCCGACCAGCGGCTCGGGCGTGAACAGCACGTTGCACAGCTCGATGCGGCGCGGACGCAGCACCGCGTGCCGCTCGTCGCGGCCGATGACGAAGCAGTCGCCGGGCAGCAGCGGGTAGCGCTCGATCGCGCCGTCGGGGCCGGTGACCTCGTGCTCGGCCGAACCGCGCACGATGTAGACGATCTCCTGGAACTCGTGCGCGTGCGCCAGCACCGCGGGCATCTCGCGCAGGCGGTAGACCTGGATGCCGATGTCGGGCCGCTGGAAGTAGTCCTGCGCGCGCAACCGCGCGCCACGGTAGTCGACGATCTGCTGCGGCCATGGCTGGTCGGCGACGCTGGCGCTGCGACGTTGGCGCATGGCGGCACGGTAGTGCGTGGATCGCGACCGGCAGCCGACAACCGGGCTGCCGACGCGCTCTGGGCGGGCCGAGCTTCGTGCCTCGGGCGTCGGCCTTCGAGCTTCGGGCTTCGGGCTTCGGGCTTGGAGCATCGAACGCAGCCCCTGCCGACACCTCACGCCTCCGGAACGATCTCCACCAGCCGAGCCGTGGTGCGATTCGGCAACCGCACCGCGAGATTCCCCGCGGCGGCGTGCCACTGCACCGTCGCGTCGCTCGTCGCCGGGTAGATCACGCGCGCCGTCGCCGCCCGTCCGCGCAGGTGCGGTAGCGGGATGGTGCGCTGATCGCCGCCGCCGAGCCGCCACACCGCCAGGATCGTCCTGCTCGGATGCTTCAGGCCGAACGCGAGCCAGTCGTGCTCCATCTGCGGCATGCCCAGCGGCCAGATCGGCAGCGCCTCGGGGATGATGTGGCGGTAGCCCTTGTAGGCCGCCAGCGCCTCCTTCACCGACGCCAGGCGCTCCGGCGACAGCTCGGCGAGGTGGCCGCTCTGGTGGATGCGCATGGTCAGCGCGTTGACCATGTTGAACACGACCTCCTCGAGGTCGCCGTCGCGCAGCGGATAGGCCCACGTCGCGGCCTGCTCCGGCGCGCAGGCGCTGACCACCGAACCGGCGATCGCCGCCATCTTGCGGTAGTCGCACTGGTCGGTCGTGCTCTGCACGCTGTGCCGCGCGAGCAGGGCGTAGTCGAGGCGCAGGCCGCCGCTGCCGCAGTTCTCGATCACCAGGGTCGGATGCCGCGCGAACACCGCGTCCAGCCACGCCAGGTAGGCGCGGTTGTGGCCGAGCAGCCCGGCACCGATGCTCTCGCTGGCGTGCTCGGTGCCCGGGCCGCCGTTGATGTTGTAGTCCATCTTGATGTAGCCGACGCCGTAGCGCCCGACCAGCCGGTCGATCACCGCGTCGGCGTGCGCGCGCACCGCCGGATTGCGGTAGTCGAGCTGGTAGCGCCCATGGTCGATGACGCGTCTGCCGTGGCGCAGGAAGAACCAGTCGTCCGGCACGGTGGCGGCGAGCGCGCAGGCGGTGCCCATCACCTCGAGCTCGAGCCACAGTCCCGGAACCATGCCCTTGGCGCGGATGCGCGCGAGCGGCTCCTCGATGCCGCCGGGGAAGCGCTGCGTCGACGGCATCCACTCGCCCACGCCGTCCCACCACGAGCCGTCGGAGTACCACCCGCAGTCGATGCAGAAGTACTCGCAGCCCGCTTCGGCGGCCGCATCGATCAGCGGCGCCAGCTTCGCGGTGGTCGGCTCGCCGAATAAGCAGTTCATGTAGTCGTTGAAGATCACCGGCAGCGCGCGGTTGTCGTCGTTGGGACGGCGGATGCGGCGGCGGTAGCGCGTCAGCTGCTGCAACGCCTCCTGCATCGCGCCCTCGGCGACCGCCACGCCGACCGGCACGGAGGTGAACCGCTCGCCCGCGACGAGGGTCTGCCACCACAGCCCCTCGCGCTCCGTCGGCCCGGAGACCGCGATGTAGCACTGGTTGTCGAGGTGGTCGGAGATCTCCCAGTGCCACGAGCCGTTGTGCTCGATCTGGAACGAGATCGCGGTGCCGGTCTCGCGGTTCTCGGCAACGGCCATCGGCACGAGACCCGCGCTCGACCACGTCCCCTGCGAGGTGAACGGGATCTTGCGGATGGACTTGCCGATGACCGGGCGCAGGCCGAGCTCGCTGAGGCGGAATTCCTGCCACTGGGTCTCGCCGTGCCAGGTGTTGTGCGGCACCTGCAGGCGCAGCTTGTCCTCGGGCTTCCCCAGGCCCTCCTTGGTGATCGCCGGCAGGATCAGCGAGCTGACGTACTCGAGGGTGAACGGCGCGGCGCCGTCGTTGACGACCTCGCTCCACGCGCGCAGCGCGGGCACGCCGTCGACGAACTGCAGGTGGCTGATGACCTGGATGCCGGCGTGGGCCTGGACGACCTCCCACTTCACGCCGAGCGCGGTGCGCGACTCGCGCAGCTCGCGGAACGTCAGCAGGCGCGCCGGCGACGTGCCGACGTACTTGTTGCCGTGGTGCGCGCGCCAGTCGAAGCCGGTGGCCTGCACCTCGACCAGGCGCAGCTCGGCGCGCCACGCCTCGCCCTGCAGCCAGCGCTGGTCGAGCGGCTGCGCGCCGAGGTGCAGCAGGCGGACATCGCCGGAGGCCGTGACGTCGATGACGACGTGCAGGCCATCGGCGGAACGGGAGAAGGTGCGCGCATCGGTCATGGCGCTCAGCATGGGTCGCAGCGGGACGCGGCAAACCGCGGCGTGCGCGCCGTCGCGCTGCCGGTGGCACGTCGCGCAGCCGCTGCGATGTTCGCCGTTCGCTGCGACGCGCGGCGAACGACGCGACGCGCTGCGCGATAGGCT
>Ga0196963_10001202_pt1 | contig 18674 bp, 19 predicted proteins | sample S1_5metaG_FD_148600 | JGI IMG/M metagenome (GOLD analysis project Ga0196963, IMG submission 148600) | Soil microbial communities from Anza Borrego desert, Southern California, United States - S1_5 | ecosystem: Environmental > Terrestrial > Soil > Desert | place: USA: California | collected... | reverse complement strand
GACTTCCTTCTGCTTCGTCCCCGCTCGCGGCGACTCAGCGCCGGAAAGGTTAAGAAAATCCTAAGATTGATGGTTTACGGAATCTTTCGCCGCCGAGCCGTGAGGCCGGTGCGACGACCCGTCACCGCGAGGAGCGAAGCGGCGCCGCAAATCGGGTGGGCGTCGCGAGGCTCTTCCGGATGGCCTCGCCTGGCTCGCAACCACGGCAAGGGATCTCAGGGCGGCGAAACCGCCGCCGCCTCCCTGGCCCGCCTGCGCTCGGTGAACCAGATCGCGATCAGCGACAGCTCGTAGAGCAGGATCAGCGGGATCGCGAGCATGAACTGGGAGATGATGTCGGGCGGAGTCGCCACCGCGGCGATGATGAAGGCGACGAGGATGGCGTAGCGGCGGCCCCGCTTCAGCTGGTCCCGGCTCACCAGCCCGGCCCGCTCCATCAGCATCAGCAGGATGGGCAGCAGAAAGGCGATCCCGAACGCGAAAATGAAATGCATGACGAACGAGAGATATTCCCCCATCGCCGGCAGGGCTTCCTGCCGGATGCCGGGAATCTGGCCCTGGTAGCCGAGGAAGAAGCGGATCGCGAGCGGCATGACCACGTAGTAGGCGAGCGCCCCGCCGGCGATGAACAGCACCGGCGTGGCGATCAGGAACGGCAGGAAGGCGCGCTTCTCCTTCCGGTAAAGGCCCGGCGCGACGAACGCCCAGAGCTGCATGGCGATGATCGGGAAGGCGAGGAAGAAGGCGGCGAACAGCGCCACCCGGACTTCGGTGAAGAACGCCTCGTAGAGCTTGGTATAGACCAGCCGGCCCTCGCCCGGGCCGCCGAAGCCGGCGATCAGCGGCTGCACCAGGAAGGTGAAGATCTCGCCCGCGAAGTAGAAGCTGACCGCGAAGGCGGCCCCGAGCGCGGCCAACGACCAGATCAGCCGCCGCCGCAGCTCGACCAGATGCTCCATCAGCGGCGCGCGCGTCTCGTCGATCTCTTTCATGGCGATTCCTCCCCGGAACGGGGAGGGGGAGCGGAGCTAGGGGTGGAGCGGGTCCCCGCCCCGGCCGGCGCTTCGGCCGAAGCGGGCGGCTCGGCCGGCGCTTCGAGCGCGGCCGGATCGGCGAGCGGGTTCGCGAACGGATGGTCCCTGAGGATCCGCTCATTCTCCTCGCGCCACTTCTTCTCCATCTCCTCGAGCTCGGCCTCGCGCATCATCGTGTCGACGCCGGAGCGGAAATGGCGGGCCATGCCGCGGGCCCGGCCGACCCAGTGGCCGACGGTGCGCATGACCCGCGGCAGGTCCTTGGGGCCGATGACGATGAGGGCGACCACCGCGATGAGCAGCAGCTCCGAATAGCCGATGTCGAACATGGCGCCCCTTCAGGCGGCGACGGAGGTCAGGGCTCGCGCCGCTCCGGCGCGGCGTCGGCGTCGCGGACCCGCTCGGCCGGGGCGGCCTCGACCGTACCGGCGTCGCTGAGCCGGCGTGGCGGCTCGGCGGCCTTGGCGGCGGCGGCCTCCTCGTCCTCGCTCATCCCCTTCTTGAAGCTCTTCAGGCCCTTGGCGACGTCGCCCATCATCTCCGAGAAGCGGCCCTTGCCGAACAGCAGCAGGATGATCACTCCGACCACCAGCCAGTGCCAAATGCTCAACCCGCCCATGATGTGTCTCCAATGGCTGCTACGTCAGCCCGGCGAAAGCCGGGATCCCAGGTCGGAAAGGCCACCGCCCTTCGCATCGAGGCCCCCGGCTTGCGCCGGGGTGACAGGAGGTACCTAGTCCTCCTCGGCCTCACTTTCCAGTTCCTCTTGCCCGAGCTGCTCCATCGCCGCGTCGATCGGGTCGAGCAGTCCCGCCGCCTTGAGGTCGTCGAGGCCGGGCAGGTCGCGCCGGCTCTCGAGGCCGAAATGGGCGAGGAAGGCGGGGGTGGTGGCGTAGATGAGCGGCCGCCCGGGCGCCTCGCGGCGTCCGGCGGGCCGAACCCAGCCGGCCTCCATCAGCACGTCCAGCGTGCCCTTCGAGATTTGGACGCCGCGGATCGCCTCGATCTCGGCCCGGCTGACCGGCTCGTGATAGGCGACGATCGCCAGCGTCTCGACGGCGGCGCGCGACAGGCGCCGAGTCTCGTCGCGCTCGCGCCTGAGGATGAAGGCGAGGTCGGGGGCGGTCTGGAAATGCCAGCGCCTGCCGCGTTCGACCAGCTCCACGCCGCGGCCGTCATAATGGCGGGCAAGCTCCTCCAGCGCGGCGTCGACGTCGACCTCGCCGCCGACATGGGCGGCGATGTCCTCGACGGTCATCGGCTCCTCGGCGGCGAACAGCACCGCCTCCACCGCGCGCAGGCTGTCGTCCATCCCGATCATGCCGCCTCCTTCGGAAACTGGTGTCCGAGGCCGATTAGCGCGAAAACTCGTCCTTTCCGCACAATCGGATGGAAATTGGTGCCTGACATGAATTTCACGCCGCCCGGATGAACAGGGGCTCGAACGCCCCCTTCTGGTCGATCTCGACCCGGCCCTGGCGGGCCAGCTCCAGCGCGGCGACGAAGCTCGAGGCGAGGGCCGATTTGCGGAACTCGCCGTCCTGCGTGTCCGGCAGGAACGCCTCGATCCGGGTCCATTCGAGCCTTGACCCGACCATCCGCTCGACTCGCGCCAGCGCCTCCTCGAGGGTCATGACCGGCCGCCGGGCGACGATGTGGAAGGCGGGTTCGTTGCGCGCCCGGACCGCGCCGTAGGCGGCGATGAGGTCGTACAGCTCCGCCTGCCACAGCGATTTGCGGACCACCCTCAGCCCTTCCGGCGCGCCGCGCAGGAAGACGTCGCGGCCGAGCCGGTCGCGGCCGAGCAGCCGGGCACCGGCCTCGCGCATCGCCGACAGCCGCTGCAGCCTGAGCTGAAGCCGCATCGCCAGCTCCTCGGGGCTGGGGTCGGCCTCCTGGTCGCGCGGCAGCAGCAGGCAGGATTTGAGGTAGGCGAGCCACGCCGCCATCACGAGATAGTCGGCCGCGATCTCGAGCTTCAGCTTCTTGGCGTCGGCGATGAAGGCGAGATATTGCTCGACCAGGGCGAGGATCGAGATTTTCGCCAGATCGACCTTCTGGTTGCGCGCCAAGGTGAGCAGCAGGTCGAGCGGGCCTTCCCAGCCGTCGAGGTCGAGCGTCAGGCGGTCCGCTTCCCGAACCGGCGCCGCGCTCTCGAATTCCTCGAAGGATTCGTCCCGTTCCATGCGCCGAGGTTAGGCAGTCGGCGGCGCGAAGCGAAGGGAAATCGCGCGATTTATGCACAGCATTTTTTGCCCCTTGCCGGGCGGCGCGCTGATGATACGACGCATCCAGAACAACATAATGTCCCGGGAGACAAGGCGATGCGTACCCCCCTCCTGCTCGCGAGCCTGGCCGCCCTCTCCCTGGCCGGCGCCGGCGCCATGGCCCAGCCCTCCTCCCCGGGCGCGGCGCGGCCGAGCGGCGGCCTCGCCGCCTTCCGCTCCGACGCCGAGCTTCGCGCCTATCTTCGCCGCCTCAAGCGCGACGCGGAACCGATCCCCCCGCCCTCGCCGCCGCCGCCGCCGCCGATGCCGGCCCCGCCGCCCCCGCCGCCGCCCGGAAGCGCGCCCGCCCCGGTGTCGGCGATCTCCAACCAGGAGGTCAAGCTTCAGGGCACGGCGGCCACGGGGGACATCGTCAATGCGCTTCCGCAGAGCATCACCAACAACCAGGAAGCGACCGTCGACGAGGGCGACATCGTCAAGGTCAGCGGCCAGCACCTCGTCATCCTCCGCCGCGGCCGGCTGTTCACCGTCTCGCTGGCCGGCGGCGGCATGCGCCCGGTCGACTCGATCAACGCCTTCCCGCCCGGAGTCTCGGGCCGGGGCGACTGGTATGACGAGATGCTGATCTCGGGCGACCGGATCGTCGTCGTCGGCTACAGCTATGCCCGCGGCGGCACCGAGATAAACCGCTTCCGGATCGATCCCGCCGGCCGGCTTCGTTTCGAGGATGCCTGGCACCTCAGGTCGAACGATTATTATTCGTCGCGCAACTACGCCTCGCGGCTGATCGGCAACCGCCTCATTTTCTACACGCCGCTCTATCTCGAATGGGACGAGGATCCGTTCGAGGCGCTGCCCGGCGTTCGGCGGTGGCGCGGCGACGACCGCGCGAAGTTCCGGCGGATCGCGCCCGCGCGCAACGTCTACATCGCGCCGGTGATGCGGAATTCGCGCCGTGCCAGCGTCGACACCGTGCACAGCGTCACCAGCTGCAGCCTCGCCGCCGCCGAGCTCGACTGCTCCGCGGTGGCGGTGCTGGGGCCGGAAAGCCGCACCTTCTACGTTTCCCCCCAGGCGGTCTATCTGTGGGTCTCCGACGCCTGGGACGACGACCGCCGGCGCGGCCCCGATTCCTGGCTCTACCGGCTGCCGTTCGGCCGCGAGCGTCCGTCGGCGGTCGGCGCCCGCGGCGCCCCGGTCGACCAATTCTCGTTCCGCGAGGACGGCGCCGAGGGCGTGCTCAACGTGCTGCTGCGCGGCGAGAGCGGCGGCGACTTCATGTTCGCGCCCGAAGTATCGGGCAGGGGCGTGGCGCTGGCGCGGGTCAGGTTCAGCGACCTGGGCGACGGCTCGCGCGAACTGCCGCGGCGGCGCTACCGGGTGCTGCCGGAGCCGGGGCCCAATTCCTGGTCGTTCCAAAACCGCTTCGCGGGCCGATATGTCCTCTACGGCGGCGGTGCCTACGGCCGAGCGCAGGACAATGCGAAGCTGATCGTCGCGCCGATCCGCGGCGGGCCGGTCGCCGAGCTGATCATCCCCCATTCGGTCGGCCGTCTCGACCTGCTCGGCAGCGACGCGATCGCCATCGGCGAGGCGCCGCGCGGCCTCGGTTTCAGCACCGTCGAGCTGCCGGCGGCCGGCCCCCGGCTCGGCGACCATTACCTGCTCCCCGACGCCGCGGAGGGCGAGACCCGAAGCCACGCTTTCTTCTTCAGCCCCGATCCCGCGACTCCCGACGGCGCCTCCGGCACGATCGGCCTGCCCGTCGCCCGCCGCGCCGATCCCAAGCTGGCGCGCTTCTTCGGCAGCTCGGCGGCGATGCTATTCCTGCGCCGCGACCGCCGCCGCCTCAGCCATGCCGGCGAGCTCGACGCCGAGACCCGGGGCGTGGCCGACGACGGCTGCCAGGCGAGCTGCGTCGACTGGTACGGCAATGCCCGGCCGATCTTCCTCGGCGGCCGAACCTTTGCCCTGCTCGGCTACGAGCTGGTCGAGGGCGAGCTGAGGAACGGCCGCATCCGCGAGGTCGGCCGGATCAGCTTCGCCCCGCGTCCGCCGGCGCGGCAATAAGCGCCGGCGTCAGCCAAGCAGGTCGGCGGCGCGGTCCCATGCCACTCGGATTTGGAGAGCGGTGCCGCCGCCGGCGGTCGCCGCCTCGAACGTCGCCGTCTCCCGGCCGCCCAGCCGAGCGTAGAAGGCGCGCGCCTCGCGATTTTGGGCCCAGACTCCCAGCTGAAGCGCCGCGCCGGGCTCGCGCGCGACCAGCCATTCCGCCGCCGTCCGCAGCAGCCTCAGTCCCACTCCCACGCCCTTGCGCTCGGGCAGGACGTGGAGATTGTCGAGCAGCGGCCCCGCCGCCTCGGCATGGCGCCGGAGGCAGGCGAAGCCGATCGCGGCGCCCGCTTCCTCGGCGACGAACACGGCGTCCGCCTCCGGATCCATCTCCGCCAGCGCCCCACGCCAGAAGGCGCGCCGTTCCTCGACTATTTCGCCATCGAGATAGGCGTCCGGATAAATGCCGCGATAGGCGCTTCGCCAGCTCGCGGCGTGGATCGCGGCCACCGCGGCCCAGTCGTCCGCTCCGGCGCGGCGCAGGGTGATCGAGGTCATCGCCCGGTTTCCGTCCCGCAAGCTCAGGCCAGAGCCAGCAGGCGATCCCGTTGTTCCGCCAGCTCGTCATAAGCGGGGCCGGCCGGGGCCGCGCCGGTGCCCGCCATCGCGCGCTCGAGCCGCGCCCGTCCAGCCTCGGAGAGCGGCCCCGCCGCGCCCGCCACCGCGACCATCTCCGCCAGAATCCCCGAGCAATGCAGCACCGCGTCGGTCCCCGCCTCGATCACGCCCCGCGTCCGATCGTCGAAACCGCCGCCGAGCGCGTTCATGCCGATATCGTCGGACATCAGGAAATTCTCGAAGCCGATGCGGCCGCGGATCACCTCGCCGATCACGATGGGAGACTGGCTGCCCGGCCGCCCCGGGTCCCAGGCGGCGTAGACGCAGTGGCAGGTCATCCCCATCGGCGCGTTGCGAAGCGTCCGGAACGGCTCGATATCGACCTCGAGCTCTTCCTCGGAAGCGCTGACCACGGGCAATTCCTCGTGGCTGTCGGCCTGCGCGCGGCCGTGGCCCGGCATGTGCTTGACCACGCCGACGACGCCGCCGGCGGCGAGCCCGTCGAGCGCCGCCCGCCCCAGGGCCGCGACCTGCATCGGCTCGCCGCCGAACGCGCGGTCGCCTACGATGTCGGTGGCGCCGGGCTGGCGCACGTCGAGCACCGGCAGGCAATCGACATTGACCCCGACCTCGAGCAGCAAGGCGGCGATCGCCTGGGCGTTGGCCCGAGCCGCCTCGATCGCCGACATCGGCGCCTTCTCGTAGAGTCGGGCGAACGCCTCCGGGGCCGGGAAAGCCGGCCATTCCGGCGGCTTCAACCGGGCCACCCTTCCGCCCTCCTGATCGATCAGGATGGGCAGCCGGTCGCGGCCGTCGAGGGCCCGCAGGCTGTCGGTGAGCGAGCGCATCTGCGTCCGGTCGGCGCAGTTGCGCGCGAACAGGACGTAGCCGGCGGGGTCGGCGTCTCGGAAGAAGTCCTTTTCGTCGGGCGTGAGGGCAAGGCCGGAAAGGCCGTAGATCGCGGCTTGCATGGCCGGCGGGTTAGCCGCGGCGGGGAGGTAAGTCGAGAGCCGGCCCGCTCAATCCGGACGCAGCCGCACCGCCAGCATCAGCGCGCCATAGATCGCTCCCAGGCCGCCGGCGACCAGCAGCAGCCAGCGCACGGGCGGTTCGAAGCCGGCGGCGCGGCACAGCAGCGTCGCGCCGACAATGACCAGCCCGTAACCGAAGCCGGCCGGTATGCCGGCGAGGGTGGCGCGCTGGGACCGCCACCAGGACCGGCGCGGCAGCGTCGCCGGGCGGCCGCGTATCGCGTCGTAGAAAGCGCGGCGCGAGCCGTCGAGCGGAGGCCGCAAATAGGCTTCACGCTCCTCCGCCGTCACCGGGATGCCGCGGGCAAAGTTTGGCGGTAGAAAGCGTAGCCGTCGCCGGTCGGCTCGAAGCTGGTGTCGAGGAATTGCCGCTCCTCGCCGCGCGTGTAGCGGAAGAAGCGCATCGCCCCGAGCGTCAGTCGACCCTGAGGCAATTCTCCCCGGCCACGCGCAGGCGGCCGCAGACATTCGCGGCGCCCGGGCCGCTGGCGCGGAGGCGGTACCAGGTCCTGCCGCCCACCTGCGCGGAGACGACGCTGTGGCTGAGCGGCGCGAGATAGGCGAAGCGGCCGGAGAGCGCCTTCCAGGCCTTCTCGGCGGTGGCGGCGTTGGGGAAGGCGCCGAGCTGGATGGTGGCGCCGCCGGCGGCGGGCGCGGCCGGAGTCTCCGTCCTGGCCGCGGGGGCGTTGGTCGGCGGCGGCGCCTTCAGCAGCGGCGGCTCAGTCGTGGCCGGGGCCTGCGCCTTGGGCTGCCCCGTCACCGGAGTCTCGGGCACCGCCTCGGTGTCGATGCTGGCGTTGGGGATGCCGCCCTGGGCGGCGTCGAACGCGGTTTCCCCCTGCCCCTCGACCGCCATCCCGCCCGGGGAATCCGGCTTCACCTTGTAGGGACCCTCGGGCGCGGCGATGGTCTCGGGCGGGCGGTTGGCGGTGCCGTCACGGCTGCCCAGCCAGAAGATGCCGCCGACGATGCCGCCGATCGCGGCGAGGCCGATCAGCACCGCGACGATCAGCTTCAGCGCGGAGGGACCGCCTTCGCCGCCGTCCTCCTCGACCGCCTCGAGCCACGGCAGGCGGTCGTCGCTCCCTGGGTCTTCCGCGCGAATGTCCGTCATCACTGCATCTCCTCCGCGGCGGTCACCCCCATGATGCCGAGGCCGTTCCGCAAAATCTGCCCTATTGCGCCGGCCAATTCTAGCCTCGCGCGGGTTAATTCCGGATTATCCTCAATCAGGAAGCGCCGGGAGGGATCGTCATTGCCCCGGTTCCACAGGGCGTGGAAGGCGGCGGCGAGATCGCCGAGGTAGAAGGCGATCCGGTGCGGCTCGTGCGCCTGGGCCGCCGCCTCGACGACGCGCGGGAACTGGGCGGCGAGCTTGACCAGCGCCAGTTCCTCTTCGTCCAGCAGGGCTGGGTCCGCCATGTTCGCGACATCGAGGCCCACCGCGGCTGCCCGGCGCTGGAGCGAGCGGATCCGGGCGTGAGCATATTGAACGTAGAAGACGGGATTGTCCCTCGATGCCTCGACCACCTTGGCGAAATCGAAGTCCATCTGCGCATCGTTCTTGCGGGTCAGCATGGTGAAGCGGACGACGTCCTTGCCGACCTCCTCGACCACCTCGGCCAGGGTGACGAAGCTGCCCGATCGCTTCGACATCTTGACCAGCTCGCCGGCCCGCAGCAGCCGCACCATCTGGACGATCTTGACGTCCAGCGCGGGGCGGCCGGCCAGCGCCTCGACCGCGGCCCGGGTGCGCTTCACCGTCCCGGTATGGTCGGCGCCCCAGACGTTGATCAGCTCGTCCGAGGCTTCGAGCTTCTGCATGTGATAGGCCGTGTCGGCGGCGAAATAGGTCCAGCTGCCGTCGGATTTGCGGATCGGCCGGTCCTGATCGTCGCCGAACGCGGTCGAACGGAACAGGAGCAGCTCGGTCGGCTCCCAGTCCTCGACCGGCTTGCCCTTGGGCGGGGGCAGGGTGCCTTTGTAGACGAGCTGCTTTTCATCGAGCAGCGCGAACGCCCGGTCGACCGCCCCCGATTGCTGCACTTCGCGCTCTGAGGCGAAGCGATCGTGATGGACGCCGAGCGTGGCGAGGTCCTTCCTGATCAGGTCCATCATCGCCGCGACCGCCCGGCTCCGGAACAGCTCGAGCCATTCCGGTTCCGGCGAATCCGCATGGCGGTCGGCGAACTCGGCGGCGAGCGCCTCGCCGACCGGCTTCAGATAGTCGCCGGGGTAGAGCCCCTCGGGGATCGCGCCGATCTGGCGGCCGAGCGCCTCCTGGTAGCGGAGATGGACCGAGCGGGCGAGGACGTCCACCTGGGCGCCGGCATCGTTGACATAATATTCGCGGATAACCTCGTACCCGGCATGTTCGAGCAGGCTCGCCAGCGCGTCGCCGACGACGGCGCCGCGGCAATGGCCCATATGCATCGGCCCGGTCGGATTGGCCGAGACATATTCGACGTTGACGCGGATGCCCGCCCCGAGGCGAGAGCGGCCATAGCCGTCGGCGTCCGACAAGATCGCGCGCAGCTCCTCGTGCCAGACCGACGGAGCCAGCCGGATGTTGATGAAGCCGGGGCCCGCCACCTCGGCGCCCGCGACGTCGCCCAGCTCGGCCAGCTTGGGCGCGATCAGTCCGGCGAGCGCGCGCGGGTTGGTCCCGGCCGGCCGGGCCAGAACCATTGCGGCGTTGGTCGCGAGGTCGCCGTGCGAGGGATCGCGAGGCGGCTCCACCGCCACCGCCCCCCGCTCGAGCCCGGGCGCGAGCCGGCCTTCCGCCTCGAGGGCGTCGAGGGCGTCATCGAGATGCGCGGCGAAGCGGGCGTAGAGAGTCATCGATCCCAATCGGACTGCCGGAAAGGCGGCGCCTTAACCGATGACCCTGGGGAATTGAAGAAGGAGCCTGAACTGCTCCCGTCTTGCCAGAGCGCGATGCGAGATCAGAATCCTTCCGGAAGCTCGACCGGTCCGACCAGCAAGCGATACTGGCGCACGGCGTAGCGGTCGGTCATGCCGGCGATGAAGTCGCCGATCGCGCGCACGGTCAGCGCCTCGTCGAGGGCGTCGCCGAGCCATTCGGGCGGCAGCCGTCCGGGACCGTCACGATAGGCCGCGAACAGGGCCGCGAGGATCTGCTGGGCCTGGTCGCGAACCGCCGTCACCGGCGGCGCGTTATACATGCGCTCGTTGAGGAAGCGCTTCAGCACCTTCTCCTCAGCTGCCAGCTCCACCGAAAATCCGGCGAGCGCGCGGCCCGCCCCGCGCACGTCGTCGGGCGAATCGACGCCGGCCGCGGCCAACCGCCGCCGGATCTCCCCGATCACGTCGTTGACCATCATCCCGATCTGGTCCCGGACCAGCTCGGGGACGAGCCGCGGCTCCTCCACGTCCGGATAGCGGGTGCGAACGCCGTCCCAGGCGCGCGCGATCAGCGGCACTCCGAGCAGTTCGTCGAGGGTGAACAGGCCGGCGCGCAGGCCGTCATCTATGTCGTGATTGTCGTAGGCGATGTCGTCGGCGACGGCGGCCACCTGCGCTTCCAGGCTCGGCCAGCGCGCCAGATCGAGCGGGAATTGCGCGTCGGCCGCCGCCAGCGCCCACGGCGCGTCAGCGACCGGCCCGTTATGCTTGGCGAGGCCCTCCAGCGTCTCCCAGCTGAGGTTGAGGCCGCGATGGCGCGGATAGGGGCTTTCGAGCCGGGTCAGGACCCGGATGGTGTGGGCATTGTGGTCGAAGCCGCCGACGGCGGCCATCGCCGTCTTCAGCACATCCTCGCCCGAATGGCCGAACGGCGGATGGCCGATATCGTGGGCGAGGCACAGGGCTTCGGTAAGGTCCTCGTTGAGGTCGAGGGCGCGGGCGATGGTCCGGCCGATCTGGGCGACCTCGAGGCTGTGGGTGAGGCGGACGCGGAAATGGTCGCCGTCGGGCGCGACGAACACCTGGGTCTTGTGCCGGAGGCGGCGGAACGGGACGCTGTGGATGATCCGGTCCCGGTCGCGCTGGAAGGCGTCGCGCGGCCCGCGCGTGCCGGTCCCGCCTTCGCCGTGCAGCCGCCCCCGCGAACGCGCCGGGTCGCAGGCGTAGCGGGCGAGCGGCCTCACTTGGCCGAGAGCTTCTCGATCTTCTGCCCGGCGGCGCTGGTCCAGGCGAAGCCGCTGAGCGACTGCGCCTTGAGCTGGTTGACGAAGGCCTGGGCGTCCTTGCCGCTGGCGAAGGGGCCGACCAGCAGCCGGTTGGTGGCGTTGACCGGCGTCGTCCACGCGCCGCGGCTGCCGAACAGTTTCGGCGCCTTGGCCTTGAGCCGCGCGAACTCGCGCGGCAGCGCGGCCCGGTCGGCGCCGCCGGCGACCTGCACCCAGACCCGGCTCGGCTCGGGCGGCGGGGCCGGCTTGGTCTTCTTCGCGGAAGCCGCCGCGGACGTGCCGCGCGGCGGCCTGGCGCCGGCGGCGGCCGAGGCGGTGCGCGCCGGCGGCTTCGGCCGGGCCGCGACGGGAGCCGCCGATTCGGGCTCGGCGATGCCGGCCAGGGTCGCCGACAAGTCGGCGAGCCGGCTGCCGGCCGGCACGGTTTCGGTCTGCGGCGGCGGCGCCGGCGGCTCCGCGACCGCGATCTCCGCCGTCGTCAGCTGCAGCGGGACCGGCGCAGCGTCGACGATCGCAGCCTGGGTCGGCTCGGCGGTCGCCGCCGCGACGGTTTCGGATTGCGCCAGGGCCGGCGCCGGGGCCGGCTCAACCGGCTTCGGCGGCGTCGACGACCTTCGCATCGGCTTCGGATCGAGGCCGCGCGACCAGGCCCAGGCGGGATTGCCGCCGCCGCTGCTCCGCGAGTCGGGCCGCGCGGCCGGCGGGCGCGGATTGGCGGCGGCCGCCTCGTCGCTGCCCGGTCGGCGGCGCGGCGCCGACGAGACCGGTTCGGGCACGACTCTCCGCCGCGCCAGCAGGGCCTGGGCCGGATCCGGGCGGCCGGCGTCGGTGACGGCGCTGGCGAAGTCGTTGGCCGCGTAGGTCGCCGGCGCGGCGGTGCGGCCGTCGCCGGGGAAGATGCCGAGGTGGACGGCGAGCGCCCGCTGCGACGGAGTCAGGGTCGGCAGCCGCGCCAGGAACGGCGTCATCGCGCTCGCCTGCGGCCCCGGCATGGCGGCGCGGGCGACCCGGGCCGCACCGGCCGTGTCGCCGGTCAGCGCCAGCACCAGCGCACGCGTCCGCTCGGCGGCGCGGTCGCGGACGAGCAACTGGTCCTCGAGCAGCTGCAGCGCCGGCTCGCGCTCGCCGCTGATCGCCAGCGACAGGGCGAGGCGGCGAATGGTCTCGTCGTCGCGGCCACCCTGCAAGGCGAGCCGGTAGTCGCGCTGCGCCTCGCGCGGGTTGCCGGCGAGATCATGGGCGAGGCCGCGATCGCGCGCCATGTCGGCCGCCGGAACGCCGAGCTCCGCGGCGTCGCGGAAGAATTTGAGCGCGGCGTGCGGCTGCTGGAGCTGCGCCAGGGCGGAGCCGATCCACATCTTGATGCGGCCGTCGCGCGGCATTTGCTCCTCGGCGCGGGCGAAGAAGGTGAGCGCCGCCTGCGCGTCGCCGAGCTCGAACGCCGCCTTGCCGGCACCCATCAGCGCGGTGGCGCTCCTGGGATTGGAGGCAAGGCTGCGAAGATTGCGCGACAGAGCGTCGCCGGGCCGCTCGGTGAAGGCGCCCGTCGCCGCACTCTGCGCCGAGGCCGGCGCCGCGCTCAGCATTGTCCCCGCACCCAGTAAGGCCAGGCCGAACCGGACGCCCCTCCGCAATGAAGTCATGCCGCGACTAGAGAGGGTACGCGCGGGCGGGGCAACCCTCGTGCGTTCAATCGGTTGGCAGGGACGGCGAACGGGGGACCAATTCCTCCCCGGCAAAGGCCGGGGAGGAATTGGACTACTGGTTGTTCTGCCGGCCGAGGAAGCGCGGGATGTCGAGCGGATCGCGGCGGAGGCGGGGCTGGGGCTCCTCCTCGACCTGGGCCTTGGCGGCGCCGCGGGCGATGCTCGACATGCGCTCGAACAGCGTTCCGCCCTCGCGCGCCGGCTTGGCCTCGGCCTCGGCGGGAGCTTCCTCCTCGCCGGTGATCCAGCTGCGCGTGCCGGGCGCGCTGGTCTCCGGCCCGCCGGCGGCAAGCAGGTCGCCTTCCTCGATGAAGCTCTCGCCGCCATCGTCCTCGTCGCCGACCATGGCGGTGTCGAGCAGGAGTTCGTCGCCGGTCTCCCCCCCGGCCGCCGGCGTGTCGAGCGTCAGCTCGTCGGCGGCAGCCTCGGCGGTCTCCGGCTCGAGGGCCTGCGGTTCCGTTGCTTCCCCGGCGGTCGTTTCGGCCGGCTCCGGCGGGGTCAGCATCACCTTCGGCGCCTCGGCGGCCGGGGCGGCGGCGCGGGCGGCGCCGGGGAAGGTGAACACCTTGGCCGGCTGCGGCGGCGCCTGCGCCACCGCCTCGGCGTCGATGCCGGTGGCGACGACGGAGACGCGGATCTTGCCCTCGAGCTCGTTGTTGAAGGCCGAGCCCCAGATGATGTTGGCGTCGGGGTCGACCAGCTCCTTGATGTGGCTGGCCGCTTCGTCGACCTCCATCAGCCGCATGTCCTCGCCGCCGGTGATCGAGATGATGACTCCGCGCGCACCCTTCATCGACACTCCGTCGAGCAGCGGGTTGGCGATCGCCTTCTCGGCCGCCTCGATGGCGCGGTTGTCGCCGGCGGCCTCGCCGGTGCCCATCATCGCCTTGCCCATCTCGCCCATCACCGAGCGGACGTCGGCGAAGTCGAGGTTGATGAGCCCGGGCATGACCATCAGGTCGGTGATTCCGCGGACGCCCTGCTGGAGGACCTCGTCCGCCATCATGAACGCTTCCTTGAAGGTCGTGTTCGGGTTGGCGATCCGGAACAGATTCTGGTTGGGGATGACAATCAGGGTGTCGACATGCTGCTGCAGCTCCTGGATCCCGGCCTCCGCGGCGCGGCCGCGACGGTTGCCCTCGAAGCTGAACGGCTTGGTGACGACGCCCACGGTAAGCACGCCGCGGTCGCGCGCCGCCTTGGCGATGACCGGCGCCGCGCCGGTGCCGGTGCCGCCGCCCATGCCGGCGGCGATGAAGCACATATGGGCGCCGTCCAGGGCCTTCTCGATCTCGGCGAGCGCCTCTTCGGCGGCGGCCTTGCCGATCTCCGGACGCGAGCCGGCGCCGAGCCCCTGGGTGATCCTCAGGCCGAGCTGGATGCGCTGGTCGGCGGGCGAGGCGTTGAGCGCCTGAGCATCCGTATTGGCGACAATGAAGTCGACGCCTTGAACGTCATTGGCGATCATGTTGGCGACCGCGTTGCCGCCGGCGCCCCCCACGCCGATGACGCTGATCCGGGGCCTCAGCTCGTCCACTTCGGGCCGGATGAAGTCGATGCTCATGCTTGCTCTCCCCCTGCTTTCGCCCAACGGGACACTCGTTAACTCCTTTTGCACTATGCGATTCTTGGGCGCGAGAAAAAAGTTAACGAACTGGTATTTTTTCGGTCCCGGGACCCCCGTGTGAGTCCCAAAAGTCACGTTTGTGAGTCTCAAAAGTCACGACCTGATTCTCAAAAGCCACTCCTCACCGCGGCGATCAGCCGCTGCACGATATTGCCGCCGGTCTCGCGCGGCATGATCCGCTCCGGCGACATCACCGAACGGAGGTCCAATTCGTCCGAAGCGGCGAACAGGGCGAGCCCCACCAGGGTCGTGAAAGCGGGACCGGAATGGGCGTCGGGCAGGCCCGGCAGGCCCGGCCGGCCGACCCGCACCGCTCGGCCCAATACGCCCTGCGCATAGTCGGCGATGCCCTTCAGCTCGGAGCCGCCGCCGGTGAGCACGACCTGGCGGCCGAACGGTCCGCCGAAGCCGAGCTCCTTCAGCGCCGCGGCGATGTCGCCGGTGAGATGCTCGAGCCGCTGGCGGATGATCGCGATCAGCTGGGCGCGGGTGATCCGGGCCGCTTCCGTCCCCTCTTCGGAGCCGGCGATCGGCGACAGCTCGATCATGTCGTGATTGTCGCGCGGAGACGTGGTCGCCGAGCCGTAGAAGCATTTCATCCGCTCGGCCTCGACCCGCCGCGTGCCGAAGGCGGAGGCGATATCGTCGGTGATGTCCATGCCGCCGACCGCGATCGACTTCAGCCCGACCAGCATGCCTCCGGCGAAGACGGAGACGTTGGTGACGCCCGCTCCGAGCTCGACCAGAGCGACTCCCAATTCGCGTTCCTCGTCGCTGAGGCAGGCCTTGCCGGCCGCCACCGGCGAGGCGACGATCGCCTCGACGCCGAGGTGGGCGGAGCGCACGCACAGATCGAGGTTGCGGACCGGCGACGGATCGGCGGCGATGACGTGGATATCGACCGCGAGCCGGTCGGCGTGGAGGCCGAGCGGCTTCTTGACTCCTTCGAGTCCGTCGACCGTGTAGAGCGCGGGCAGCGCGTGAAGGATCATCCGCCCGTCCGAGCCGATCGATTCCCGGCCGATGCCCAGCAGCTGGTCGATGTCCACCTTCTCGATACGGCGGCCGCCGATGCGCAGCTCGACGCTGGCGACGGTGCTGACCAGTCCCCCCGCCGAAAAGCCGACGAACACGTCCTCGATGTTGGTCGCGGCGATCCGCTCCGCCTGCTCGACCGCCTCGCGGATCGCGCCTTCCGTCTTCTCCATGTCGGCGATGAACCCGCGCCGCACGCCCTGGCTCTGCCGCTGGCCGGTGCCGAGGATCTTCAGCCGGCCGTCGTCGCCGGGCTCGGCGATCAGCGCCGAGACTTTCGAGGAGCCGACGTCGAGTGCGGTGACGAGCTTGCGCGGCGCCTGGACGGTGGGCCGCTTCATCAGATGGTCCGCGCCGTGTCGATGGCGCCGGCGGCCGGAGCGGGCGGCGCCGCGGGCGGCACCTCGGGCGCGATCTCCGGGACGCTGCTGCCCGGATCGCCGGGCAGGCGGATCAGCATCCTTTTCGGATCGCGCATGTCGATCCGGACATAACCCTTGCCGAGCAGCTGCACCGACCGGTCGATCGAGGCGAATCTGGCGAGCGCCTTGCGGGCCGCCTCTTCGCCTTCCGGCAGCGCCAGCACCTCGCCCGACTGGAAACGCAGGTCCCAGCGTCGCTTGCCGACCCAGGTCGCCCCGGCCATCGCCGGCTTGAGGTTCGGCGCCGCCTGGACGAGGCGGGCGAGCTCGGCGGCGTGGAGATTGGCGCCGGGACCGATCAGCAAAGGCAGGTCTGGCATCGCGTCGAGCCGGACCGCCTCGAGCACCACTCCGTCCATGTCGATCAGGGCGAGCCGCTGGTTGTGCTGCCAGATCGCCGCCGGCCGGCGCTCGACGATGTCGACGACGAGAGTGTCGGGAAGGCGGCGTGAGACGCGGGCGTCGCGCACCCAGCCGAAGCGGAGCAGCCGCTGCCGAGTCGCCTCGAGATCGACCAGGGGCATGGCCGACGAGGGCTGGTCGAAGGCGATATTGTAGACGTCGATCTGGCGGATATGGTTGGCGCCTTTGATCTCGACCCGCTTCACCGCGAAGCCCATCTCGCCGACGCTCTCGCCGAGGGTGCCGCCGACCATCTGCGGGATGCGCAGCGACCAGATCAGGGCGCCGGCCAGCACGATCATCATGCCGAGGAAGATCCACCCGCTCAGCCGCCGCACCGCGTCGGGCAGCGCCGGCGCCGGCGCCGCGCCGCGGCCGCGCCGGCCCTTGCCGCGCGCGGGCGCCCTGTCCTTGCCCCGCGCCGCGCCGCCGCGCGCGATCGCCTTGCTCATAACGCCTCCTCCACGATCCTCTCGACCAACTCGGCATAGCTCATGCCGCGGTAACGCGCCTGCTCCGGCACCAGACTCAGCGGCGTCATTCCCGGCTGAGTGTTGACCTCGAGCAGATAGAGGCCCGCCTCGCCGCGTTCGTCGTCCCAGCGGAAGTCGGCGCGCGAGCAGCCCCGGCAGCCGAGCCCGCGATGCGCGTCGAGCGCCATCGCCATCGCGGACTCGGCGATCTCGTCGGGAATCTCCGCGGGGCAGACGTGGCGGGTCATCCCTTCCGTATATTTGGCGTCGTAATCGTAGAAGCCGGATTTGGGCTGAAGCTCGGTCACCGCCAGCGCCTCGTCGCCGAGCACCGCCACGGTGAGCTCGCGGCCGCGAATGAAGGGCTCGGCCAGCAGCCGGTCGAAATGCCGCCAGGGCCCCTCGCTGTCGCGCCCGATCGGGTCGCCGTAATTGCCGCCCTCGGTGACGATGGCGACGCCGACCGACGAGCCCTCGTTGACCGGCTTCACCACATAGGGTCGGGCCATCGGGTCCGCTTCGTAGAGGCTGTCGCTGGCGACGACCCGTCCCGCCGGCATGCGGATGCCGCGCGGGACGAGCACCATCTTGGTCAGTTCCTTGTCGATCGCGATCACCGACGTCTCGAGCCCGCTATGGGTGTATTTGAGGCCCATCAGGTCCATCAGGCCCTGCACCGTTCCGTCCTCGCCCGGCGTGCCGTGAAGCGCGTTGAACACCACGTCCGGAGCCGCCGCGCGCAGCCGCTCGGCGATGTCGCGTCCCATGTCGATCGAGGTGACGCGGTGGCCGAGCCCCTCGAGCGCGTCGGCGATTCCGGCTCCGCTCAGCAGCGACACCTCGCGCTCGGCCGACCAACCGCCCATCAGAATCGCGACATGCACTTCACGCCACTCCTACACGCTGGATTTCCCATTCGAGCTCGATGCCCGAATGCGCCTTCACGCGGCGCCGCACCTCCTCGCCCAGCGCCTCGATGTCCGCGGCGCTCGCCTCGCCGAGATTCAGCAGGAAGTTGCAATGCTTTTCGGAAACCTGAGCGTCGCCGATGGTAAGGCCGCGGCAGCCCGCCGCGTCGATCAGCTTCCACGCCTTGGTGCCGGGCGGGTTCTTGAAGGTGGAGCCGCCGGTGCGGCTGCGCAACGGCTGGCTCGCCTCGCGTTCGGCCGCGATCCGATCCATCTCGGCGCCGATCGCCGAGCGCTCGCCTGGCACGCCTTCGAACAGGGCCTCGACCACCACCGCCCCGTCGGGCACCGCGCTGTGGCGATAGGTATAGCCGAAACGCTCGGCGGGCCAGGTCTCGATCCGGCCGTCGCGCAGCACCAACGTCGCCTCGACGAGGATGTCGGCGACCTCGCGTCCGTAGGCGCCGGCGTTCATCCGCGCCGCGCCGCCCGCCGTGCCGGGAATTCCGCGCAGGAATTCGAGCCCCGCGATATGGGCGTCGCGCGCCTTCGAGGCGACGGTGATCCCCATCGCCCCGCCGCCGGCGCGGACTCGGTTGCCCGGCTCGATGTGGACGTGGCTCATCGCCTTGGGCAGCCTCACCACCACGCCGGGCACGCCGCCGTCGCGGACGATGAGGTTCGAGCCGACGCCGACCGGCAGTACCGGCACGCCCGGGTCGAGATCGCTCAGGAAGCGTGCGAGGTCCGCGGCGTCGCTCGGCCGCACCAGCCACTCGGCCGGCCCGCCGGTGCGGAACCAGATGAAATCGGCCAGCGACCCGTTCGGCTCGACGCTGCCCTCGAGGCGGGGAAGCTCGATCACCCCGCTCATGCTTCGGGCCCGAACGGACGGAAAATCCTGGCTCCGCCGATGTTCATTTGGCCGCCCTCGCGCAGGCGATGCCGTCGGCAAGGCCCGCCGCCCATTTGGTGATGTCGCCGGCG
>Ga0196963_10001201_pt1 | contig 18682 bp, 21 predicted proteins | sample S1_5metaG_FD_148600 | JGI IMG/M metagenome (GOLD analysis project Ga0196963, IMG submission 148600) | Soil microbial communities from Anza Borrego desert, Southern California, United States - S1_5 | ecosystem: Environmental > Terrestrial > Soil > Desert | place: USA: California | collected... | reverse complement strand
GCGGGCTGGAAAATGCGCTGCGGGATAAACTGCCGCCGGCATCGTCATGGCTCAAAGACTCCCGTTCACGAAAGCATCGATCACAATTTTGTTTTCCACCATCCCGCGCGCCGCTTCGCCGGCAACGATTTTGCGGTGAATCCACAGCCCGATCTGCTGGCCAGCCGCCAGGCTCAGCCGCTCGATCACGTTCGAGCCGCCGTCGCTTGCCGCGACCTTCCAGCTCACACCCGTCGGAGCCGTATTCTCATTGGCGACGGTCTGCACGAAGCCGCTCGGCTGCGCGCTCGGTTCTTCCACGGCCAGGCGCAAGCCCGGAATCGGCGTGTACTCATTGCCTGCAGCGTTCGCGTACATGCCTCCACTGAACACGTCGCGTCCGCTCGCCAGAATTGGGATCACGGAGTCCGAGCGGCTCGCGTAGTACAGCACTTCGCCCGTCGTTCCGTTCAGCAGGAAACCGCTCAAAGGCCAGTCTTTAAAATCACCGCTCGCTGGCGTTAAAAAAAACGCATTGTTTGCGATCGTGCCAGGTGCCCGCTCGGCTTCGGTCGGCGCATACGTTCCGGCTGTTGTTCCGGTCTCCGCTTGAGCGCCCCACACGTAAATATTCGCCGCAGCGCCAGCACTTCCGGGAACAATCCGCACCGTGATCGCGGGAATCGAATTGTTCACCGTCATCGACAAGCGCTGCCAGGTCGTTGTCACAACGAAGTCAGACGAAGTCGTCGTCGAGCCGTGGCTGACCTGCAGCCGCACGGTCGCCGTGCCGCTTTGCGCGCGGACATACACACTGAAAGTCACGTTGCCGGTGCTGATCGAGACGCTGCCCTGCCGCAGTTCCGCGCCGGCGCTCGGCAGTGAAATCGCGTCGGCCGTCTTCGTTCCGTCCGGAGCGTTCTCTGCGTTGTTCGCGCCCTTGCTCGCGCCGCCGCCCACAACCCAAAGCACGTTCGAAAGGTCCTGACTGTACAGAATCCTGTTCACCTGCGAGCTCAGCGACCGCGGCGTGCCAAGCCGCGCCAGGTACATCCGCAGATCGAGCGCACCCGCGCCCGCATTCTTCAGGAAGACGCAGCGGTACTCGTTATCGCCCGCGGAACGCTCCGCGTCGGCGACGTTGTCGAAGCCGAAAGCACCGTTGAAAATGTCGAGCAGCTTGATGTTCTCGGCTCCGGTCGCAGGGAAGGTTCCCGAACGGCGCACGCGCAGCGCCTTCGCCGGATCTTCCCCGTCTTCGAGAACCACGCTCTGCCCTTCGGGAACCAGCGTGTACGGCCCCGGCGTTGCAGATCCTGGAGCCGTCCAGCGCAGCATGTTGACGCCGTCGCTTTCCAGAGATCCGACGCCCGTCTCGTGCGCATCGCTCACGCGCTCGATTGTGATATTCCGCATCGCACCGAATGCGGCCAGGCTCTGCAGCTCCGTGGACGAGCGGTAGTTGCCAAGGTTCGAACCTTCGCTCGCCTGCGCGCCGCCGTCGCTCGCCGCGCCGCTGCCGAACAGCCGCAGGGAATCGAAGCGCCTGGCGAACGGCGCAAAGAAGCTCCCAGAAAAAAAACGCGACCGCGCGCGCTTCGCCGGCTTTGCAGCCTGCGAAACCTTCGCCCGCGCAATCGACCCTGCTTCCGTTGGCCACGCCATTAGTAGAGCTCGAACTCAATGCTTCCGCTGATGCGGACGGCTGTCGTGGTGCGCGGCGCAGCACGAACACACAGGGTCTGGTTCGGTCCGAACTTCGGAGCCATATCCGCTTCCCACTCTTTCACGAATCCGCCGCGCGCGTTGAAATCCAGCTGCCACTGCGCTTCCGTCTCGAATGTCGTCGGCTCTGCGCTGTAGTTGCGCCCGCCCGTCATCAGGCAGTCCAGCGCGCCGGTGTCTTTCTTGGCGATGTTTGCCGCTGTCACGCTCGACCCGGGCGTACCGGCTGTCGCGTTGTTCGTGCGCTCCAGACGCATGGCGCACTGCAGATCCGCGGGCGCATCGTCCGCAGGCCCGACCTGCAACGAGCGGATGCGCGCGCGATGCCCGGTCGTATTCGCCGCGATAATCGCCGCGATCGTTTTGAACGTGTCGGCCACCACTCCCGTCGGCACGTCCGTAAAAGTCAATGTGTACCGCATGCGCCAGTTCTCCTTTGCCCAGAAAAAAAATCCTTACGCCGCGCTGATCGTCACCGTTCCAGCGCCCGAACCGTTGTAGGTGAAGTTCACATCCGGCGGAGTCGGATAACGAACCAGCAGCGTTACAAACGTGACTGAAGTACCCTCATTACCGGCCGCGTCGATCGGCGTGATACGCCAAGTATGCGTTGTCTCGTCGGCCAGCGTGCCAGTGCTGTAGGACATCCAGCTGGCTGCAGGATCGTTCAGGAACGTTTCGACCTCAACAAAGCCCGCACCCTGGTCAACCTCAACCTTGTACGAATACGCATCACTGTCACCCTGCCATCCAAAGACCAGATTGGGCGGGAAAGCAGGTGCCGGTACAGCGTCAACCTGATCCAGGACTTCAATCACCGGACATGCGCCGTTGTAGGCTCGGACCGTGTAACTGTTGCCGATCTGCGTACTAACGAGAATGCCGTCTTCATAAACGCGATACGGGTTCGAAAGGCTGATCGCCTGATCAGACGTCCAAGACAAAAAGAACGTGTCTTGAGAAAGCTGAATTGGCTGATCGAACGTAACCATTACAGCGACCCCTGCAGTACCCAGCGTGCCGTCACGTGCCAGCCGTGCCCGTTCGCGCTGATTCCTCCCAATCCGTTCAAGGTTTTTCGCTTCTCAAGCACTTCACAATCCAGAACCATGACGTTCAAAAAGCTCTTTCCGTCTTCCGTGACCACCGTCTGCAGCGTACCTTTCAATGCCATGTAACTGGATTCGAGCGTATCGGGCGCATTGCTGTTTACCTCGGTGATCCAAGTGACCGGAGATGCGCGCCGGCCGATCTCAAGCCACGCATGTCCATCGCTGTTGTTGCGCGTGATTTCCTGAACCACCGTCGCCAAAGCCAGGGCGCTCGGACCCTGCTTACGGATAAAGGTCTGCGAGCCGATCGAAGGATTCGTTGGAGTTGCCATCGGTTACTCCGAGCCTTTCGAACGAGCGCCGAGATTCCCTTTCGGCACGACTTCTACGCGCACGGGTTTGCTCTTGCCGAAAACAGCTTTGTCTACTGCACCCATTGCACCAAGACCCATGCGCATGCCGCCTTGAACCACACCCAACGTTTCATTGATTGCGGTGCGGCCAGCACTGGGGATGCCAGCCTTATCCATCGACGCATCGATCTCGTTGCGTTCGAAGGCAAGCTCCATGTCGTCGACGGAAACGTTCATCTCGCGGTTTCGCCGCGCGACCTCTTGCCGATTAATCGCGGCCTGCATGCCAGCACGACGATCCGTGTTTCTGAAACGCGCCGCAGATGCGGCTTGCTGACCCAGCTCCCGGCCCTCGATCGCCGTTGATATTTCGCCGGCATTCACGGCTGACTGCAGGTTCTTCAGCTCAGGCCTCAAGGATTCCGGAGCCAAAGATTCATCCGCGATCATCGCGGCAAAACGCTCGTCTTTAGGAATGGCATTCAGGCGAGCTAAGCGGTCCTGCTCTGCGGACGTCACCGCGGTTTTATCCTGGCTCAGCCGGTCAGCTTCGAGCGAGAGATCTCTGTCCTGCTCGGACAACGTGGCCTGCTGCAGACTCAGTTGCTTGCGCGACTCGGCGAGCTTTTTCTTTTCACGACGGGAGACACCGCTATCCGCTTCCTGCTTTGCGAGTACAAGATCGGCCTTCTCAAGTTCATTCTGCTGCTCGCGTATGCGGAGCCGTTCGGATTCGATCTCGTCGATGCGCCGCTTGCTTTCAGGGCGAACCTCCATCTTGCCCTTCAAATCTTCGTCTGTGATTTCCTTCTGACTCGCTTCCAACACCGCAGAAATAGTTTTTGCCCCTTCCTCGCTGCGCGCCCCGGCCATAATCATTTCCAGCCCCTGCATGGCGTCGCCGCCGCTGGCAGTAAAACGATTGAGCGTCTTTATCTGATCCCCCGCGAGACCTTGAGGAAGATCGCGCAGCACCTTCGCCGTGATCTCAGAGACGTCCTCTTTCGCCGCATCTTTGAATGCGCCTTTGCGCAGTTCGATAAAGGTCTTCCCGAATGCCTCCATGTCGAGACCGGCATTGCCGGCGAAGACAGACTCGCCGAATGCTTCGAGCTTTTGCTGGGGAGTCGCCTCGGTGCCGCCCTGAAGTGAAATCTTGTCAAAGAGAGCGGCAGATTGTTTTTCGTCGATCAGACCACCAGCAAGCGCCTTCAAGTCGCTTCGGACTTTGGGCAGCAACTCCACCTGCCCGCCCCGCGCGAGAGTCTTCAGGAGCTGGTCTGCAACCTCGCTGTACTTCGCTACACGCGAAATCGCATCGTCGAAAGATGACTTGGCGACTGCGGCGAAAGCCGAGGTGCCAGCAGCCAGCGCCGATATTTTTCCGATCGCGCCACCAATAGAATCTTTAAGACCGTCTCCCTTCTGGCGCGACTTTTCGAAGTCGTTTGAAATATCCGCAAAGCTGCGCGACGTCTCCTTGCTACGCTTGCCGATCTCAGTCATGCCAGCCGAGACTCTGGTCTGCGCGTCAAGAACCTTGAGGAACGCCTGGACGGCTTCCCCTTCGTCGGCACTCAGGTTGAATACGAGATTACTCATTCACTCAACCCTCACTTCGCAGCTTGTTCACGATGGCGATGATTCGATTCGCCATGTCTTCCTCATTAGTGCCGAGCCATGAATCCACATAGATTTCAGCGAACGTCGGACAGTAACCGGCTAGACGGCATCTCCAGTTTTTGAACCCGGCAAAGGCTCTGGGTCTGCGGCTTTTTTTTTTCGCAGCTCATCCATAAGTTGCGCCAGATTATCACCGTCCATAATGACGCTCGCGATCTGCGTAGCGTTGACTGTGTCCAGAAGCTGAAGAGTAGCGATCTCGATTTCTGAAACCCGATAGTTGACACCCAGACTCAGCGCCGCCATTCGCAGGAGTTCCGCCGGCGTACATGCCCCGGTGCCCGCCACACCGCCGATCAGCTCATTCCTGAAGATTTCATCCGCTAAGTGATAGAGCTCTCTGTATTCGGCTTTGACCAGGGCGCACGCTTCCCCCTTTTCATCCAATCCGATGAAGCGAGGAAGCCCCGTGTGACCGTTCAGAAATCGAACGATCGGCACCTGCCAGTATCGACCATCCCCCAACAGCACCGGCTTGTTGTCGAGACACCTTCCGGAAAAGAGATCATCCGGCCCAGGTAACTCCGCAGAGTTCCTCGGGATTCCCACCCATGCCGTTTTGTTTACAGGTCTCCAAATCTGCTCTGACGGACTGAACCTCAAGCCAGTCGCCGGCCCATGCGCCAGAAGCACTCCGGAATGCCCGCCCGGCCCGTTATGGCATTCCGCTCCCGAGATCGGAGATCCATGCGGGAACGCGTAGCCGATCCCTGCCTCGGCGAGTTGTTGGTCTGTCGGTCGAGGTGCCGACAGCCCCGCAATGAAGTAAAGGAAGCGCCTGATCATGTTAGGAGATCGCCACTCCGGTGCTGATTGCGATGATCGCGTTCGTGCCGTCGTAGATCGGCTCGCACACAACCGTGCTCAGCAGCTCGCCAGGATGCGAACCGCCCTTGTCGGTGACGTACCACAGGCCATCGTCGATCGTGAGGGCCATGTGCACCAGGCTGGCGTCAGCTTCCTGCGTACCGTTTGCTGTCATCTTGCGCAAATAGATGACGGAGTCAGTCGAGCTCTGAGGCAGCCCTGTGAGTCCGATCTGCGCGATTGCACCGTCGTCATTCACCTTGAAAGTGAATTTCGGCTTGCGCTCTTCGATGTAAACGAGCTGCGGATAGAGCGCGCCAGAGCCCTTCACAACCTTCACACTGATCCCGAAGTCGAGCGTCCATTCCTGAACGCCTTCAAGCTCGATGCCATTCACCATGACCTTCGCAAGCTTGAAGAGTTCACCGATGCCGTTGTTTGAGGCAAGCGTTGCCGTCTGCGAGACAACGACCGGATCGGTCGTGCCCGCAGCATTGATGCCGAAGATCTCGAACGTGAGCTTCGCCGGCTGACCCTGCTGTACGCTTAGCTGACGCGGCACCACAAGGCCCGTGGCGATCGTGAGCGACTCGTGGCTACCGCCAGTCTTGCGCAACGCAGTCGTCAGATCGACAGCGTGGTTATAGAGAACAGCGCCCGCGCCAGAGAGCACCAGCCCGCTGATCCCGCACGCAGCAAGGAACGTTGAAACCATGTGCGTGGTGAAGTTAAAGCGCGGCTCGAATTCAATAAAGCCGGCAAAGGTCGGATCGATCGCGCCGGCCGCACCCATGCGAATTACCTTTTCGCCGCGCGCGAAGGCCTGCGCTTCGATCTGGTCGTACGTGGTGCCGTTAATCACCACCGGTCCGGTTACTTGAACACCGTAGGCCATCGCCCATCCTCCTTATGCCTGCTTGGTAACGACTTCGGAATTGTCGTTTAAGAACTTGGTCATCTCCGCGTCCACATAACGCGCGAGTTCGTCTGCCTCCTGCTGATTGACCGTGAGCAGTTCGGCGCGCATATCCGGCTGATCTGTACGCCGGAAGTTGAGCCCGCGGTTCGCGCCAGTCATGCGGCCGCTTGCGCCCTTACTCGTGCCGGAAATCCTGATTGCTCGCGTGACCTGAATTCGCGTCTGCCCGGTAAAATCCAGCATGCGCTGATGCTTGTACTTCTTCGCCTTGCGCCGCATGTACTTTGCCGTGCGCTTTTCGTAGACTCCTGGATAGCGAGCCTGAACCTGCGCGAGGGTGCCGAAATGATGCGGCAGCATGCCGGCGTGCCAAAGCCGAATCGCGTCCTGAAGCACCTGCTTCAGCTTGGCGTTGAAGCCCTTGACCTTCTTTCCGAGCGGTCCTTTGTAGGTGATGGAAGGCTTGATCATAGGCCATACTCCATCTCAAAAACGATCCCGATGTAATCGGTATCTTCTTTGTCGTCCTGCGAGCGCCCCTCGGCAGTCTTGGCGAATTTGCTTAGCGACAGGTAGCCGCCCGCACCGCTCAGCGTGAGCAGGTCCTCCTTGATGTCGCCAATGATGTTTCTGAACCAAGTGAAGGCGTCTTCGACTGACGCCGGATAGATCGTGAACTCTGTACCGTTTGCCGGAGTTCCCGACAGAGCAGCGCTTAGCGTGATTGTTCCCGTAGCACCTGCGAAGTCAGCGATTTGGCGCTCAACGCCGCCGATCTGGAGCGTTAATCCGTTAAAGTGATCGTCGGCAAAGCCAGCCAGGGCTGAGTCTGAGAAGACAGTGGAAGACGATCCAGACGTCACCGTGCCCGTCTTTAAAAGAGGAATCTCGACTGTCAGCGAAAGCCGCCCGTGCGGGATTGTGAAATTACGCGTGCCGCCAGCAGCGTCTACTGGCGAGTCCTCAAGCAGGTCGACGATCGCGAACGGCCGCGCCGGTTCGTCTTCCTCACCGACTGAATAGATTCGAGCGAGGGCAGCAGACGCGTTTGCGGCCTGCACCAGCTTCTGAAACGAGGTGCACTCCGAAAGCATTGCCTTCAGCGCAGCAAGCGGACCGGCCAAGGTTTTTCGAGCGGTTACGCTCATTTACGCCACTCCCTGACGCCGGCCACCCTTTTCAAGATAGTCACGCAGTGTGACCGTCAGAATCCATTTGCCGTCACCTGGCTGAATCGAAGTAAGCTTCCAGCCGTCAACGGCCGTACCGCCGCGTGCCTTGGCGATCTTCCACTTGTCGCCGATGGCAGGCGCGACCATGCCGCCGTGTGTAGCGTGGACTGTCGCGAGAATCTTGATCTCGGCCGTGTAGTCAATGAAGGAACCTTCCTTGTCACGCTGCACGGGCGACGGCTGCTGACGAGCAATTCGCGCATTCAACGTCACGCGATCGGACTCAAGCTGAGGATTCGCAGCAGGAATAACAGATACGCTCTCGACAAAGTTCTCGTTGTTGAGAATCGCAATAAGCGTGTCCTGTCCGATGCTCACTATTCGCCTCTCCGGCTCTTACAGTCGTCTGTAAAAAAAACTTACTTCTGCCCGCCCGTCAGCAGCGCCTTGATTCCCAGCGCCACAATCACCGACGTGATCTGCGTCGCCGTGCGCACCGCGTTCTTCTGCACGCGCGCCACCACCGCGTTGTTTTCCTTCTGCGCCTGAGCGACCAGCTGCAGCGAGCGCGAGCGCTTCGTCAGGATCTCCTCAGCCGCGGCGATCACCGCCGGCGAAGCATCAGACGGCAGGATCATCACAGGCGTCGGCGCGAACACCTGAACGAACAGGATCGCCTCGACGGCTTCCTTCCCCAGCAGCGCCGCATCCGCCTGGTTGCGAAGAATGAAGTTCTCGGCTTCACCCTTGAGAATCTCGCTGAGCGTTTCGCCGAGCTCGGCGACGCTGGTCTTCAGTTCCTTCGGATCAAACAATGGAATGCTCATGGCTTTGGTTTTCCCTTCTGCAGCTTCAGCGCCAGAGCCTTCAGCGTCTCAGCCTGCACCTTCAGCGCCTTCCCGTGGTCTTCGGCCCAGGCCTTGAACGCCGTTCCGTCGCCGGCTCCCATCAGATACGGCAGAACCTTCACGAAGCCGTCCAGGCGTGCCGCGGCCGTCTCCGCTTCCAGCGCAATCTGCTGCCGCGCGGCATCGCCGAGCGCGTTATGCAGCCGCACGCTTTCAACCAGGTCGTTTAAACCTTTGGCCTGAGCCGCGAGCCCCTCGGCATGCGCGGCGCTCCACTTCTGCACGCCAGCCGCATGCTGCGGCTCGGCGGCCGTGATACCGCCGCGGATGATCTCAAACGCAGAAGCGCGCTCTTTCGCGGCAACCGCACCGGCAGTCAGCAACCCGAGCTGCTCGCCGGAAATTCGGTCGCAGCCAGGCAAAAGAAAAAGCGCCAGAAAAAAAACTGTCGCAAGCATCGTGTTTGGTCTCATTCTCGTTTTCCTTTCAGAACAACGTCCTTTACTTCGCAAAAGCGATTCTCCGCGCGCTTACGCGACTCTTCCTTCTCATTGATGAGCCTGTCCTTTTCGCGCAGCAGCTTGATCAACAGTCCGAAAACACTCAGGACCGTTGCGGCCGCGCTTCCGAAGATCAGGTAAATCGTTCGATCGCTCGATCTCGTGATGTTTTCCACCATCTGCTGCATCTCTTTGGTGAACTGCGTCGTGTCGCGGCCGCTGCTGATCGTGTTCGTCTGCTGGTCGATCTTGTTTCCCAGGCCTGCCTGCGCCTGCGCCAGCGCGTCCACGCGTGCGCTCAGATCCGCCGAAAGTTTCACGCTCGCGGCGAGCTGCGCATGCAGCTCCGCATTGGCTTTCAGGGCCACGTCGAGCTTGTTCTGCAGGCTCACGTCGATGGCGCTTTGCACCTTCACCAGCGAGGCGTCGATCTTTTCAGCGACACGATCGAACTGCGCGCCAACGATTCCCTGAACGTCGTTCTTCGTAACGCTGTTGGAGGAGATCGTGTCGGACGCCATTGAAGACGTCTGCGAAGGTGCCGCGGCTGCCGGCGGATCGTTCGCCACGATTTCAGCGCGCGTCGAAGCAACTCCGATTGAACGCGCCGGCCGCCGCGGCTCTTCGATCCGCTGATCAATGCGGTCAGACTGCTCAGTACTCTTCGTGCCAGCCTCGCAGCCAGCCAGAAGAATCAGCAGCACTAAAAAGAGATTCCGACCGAACGTCACGCTAAATCACTCCTTACTCGTCGGTCTTGCGTCGATTCAACAGGATTTGCGAAAGCATCTTTTTGAGCTCGTCAAATTTGTCGTTCATCTCTGACTTGTTCGTGTCGAGCTTCTTGTCGATGTCGTCGAAGCGTCGGTCGATCTCCTGTTGTGTGTTGTTGGCATTCGCTGTCAGAGTCGCGATCGCGGTACCGTGAGCGATCAGCGTAAGAAGAGCCCAACCGAGGATGCCGAACACAATGATCTGCAACGCGCCAAGCAACATCAGGATCACACTTGTCGTGTCCATGGAACGTCTCCAGTAACTGGAGTTTGAAAGCCGGTGCAGGCGATTAACCTGCACCGGCTGGCATCGTGAGCGCCGGGACGGGGCCAGCGCCCAGATCGTCATTAGGTCGTGATGTTGCTCAGCAGGTGAGCCGCGGCCGTGTACATCACCACTTCGTCGGTCTCGTGACGCACGCGGATCACGTCACCGCGCACCGTCTCATCGCGGTAGCTCTCGACGCGGCCATCCAGCTCGCTTCCGTCCGCTGTGTAGTGGAAGCTGCGCGCAACGCAGGCTTCGCGTGGGTCGTTGGTGCGAGCCACCTTCGCGACCATCGCGTACTCGTTCGACCAGATGCGGCTGATCGACGCGGCCTGGCCCGGGTTGGCCGTGTTCTTCGGCGCGCCGGCAACGATGATCTGCGCATCCGGAACATCCGGGAAAAGCAGCTTCGCCAGTGACGGCAGAGAAATGCTCTTCGGATCATCAAAGCCCGCACTCTTGATGCGATCCACGATCTGTGCGCAGTTCATCAGGTTGCGCAGCACGAAGCCGTTCAGGATCAGCGCATTGGGCATCAGGCCGGTGCCACTGAAAACCTTCTCGATCGCGGCGAGCATGTCGTTGATCGGCGTCGCGTTGGTCAGGTCGTCCCACTCGTTGGTGATCGCCGTCGTCAACGACGCGCCCGTCCAAGTCGTGGCGTTGAACAGCAAATTCGCCACGCGGATCTCGCGCTTGCGCAGGATCAGCTCCTGGGCGCGGCGAGCGGCGATGCGCTCCACGTCGAAGTACCGCGCGAACACCTTGCGCAGCCGGTCGTCCACGGCTTCTTCACGGCCGTGCTCTTCCGTCTGGTAGTTGAAGTGCTCGAACTCGTACTCGCCGCGGCCGTACTTGCCGCCCGAATTACGCTTCGTATCTCCGTCGATCAGCAGCGCCTTCAGCGGCAGCTTGCCGATGTTCGCGGCCGGCTCGCTCACGTCGATCGCGGGCGCAACGCGGTCGGCGATGAAGCCCATGCGTGCGGCTTCCTGGTTGAACTCTTCGAGCGTCGCGCCCAGATCCGGGCGCTGCAGTGCAGTCGTAGGGCCCATAGTTCGTTCCTCTCCTTCTCTTTGTCCTGGGCTCTGCCCGTCTGCAGGCCTTGGTTAAAACGAATGTTTGGAGAGCGGCCACTCTGACCGCCCTCCGAAAAATCAGGTTTAGCTGATGTGCTTACCGACGATCGTCCAGCCAACCACAGCGCCGGAGTATTCCAACGTGACGGAGTCCCACTGCGCATCCACGGCAGCGAATGTTGCAGCGCCCTGAATCAATTCAGCGCCGTTCGGATCGATGGTGTGCGCCGCAGCATTCGCGTCGATCTTGGTGATCGTCACGCGCATGCCAACCTTGCCGGCCGGCAGATTCACCGTCGCCGCGCCGCTGTGCGACGTGGTCACGTGACCGCCTTTGCACATGGCGGCCGTCACAGTCATCGTCGCGCCGGTCAGCGCGTTGACGCCCGTCGCAAGCAGGTCGTTCGAATCGCGCTCGGTCGGCAGGACCTCGATCCAGTCGCCGTCAGCCGTAGCGGCCGTAACTGCCACGCCGATGCGCTGGCCGGCCACCGTGGCCGAAACCTTGCCGCTCGCAGCCGGGTACACGTTGTCGCCGATTCCGATCGCGCCATCAGCAATCATGATGCGCGTGCCATCCACGTTCAGCGGAATGACCGTGCACTGGTCGTCCGCAGCCAGAACGCGATCCTTCAGCGTGCCGATGCAGGCATCGTCAATGCCGGACAATGCCGCCTCGTCGTTGCTGTCGTACTTCACGCGCAGGTGCTGGCCCATCGCGGCGCTTGCCTGCACAGTGAATTCACCCCTGTGGCTCTGCATACAAAAAACTCCTTTCCTGTCCCAGGCGCGCCCGTGAGCGCCAAATCTGAAAACACTGGCAACGCCTTCGAAGGCATCGCCTCTCAATGCCCTAAGCCCGGCAGGATCGCTGCCGGGCGGTAGGGAAGCGCTTTCGCGCCTTAAATCCAGGTCTTACCGTGCGTCTTCCGGACGTTCTCGGCCGTGACCGCGACGCGTTCCGCGCCGTTGACCTCTTCCAGCCAGGCCAGGTGTAGCTTCGGATACTTCTGCGAAGCCTTGGCAACCGCATCGCTCTTGCCCAGGCCTTCCTTCTGGAACTCGGCGACCTTCGCCATGAAGGCCTCGCGCGCACTGCCTTCGGGCTGCTCGCCGCCTTCGTCGGCCTTCACCTTCTCGGTGCTCAGCGGTTTCACGCCGCCCGGCTTCTGCGCTTCCTTGGCCTTGACGAGCTCCTCGTCCTTGGCTTTCAGCCGCGTCTGCAGCACGTCGGCGTATTCGGCCTTGGCAGCCGTCACGTCGTTGCCTTTTTCGAACTGAGCCACGGCGAATGCGAGGTCCTCGGGGAACGCTGCCTTCAGAGCCGCCATCCGAGACTTGCCGTCGTCCGCCGGCTTGTCTTTGTTCTCATCGCTCATGATTGAGCCTCCATCGTTTGCTTTCAGACCGCGACGGGCGGACTGGTTTGAAATCGTTTTTGCAGACGTCTGCAATTTTCCGAGAACAGCATCGAGCGACGCGACGCCATCGACCAGGCCGAGCGCGCGAGCGTTCTCGCCCAGGTGAACGCGGCCGTCAGCCAACGCGCGAGCCTGGCTCTCAGAAAGATTGCGACCGATCGCTACGGCAGTAACAAACAGGTCGTAGACGGCATTAACATTGCGCTGAACGTCGGCCAGCTGCGCTTCAGTGATGGCCGTACCGCGCGCACCGATTGCCTTCATCTCGCCAGCCTTCACGACTTTGACCTTCACACCCTGCTGCATGACCATCGCTTCAGTGTCGTAAAGAACGGTGTAGACGCCGATCGATCCAACCGTCGCGGCCTTGCCGGCAAACACCTGCTCGGCCTGTGCGCCAATCCAGTACGCCGCGCTGGCCATCAGCCCGTTGGCATAGGCCCATACCGTCTTCTTCTTGCGTGCTTCATAGACCGCGTCGGCAAGATCGGAGACACCATCGACAGATCCGCCTGGCGAATCGATGTCGAGAAGTATCGAAGTAACGTCGGCATCGTTTAGTGCGGCATTCAAATCGCGCTGAACAGCAAGCGTCGAACACATGCCGCTGATGTCCGAGAAAAACGAGGCACGCTTTTCAATCACGCCATAGACAGGAATGATCGCGACGCCATTAATAACGCGGTAACCGGCCGAAACTTGTGTTGTCGCACCTGAATCGCGCGCAGCTTTGATACGCGCGTCAATCTCTTCCTTCGAAAGACGAACGCCTTCGGCATGACGCAGAACAATATCGGCCAGCTTTTCCAGACGCTGCGGCTCCATGGCCCAGAGCGATTCGAGAAGCACCGTGATTGCAGGTCCAATTTTCACGCCGCACCTCCCGTCTTTGCCGGCTTCTCACTAAGCAGTCCAGGCTGCTGTTCCGTAAGGACCATTTCACCTTCAAGCGGCCGCAGCACATCGCGCCATGTAACAGTCACTCCCGTTTCTTTCGTTATTTCCTGAGACGCGACAATCGCCCGTTTGATCGCCTGAGTGTTGTCTTTGATGGTCTCATCGAGAACGTCTTCGTAGTCGCGTCCTCGCTTAGCGTGAAGTTCTCGAGGTGACTCAAGCATGTTGCTGAGCGCGACAACATCTGCCTTGGCGTCCTTTTCCGGATCCACGTACGGCCAGCCTTCGCCGATCCACTTGTGTTTGAAGAGTTCGCCATTCTTCGCCAGACGCTTCGCAGCTTCTCCAAGCTTGCCGCTCTTCAGCCACTGGCTGACCTTCCAGCGGTAGACGTTGCAATTGAAACGCTGGATATTGACGTTGCGGTTCGAACGGAAACCTTTGCGCGCTTCGTTCAGCTCACCGCGGTAGCCGTGAAAGGTCGTGTCAGACGTATCCAGCAGGACGAGCGAGAGGGGAATGCCGATGTTCGCGCCGATGATGCGCAGCAACAGCCGCACATGATCGAAATACTCAGCGTTCGGCACGTTCGCCTGGATCGAAACGGGCTTTTCGCCCTTGCGGCCCTTGACGATCATTCCCGGCCGCATCTTCTCAAGTGTCCGCGTCGTGCTGTCGTCGTCGGTTTCCGTCGTTCGCGGCCCGAGCGTTGCGTCCGTTGCGCCCTTAAAATCTTTGTCGCGCTCGATAAATAAGCCGATGCAGGACACCACCTGAGCCTGAACCAGCTTGGCCAGGTTCACGTCCTCGAACATCGTCAGCAAGTCGTACACAGACTTGAACACCGGCACGCCGCGCGTCTGCGTCACGCGCTTCGCATCGAACACGTGGAACACCTGCGGCTCGCCAGCTTCGTCGTAGGCTGGATAACGCTGCATGTCTCCAACGTTTTGAATGCGCCAATCAAGCCGCTTTTGCTTAGTGAACCAAAACTCTTGCGGACGCTCGTAGTCATCGAGGAAAATCCCGTGAACCACGTTTCGGCTCGTGTTGCTCGGCGTCAGGCAGCGGTCGCCTTCCACGAGCTGCACCGCACCGCTCTCCAGCGGAAGCGCGAAAACATCGCCGTCGAAGAAACGGTGGCGCAGCGAAAGCCGCTCCTGCTGACCAAACGTGAAAAGGCCACGCGCGCAGCACTGCCGCGGATCGTTGCCCCATTCTCGGAACATTTGCGGAAGTTCTGTATTTAAAACCTTGTCGCTCGTTTGCGCCTCAACGCGCAGGCCATCGCCGATGATGTTGTCAATCGCCCGGTCGACCATCTGGCCGACAACGCAATCGTTGCGGTCCATGTCGCGCGAGTACTCACGCAGCATCCAGAACTGCTGTGCAGTCAGGTGGCTGTCAGCCCGGCCGCCAAGTCCTGTGCGCGTGCGCCAATGGCGTGACGGAGCAGCGGCTTTGTATTCCGCCTTGATCTGCTCAAACTCCGTTGCCAGTGTCGCCTGCTTCATAGATCCCTGTACCCGCTCGCGTCCGCATAACTAAACTGCGTGCCTTGTGAGTCCGACTCTCCACCGTTTTCAACTAGCCAAGTGCGCGCATTTTCGAGTTCCTTGCTAAGCGCTGAAATCTCTACTTCGATATCAGTGCCAGCGTCAGCAGTCTTCTTTTTCTCTGACAATCTGCGAACCCAGATCCGAACCGCAGTGATGTAGGCACGACATTTAGACAACGACTCGTCTTCTTCGTAAGAAGCGTTGTCATCTATCGCTGCCCGCACTTGGGTATCGGTACTCGCGCTACTGATCGTTGACATGCAGGCAATAAACACCCGCAAAAGTGAAAAGAAATAAAAATGAAGACAATGAGGCTCTCCCGAGAACTCGGGAAAGCCTCATACCGTGTTTTGCACTAAGTTTCTTTTGGAGTTACTTCAGATTTTCAAGCAAATACAGCAGCGCTTCGCGCGCCGTATCGACGTGCCTTCCATTCTTCAAAACAGCATGCTTCGCATTCAATCCGTTGAACACATCACGCAGTTTCTGCGCCTGCTCCGGATTAAGCGTCAGATCGATACGCGTCGCCGCATAGCCGTTTGTTCGTTTCATCGGTACAGTTACCGTCAAAACCGGCTCCGTCTCGCCTTCCGTTGCAGACGTCTGCAATCCCTGGCTGGCAGTTGCCGCCGACGCTGTGTTCTTTACTGCCGTTCCACTGGCCATACTCTCACTCCCCTTTCCCCGCCCCACGCCCTAGAAAAAAATTACAGACGACTGTAAACAATTATTCCCGAATCCACCCTTCACCCTCCCCGCGGTCTGTGGCAATCCACGGCTCCTGCTTCTGCTCCTGGCTGCGCAGCGACTTCGCACGATCCTGCTCCCGCTTCTCCAGTTCCACGACCTCCTCGAATGGCAGTCCCTGCTGGAAGGTCATCAGGTTGCGAGCCAGAGCGAATGCGTAAACGTTGCAGTCGCCCCAGTGATTCGGCCCCTTTTCCTTCCAGACGTATTTCTTCTTTTCAAGCGCCTTGTATTCACTCGCGCTCTGCTCGATGAAGTCGTCGCCGACGTTCTGCGGCAGGATCAGGCGCGTGCGCAGCTGCTGCGGAGCGCCGTTGCTGGCTACGTGCTTGAAGCGGCGCTCGACCAGGCCGTACCACTCTTCCTTGAGCGTGTATGTGTTCAGCAGGCACAGCTTCAGCCGGTCGTCGCGGATCTGCTCGTCGCCGATGCGCCACGCCGGCGCTGCGCCCCAGCGCAGAAACGGCGCAGTGCTCGTGCTGTCCGCGGCCGCACCCTTCGACGGATAGGCTTTGAACTCACGCCGGCTGCAGTACTCATACGCCGCGATCGGCTGCCAGCCCGAATCGTGCAGGCCCTGCTCGACATAAAAAAGGCTCTTGCCGTCCGTGCTGACGAAACCGCGGTCATAGATGAGCTGGTCAAACACGCGCAGCTCGGCCGCATCGAGCGTCTGGCTCGGCGGATCGCGCTTGACCACGCCGTAGTCAATGAGCCAGCCACACAGCAGCGGATAGCCCGCCTCATCGCGCAAAAGCCCCCAGCCCCACACAGCGAAGTGCAGCTCTTTCGATCCAGAATCCTGCCCAGACGTTAGGAAGCGCACCCCGCGTGGCACCTGCCCGCGTTCGTAATACTCCAAGTCGGTCTCATTCTTTTTGATGACCACCAGCCGCCGCCAGCTTTCCTGCGAAACATCTTTAACCGACGTATCGAATACTTCACCCAGGCGCTTATTGACGAACACGCGCCGGATCGGCTCGTTGTCGATGCCTTCAATCCACTTCTCAGCGAGAAAGCGCAGCGGCTTATTGCTCATGTACAGCTGCGAGAAGTGCACGCCGATCCACGATTTCTTCGCGGCCTCTTCCGCCGGCAGTGTCGACTTCTGGCTGGTCTTCTGGACCATGCCGTAACGCTGAGCGTCCGAGATCTCCGCACCGCAGCACGGCGCAAAGAGGTGATAACAACGCGGGTCTCGCTCCGCTTGAGCCTGGTTCATGCCTTCTTCAGGCACAGCCCGGACAAGTTCCCAGCGCAGCCAGAACTCAGAGCCGCAATGCGGACAAGTTACAAAGCCGCGCCGCTGATCGCTTAGCTCGTAATAGAGCCGGCCAGCGCCCCGCTCCCGCGATGTCGGATGAGCGAACGCGACGATCAGCGTCCGGCCGGCAAACGCATCGGTGCGGATCTCCGCCATCTTCAGCGGGTCCTGCCCGTCCATTTCATCGAGCAGCGAATCGACCTCGTCGATCATGACAAAGCGATACGGCGTAGACTGCAGATTGCTCGCCGAGCGCCCGCCGTGGATCGCCAGTTTGCCGTCCACAAAGCGCTTGATATGAACGAGCTCGCCGCTGCCGCGGCCGGTGAGCGCTTTCCGGCGCAGCGGTTCGCACGTCGCAACGACATAACTGAAGCGCTCACGGCCAAACTCACGCGCAAGCTCATCTTTATCAATCAAGTACAGCGCAGGGCCTGGCCAATAGGAAAGCAGATACGAAAGCGCGTTGATCATCGCTTCACTGCCGCCGCCCTGGCCCGACTTCATCAGCACAACACCGCGCTTGCCCGTTACAAGCGCCTCTTCGATTACATCCATGCAATCGACCAGGTACGGAAACACATCATTCCGCCACGGCCCAGGCCGCTCCGTGGTACCCTCTTTCAGCTGCCGGTACTTCTCCGCGAACGCCGAAGGCCTCATCCGCGGCAACGGCCGCAAAGCACTCGCATACGCCCGAGCCATGTCTGGCGCTTTGTAGAGTCGGTGGAGGTGGCAATTCGGCGCGCGGTCTGCCAGAAGACTCATGCGACTCCCTTCTGGTCAGCTCGCTCGCGCAGCTTGGACTCAATCAGTGCGTCGATCTCGGCCGCTTCGAGCTCCCGCAGCGTGCGCGCTTGGTCCTCAAACCAGCTCCGGATCTGCTGCTGGCGCTGCTCGGTCGGCAGCGCCTGGAAGGCTGGATCGGCCATCCAGATTTCAAAGCGCGTTGCGAGCGCGTTCTCGACGTTGCTGAGAATCGTGACCAGGCGCAGCGCCAGGTCGCCGGCGAGCTCCTGAGCTACATCACGCTCGATCAGCTCGCCGCGGCGCTCCGCCAAGTCGATGTAATCGGCCTTCGCTTTTCGAAGCTCCTCGCCCTGCTTCTTCAGATTCTCCAGGTGCTGAACACCCATTTCACCCCGGCGGTACGCCGCCGCGGCCGCAATGCCGGCAATGGCGAAGCCGGCTTCCGCGCGCGAAACTTCCGAGGCCTGCGGATCTTCGAGGACCCGCATCAGTTCCTTCTCGTGCGCGCTGAGCTCCGGAGGACTGGGGATCTCGCCCGAGCCGGCCGGGCTGCTCGCTGCAATCGGCGATGCATCCGCCGCCTGGACCTGGAGCGACTGCCCGGTTCCGCGCCGACGCGACGGTTTCACATTCGCCACACGCCAGGCGCGCACTTCCTCGGCGTCGAACAGCCGCACACCCGAGACCTTGTCAAACGGGAACCCCGGACGATTCGACTCGCGCGACAACTGCCCCTTGTCGAGCCCGAGCGCCTCCGAAAGTGCCTTTAAATTTAAGGTCCGCGCCATTCCACACCCAGCCGTTGACTGAAACCAACCCCGTTGACTCAACCAAGTTGATTAAACTTTTTGACACCCTTCACATTTTTTGCGCTCGATGTTTCACC
>Ga0196963_10001200_pt1 | contig 18690 bp, 19 predicted proteins | sample S1_5metaG_FD_148600 | JGI IMG/M metagenome (GOLD analysis project Ga0196963, IMG submission 148600) | Soil microbial communities from Anza Borrego desert, Southern California, United States - S1_5 | ecosystem: Environmental > Terrestrial > Soil > Desert | place: USA: California | collected... | reverse complement strand
ATGGCCGCTGATGCCGGGAGGATTGATCGCCCCAACAGTGAGTCCCAGAAGGTGCTCAGCAGGAGGGGTGATACGACCCTCGCGAGCACCAAACGCAGCGAGCATCTGCACGGCATCTGCCGGCTTAGCCGGCCAGCTCGGGCGCTTTCCCGTTGGCGGAAGATTTCCTGCGCAGATAACGAGTATCACGTCATTCGCGCGCGCGAGGCGATCAAAGCGATCGGCGATCGGGGAGTAGCCAATCCGGGGTAAAGCCGAACGGAGCCCGAAGCTCAGATTGAATACGCGTACGCCATGGTCTCGCTTCGCCGCCTTGATCTTCTCGTCGAGTAGGTCAAAGAAGTATTCAATGTCACGGAAATAGTTGGGCCGTAGATCTTTGCGAGGGAAGATGTCGAGATCATAAAACTTGCAGCCACCGGGCTCGAAGGCCGGGGCAATCTCTGGGTTAAGCGTACGGCCGGCAACCACAAGGCCCGCGATGAAGGTCCCATGGCTCTCGTCGCGATCCGCCGCCGGCACCAAGGCGGCTTCGCCGATACGCCAGTCGTTTAGCTCCGGAATAGCCGCTATTCCTCCGTCGATAATACCGACCACCGGGTATTCGACCTCCGGCTTCGGCCGTGGCACGGTCACAGAAATGCCTGCCGTTGGTTCGCTGAGCGGAGATGCTTCGACGAGCGGCGGCAACTCGACGCTGCGGACCAGGCTTTGTTCGCTGAGAATGCTGAGGAGCAGGCGATGGCGGTCGACCGAAAAATCTGGCTCGTCATCAGCGTCAGTGGACATCGGCACAGCAGATCGAGCGGGTTGGCCGTCAGAATTGAACGGAAGCGCTACGAGGGCTGCCGGGTTTTTGGTCAGCTGCACCGTCATCGCTAGCGGAGGATCACCGTAACCAGCCGTATTTTCGGCCGGCAAGAACGGCCTTACGGACAGACCCATCCCGACGCCTGCTAACGCGTCTCGCAACTGTGCAATCGCTAGCGCGATAGCGTGTTCATTGCGCGCCGGGTCCGGACGAAACAGCTCGACGATGTAACCACCCAACGTATTGGGCTGAGATAGCCATTCGACAGCCTGTTCCGCAGAGAAGGTCATCCGATCAGTGCGGTCGTGCAGATCGATGTCGCCGATCGCGCCGAGTTCGCTTCGGTAGCCGGACGCACGCCTCTCCATCAGTCCTGTCTTCTTATTGAGGACAAATGGTGGCGTGGCCTCTGCGCGCAGATCGACGATGCGATCCAGGCGATCTAGGTCGTCCGGCGTGCCCTGAAAGACCATTTCGCCGATCCGATTGGCACCGACCAGAGCGAAACCATGAGATTCGGTAAAGAGGCTGCCAATCGGGCGGTAACTCTTCGCCAGCGCGTTTTCCCGAAGCTGGACCTTGAGAAAGCCGACGGGACGGCGCTCCTTACGCAGGGATTGTGCAATCGTCGTGATCTTGCCGCGCAAGCGGGTCTTGTGGCGGGCAAAACCCGCGTCGTCACCATCAAAAAAGTCTGTCGTTCCGCCGCCAGCGTGGCGCTCTGGCGTCTCGATGAAGCGGCGCAGATCCAAGAGCACCTGGACCGGACGTAGTTCGCGGGCGATGTCAGTCATCGGCCGCAGACTCCAACGACGTTACCCGGCGGCGCTTGCGAGACTGCGCCCAGAGACGGGACACGGTGCTCTGGTTCACCCCGAATAAATCAGCGACATCGATCTGCGCTATTCCCACGTCTTCCAGTGCCGCCATGATCTCTTCATCCGAGGCGGCGAGTACCGACTGCCGCTGCTTATCGAAGAGTCGTGCATTAAGAGCTGCTTGCTGACGAAGTGCCGCGATGATCTTTCGGCCGTCCTTGGTCTGAGACGTCTCGTTCTTCTCGCCAGCCGCCGAAATCGTTTCTCCGTGCAGCACCAAAAACCGTTTGCCGCTCGCCACAAGCGCCTCGATATCGGCACCGCTCATGCCTTCCGTCGCCCATACGAGAAACTCGCGTTGGACACCGGTGAGACGGAGCGGCTTCACAAAATGAGTCAGCATCTCACGCCGCGCAGCGTCATTCGGTTTCGGGATTTCGATACGCGCTTCGAACCGTCGCCAGACCGCGGAGTCCAACAGATGCTCGTGATTTGTGGCAGCGAGCGTCAGCCCTCCGCTACCACGCGCGTCGAGAGATTGCAGGAGACTGTTGACGACCCGCTTGATCTCTCCAACTTCCTGGGCGTCGTCGCGTGCTTTAGCGATCGCATCAAATTCATCAAGGAACAACGCACAGCGATACCGATTTGCAAAGTCGAAGAGCGCTCCAATATTGCGTGCCGTCGTGCCGAGAAACGACGATACAAGGCCATCCAAACGAGCTTCCACCAGCGGCAGCTCGAGTTTGTAAGCGAGGTAGCGGGCGAGCCGGGTTTTACCAACGCCAGGAGCCCCGAAAATAAGGCATCGGGTATGGGGCTTCGCCCCAACCCGCACCAATTCGTCGGCGTGGCGCCACTCGGTGAGCAAGTCTTCGATTGCTGCAGCCAGTTGGGTCGCGAGAATCGGCGCCTCGACAGGACCGTCCTCGGGGAATCGTACCCGAACCAACGGAGCCCCTGTCTCTTTGTCGTGAGGCAATGGAACTGATCGCGACAAAACCTCCCCCGGCAAGCGCCGCCGTACGGCATCAGCCGATGCCCTCATCTCTTCGAACGCCATGGGTGCCATTGTCTGACGCCGGCTGCTGCGGCTCAGGAGGCGCGCCAATTTTGCTGCCTGTTCCTTGTCGGATGTCTCAAGGGCTACCCGCAGCCGCTCAACCTGCTGCAAGACGCGAGAGTTGTCGGCGTCCAACGCAGACCCGGCCAAGGCAAAGACGATGTCGAAATGGTCCATAAGTATGCGGAGTCCCAGAGATTCGATGCGTTGTTGTGCATGAATATGCAGCACAATGCCGCATTATGCAAGAGATAATTTTCGCATGCGGGATGCGGCGGCGTTTATGCGCTGAACCACGCGTCCTATGCTTCGCGGTAACATGGTCTGTACATGCTGAGCGAAGCCTGCGTTGCTCGCGAGCTGCGCTCCTTCCACGGGGCTGGTGCCCTGCCCGTGTGTCGCCTAAGCCGAAGCGGGTGTTTAGCAACGCGCCAGCCGCAGGGCCGGAGAAGGCGCTCTGAAGCGCGGGGTCGAAAACTTCTCGCTGCCCAATCCCAAGAGCCTCTTGAGGGCGGCCGGACCTGGTCTTTGCCCTCTGCGCATCAAATAGCGCCGTGCTTCCGCGATTTCTCCACGAGTGAGCACATAGAACGGCCGATAAACATGGTTGCGGACCGGTTCCCATAGGGCGAACGGCGGAAAATCTTGATCCCGTAAAGCCCAGGATTGCCAGAGATCCGCCTCTATGCAGGCGTTCGTAAAGCGCTTGGGCCAGTCCGCCATGGTTCGAGCTGTCGCGCCGAGGACACGATGCCGGGACAGCGTATCGAGCCGCTCTATCTCGTATCTGTCCCGCCCGCTCGGCGGTACAGGTGGATCGGCGTCGCCGCCCCACTGTTTCGCAACAACCGCTCTCAAGCCGGCCGCCCGAGGCCCGGTAGCCAGAACCCGAGCGACCTGATGCATGATGTCGAAGTAGGTGAATGAGTACGGCAGGCTATAGGGCCCAAGTTGGGTCCACCCCCGCTCGAGAATTTGTGCATTCGCGACCTGGAAGGTCAGCGCCAGACTGTCGACCACACCGCGGATGGGTGCCTTTCTCAGGTCAAACCCGCACTGACCGCATTCGACGATGGGCCGCGCCTTCATGGCGGGCCGATGGAACATGACCGGCGAACGGCATTGCGGACAGCGCTCAAGCAGCAGCGATTTGTGGGTTGGGCAGGCCGTGACCCATGCCTGCCTCCACGCCAGTCGGTAGTAGGGCTTCTCGTCCTCCGCCAGGCAGCGCGGGCAGTATTGCTGACCGCAGTAGCGGCGGATGCGGTGGTAGACGCCGGCGCGCAGCACCCACCGTGTGGTGCTGTTCGGGCAATGCTTTTCGAACAACCACCCCTCAAGCGAGGCGATGACGGTCTTGTCGGCTCGGTCCAGTGGCGTTCCGGTCACGGACGCCATCTTCTCGACGAGGGCCCGATCAGAGAGCCCGTCGACGTCGCGGTTCCAGATCTGTCGGCCAGGCCAGGTCAGATGCGAGAAAGTGTGGAGCCGCAGGCCGTTGCCCACGGCGATCCTGGCGATCCAGGACGAAAGCGATTCGTCCGGCTGCGGTTTCGAGCGGTAAGGAAGGAGTCCCCCGGTGTACCCGGTCACGTCTCCCGGTCGGCATGTTCTTGCCGCTTCGAAGGTGCCTTGTAGCTGACCTGGTCGAGTATTTTATCGTCGATCTTCTCTTTCTCTGTCTCGATCGCCTTGACCCCGGCCTCGCAGAGCAGATCCATGATCTCGCCGATGGTCGCCCCGTAGCTTTCGCTCTTTTTGTCACCGTCGCACATGTGGAGAATCTTGTGCGCGAGCTTGTCCTCGGCGAGGCCCGAGGGCCTCTTCAACGGCAGTATCCTCTCGATGCTGTGGAGCAGTGTGCGGAATTCCCTGTTGTCCTTCCAGGCGGGCAGCGGAAATGGGTGGATTCGATTCTCGATCTGCGGATCCCTTCGGATCACGGTCAGGGCAAGCTTGGTGCCCGCCCCGATTATGGGGACCTGCAGTGCCGTGCTGAGGTTCTTGATGCCGTTCAAGAATTGCACGAGGTGATCGGCTCGGCTGCTTGCCAAGTGATGAAGCTCGTCGATGACGATCATGCGGGTCTTCAACATCCGTAGCATCGACTTCACCTGGATTTCCTTCCAGCTGAAGGTGTCGCTCGCCTTAAAGTGGGCTCCGACGGCCGTGAGGACGGCATTGTAGAAGGCACCGAGATCGGGCTTCGGTGGCGCAAGTACCATTACGACCGGCTTTTCGGCCGACTCACTTCCCGGCTCGTTGTTACCCGGGTGCTTCTTTTGAAAGTACTCGAGGATCATCGACTTGCCGTTGCTCGTGGGACCAACGAGCAGAAGGCCCACCCTGCGTCGCTTGTTGGTCTGCGCAAAGAGCATCTCGAGCTTGTTGACCGCGGCAACGGCCAAGGAATACGGCAGCCAGCGATCGCCGCGTATATGCTCGATCCGCTCGCAGGGCGGGTTTCCCATGATCGTCAGAACATTGGGCGCCAAATGGGCGTAGGCAGTCATTTCCAATCCTCCGCTTCGAAGAATTCCGTTATGGGCTCGGCCGCTCCCGGCTTGTCGTCGGGTGGCTCAAGGGTTTGAGCGGCGTCATTGGCCGGCGCCGGAAGGGCGGCCAGGGGCGGTGTAGAGGGCAGCTTCGGCAAGGGGTCCTCGGCGAGCGCCAGGCGGTTTTGCCGCTCGCGCTCGGTCTCGCGCCGGGCACGCTTGGTCTTTTCGGCGGCACGGGCCAGCAGGCGTCGGCGCTCATCCATGAGCCTGAAGATCAGGTCCTCATCGAGATCCTTGTGACCTTTCTTGCGGGCCAGTTCGCGCGCCTGCTCGACCTCCCAGAAGCTGAAGGGTTCGCGCGTACGGTTCCAGGTCCAGATCTCGAAGTACTCGTTGATATCGGGATCGAGGAAGTAGATGCAGCGCATATCGCGTTTGTCGTAGGCCAGGGTGAACTTCTTGCCTTCGGCCTCCGGCCGGCCGATCCAGCGTCGCAACACTTCGCCCTGGTATCGGATGCCGTTGATGACAAAGCCGTACTTCTGGATCGTGCGCTCCTCGTAGGGCAGGAAGTCGAGGCGGAAACGGTCCTCGTTGAGGATGCGCGGCGGGTAACCGCTGGGCATGGTCGTCTCGTCCCCGAGGACCCCCACCTTGTACCTGGCATTCGGCGTGGTCAGCAGCTCGCTGTGTATGGTGGCGTTGTATTCGAGAGCGATCAGCACCAAGGCGATCTCGAGCTCGCGCAGCGTCAGTATGGCGTTGCCTTCGGCGTCGTACTCACCCTTCGCTGCGGGGTTGGATTTGGTGGTGCCGGGAAGTGTGTGGACCCGCCGCATCATGGTCTTGATGACGCTCTCGATGTGTCCGCCGAACCACGGCTGATTGACCGGACGGTGCTCGAGGAGAATGCGGTGCTCCTGCAGACCTCGCCCGAAGGCGTTGCCCTCGAATTCCTTGGCGTTGTCCACCATGGCGCGGGTCATCTTTCCCCAGACGGGCCACTCGAAGCCCTCCAGTCCCAGGTCGCGCAGATACTTCTCCTTGGGCAGGACAGAGCGGCGGATGCACTGGGCGATGGCGGTCGTATCGGGCGCCTGGAGGGCTACGTAGATGCCGGTCATGCAGCGGCTGTAAACATCGATGCCGTAGGTCACGTACGCCCGGCCGATGGGCATACGGTATTCCTCGTCCACGATGATGGCGTCGACTTTGGTATGGTCGAATTGCACCAACTCCATGGGCCGGCTGGCGAGGAAGGGCTTAACCTGGGGCCGGGTCAGATCTTCCGCCGCCTTGCGGCCTTCGCGCAGCTCGGTTGTCTTCCGGAGATCCAGGGCGGCGATCCTGGAACGCACGGTGTTGTAGGCCGGAGGTGGCAGACTGGCCTGGCGGCAGCGCTGACGGATCTCCTTGGTGAGGTCCTTGGCAGTCAGGCGCTGATCGCTGAGGTAGAGCGTGCGAATGCATTCGTCGGTGATGGCCTCGACCTCGGCCTGCAGCTTCTTGCGACCTTTCCCGCCCTTGCGATCGTGGCGGGGCAGCAAGGCCGTCAGCTGCCGGCGCTTCTTGAGCCTGGCGATCATACGGCGGACCGTACGCCCCGATGTGCCGAGTTCCTTCGCCGCTGCCTCGGCCTCGACCTTGGTGATGCGGCCCTTCTGAATGAGCGGGTTTATGACCGCGGCGATTTTCTGAGCCCTCTCCCAGTCCTCCTTCTTGATGCTGGGGAGCGGCGGTGGCGGCGGCTCGGCCGCAGCCAGTTGCAGGGAAGGGCCGAGATGCCCGATGGGGGCGATGGCGGTACTGCCCGTACCCGGATCGTGGACGATTACCTTGTCGCCTTCGAGCGGCGCCCCGACGATCACATTCCGGTCGTTATAGGCGACGACCTCGCCCCGTTTCAGGTTCAGAAAACTCATGTGGCGTCCCCGTTCGCGGCAGCGACGATCGTGGTGGGCGAAAACGGCCGGCTGAGGTCAGCCTGGACCCGCCCTTCGGCCAGCAGGCGCCACAGCGAGGTGTAGAAATGCGCCTGCTTGACCCGGTCCTCCGCGAGGGCGGTCATGAGGGCCGCGATCGGCAGCGGGCCCTTTTCCCGCAGCATGGCTAACAATGGCTCGTCGTGCTCCGGCTCGCCTGGTGAGGCCAGGAGAGAGATCAGCCGTTTGTTATTCTCCAGACGGGGCCCGCGAAGGCTCCGGTCGGTAGCGAGCCGGAAGGCCATGGATCGGTCCCTGGCCCAATTGCGCGCCACCTCAAACCGGGGCCGATGCTCGGCCCAGTTCGAGCGCAGATCGTCCCAGTATTTAACCTCGTAAATCGCGTGGCGCGGGCCGTCGTCACCTGGTCGGCGGCGGAAGGTGACCAGGAAGTCGGGCGTATAGACCCGGCGCCTTCCGTCACTGACATAGATGATTTCGATCGGCTGCTCGGCGATGTCCTCGACGGCCGGGTCGAAGGTCATCATGGTGATGAAATCCCGCTCAAGCGTCGATTCGAAGCCAATCGCCCGGCCCGGGGTGCGCCACGGATGGCGGCCCCGAACGCTGCGGTGACTTCGCGGAATCCGTCTTACCGGCATGTCAGCATCTCGTCGTCCTCCCCGGCGGACGACCTATGAACGGCAACGCTTCAGTTCAAGATACGGTGGAACAAGGTTGTGGATAACCTCTATAGGTTGTGGCTATTGAGTAAAATTTAACGCAAGTGCTGGCGTAACTCGGCCAGCCATTCCCAGCTAAATAGTCCAATTTCGACTATTCCATTTGGGACTTTAGGACATGGCGGATGAAGCGCGTCTTCACCCGCCGCTATAAAGCGCTCGTCCAGGAGCTCCGAGAGGCGCGAGAGAAAGCCGGGCTCACGCAGGAGCAGATGGCGGCGCGCTTCGACACCAAGCAGACGACCATCTCGAAGATCGAACGTGGTGAGCGTCGCTTGGACATTCTCGGCTTCGTCGACTGGTGCCAGATCACCAATACTGATCCCGGCGAGCTTCTCAGCCGCATCCCGCGCCAGCGCGCCTGAGACGGCTCCGACCGCCGCTACCCCCGGTGGAATAATAGTCTATTTTGGACTATTCTGTTTTGTACTGGCGCTACGCCAGTAGCGTCGCTGCAAACGGGGAACGGTATGCAAAGACTCGCATTTATCGTCAGCGTCCTAGGGCTTCTCACATCATGCGTCACGTCGCAGCCAGCCAACCAGCCGGGCCCAACTATCGAGGCGGTGAAGGCTGGAGACCACAACCTGTCCTGCGAGGACATCCGCGCAGAGATGGCGCAGATGGATGCCTATATTCGCGAAAGCGAGCGCGTCGAGGCCGAGCGGCAGAAGGACGCAACAGCCAACACTGCGGGTGCCACCGCAGCCAGCTACGCGGTTCCCTTGGGCGGGCTTCTCTACACCATGGGCCTCAGCCAGCCCAAGGCCAACGAGTGGTCAGCGGCGCGCGAGCGCGGTGGACAGGCAACCAAGCGCAAGGAGAAACTGGCGTCCCTCTTCAACCAGAGGCGCTGCGCATGAGGCTTCTCCTCGCCTTTCTGCTGCCCTGGCTGACTTTCTTCACCGTCGGCAGACCCATCGCCGGCGTCGTGTGCTTGGCACTGCAGCTCACGATCATTGGCTGGATTCCGGCGACGATCTGGGCCGTCCACGCTCTGGGCCAGCACCTAACAGAGGTCAAGATCGCCGCTTTGCGTCGCGAATTTCTTGGGAAGGACGCGCCGCCGGCGGCCGCGACCAGAGAACCGGCCGCGTCTTACTCTGGCTGAGCACGGCAAAGCCCATGGCGCACGTCAGGAAGGGTCACAATGCGCCGGCGCCGCAGTGGTGGAAGCACCTACGGGATTGGAAGCGGATCTTCTGGAAAAAGGAGCGTAAGGTAACGAAGCGCCTCATTCGTTCTCAGGTGCGCGAGCGCTGATTCGCCAAGTATGGAATGAGAATTCGGGTCTTCAGCGATCTTCATCTCGAGTTCGGCTCCTTTGATCCCCCGCGGGTGGACGCCGATGTGGCGATCCTCGCCGGGGATATTTGGTATGCCGACCAAGGCATTCGATGGGCCGCCACCCGTTTTCAGCCAGATCGGACGGTCTGCCTCCTCGGAAATCATGAATTCTACAAGGGCGAAATCGAGGAAATTGTTGAACGCTGTCGTATCGCAGCCCAGGAAACTGGCGTCCGCTTTCTGGAGAATGACAGCATAGTGCTCGATGGAGTTCGGTTTATCGGATCGACGTTGTGGGCGGACTTCCGGCTCTACGGAGGCGGCGAGCAGATGATCGGGTCGATGAAGGCTGCAGCCCGCTATATCAACGACTTCCGGCTCATCCAGGTGAACGAGAACGGCAAGAGCCGCCGACTGAAGCCCGCGGACGTCGTGTACCGCAATCGCGCCGCGACTCGCTTCATAGAAAACGAGCTGGGGAAGCCGTTTTCAGGGAAGACAGTGGTGGTTACGCATTTCCCGCCGTCGCGCCGCTCGATCGCGCCCAAGTACATTGGTGATTCTACGGCTCCCTACTATTGCGCGGAGTTGGATGGCCTCATCGAGACTGCTCAGCCCGACCTATGGATCCATGGCCATACCCACGAGAGTTTCGACTATCACATCGGCCGAACTCGCATTATCTGCAACCCCCGGGGTTACCACCCCCACCATCTGAACGCCAACTTTGACCCTGAGCTCGCAATCGAGCTCTAGCCGCAATTTGATAAAAGACACTTCTCCGACCTTCATCGACGTTGAAGCGTCGGCCCTTGTTGGTGGGTACCCGATCGAAGTCGGCTGGGCGACGCATCTCGACGGCAGAATGGCGTCAGGCGCGCTTCTGATAAGCCCTTCAGGGACGGGCTGGACGGAGACCGCTGCCTGGGACCCTAAAGCGCAGGCGCTGCACGGGCTCACTGCAGAAAGGCTCATAACTGAGGGCTTGCCACCTCACCAGGCCGCTCCGGCCCTAAACGCGGCGTTGTCCGCGCAGGTCACCTACTCCGATAACCCACTGATGGATAGCGGTTGGATAGCGCTCCTGTTCGAAAAGGCAAGCTGCTCCCGAGCATTCTCGATCGCTCCAAAATCAGCAGGCAGCTTGATCGTCGAGTTCGCTGACCAAACGCGAATGGGCGATCTTGACTATACCGCCGCCGAGCACGAAGCTCAGCGCCGCGCGGGCAGAAGACATCGGGCCGAGCCTGATGCTCTGTATTGGGCTCATCTATGGCATCTGATCAAAATAGGTTATCGGGCGCCGGAAGGGCTGCCGCCGCGCTTCGGGCCGCTCCGGAGAAAGCCCTAGCCATATGCATGGCCCATGGTCGGGTGGAGCGAGTAGGCAAAAAATGCAGGAATTTAATTTTCGGGAATTTGTCAGGTCGGTAGCTGACAAGCCACTCGCACACATCGTTTCGGCAACAAAGGAAGCGCTGCAGCGCAAATCCACTGACACAAACACGCTGCTGCAAGAGCGAGAGTATCAACGAGCGTTACAACGTCTATTGGGTTGGCTCGAATCCGGACAAAGGCCTCCGGGGCTATCAACAGAAGAGTTTCAGCTCTATCGCGCTCTTGCCGCCAATCTCGTCTCGAGAGGCGATGTGCATCCAGATTATCTACACTCGCTCTAAGGCGTCGCTGATCGACGAATGAGCTCTCGCTCAACAGACAGCCTGGGCTCTGTCGTTCTCTGGTGCGGCTCACGGAATGTTTTTCGTGAGCCACCCGGGGGATTCTCCCCGCGGAGAGGGCCTATTTCAAGCTAATCGACCCGCATCCACCTGTCCGTGAACGAGTATCCTCTCGATAGCCCGGTGGCCCTCAATTACGCCCACCAGGCGGCGTGAATTGGCATCGTCAATGATCGGTAAATACATATTGTTACGAAAGAACTGAAAGAACACTTCTGGAAGCGACGCAAAGACGGTCAGCTCCGGGACGTACGGATCGAGAAATTTTGCAACAGGCATGGCGAATGCCTCCTCCAGCCTTTCCCGCATTTGCTTCAGATCCTCACGCAAAAATCTCAGTGAGGGCATCAATGCGGCGGTAGCACCGCTTATGGGCAACCCGATACTTGTCAGGGTGCGCAGCGTGCAGGCACCACGTAGAACTCCTTCAGCATTCACAACGACCACTCCGGAACGGCATTGATCGAGGAGTAGTTCAAACACTTCAGAGAAAAGAACAGTGTCACGCACAGTGGTCGGCTTTGTATCTATAAGCGCCACGACCGCCGGGTCGCCATTCCTAAATAGGGCCCCAATCGAGTCGGAAGACGACATTTCTTGGATCATCCCGCCTCCAGAAAGGTCTAGGGTGTGCGTGGACACCAATACTTGGTTATGTCGGAAAAAACTGCGAACTTGAGTTTACCGTTCACCGCAGATCGTGGGGAACTTGGCGTATTGGCGAACTCAACTGCGGCCTTTACTGTGGTGCCATCCGATCTGAGAGTACCACTATGAACGATCGCCGCAATTTATTCTGGTCACGGCATCGAAACAATTTGCTGTTTGCCTATGCTGCCGGTAATGCGATGACTTACGCCTACCTGGTAAAAGGACAAGCCGGTTTTGTGCGCGATGGAGCGTCCCTATTTGATGTAGCTGCCGAGGCCCTCATTCTTTCATTTATATGGCCTGTTTATTGGCTAGGGCGGCTCCTTCAATAGCTTCGAGCCAGCAGGGCTCGCTCAACGGACGAATTCCAGCGCAAGATAGACCGCAAGCATGATGACGGCGAACATGGCCATCGTGCCGCTGGCCTGGGCGCGGGACAGGAAGCTCTGGCGGGCGACGAGCGAAACACCGGACATGACCTCGTCCACCAGGCCGCGCATGCCGACGGCGAAGCTGCGCCAGACCCCGTGCGCTGCGCGGCGCACCTCACGCGCTAGTACGACGCCGGCACGCCGGTAGAGCCAGTCGAAATCGAGATTCGTCGAGCGCAGCTCTGGGGGATAGATACCCGTCCGCATCAGCAGAGTGAAAGCCAGGGCCGAGAGGAACAGAAGTTGCACCTGGCCGACCACATGATCGAGGCTATAGGGGCGATAGGTCGTGTCGAACGGCAGCAGCGGATAGAAGAACCCTGGGAACATACCGATCCCAATGCACAGCGCCGCCGCAATTGCCATGGCCACGAGCATGTTGACCGGTGCCTCGGCGCAGCGTTTGCCGGAATCATGAGCGAAGAAGGCAAAATAAGGGATCTTGATACCAGCGTGATGGAACACGCCGGCACTGGCGAAGAGCAGGACGAGCCATGTCCAGAAATACCCCTGCTCCATCGCGGCGGTGAGGATCATGGACTTCGTCACAAAGCCGCTGAACAGCGGGAAGGCCGAGATCGACGCAGCCCCGACCATGCAGAAGCCGGCCGTCCAAGGCATGGATTTGTAAAGACCACCGAGCTCGGAACCCTTCACCGTGCCGACACGGAAGAGCACGGCGCCCATCGACATGAAAAGCAGCCCCTTGAAGATGATGTCGGCGAAGGCGTGGGCAACCGCGCCGTTGAGCGCCAGCTCCGTCCCCAGGCCGACACCAACCACCATGAAGCCGAGCTGGTTATTGAGGCTGTAGGCCAGAACCCGCCGCAGATCATTCTCGATGACTGCGTAGAAGATCGGGAAGGCGGCCATCGTCGCGCCGATCGGCACCAGAATCTCGGTTCCGGCGAAGCCACGCGCCAGGGCGTAGACGGCAACCTTGGTGGTGAAGGCGGAGAGCAGCACCGTGCCGGTTACCGTCGCCTCGGGGTAAGCGTCCTGCAGCCAGTTATGCAGCAGTGGGAACGCGCATTTGATGCCGAAGGCGAGAAAGATCAATGCCGTTCCGGGCGAGTGCAGTCCGAGACCCTCGAAGGCCAGTGAGCCCGTCTGCCTGTAGTGGAGAAGGACGCCGGCTAGGAGGAGGACGCCTGAGCCAACCTGAACGATGAGATAGCGCATTCCGGCGCGATAGGCGTGCTCCGTGCGCCTCGCCCAGATTAGGAAGACCGAGGTGATAGCAATCGCTTCCCAGAAGACGAAAAGGGTGGCGAGATCGCCAGCGAACACGGCACCAAGTGCGCTGCCCGAATAGATCAGGCCGGCCACCTGCTGAATCGTGTCGCGCTCGTGAAGGGCATAGATGATGCCGAGGAAGGCGGCGATCAGGAACACATAGCCGAACAGCAGGCTCAGCTTGTCGACCCGGAGCATTACCAACGTAAGGTCCAGCATCGCGACGTGGCCGTAGCTGCCGGGCATCAATCCGAGGAGGTGCCAAAAGGCGAAGGCCGGCAGGGCGAGCATGTAGGCCCCGCGTACCCGACCGCGCAGCAGCGGGACAAGAAGCGCGCCGACGATAAGGATTAGGCCCGGTGAGATTTCACCGATCATAGTAGGTCTCCGGGCGCATCAGGACCCGCCGCAGCTGCTTGGCGACAAGGACTAGCACCACGCAGGCGACGAAGCCGAACCAGCCATAGAAGCCGAACACATGCTCCAGTGCGAACGCGCCGTGCTTCGGGACGAAGACATCGATGGCGATGAGCACCGCGCAGATCCCGTAGAACACATGGACCAGACGATCCACGTTGCGGGGATTATCCAGCCAGTAGGTCTTCGCCTTCGGATCGGGATTGGCGGCCATGCGGGATCGGCCTCTCAGGCTAGGGCGTCGCAAAGATGCCGAGGAGAAGCCCCTCGACGTAACCGGTGAGAAAGAAGAGGGCCAGACACAGCGCCGCCGAGGCGCAGAGCGCGATCAGGCAGGCGGTCGGCGCTTCCTCGATGCCCGGGCCGGCGCCACCGGCGGCTTCCGGCGGCGGCAGGAAAAAAGCCCGCGCCACGATCGGCAGGAGATATCCGAGGCTGAGGAGCGAGCTCAGCATCAGGATGCCGACGACGACGAGATGCCCAGAATCGAGGGCGCCCAGGATCAGCGTCCATTTGCTCCAGGTGCCGCCAAACGGTGGCAGCCCGACAATGCTCAACGAGCCGACCAAGAAGGCGAACATCGTGATCGGCATCTTGCGGCCGATGCCGGTCAGCTCGCTGACCTCGGTACGGTGATGCGCGACGTAAATCGCGCCGGCACAGAAGAACAGTGTGATCTTGCCTGCCGCATGCATGACGATCTGCAGTCCGCTGCCGACTATGCCGGCCTTGGTAGCGAGGGCGGCCCCGACAACCACATAGGCCAGCTGGCTGATCGTCGAGTAGGCCAGGCGGCGTTTGAGGTTGTTCTGGGCCAGCGCAATCAGCGAAGCCAGGACCAGGGTCGTGCTGGCGACATAGACCAGCCATTCCCCGGCACCGACGCGCGCCAGATTCTCCACGCCGACGACGTAAACCGTTATCTTGACGATGCTGAACACACCGGCCTTGACCACCGCGACCGCGTGCAGCAGGGCGCTGACCGGGGTGGGCGCCACCATGGCCGCCGGCAGCCAGCGATGCATCGGCATGATTGCCGCCTTGCCGATGCCGAAGGCGAACAGCGCCAGCAGCCAACCGGTCTCGCTAGGCGTCATCACGTCAGCGACGATGCCGCCCGGCGTGAAAGTTGTGGTGCCCGCAGCCCAGGAGACCCAGACGATGGCCGGGAGAAAAAGGATGATCGAGCTGCCAATGAGCAGCAGCAGGTAGGTGCGGCCTGCGCGCAGCGCCTCGGCACTCTGCTTGTGGATTACCAGCGGATAGGTCGAGAGGGTGAGTAGCTCGTAAAACAGAAACAGCGTGAACAGATTGCCGGCGAAGGCAATGCCGAGCGTCGCCGCCAGGGCGACGGCAAAGAAGACGTAGAACGAGGTCTGCCGTGGCTCCTCGTTGGCGCGCATGTAGCCGATCGAATAGATCGAGTTGACGATCCACAGAAACGAGGCGACGAGCGCGAAAAGCATGCCCAAGGGCTCGAGCACGAAGTGCAGATCGAGCCCAGGCAGGACGGGCCACTGCGCGGTTGCCGGCCGCCCGCCGGCCAGCACCTCGGGCACCAGAGAAGCAACTAGGCCGAACATGACCGCCGCGGTGACCAGAGTTACCGCCTCGCGCTGGTTCGGCCGGCCGTGCGACAGCGCGATCAGCAACGCCCCTGCCAGAGGCACGGCCATTGCCAGCATCATGGTTGTGGCGCCGCTCATGGCGCTCCCAGCAGGCCGCGCGCGGCCTGTGCCGCGATCTTGGCTGTTAGTCCAGTGTCGAGGCCAAAATAGACGCACCCGGCAACGAGCACCCAGGCTGGCACCAGCATGGACAGCGGCATCTCCCGGGCTTGCGTATCGCCGGCCGAGGCGGGCCGGAAATAGGCAGCCTCGACGAGGCGGCCCATGTAAACGAGAGCGAGGACTGAGCTGGCGACGATCAGCGCGGCGAGCCACCACCAGCCTCGCTCGATGGCCGCTAGCACAAGATACCATTTGCTGACGAAGCCGACGGTGCCCGGAACGCCGACCATGCTCAGCCCGCCGATCACCAGGCCGGCGAAGGTCAGTGGCATGCGCCGGGCCAAGCCGGCGATGCGATTCACCGTTACCGCACCCGTCGAGTAGGCGATGCCGCCCACGAGCAGGAACAGCGCCCCTTTCATCAGGCCATGATTGAACAGGTGGACGATTGACCCGGTGAGTCCGGCCTCGGAGTTAAGGCCGATGCCTAGCGTTATGTAGCCGATCTGAGCGACACTCGAGAACGCCAGCATGCGCTTGACGTCGCTCTCGTAGATCGCCGTGAGCGAGGCGAGGACGATCGCCGCCAGCGAGAGTGCGATCCAGATGGCCGGAATGGCGAGGTCGGCCAGTGGATACGACGCGCTGAACACGGTGAAGAAGAAGCGCAGCATCAAGTAAATGGCGACCTTGGTCGCGGAGGCGGCGAGAAACGCGGTGGCAACCGATGGCGCGTGGGCGTAGGCGCCCGGCAGCCAGAAATGCAACGGGAACAGGGCCAGCTTCAGCGACAGGCCCACGGTGAGGAAGGCCAGCCCCACAAGTATGGGCCGCTGGTTCTCGACCATCGGCAGACGCTCAGCGAGATCGGCGATGTTCAGCGTGCCGGTCATGACGTACAGGAAGCCGACCCCGATGACGTAGAACGTGGCACCGATCGTGCCAACGATCAGGTACTGGTACGCCGCGACTAGCGCCCGGCGGTCGCGGCCGAGCGCGATCAGAACGTAGCTCGACAGCGACGCGATCTCCATGAACACGAAGACGTTGAAGGCGTCGCCGGTCGCCGCCATGCCGAGCAGGCCGGCCAGGCACAACAGGTACGTCGTGTAGTACCAGACCTGCCGGTCGGCGGGCATCTCGCGCTCGAGGCTGGCACGGGCGTAGGGCATCACCACCGCACCGATCACCGAGACCAGCACGAGCACAAAGGCATTGGCGGTATCGATCCGGTACTCGATGCCCCAAGGCGGCTCCCAGCTGCCGAGCCAGTAGGAGATCGTGCCGCCCTCGAGCACCTGGAGGAGGATCGCTACCGCGATGATTGGCATCGTCCAACTCACGACCAGCGCCCACGCCCAGGCATGCGACGGGCGTCGCAGCATCGCGCAGATCGGAGCGGCGAGCAGCGGGACCACGACCTGCAGGGCCGGCAAATGAGTGGCGATCACGAATCACCCTCGCGGCCCAGAACCTCATCTTCCTCGATCGTGCCGTAGGCTTCGTGGATGCGCACGACAAGGGCAAGTCCGAGCGCCAGCGTTGCCACGCCGACGACGATCGCCGTCAGGATGAGAACGTGCGGCAGCGGGTTCGAGTAGACGGTGAAGCCGTCGGCTATGATCGGCGCCGTGCCGCCGAGGATCTTTCCCGGTCCGATGTAAAGCAGGTAGACCGAGGTCTGGAAGATGCTCAGGCCGATCAGCTTCTTGATCAGGTTGCCGCGCGCGAGCACGACATAGAGGCCGATCACCATCAGGATCACGGTCACCCAGTTGCTGAAATGCGCGACGGCGTTGACCATGTCCGGCGTCAGCGCCCCCGCCCGGCAAACGCATAGTAGATCGCGACCATGGTCGACGAGACCGTGACCAGGACGCCGATCTCGACCCAGAAGATGCCGCGCTCCTGCCCGTGCACGGGGTCCTGGTCGAGCACGAAATAGTCCAGATAGTTTCCGCCGAGAAACAGGCCGACCACGCCGACGCCGGCGTAGATGAGCACACCGAGGGGGATCAGCGTCTCGACGAGGCGCGGCGGCGCGATCCGGTGTGCGGCACTCAGGCCGAAAATGATCCCGTAGAGGATGATCGCGGCGGCCACGATGACGCCGGCCTGGAATCCGCCGCCAGGCCCGAGCTCGCCGTGGAACTGCACATAAAGGGCGAACAGCAGGATGAATGGGAAAAAGAGCTTGGTGACGACCCGCGGGATCGTCTCGCGATGCATCATGACGTGGCGCTCCCGCGGTCACGCCGGCGGCGGCGCCCTTTGAGCAGCAGCAGCACGCCGATGCCGGCGGTGAAGATCACGGTGGTCTCGCCGAGCGTGTCGTAGCCGCGATAACTCGCCAACACGGCGGTAACGACGTTCGGCACTCCTGTCTCGGCCATCACCTGATTGAGATAGCGCGGCGCGACATGGTGGTGGATCGCGCCGGCCGGGTCGCCGAATGGCGGCAAGCCCCACGACCCGTAAAGCAGCGCCGCCCCGGCCGCCAGCGCAACAACCATCGGCGCCGCCGAGATCCGCAACGGCGTTGCCTCGTCGATCCGCGTCAGGTACAGAGCGCCGAGCAGCAGCACGGTCGATATGCCGGCCCCCACCGACGCCTCTGTCATCGATACGTCGACAGCGTCGAGGACAAGCAGCGCCAGCGCCATCAGGAAGCTGTAGATGCCACCGAGCGCCACGACGGCGAAGAGATTGCGCACGCGCACGATCGCCATCGCGATGACAACCAGGAGCACGAGCAGCGCGATGTACGTCAGCGTTTCGATGACCCGTCTCCCTCGCCATCGAGCAGCGGCTTGACGCCGCGGTGCAGCGCAGCGCGCGCCAGGGCGTGGCACGCGACCGGGCTGGTGAACAGCAGCAACAGCACGAGAAAAGCGAGCTTCACCGTCACCAGCGTGAAGCCAGCCTGGAACATCAGGCCGATCAGGATCAGCGACACGCCGAAGGGATCGAGCACGCCCGACGCATGGAGTCGTGTGAAGAGATCGGGCATGCGCACGAGACCAAAGGCGCCCACAACGGTGAAGAAGCTACCGGCTAAGATGAATGCCCAGCCCAGGATGTCAGCCACCAGACTCATGGCCGCGCCTCGGGACGGCGAGCATCCTCTTCGTCCTCCGGATCCCCGAGGCTGCCGAAGCGGAAGAATTTAAGGATGGCAAGTGTGCTCAGCACATTGAGCAGCGCATAGACGATCGCGACGTCGAGAAACTCGGGACGCTCAGTCAAAAACCCGTATACCGCCATCAGGCAGACAGCCAGCGTGCCGACCGTGTTGGCGCCGAGCACGCGATCGAACACCGTCGGACCAAGCCAAACTCGAAGCC
>Ga0196963_10001199_pt1 | contig 18704 bp, 15 predicted proteins | sample S1_5metaG_FD_148600 | JGI IMG/M metagenome (GOLD analysis project Ga0196963, IMG submission 148600) | Soil microbial communities from Anza Borrego desert, Southern California, United States - S1_5 | ecosystem: Environmental > Terrestrial > Soil > Desert | place: USA: California | collected... | reverse complement strand
CGCGCCGCGGTGTCGGCCGAGCGCATCGTCGAGGTCCTCGACACCGAGTCGTCGGTGGTGGCGCCGGTGAACCCGGTCACCGAGCTGCGGTCGCGCGGGACGCTGGAGCTCCGCGACGTCGGCTTCCACTACCCGGGCGCCGAGCACCCCGTGCTCTCGAACATCTCGTTCTCGTCGCTGCCCGGCCAGACGACGGCGATCATCGGCTCGACCGGCTCGGGCAAGACGAGCCTCGTCAACCTCGTCGCCCGGCTGTTCGACGTGACGTCGGGCGCCGTGCTCATCGACGGTGTCGACATCCGCGAGCTCGACCCGCAGATCCTCTGGCAGCGGATCGGCCTCGTCCCCCAGAAGCCGTACCTGTTCACCGGCACGGTGGCGTCGAACCTCCGCTACGGCAAGCCCGACGCGACCGAGGAGGAGATCTGGGAGGCGCTGCAGGTCGCCCAGGCCGCCGACTTCGTGGCGGCGATGCCGGGCGGGCTCGACGCCAACATCGCCCAGGGCGGCTCCAACGTCTCGGGCGGGCAGCGCCAGCGCCTCGCCATCGCCAGGGCGCTCGTGCGCAAGCCCGACATCTACCTGTTCGACGACTCGTTCTCCGCCCTCGACGTCGCGACCGACGCCCGGCTGCGTGCCGCCCTCGGTCCTTACACCGAGGACTCCACGATCCTCGTCGTCGCCCAGCGCGTGTCCACCATCCGCAATGCCGACCGGATCATCGTCCTCGAGGACGGTGAGATCGACGGCATCGGCACGCACCACGAGCTCCTGCAGACGTGCGCGACCTACCAGGAGATCGTCGAGTCGCAGATGACCGCAGAGGAAGCCGCATGACCGACACCAAGACCGACCGGACCGACGGCGACGAGCTCGAGGTCAAGCCGCCGCAGCCGCAGGGCCAGGCCGGCATGCGGTGGGGCAGCGCGGCGATGCCGGTGGAGAAGTCGAAGGACTTCAAGTCGACGTCGCGACGGCTCCTCGCCCGCCTGCGCCACGAGCGCGCCCTCGTGTGGCTGGTGATCGTCCTCGGCGTCGTCAGCACGTTCATGCTCGTCATCGGACCGAAGGTGCTGGGCAACGCCACGGACATCGTCGTGCGCGGCGCGTTCTCGCCCGCGGGCATGGACTTCCCCAAGCTCCACCGCACGCTGCTGGTCGCCGCCGCCCTCTACGTCTTCTCGGCGCTGCTGGCCTACGCCCTGTCCTACATCCTCGCAGGCGTCGTGCAGCGCACGATGTTCCGCCTGCGGCGCGACGTCGAGGACAAGCTCAACCGCCTCCCGCTGAGCTACATCGACCGCAACCAGCGTGGCGACCTGCTGTCGCGGGTGACGAACGACATCGACAACATCGCCCAGACGCTGCAGTCGACGCTGAGCCAGATGCTCACCTCGACGCTGACGATCGTCGGGATCCTCGCCGTCATGGTCTGGATCTCGTGGCTGCTCGCCATCGTCGCGCTCGTCACGGTGCCGCTGTCGCTGTGGTCGACCCGTGCGATCGCCGCCCGCTCCAAGGGTCGGTTCATCTCGCAGTGGATGCACACCGGCGCCCTCAACGCCCAGGTCGAGGAGACCTTCACCGGCCACGCGATCGTCAAGGCGTTCGGTCGCCAGCCCGAGGTCGAGGCCCGGTTCCGGGAGACGAACGAGCGGCTCTACGAGGCCAGCTTCGGGGCGCAGTTCATGTCCGGGATCATCCAGCCGACGATGAACGTCATCGGCAACCTCAACTTCGTCGCCATCGCCGTCTTCGGCGGGCTGCGGGTCACCGCCGGCGCCATGACCCTCGGCGGCGTGCAGGCCTTCATCCAGTACTCGCGCCAGTTCACGATGCCGATGTCGCAGCTCGCCTCGATGGCCAACATGCTCCAGTCGGGCATGGCCTCCGCCGAGCGCGTGTTCGAGCTGCTCGACGCCGAGGAGCAGTCGGCCGAGCCCGACGCCACGCCGCCGCCGGTCGAGCGCGGGCGCGTCGAGTTCGAGGACGTGTCGTTCTCCTACGACCCCGACAAGGCGCTCATCGAGAACCTGTCGCTCGTGGTCGAGCCCGGGCGCACGGTCGCCATCGTCGGCCACACCGGCGCCGGCAAGACCACGCTCGTCAACCTGCTCATGCGCTTCTACGAGCTCGACGGCGGGCGCATCACGATCGACGGCTACGACATCGCCCAGATGCCGCGCCACGCGCTGCGCGCCAACATCGGCATGGTGCTGCAGGACACGTGGCTGTTCAACGGCACGATCCGCGAGAACATCGCCTACGGACGGCTCGACGCCACCGAGGACGAGATCATGGCCGCGGCGAAGGCAACGTACGTCGACCGGTTCGTGCACTCGCTGCCCGACGGCTACGACACCGTGCTCGACGACGAGGGCACGACCGTCAGCGCCGGTGAGAAGCAGCTGATCACGATCGCCCGGGCGTTCCTCGCCGAACGGCCGATCCTGATCCTCGACGAGGCGACGTCCTCGGTCGACACCCGCACCGAGGTGCTCATCCAGCACGCGATGGCCGCGCTGCGCAAGCAGCGCACCTCCTTCGTGATCGCCCATCGGCTGTCGACGATCCGCGACGCCGACACCATCCTCGTGATGGACGCCGGGCGCATCGTCGAGCAGGGCAACCACAACGAGCTCATCGCCGCCCGGGGTGCGTACTTCGAGCTCTACAACGCCCAGTTCGCGGCGGCCACCGCCGAGGTGGCGTAGCCGGCACCGCTGGGTAGCGTCGCCAGGTGCTCGTCGAGATCTGGTCCGACGTCGTCTGCCCCTGGTGCTACATCGGCAAGCGCCGCTTCGAGACCGCACTCGCCCGGTTCGAGCACGCCGACGCCGTCGAGGTCGTGTGGCGGTCCTTCGAGCTCGATCCCGGCGCGCCGCGTGACGGCTCCACCGTCGACCTCGTCGACCACCTGGCGCGCAAGTACGGCACCGACGCCGCGGGTGCCCGCCAGATGCTCGACCGGGTGACGGCGCAGGCCGCCGGCGAGGGGCTCGACTACCGCCTCGATCGGGCGAAGCGCGGATCGACCTTCGACGCCCACCGCCTGTTGCACGCCGCCGCGGCGCAGGGGAAGCAGGACGTGATGAAGGAGCGCCTGCTGCGGGCGTACTTCATCGAGGGTGTCGCCATCGCCGATCGCTCGGAGCTCCGGCGCCTCGCGGCCGAGGTCGGCGTCGACGCGGCAGCGCTCGAGACCGACGACGCGTTCGCCGACGAGGTGCGTGAGGACGGGCGCGTCGCGCACGAGCTGGGGGTGAGCGGCGTGCCGTTCTTCGCCGTCGACCGGCGCTACGGCATCGGCGGCGCCCAGGAGCCCGAGCACGTGCTGCGCGTGCTGCGCCAAGCGTGGGCCGAGCGCGAGCTCGCCGGGAGCGCGGAGCGATGAGCGCGCCGCGCCCGCTCGACGACCTGAAGTGGGACAACCGCTTCACCAACTCGCTGCCAGCCGACCCCGACGAGCGCAACATCCGGCGACCGGTCGAGGGCGCGGCGTTCACCCGGGTCGTCCCCACGCCGGTGGCTGCACCGCGGACGCTCGCGTGGTCCCCGGAGGTTGCGGCGCAGCTCGGCATCGACGAGGCGACGTGCCGGAGCCAGGACTTCGCCGACGTGTTCGCCGGCAACCGCGTGCCCGCCGGCGCCGACCCCCACGCGACGGTCTACGGCGGTCACCAGTTCGGCTCGTGGGCCGGCCAGCTCGGCGACGGGCGCGCGATCGCGCTGGGCGAGGTCCTCGACGTCCACGGCCGGCACCAGACGCTGCAGCTGAAGGGCGCAGGGCCCACGCCCTACTCGCGGTCGGCGGACGGGCGTGCCGTGCTGCGATCGTCGATCCGCGAGTTCCTGTGCAGCGAGGCGATGCACCACCTCGGCGTGCCCACCACGCGGGCGCTGTCGCTGGTGGCGACCGGTGACGCCGTCGTGCGCGACGTGCTCTACGACGGACACCCTGCGCCGGAGCCCGGCGCGGTCGTGTGCCGGGTGGCGCCGTCCTTCACGCGCTTCGGTCACTTCCAGCTGCCCGCGGCACGCGGCGACGTCGCGCTCCTCCGCGCGCTCGTCGAGCACACGATCGCCGCCGACTTCCCCTCGATCGACGCGGGTGACGTCGGTGCGCTGTTCGCCGAGGTGTGCCGGCGGACGGCGGACCTCGTCGTGGACTGGATGCGCGTCGGCTTCGTCCACGGTGTGCTCAACACCGACAACATGTCGGTCCTCGGCCTCACGATCGACTACGGCCCCTACGGCTGGCTCGAGAGCTTCGATCCCCACTGGACGCCGAACACGACGGATGCCGGGACGCGCCGGTACCGCTACGGCGCCCAGCCCGAGGTCGCGCACTGGAACCTCGCCCAGCTCGCAAACGCACTCGTCGTGCTCGCCGAGGACCCCGATCCGTTCCACGCCGGGCTCGCGGCCTACGCCGAGCGGTACCGCGAGGGCTTCCGCACGATGACGGCCGCCCGGTTGGGCTGGGGTGCGCACCGGGGCGAGGAGGACGACATCCTGGCGTCGGAGCTGTTCTCGCTGCTGCAGCGGACCGAGGTCGACCAGGTGCTCTTCTTCCGCGACCTGGCGCGGGTGTCGGTCGACGCTCCCGACCTCGAGCCGCTGCTGGACGCGTTCTACGCGCCCGACGAGCTCATCGGCGACGTGCGCGAGGCGTTCGCCTCGTGGCTGCGCGCGTGGGCGGTGCGCGCCGCCGACACGCCGGACCGCGTCGCGACGATGGACGCGCTGAACCCGCGGTTCGTGCTCCGCAACTACCTCGCCCAGCAGGTGATCGACGCCGCCGAAGCCGGCGACGCCGAGCCGATCACCGAGCTGCTCGACGTGCTCCGCCGGCCGTACGCGGAGCAGCCGGGCCGCGAGCGATTCGCCGAGCGGCGACCGGAGTGGGCCCGCAACCGGGTGGGCTGCTCGATGCTCTCCTGCAGCTCCTGACGCCGCGGGGATACGGTCCGCGCTCATGGAGATCGTGAGCGAGGTCGTCGAAAAGGGCGTGGTCGAGCGGCGCTTCGACCTGAAGGTCGACGACGAGGTGGTGCCCGGCATCGCGTGGCTGCCGGAGGCGGCCGCGGCGGGGTCGCGGGTGCCGACCATCCTCATCGGGCACGGCGGGACCCAGCACAAGCGGGTGCCCAACGTGCTCGGACTGGCCCGGCGCTTCGTGCGTCACCTCGGCTTCGCCGCCGTCGCCATCGACGCACCGGGTCACGGTGAGCGCATCACCGACCAGGCCGCCGCCGACGCGGCGCGCAAGCGCCTCGAGGGACGCATCGCGTCGGGGGAGCGGCGCATGGACCTGTCGCCGGAGGAGGTGAAGGCGTGGGTCGCCCGCACGGCGCGCGGCGTCGTGGACTGGAAGGCGACCGCCGACGACGTGCTCGCCCAGCCGTGGTCCGACGGTCGTCTCGGGTACTGGGGCGTGTCGATGGGCACCGCCATCGGCCTGCCGTACGTCGCTTCGGACCCGCGCGTGTCGTGTGCGGTGCTGGGGCTGGCGGGCAACGGCCTGCGACCGGGCGCCAACGACTTCGATGCCGCGGCGCGCTCGCTGACGATCCCGATCCTGTTCGTCTTCCAGTGGGACGACGAGCTGATGACGCGGGAGTCGGGCCTCGCGCTCTTCGACGCCATCGGCTCGAAGGAGAAGACGATGCACATCAACCCCGGCGGCCACGTCGCCACGCCGCTGTTCGAGCGCGACTCCTACAACGCGTTCTTCAAGCGCCACCTCGGCTGAGCCGTGGGCAGCGAGCTGTTCGACGCCACCAAGCGGTGGGGCCGCTGGGGTGAGGACGACGAGCGCGGCGCACTCAACCTGCTGACGCCCGAGCGCGTCGCCGGCGCCGCCGCCCTCGTCCGCGACGGCGTGACGGTTCCGTGCGGCCGCCGCCTCGCCACTGCTCCCGCCATCGACAACCCCACCCCGGCGCTGCACCACATGATCCATGCCGGCGACGTCGCCACCACCGATCCGGGTCCGCAGTGGGCGGGCGACTTCGTCGGCGTCGCGTTCCACGGCAACAGCGTCAGCCACATCGACGCCCTGTGCCACGTCTTCGTCGACGGCGAGATGTACAACGGCGCGCCGGCCACCGAGGTCACCAGCGTCGGGGCCCGGCGAAGCTCGATCGAGGTCGCCGAGCGCGGCATCGTCGGACGGGGAGTCCTGCTCGACATCCCGCGGCTGCGCGGCGTCGACTGGCTGGAGCCCGGCGACGCGATCGGTCCGGAGGAGCTCGACGGCACCGGCGTGGACGTCGAGCCCGGCGACATCGTGCTCGTGCACACCGGCCGCGACCGCCGACGCGCCGCGGTGGGGCCGTGGAACACCTACAGCGACGGCCTGGCCGGCCTCCATCCCGAGTGCGCGCGGTGGCTGCACGAGAAGGACCCGTCCGTCCTCGGCTGCGACGGCGTGTCGGACGTGATGCCGCCGCCCGACCCCGACGCGGTGCTGGCCATCCACCTGTGCGCGATCGTCGGCATGGGCATCCACCTGCTCGACAACCTCCGGCTCGACCTGCTCGCCGACGCCTGCGCCGAGCGCGGCCGGTGGGAGTTCCTGTTCGTCGTCGCGCCGCTGCAGATCGGTGGCGGCACCGGCTCGCCGGTGAACCCGATCGCCGTGCTCTGAGCGAGCCGGTCCTCGTGGGCCGGCAAGGCTCTTGCGGCGGCTCGTAGGGTCGGCGGCGTGGGCCGGTTCGGGGTCAAGGATGCGATCGCCGAGCTCACCCGGCACCGCGTGATCGACGTCGAGCGCGTTCGGCAGGTGCCGCTGCGCGAGCACGGCGTCGACGGGTGCGACGTCGTCGCCCTCGACCGCGGCGCGGGCCCCGAGCTCGTCGTGAAGATCGACCAACCCGGCGCGCTGGCCGCGGTGGCTCGCTTCCACGCGACGTACGCCGACCTGCCGCTGGTTGCGACGCCGCGGTGGATCGATCCCGCGTCACGCTTCATCGCCTACGACTGGGTCGCCGGCGAGCTCGGCCGTGGCCTGGAGCCAGCGCCGGACAAGACGGCGACGCTGCTTGCGATCGTCGACGGGCTCCTCGCCCACTACGTGCCCGCGCCGGCCGACCCTCCCGGCCGGCTGCACGCGCCGTGGCTGCCGGCGGCGGGACGTTCGTCGTGGCAGCACCTGCTCGGCCGCATGATGGCCGGGCGTCGCGACCAGGTCCACGGACAGCTGCCGGCCAGTGCCGGGTCGCTCGTGCGGTCGCTGGCGTCGGCGCCGCACCGTCGCGGTGAGGGACCGCTCCACCTCATGCACGGTGACTGCGGCGCCCACAACCTCGTGTTCCGCGACGGCGGGCTGGTGGCGGTCATCGACCCCGCACCGATGGTGGGCGAGCCGATCTTCGAGCTCGCGTTCGCGTTCGCGTCCTGGCCGGCCGACCTGACGCTCGATGCCATCGTGCCGGCGGCCGACGCGCTGGAGCGCTCCGGGCGCTGGCAGCCGCCGGCGGGTGCTCGGCGACGGGTGCTGATCGAGGAGGTCCTGCTCGCCCTCTACTCGCGGACCGGGACGTTCGTCGTCAACCGCCCCGCCGACGTGCCCGCCTACGTGGCGGCGTTTACGTACTGGACCGACCTCTTGGCGCGGGCGTGACCATCGGACCGTGTGAACGTCAGACGTCGAGGCCGGTGGCCGCCGTCGTCCTGATGAGCTCGACGAACGCGTCCTCGTCGACGTCGGCGAGCTTCTTGATCTGCACGCACGACTTGCCGATGCGGGCCTTCGGCAGGCGATCGGCGAATCGGGAAGCGACGTAGCCGTCGGTGTCCGCCGCGAAGCAGTACAGCGAGATGTAGGACTTGTTGCTCGCGATCGAGAGCTTGCAGGCGTCGCCCTCACGGCCGCTGGCGTAGCGGTAGTGGAACGGTCCGTAGCCGAGCATGCCGTTCATGATCACGGGCTCGAGCTCGGGCGCGTGCGTGCGGACGAGCGCGTCGAGGGCGGCGACGTCGGGCCGGCGCTTCTCGTCGACGGCGGCGATGTACGCCGCCGGGGTCGCGACGTCGAGCTGACCCTTCACGAGCCGAGCGGACGGTCGGGGGCGAAGGCCATGGCGTGGAACCTCTCTCCCATGCGCCGATAGCCGGCCGGGTTCGGGTGCAGGTCGTCGGGGAGGTCGCCGGCGTCCCGGGGCCCGAACAGCGCCAGGCCGTCGAGCAGGTGGAGGTTGGGGTCGTTGCGGGCGGCAACGACGGCGGCCTCGAGCTCGCGGATGCGGCGCAGCGTGAGCGAGCCGGTCGACAGCTCGGCCGAGCGGGGCACGACGTGGAACTTCTGGTCCTCGCGCTGGACGGTCGGGCCCGGGTGGTCCTCGGCCGACGGGCAGTAGATCGGCGTGACCAGGGCGATGGGCGTCGTCGGGTGGCCGTCGCGCACGGTGTCGAGGAAGCCGTGCAGCGCGGGCACGAACGTGCGCTCCCGCATCGTGTCGCCGTTCACGACGTTGATGCCGACCTTCATGCTGATCACGTCGGCGTCGAGGTCGCGGATGGTGCGGGCCACCGACTGGTCCAGCATGCACTGGCCGGCGAAGGCGAGGTTCTGGAGGTCGACGCCGGCGAGGCGCGCCGTGACCGCCGGCCACGTGCCCGTCGGCTGCGTCGCCTCCATGCAGTGGGAGATCGAGCTGCCGTAGTGGACCCATCGGCGGGCCGTCGGCGGCGCCGGCGTCACCGGCGCGCTGGCGCGGGCGCTGCGCAGCTCGACCACGGCGTTGTGCGGCAGCCAGACCTCGACGGGCGTGTCGCCGCGCCCGGGCAGGCTGCGGAGCCGGATCGTGGTGGGCTCGCCCGCCTGGAAGTCGACGACACCGGTGCGCGTGTCGACGACGATGCGGGTGCCCTCGTTCGACGTCTGCGTGTCGACGACGTCGCCGTCGACGACGACGTCGAACGCCGCCGGCACCGGCTCGGCGTCGCCGAGCTGCAGCACGGTGAGCAGCACGTCGAGGTCGACCTCGGTCGCCTCGGTGACGAACCGGAGGCGCACGCCCGCCGGCATCGTGACGAGGAGGGCGAGCGCGGGGTCGAAGAGCTGCGGCCGGGTCCACGCCGGCAGCCGGCGGGGCACGATGCCGTCGGCCGTGCGGTCGACGTCGAGGTGGCCCACGAGGCCGAGGTCGTCGATGTCGACGTCGACGCCGCCGGCGCTCACGCCGGCACCAGCAGGCGCGAGCGGAAGTGCTCGAGCACGACCTGCAGCGCGTCGTGCGTCGGCTCGCCGGGGCGGTCGATCAGGTGCTCGGTGAGGCAGGAGTGCGGCGCCATCGCCGCATCGGGGTTGGCGGACTCGTCGTCGAGCTCGACGGCGACGAACGCATCGCCGAGGTGACGGCGCAGGAACTCGAAGCGGCCGGGCGGCACGAAGCGGTCGCCCTTGAACCGCAGTCCGACCACCTGGAGGCCATCCCGCGCGCAGCGCGCCTTCACGAGGTCGAGGTCGCCGGCGGAGATGTCGATCGTCTCGCGGCTCGCCCTTGTGAGCGGGAGCGGCAGGCTCGGCTGCGAGAGCACCGGTGCCACGACGTCGGGGATCGTGGACATCGCGAGGGCGAAGCCGCCGGTGAAGCACATGCCGACGGCCCCGACGCCGGGCCCGCCGCACCGGGCGTGCTCCTCGCGCGCAAGGGCGCGCAGCCAGGAGATCACCGGTGACGTCCGCCCGGTGGCGAGGACGGTGAACTCGGCGCTGACGCACGCCGGGAGCATCACCGTCGTCATCGCCTGGAGCGCGCCGGCGCGCCCGCCCTCGTTCGGGTCCTTGCCGGGCACGCCGAACAGGTGGGGGAGCACGGCGGTGCAACCGATGCCGACGACCCGGTCGGCGAACTCGATCACCTTTGGTGTGATGCCCGGCATCTCCGCCATCACGATCACGGCCGGCCCCGTCCCCTTGCGGAACACCGTCCGCGCCTTGCCGTCGAACGCGAACGTCGTCCGCTCGTAGGTCTCCAGGCTCACGGGCGCATCATGTCGCACGTCACGTTGTGCGCGCTCGTTGCTGCATGCGGCAACACGCGCGCACAACGACGACCGCGCCGACCGTCGGCGGCACGCGCATCACATCGCACGGACCGTCTAGTGATCGTCCCCGACGTGCACCGCGCAGGTCGAGCCGTGGCCGCTGGTCTCGATGCCGGCGAAGGGCCCGCACGGGTGGTCGACCATCCAGACGTGCAGCATGGGCGGGGTCACGAGCAGCACGCCGTCCTCGCACACGCCGTTGCGGGCGAGGCCGACCACGACGCCGCCTTCGAAGCACAGGTTGTTGTGGTCGTGGAACGTCGTCAGCTCACCGGCGATGTAGGGGACGTTCTGCATCGTGCGGCCGGGGCTGAGGATGTACATCGCCGACGCGACGCGCTTGGTGCCGTCGTCCTCGACGACGAGCACGACGGACTCGATGGCGGTCTCGTCCATCTCCTTCGAGTCGAAGATCAGCGCCCAGTTGACGAAGTGCTCGTAGCCGGTGGCGCTGTCGCCGACGGACGCATAGCCGGCGTCCCAGAGCGACTGCTCGTCGGGGAAGGCGCGCATCCCGACGCGCGTGCGGTCGATCAGGTCCTGCGCCGCCGCCCGCTGCTCGGGCGTGACCCGCGGGTCCTCGAGCGAGATGATCGGGCCCTCGCCCAGCGGCGGCGCGACGATCTCGTCGTCGTCCTCACCGCCCTCGTCCTCGGCGTGATCCTCGTGGCCACCGCTCGTCGTCGTGCCCGACGGGAACGCCGTGATCGTTCCCTCCTCGTCGACGATCGTGTAGCCCGCGGGGTTGGGGATCATCCCGACGACCGGCACCGTCGACCCGGCCGACGCCGTCGAACCGCGGAACACGGCGTCGCCGAAGGTGAAGACGCCGCCGTCACGGGCGACCATCCAGTAGCCCCGCCCCGACGGCGTCGGCACCATCCCGACGATGGGCTCGTTCAGCGGGCGACCGCCCATCGAGCCGAAGAACGCGGCGTCGCCGAAGGTGAAGAGCCCGCCGTCGGACGCCGCCAGCCAGTAGCCGCGGCCCGACGGCGTCGTCGCCATGGCGACGATCGGCTGGTTGAGCCGGATGGCGCCCGTCGACCCGAGGAACCGGGCGTCACCGAACGCGAAGATCCCGCCGTCGGACGCGACGAGCCAGTAGCCGCGACCGGTCGACGTCGGCGACATGCCGACGATCGGACGGTTCAGACGCAGCGACTGCGTGTCGCCGAAGTGGCCGGCGTCGCCGCCGATGTAGACGTGCCCCTCGGGCGTCACCGCCCAGGCGCCGTCCCCGCACGTCGTCCAGGCCGACACCAGCGGGGGCTGGCCCGTGTGCCCGAGGAGCGAGAGGTTCTCCAGCAACCCGTTGTCACCTATCGCGCTCGGCTGGAAGTGGTCGCCGTCCGCCGACCGGTGCACCTGCACGACGCCCTGCGTCGGCACGCACGCCGCATCGCCGGCGCCGGCGCGGCCGGTGAGGACGAGGGGCGCGAGGAGCGAGACAGCGAGCAGGACGCGGCGCACCACGCGCCACGGTACGGGTCGCGTCAGAGCCCGTAGGCGCGCGTCGCGGTGTCGCGGAACAAAGCGGACTTCTCGGTCGCCGAGGCGTCGGCCGCGATCCGCTTGAACGCGTTCCACAGCACGAGGTAGCTGCACGACGCCTTGTCGACGGGGAAGTTCGACTCGAACATGCAACGGTCGACGCCGAAGCGCTCGATGCACCAGCGGATCGGATCGCCCCAGGTGGCGGCGAGCTCCTCCGACGAGGTCGACGCGCCGCCGTCCTGCTTGTGGAACGCCATGCCGAAGATCGGCATGCCGATGCCGCCGAGCTTGAGGACGACGTTCTCGCACGCGGCGACCTCGGCCATCGACCGCTCCCAGACCGCCATGACCTCGTCCCGCCGACCGGCGTACGGGCCGATCCCGAGCGGGCCGCCGAGGTGGTCGAGCACGATCGCTACGTCCGGGTGCGCGCGCGCCAGCGCGGCGAGCTCGGGGAGCTGCGGGTGGAACAGCCAGGCGTCGAACCGCAGGCCGGCGCGCCCGAGGGCGGCGATGCCGCGGCGGAAGTCGTCCTGGCCGAGCAGACCGGCGGGCGGCCGGGTGTGCGACTCGCGGATGTCGGGACTCGGGTCGTGCGCCGACGCGTGGCGGATGCCACGGAACCTGCCGCCGCCGGCCTCGACATGGGCGGCGAGGACGTCGTCGATGTCCGGCGCCGTGAGATCAGCCCGTCCGACGATGCCGGCGATGAAGCCGTCGGGATCGGCAGCGACGACGAAGTCGGTCTCGCCAACGAACGACATCGACTCGGGACCCTCGGTCCGGTAGCCGGAGCCGCACTCCACGAACACGGTGTTGAGGACGTTGTGCCCGCTCCCGGTGTCGGCCCGGAGCTCTTCCATCATGTAGCGGTTCGTCGGGTGCTCCCACAGGTGGTGGTGCGGATCGACGATCGGCAGGTCGGGTTCGAGGACGGCCTCGGTCATGCCACGATCTTGGCCGAATGAGGTATGCGCTCGTCGGGACGGGGTCGCGGGCGTTCATGTACCTCGACGCCATCTGCGGGACGTACCGCGACCACCACCAGCTCGTCGGGATCTGCGATCCGAGCCACGTGCGCATGGACTTCCACCACAGCCGGCTGGCGCACAAGTACGGCGTCGACGTGCCTCGCTACGAGATCGACCGGTTCGACGACATGGTGCGCGCGTGCGAGACGGTCATCGTCACGACGGTCGACGCGACGCACGACGAGTACATCGTGCGGGCGCTGGACCTCGGCGTCGACGTCCTCACCGAGAAGCCGATGACGACGACGACCGAGAAGGCCAACCGCATCCTCGACGCCATCGACCGCACCGGGCACCGGGTCCGCGTCGGGTTCAACTACCGCTACGCGCCGGCGTACACGATGCTCCGCCGGCTCGTCGCCGACGGTGCCGTCGGCACCCCGCACCTCGTCGACTTCACCTGGACGCTCGACACGAGCCACGGCGCCGACTACTTCCGGCGATGGCACCGGGAGAAGGCCAACAGCGGGGGGCTGCTGGTGCACAAGGCGACGCACCACTTCGACCTCGTCAACTGGTGGATCGCGTCGGTGCCCGAGACCGTGTTCGCGATGGGCGACCTCCGGTTCTACGGCAGCGGGCGGCGCGACGACCGCTTCGCCCTCGACCTCGACAGTCACCGCGTGCTGCGGGGCCTCTATCGGGACGCCGTCGAGGAGACCGGCTACCACCGCGACCAGGACGTCATGGCCCCCGGCGTCACGATCGAGGACACGATGGCGGTCACGGCGAGGTACCGGAGCGGCGCGCTCCTGAGCTACTCGCTCGTCGCCTACTCCCCGTGGGAGGGCCTGCGCGTCGCCATCACCGGCGACGAAGGGCGCATCGAGCTCGACGAGGAGCACGCGCCCCGGCCGCGGCAGCGCATCACCCGGTTCCCGATGTTCGGCGAGCGCGACGCCGTCCCGATCCCCGATGCCGTCGGCGACCACGGCGGTGGCGACGCGCTCCTCCTCGAGGACCTGTTCAGCCCGACGCCGCCGCCCGATCCGCTGCGGCGGGCCGCCAGCCACGTCGACGGGGCGGCGTCGATCCTGCTCGGGCTCGCGGCCAACGAGTCGATCGAGACCGGGCGTCCCGTACGGTGCGCCGACCTCATCGACCTGTCGGAGCATCCGTGAGCGGAACGATCGCCATCATCGCCAACCCGGTGTCGGGTCGCGACGTGCGTCGCCTGCTCGCCAACGCGGCGCGCTCGAGCATCGCCGACAAGGTCACGATCGTCCGCCGCGTCGCCATCGGGGCCGCCGCCGCCGGCGCCGACCGCCTGCTCGTCCTGCCCGACCCGCACGGCATCTGCAAGAAGGCGCTGAGCACGGTGCATCTCGACATCGAGGTCGAGGAGATCGCGGTGCCACGCACCCACGACGAGCGCGAGACCGTCGAGGCGGCGGCGATGCTGCGCGGGCGCGGGGTCGGCGCCGTCGTGGTGCTGGGTGGTGACGGGACCAACCGCACGGTCACCAAGGGCTGGCGCGACGCGCCGATCGTGCCCCTGAGCACCGGCACCAACAACGTGTTCCCGGCCCACGTCGAGCCGACCATCGGCGGCGTCGCCGCCGGCCTGGTGGCGTCCGGCGCGCTGGCCCTCGACGACGTGGCCCGGCCGGCCAAGGTCGTGCACGTGGGCATCGACGGCGCCGAGCCCGACTTCGCCCTCGTCGACGCCGTGCTCACCGCCGATCGGGTCGTGGGCGACCGCACGCCGTTCGACCCCGCGACGCTGCGCATGGCGGTGCTGGCCATCGCCGATCCCGCCGCCGTCGGCATCTCGCCGCTCGGCGGGCTCGTCCACCCCCTCGGGCGGGACGAGGACGGCGGCGTCGTCGTGCACTTCGGCCCCGGGAACCTGACGCTGCGGGCCCCGATCTCGCCCGGCCTCTACGCCGAGGTACCGATCGCGGCCGTCGACCGGGTCGAGCCGGGCACGACCGTCACCGCCGAGGGCCCCGGCATCCTCGCCTTCGACGGCGACCGCCGCCGGGTCGTCGAGGAGGGGACCCGCCTGACGTTCCGCGTCGAGCGCGACGGGCCCCGGGTGATCGACGTCCCCACCGCCCTGCGACTGGCGGCCGAGAAGGGCCTCTTCGTCCGGACCTGACGGAATCGACGGAACCGTCAAGAAATTCCGTTCATCCGGTAGGAACGGGACGAATCGCCCACGAAGTCACCCGGCGAACACCGGACGTGGGGGGACACATGCTCAGAGGTTCGAAGCGGCTCGGCCGCGCCGCGCTGGCGCTCGGCGCCCTGCTGGCGCTGGCGCTGACACCGGTCGCCGCCGCGAGGCAGCCCGTCGAGGGCGGCCCGGTCGTCCCCGACCCGGCGTTCCTCGAGCAGGTGCCGGGCGAGCCGTGCACCCCGGAGACGCCGTACGAGCAGGCGCAGTACGGGACCGAGTCGCCGTACGGCGATGCGTGCAAGCGCATCCGGTTCGCCTTCGGTCCGATCCCGGTCAAGCCCGGCCAGAACGACGCCCTGCTGCAGCCGGTGACGATCGAGAAGCCCAGCTACGACGGCTACATCGTCCGGTTCAAGCCGGACATCGCGCGGGCCGCCGACGGCAGCAAGCCCAACACCGAGAACCTCCACCTCCACCACGCCACCTGGCTCAACCTCGGCGACAGCTACGGCGACGGGCCGTTCTTCGCCGCCGGCGAGGAGAAGACGATCGCCAACTTCCCGACGGGCTACGGCATGGCCGTCGACGGCGACGACCGGTGGGGCCTGCTCTACATGGTCCACAACGCGCTCACGACCCCCGACGTGCTCTGGATCACCTACGAGATCGACTACGTCGCCGCCGCCGATGCCGAGGCCCTCGGCATCACGCCGGTGAAGCCGCTGTGGCTCGACGTGCAGAAGCGCCGCATCCACGAGGACGCGCCGAGCACCTCGTCCAACCCGGTGTTCAACGTGCAGCGCGGCTACGGCCACGACGACCCGAACACCGGGCGCCGGGTGTGCAGCTGGCCCGACGAGAACTGCGCGCAGTTCGACGTGTACGGCGGCGTGACGCCGCAGCAGGGCGTCGACATGAGCGAGCAGATCGCCGGTGCCGACTACACGGTCCCCGCAGACATGGCCGGCACGATCATCGGCCTCGGTGGCCACCTGCACCCCGGCGGCCTCAGGGACGAGGTCAGCCTCGTGCGCGACGGGCTCGAGAAGCCGATCTTCACCAGCGACGCCCTGTACTGGGACTACGAGAACCCCACGCACGTCGGCGCGCCACCGCACAGCTGGAACATGTCGATGACCGTCACCGGCGCGCCGCTCGGCTGGAAGGTCAAGATCCGCGAGGGCGACATCATCCGCCTGAACGCGGTGTACGACAGCGACGACGCGTCCTGGTACGAGAACATGGACATCGTCGTCGCGATGGTCGCGCCGGACGACCCGATCGCCCCCGAGGGCATCGACCCGTTCGCGCCCGACGTCGAGATCGTCGACGGCGTGCCGACGACCGCGCTCACCCCGCCGGGCCCGTGGCTCGACGGGTGGACGCCGCCGCCGTGCACGCCCGACCTGGTGGGTCTCGACGGCACCAAGACGCTGTGCCTGCGTGGCTCGGTGACCCACGACGCCGTGCCCGAGAGCAGCAACGGCGGCGTCACCTGCACCGAGCAGGGCGACTGCCAGCCGCTGCCCGACAAGGAGGGCCCGATGGTCAGCGAGATCCGCTCGGTCGCCTTCACCTACGGCGAGGCCGACATGGGCGTGATCGGCACCGCCGGCATCCCGCAGCTCAAGCTCGGCCAGCCGGCGAAGTTCTGGAGCTACGACAGCGCCGCCAAGGTGTGGCACACCTTCACGCGCTGCAAGGAGCCGTGCACCGGACCGACGACGATCAACTACCCGATCGCCGACGGCGGCGCCGGCGTGCCCAACGACCCCATGGACTTCGAGTCGATGGAGATCGGCTTCGGCCTGTTCTGGGAGCCGGCCAAGAGCCAGCTCGGCGGGAGCAAGCAGTACGACGAGCAGTGGCTGACCGACGGCGTCTACTGGACGCTGACGCCCACCGAGACCGGCACGTTCACCTTCTACTGCCGGGTGCACCCCGGCATGCGCGGCGCGTTCGAGGTCGTCGAATGAGCGAGCACGCGAGCGTGGCCCGAGCGGCCCGGCCGAAGGCCAAGGAGCGGGGAGCATGACGAATCGGTGGAAGCGGCTCGTCGACGGACTGCCGATGTCGGAGTCGATGCCGGTCGACGTGCTGCCGGCGAGCAACGGTGAGTTCATCCCCGGTCCGCCGACGCGCGCGCAGCGGGCGATCATGGCGCTGCAGGAGGAGGAGGGCGAGAAGGTCCGTCGCCGTCTCGGCCTCACCCGGCGCCAGTTCGTGCGCACGGCGGCGGCGATGGGCGTGGGCTACTGGGCGATCAACACCGTGGCGCCGACGCGCTGGGGTTCGTACCGCGCGTTCGCCGCGCCGCCCGGCACCGGTGCCTGCGACCTCGAGTATCCCGCGGCGCAGCTCGACAACCTGCCGGGTGAGTTCATCTTCGACGTGCAGTCGCACCACGTCGACTCCGGCGGCGAGTGGCGCGTCACCAACCCCGGCTTCCACGCCGCGTTCTCGGTCCTGTGGGAGCAGTCGGGCCCGCTCGGCACCAACTGGTCGTCGCGCACCTACGAGGACGGCTCTGTGCGCGGCTTCGGGCGCGGGGGCGAGCTCGACCCGATCGAGAACCTCTCGCTGTTCCACTATCTCAAGGAGCTGTACCTCGACAGCTCGACGACGATGACCGTGCTCTCGGCGGTGCCGTCGGAGAACGCCCGCAACCCGCTGCCCGTCGACATGGCGGCGAAGTCGATCGACGTCATCTCCGAGCTGGCGGTGAGCGAGCGCGCCGTCATGCACGCGTTCGTCATGCCGAACCGCGGGTCGTACGGCAACCTCAACCTCCGCGAGCCCCTCTTCATGCAGGAGGAGTTCGAGGACATGGAGCGTCACCTGGAGCTGCACGGGTCGAAGATCCGGGGCTGGAAGGTGTACACGCCGTGGGGCGACGTGCCGAACGCGGCCGGCTGGTTCCTCGACGACCCCGTCGGTCAGGCGTTCATCGACCGGGTGCGCGAGCTGCACCACTCGCACGGCTCGAACGCGCTGATCGCGTGCCACAAGGGCTTTGCGCTGCCCTCCTTCGACCAGCGGGCGGCGTCGCCGCGCGACATCGGCCCGGCGGCCAAGCGCAACCCCGACGTGAACTTCCTCGTGTACCACTCGGGCTACGACAGCGAAGAGCAGCACGCCTATCCGGGCGACGACTTCGTCAACTCCGCCGACCGCGGCGTCGACTGCCTGATCAAGAGCCTGCGTGAGAACGGCTACGACGCCTCGCGCTTCCCGGACCGCAACGTGCCCAACGTGTACGCCGAGATCGGGGCGACCATGCGCTCGGTCATGAGCAACCCGAGCGAGCTCGCGCACCTGCTCGGCAAGCTCATCACCTACGTCGGTCCCCGCCGCGTCGTGTACGGCACCGACAGCCTGTGGTTCGGCTCGCCGCAGTCGGTCATCGCCGGCTTCCGCGACTTCGAGCTGAGCGACGAGGCCAAGGCGCTCTACAACCTGCCGTGGGGTCTCGAGGGCGACCGCTTCGATCCGCAGCAGCGGGCGGCGACGCCGGACCGGTCGATCCGCAACGGCATCTTCGGCCGCAACGCCGCCGAGGTCTACGGCATCGACCCCGACGCCCAGCGCCTGGCGATCTCGTGCGACGAGGTGCAGAAGATCCGCGACGCCTACGTCCTGAACCCGGCCACGGCCGTCGCCATGACGCCCGGCGCCTCCAACTCGATGCCGGCGGCGCGCACGCGCCGCGAGCTGTTCAGCAGCCTGAAGGGGAAGCCGTGGGCACCGTGATCCGTCGAGCCGGCGCGGTGCTCGCGCTGGCGCTGCTCGTCGTGGCGTCGCCGCTCGACGCCCGCGCCGCCGAGACGTCGTACGACGCGTCGGCGTTCACCGAGGGCCCGATGGGCGGTGACCGCTACAACCACGTCGAACGGGGCGAGGACGGCCGCATCACGGTCGCCCGCCTCTACCCGGTGCCGGGACCGATCGGGTGCAGCGCGGCGGCGGGCTACGCCAAGTACCGCGTGTCCCACCCGGCG
>Ga0196963_10001198_pt1 | contig 18709 bp, 14 predicted proteins | sample S1_5metaG_FD_148600 | JGI IMG/M metagenome (GOLD analysis project Ga0196963, IMG submission 148600) | Soil microbial communities from Anza Borrego desert, Southern California, United States - S1_5 | ecosystem: Environmental > Terrestrial > Soil > Desert | place: USA: California | collected... | reverse complement strand
AGATTGCCCATTCCCAATGTCGCACAACTTTGTGGACAGGTATCAAACGTCGTAGGGGTCTAACAAGGTGGGAACGCATCTTCTTTAACCAAGGTACGATAGGCCCAATTTGGGGAATGACAATTTGCCCGCCGTGAGTATGACCTGAAAGCTGGAGATCTACGCGCCATTTTTTTAAGGTTTTGGCTGTATCTGGGTTGTGAGATAACACAATCCGGGGGGTTGCAGCATCCAACTGATTCATCACAGGGGCAGGGTTAAATTCCCGTGACCAATAATCAGCCAAGCCGACGAAGGGCAATTCTGAACCCAAGGGATAGGCAATCTGATTCCACAATACTTGAATGCCGATTTGAGTCAGGGCTTCAGTGATCTCTTTCTGGGAATGAGGGTAATAAATATCGTGGTTGCCAAGGACAGCATAGATACCCATCCGGCTTTGCAGGTGTTTCAGCCGCAAGACTAATTTATGAATCGGCTTGGTGTCGTCGGTGATGTAGTCGCCTGTCAAGACAATGAGATCGGGTTCAGCTTGATTGGTAGCGGCGATCGCTTCGGCTAATAATTTTTCTGATAACCGCAAACCGTCGTAGTGAAGATCTGATAGCTGTACTAGCTTTGTCCCTTGTAACGATGGGGGTAAACCAGGAATAGCAATCGTTATCTCTTCAACACTTAATTTCCCAGCCAATATCCCGAACATAACGCTGACTTTTGCAGATGGGCGCTTTTAGGATAACGCACCCAGAAGCGCGATCGCTGAAATCTAGAATGAGCGAAGAAATCGGAAAACTTGCGCTAAAACGGTTTGCAGTCTTTGGTTTTTGGCATATTTTTGTTTCGTTAGCTGGAGTGCCGCTTTACTATTGACTTCTGCCAACGTGGGATAAACATGAATCATGCCAGTGAGGGCAGAAACTTTCAGGCGGTTGGACATTGCTAAAACAATTTCATGGATTAACTCCCCCGCAGCCGCACCCACTAAATGTGCCCCTAAAATCTCGCCATTTCCCCGCGTAATGATTTTCGCAAACCCGCTGGTTGCAGCTTCGGCTTGGGCGCGATCTACCCCAGCAAAGTCTTGTTTGAGGATATAGACATCTTCCCCATATTGTTCTCTGGCTTGTTGTTCAGTCAGTCCCACCCGCGCCAGTTCTGGATCGGTGAAGGTTGCCCAAGGAATGACTCGGTAGTTGGCTTTACTCAGGGGGAAGAAGAGGGCATTTTTGAGGACAACGCTAGCTTCATATCCGGCAACATGGGTAAATTGGTAGCCGCCAATCACATCGCCACAGGCATAGATACGCGGATTGGTGGTTTGCAGTTTATCGTTAACGCGAATTCCTTGTTTAGCAACTTCAACTCCAGCCGCTTCTAAGTTTAAGGATTCAACATTAGGTTGTCGTCCGGCTGCGAGCAAGATTTCATCAACCACTATTTTTTCATCTCCTGCCCAGAGGTACTTTTTCCCCTCAACCACTTCAACTTTTTCTACACGGGTTTGGGTCAGGATGTGGATGCCTTCTGATTTAAATTGCTGTTGTACGACTTCAGCGGCTTCTGGATCTTCTTTTGGTAGAAGGCGATCGCGACTGGCAATAATCGTTACTTGAGATCCCAGACGGTGAAACGCTTGCCCTAATTCACAACCAATCGGCCCTCCACCAATCACAGCCAAAGAGTCAGGACGTTCGGTAAGGGAAAATACCTGTTCATTCGTCAGATAGCCTGCTGCTTCCAGTCCCGGAACCGCAGGAACAGCAGGTCGAGATCCGGTGGCAATAACGAAAGCCCTTGCTTTTAGGGTTCTACCATTCACCTCAAAGGTATGCCGATCCACAAATTTACCAGCCCCAAAAATCACTTCTACCCCTAAGCCTGCAAATCGTTCTGGGGAATCGTGAGGTTGAATGGTGGCAATCACGTTTTGCACGTGTCCTGTAGCTTTGGCAAACTCAATTTTAGGATTTTGGCAGTAAATCCCAAAACGGTCTGCGTGCTTGACCTCGTAGGCAATGCGAGAGGCATGAATGAATGATTTACTGGGAACGCAGCCAACCCAGAGACAATCACCCCCTAGGCGATCGCGTTCAACAAGTGCTACTTTTGCTTTCAGTTGCGCGGCGGCACTGGCAACGACTAAACCCGCAGAACCACCACCAATGATCACAAGATCGTATTCAACCGCCACGATGACACCTGCCTTGAGGGAAAAAAGACTGGGGACTGGGTAAAGAATTACCGAAGTTTAACTGCCGTACCTGTCGCAGTAATGAGTAATAACACGCCACTTTGATCAAGATTAATTGTGCCAGTATCTAAATGGATACCAATCACAGCATTTGCGCCTAATCGCTGGGCACGTTGAGAGAGTTCCGCGAGCGCATCCCGCTGACCACGTTCAAATACCTGCTCATAACTGCCTGTGCGTCCGCCAATAATATCCCGGATTCCCGCAAAAAAGTCTCGAATCGCATTGCTGCCATAAACCACCTCAGCAGTGACGACACCTAGATAGGTTTCTACTACAGCTCCTTGAATCACATCGGTTGTGCTCAAAATCATTGTTTAGTCTCCTAAAACTCTTGTAAACTCACTATCCATCATTGCTCACTAGCGATCTTCTAACGAGGCAGGATGTCATCAAGGCGAAGGAGTCTTCACTGCATTTCTTGCCTATGCTGAGCGACTCAAGCACCCCTATAAGCAGTAATTTTCAGTCATCTAAAATCACTGTGTATCTTCATCCTAGTAGTTAGATTTCACCCCAATTCGTCAATTTAGACTGAAATATAAGTACCACTATGTCCTCTCGCAATACTCTAGATCTGGCTGAAATCCGATTTCTGCAACGTCAAGCAGCCTCTTTATTGCTCTACCAATCAGTGCTTACAGGTGATGTAGGTCGAGCTTTCTTAAAGTTATTGCAAGTTCTATATACCAATGATGGTGGTGAAGCTAGTGCTTTAACTTCTCTCCAAGCTTACAGTAATTGGTTTAAGGCTTTAGCTGCTAAAAATATCAGTTGGCAAGATTATCTAATTACACAAATTCTTAACGCTGATAATCCTTTTACTCAGCAGGTACAAAAAGCAGAACTGGCAAGTTTACCCTCAGCCCTTGTTGCTGCTGCCCAGCATGATTTACGAGCCTTGCAAAGTCTATATAAATGTAGTGGTCATCAGTTGAGCCGTTGGGTACAAACTTTATCGAATCTCTCAATCACACCTGTTAGCTGGAATCATCAACCAACCTTGGAAACGACAGAAATGGCTACTTCCCTGCAACAAATGAAAGCTTGGGACAATGCATTGGAAAAATTAGCTGCTCACTATCGCCAACATGGGGTTGGGGTGTTTGCTCAATACTATGCATTTCGTTGGCAGTTAGGGCAGCTTGTGGGAATTCCTTCTCCTGATCCGGTGAAGTTTACCGAGTTATTTGGCTATGAGTCCCAGCGAGAAACTTTGCTGAAGAATACTGAATTTCTACTCGCAGGCTATCCCGCGCTGCATATACTCCTCTATGGCAGTCGGGGTTCTGGAAAATCTTCTTTAGTCAAGGGGTTATTACATCAGTATGCGGAAAAGGGGCTGCGGCTAATTGAAGTTGGTAAGTCTGATCTGAAAGATTTACCCCTGATTGTGGAACAATTGCGAGGCGTGCCGCAGAAATTTATTATTTTTGTTGATGATCTTTCTTTCGAGGAAGATGATGATGATTTTAAATCACTCAAGGTGGTTTTAGAAGGCGGTTTAACAGCACGACCTTCTAATGTAGTGGTTTATGCTACCTCTAATCGACGGCATTTAATTCGAGAATTTTTCAACGATCGCCCCCGCCCCAGTGATGCTGATGAAGTGAATGCGTGGGATACGCTTCAGGAAAAGCTATCTTTTAGCGATCGCTTTGGTTTAACGCTCACCTTTGAACCTGCGGATCAAACGACCTACCTGAATATTGTCCGCCACCTAGCCCAGCAAGCAGAAATTCCCCTAAGTCAAGCAGATTTAGAGTACCGTGCCTTGCAATGGGCAACTCGTCACAATGGGCGTTCTGGACGAACAGCCAGACAATTTGTTGACTTTATTCAGGCTGAGTTGGCACTTTATCGTTGAGAAATTCCCTAGTAGTGATTGTCAGATCGCCGCATAATCAAGAGGTGGTAATTGTTGTAATGGAGGCACCATGTCAATGTCTCTGGCAGATCGTCTAAAAGTAGAGCGGCAGCGCCGTTTCGTTGGACGTGCCCCTGAACTAAATCTATTTCAGAGTGCGATCGCCTCAGCAGAATTACCGTTTTGTGTCTTGCACGTCTTTGGTCCTGGCGGTGTGGGAAAAACAACGCTCCTGGGAGAGTTTAGCCGGATTTGTCAGCAATTTCAAATTCCCTTACTCTACATAGACGCACGCAACTTAGAACCCGCACCGGAATCATTTTTGAGTGCCTTACGCTTTGTTCTCGGTTTGCCGCCGCTAGAGTCTCCCCTAAAAGTTCTGACTCGGCAAGCAGGTCGTCATGTCATTTTGATTGATACTTATGAAACCCTTGCCCCGCTAGACGACTGGTTACGTCAATCATTCCTACCAGAACTGCCAGGAAATACCCTCACGGTATTAGCAGGTCGCCATTCTCCCACATCGCCTTGGCGCTCAGACCCTGGTTGGCAAGCTTTAATCCACCTACTCCCTCTCCGCAATCTCAGTCCAGAAGAAAGCCGACTTTATCTCAATAGACGGGAAGTTCCTACAGCGCAACATCAATCAGTTTTAAACTTCACTCATGGCTATCCGCTGGCGCTTTCCTTGGTTGCAGATGTTATGGCACAAGGATCTGATATCCATTTTCAACCGGAAGCGGCACCGGATGTGATTAAGGCACTTTTAGAAAAATTTGTCCAACAAGTTCCCAGTTCCACTCACCGTATGGCGCTAGAAGCCTGTGCCCTTGTGCGCCTAACCACTGAGGCGATATTAGCCCAAATGCTAGCGCTGCCGGATGTGCATGAGCTATTTGAGTGGTTACGCGGGCTGTCGTTTATGGAATCTGGACAACTGGGTTTATTTCCTCACGATTTAGCCAGAGAAGTCTTAGCTGCGGATTTGCGCTGGCGGAATCCTGACCTTTATGCGGAATTCCATCAACGGGCACGAACTTACTATAGCGATCGCCTAGGACAGACTCAAGGTCAAGAGCAGCACTGTGTCTTGTTTGACTACATCTTTCTGCATCGCGATAACCCAGCAGTTAGACCGCGTTTCACTTGGCAAGAAAATAGCAGCTTATTAACCGATACCTTCCGAGAAACAGATCGACCTGTCCTGCTGAATATGGTCGCTCAACACGAAGGTAAGGAATCGGCACATTTGGCAGATTACTGGTTAACCCGACAACCAGAAGGAGTGCTGGTTTTTCGCAATATTGAGCATCAACCTGCTGGATTTTTGTTGATGGTAGCGCTGCATCAAGCGAGTAGCCAAGATTTGGAGACAGACCCAGCGGCGCGGATGGCGTGGAATTATCTGCAAAAGTCTGCCCCCTTACGACCTCGCGAAACAGCAACACTATTTCGCTTTTGGATGGCAAGCGACACTTATCAAGCGGTTTCTCCGACTCAAAGCCTGATTTTTATTAACTTTGTCCAGCATCATCAAACAGCTCTAGGTTTAGCCTTTACCTTTTTACCGTGTGCAGAACCGGAAGAGTGGGCAGCTATGTTTGCTTATGCTGACTTGGCACGGATTCCAGAAGCAGATTTTGAAGTGGGAGGTCGTCACTACGGGGTTTATGGGCATGACTGGCGAGTATTAACCCCTAAAGCTTGGCAAGAACTACTGGCAAGACGGGAAATCGCTGCTTCAGCTCAAGCTGTGCAACCATCCCAAGTGAGTGAACCACTGGTTGTTTTGAGTCAATCTGAGTTTGTGCGGGCAGTACAGGATGCCTTACGCTATTTTTCCCGCCCCGATCTGTTACAGAGTAATCCTTTGCTACAATCGCGGCTAGTGATGGATCGGGTTACCGTGCAGGCTGAGCAACCGGAGCGAATTGCTACATTACAAGCTTTAGTCAAAGAAGCGGCTGAATCTTTGCAGTCCTCTCCCCGTGAGGCAAAATCCTATCGAGCGCTGTATCATACTTACCTTCATGCCACTGCTACCCAAGAGCAGGCGGCTGAGTTACTCGATTTGCCTTTCAGCACCTTTCGACGCCATTTGAAGACTGGGGCAACACGAGTAGCAGATATTCTCTGGCAACAAGAGATTGGTTGATGGCTAACCGCCTAGTCATCGAGAAGTTTTACCACCCATCTGTGTCCATCTGTGGTTATCTGTGGTTAAAATTCTTTAAAACTTGCTTTTCAAGTAGAAGCGATCGCACTTTAAGCAGATTATCCCCAGGAGAAGTGTCAAAACACCTCTCCATAAGGTTTAACTCTTGATTATGGTAGCCAGGGATATTGACGAAAATCGGGTGGGCGCTTTTCGAGAAATGCCTGTTTACCCTCAGCGCCTTCCTCAGTCATGTAATAGAGTAAGGTTGCGTTCCCTGCTAGTTCTTGTAGACCTGCTTGACCGTCGCAATCAGCATTAAAAGCAGCTTTGAGACAGCGGATGGCGATCGGGCTTTTTTCTAAGATTTCGTTAGCCCACTGGATGCCTTCTGTTTCTAACTGTTCTACAGGTACCACACAGTTAACTAAGCCCATTTCTAGCGCTTGCTGTGCGCTGTACTGACGACAGAGAAACCAGATTTCCCGCGCCTTTTTTTGACCAACAACGCGGGCAAGATAACTCGCCCCGAAGCCACCGTCAAAGCTACCCACTTTCGGGCCAGTTTGCCCAAAGATAGCATTATCTGCTGCGATCGTTAGATCACAAATTAGGTGCAGAACGTGTCCACCACCAATGGCGTATCCAGCAACCAAAGCAATGACGACTTTGGGCATAGAACGAATTAGGCGTTGTAAATCCAGGACATTCAGGCGCGGAACTCCCTCATCATCCACATAACCTGCATGACCGCGAACACTTTGATCGCCGCCAGAACAGAAGGCATATTTCCCATCGGTATGAGGTCCAGCACCCGTGAAGAGAACAACGCCAATTTTGGTATCTTCACGCGCATCACAGAAGGCATCGTAAAGTTCAAAAACGGTTTTAGGACGGAAGGCGTTGCGCTTATGAGGGCGATTGATCGTGATTTTGGCGATGCCGTCCGCTTTGTGATACAGGATATCTTCGTAAGTTTTAGCGGTTTGCCAGTTGATTTGCATAAAAAGTTGTGCAGGATTTCAGCTTGAGAATTTTATCGCACTCAACTGATTATCTTTTACGAGCAGTCTCAACTTTTCAAAATGTTATCCAGGGTGAGTGAAACAGAGTTACATCCCTTAAGTAGGGATTTATATTTAACAAGGTAGTATTTTTAGCAGTTTTTATATGACGCGATCGCCCTCTTCAGTACCAACATTTGACTCAATGCTCTTACCCACGATTCAGGCTCTACAAATTTTGGGTGGTTCTGGGACAACTGAAGAGATTTATGACAAAGTAGCGAAACTTCTTAACTTGCCTGACAAAATACTTGAAATTTCGCATGGAAATACATCCCAAAGCGAAGTTGAATATCGACTTGGGTGGAGTCGTACTTATTTGAAGAAGTACGGGCTTTTACAAAACTCATCACGAGGAGTTTGGTCTTTAGCTTCAACTTCCATAAATCTCGATGAATTGGATACAAAGGAAATTGTTAAAGCTGTTCGAGATGCTGAAAAACACAAAGTAATACCTTCAGATTTTTTAGAAGAAACGGTTGAGCCTATTGAAAGCCTAGAAGAGCTTACATGGCATCAACAAATTCATAAAATGTTGCTAGCTTTAGAACCTTCTGCTTTTGAGCGTTTAGCACAGCGTCTATTGCGTGAATCTGGTTTTATTCAAGTACAAGTTACTGGCAAATCTGGTGATGGGGGAATTGATGGTGTTGGGATTGCGCGGATCAACGGTTTTCTAAGCTTTCATGTTCTTTTTCAATGTAAGCGTTATCAAGGTTCAGTTACACCAGGTCAGATACGAGATTTCCGGGGAGCAATGCAAGGACGTACTGATAAAGGGTTATTTATTACAACTGGTACATTTACTAGAGATGCAATCAAAGAAGCGACAAGAGATGGCGCACCGCCAATTGATTTGATAGACGGTGAACAGTTAGTTCAACGCTTGAAAGATTTGGGTCTGGGTGTCAAGATAACAATGATCGAATCTGTTGAGGTTGATACAGATTGGTTTACAAAGATTTAAAATTAAAAGCAAATTTAATTAAATTTTCTCGCCGCCATTGTGCATCTTGTTTGCGATTGGTTCGTAATTCTAACAAACGTATTCCTTTATTGGGTAAAGGATTTAATTCTTGCTTGAGCTGTTCCCAAGTAGTAATCAGTTCATAATCTATATTGTAAGTTGCACATAATTGAAAAAAATCAATATCTTGGGGTGTGGCAAAGAACTCTTCAAAAGGCGGCTCAAATTTAGAAATAGGTAACATTTCAAAGATACCGCCGCCGTTGTTGTTAATTAAAATAATAGTAAGATGCCCAATGAATTTATTTCTCAGTAAAAAGCCGTTGGTATCATGTAATAAAGCGAGATCACCCGTTAGCATAACGCTGCTTTGATGACGATGGGCAATTCCTAAAGCGGTGGATAAGGTGCCATCAATGCCATTTGCGCCCCGGTTGAAGAAAGGCTGTACTCTAGAGGTATTAGAACTCCAGAAAAACTCCATATCTCGCACGGGCATACTATTGGCAATAAAAAGAGGCGTTTCTGGCGGTAATATTTGCGAGAGTAACCAGGCAACTTTACTTTCAAAGATTGCATCAATGCTGGTCATTGTCTCGTCAATCGCTGACCTCACTTTAGCTTCAGCCTTACACCATTGGTAAAGGTAATCAGCAGAAGTTTGATTTGCGCTATTAGGTAAGGGAATAGACGTAGTGAGTTGTTCGATTGATAACCGTAAGTGAGTCGTTTTTCCGTGCAATGGATCGAGGTTGTGATAGCTGGGGTCAATGACCCATTGTTGTGGTTGGGTAGCCTGTAACCAGGTACGCAATTCTTTACTAGTAGGTAAGTCACCAATTTGAATGACCATTTCCGGAACTAGCTGTTTTGCTAATGGCTGATTTCGCAAGATTAGGTCATAGGTAGAAATCAAATAAGGGTTTAATTGGGCATAATTTCTAACAGGAGAAAGTGCTTCTGCTAAAACAGGCCATTTTAGGGTTTTAGAAAGGTGCGCGATCGCCTGACAATATTCTTCGGGTCTCTGTGGTTGGGCAACCCCAGCAATAATGATGCCTTTGTCGCATTGCTGCCAGTGTTGCCATAAGGAAGTTGGAAAGGAGGCATCTACAGTAGGAATTTGAGGGTTCATACCCGCAAAAAAGCTTTCTATGTCAAACTGCGACTTCAGACTGTCTGCTTGCGGCTGCGGTAGGGGGGCAAGCGGATCACGAAAGGGAATGTTGAGATGAACTGCGCCCGGAATGGGAAAGCGCGATCGCTCCCAAGCATACATGACTGTCTGGCGCAGGTAGCGTAACAGTTCCATCTCTAGGGAAGGCACGGCTAATTCTGCTTGCCAAGTAGGATAATTTCCGTATAGCTTCACTTGATCAATCGTTTGTCCTGAATGACAATCGCGTAATTCTGAAGGGCGATCAGCAGTTAAAACTAACAGGGGTACCCGGCTTTCCCTAGCCTCAATGACAGCAGGGTAGAAGTTCGCCCCGGCTGTGCCGGAAGTACAAACAAGGACGACAGGAAGCCCAGATTTTTTCGCAATTCCTAAGGCAAAGAAGCCAGCAGAACGTTCATCTAAAACGGGAATTGCTTCCACTCCGTCTTGTTGGGCAAAAGCGATCGCCAGAGGAGTTGAACGCGATCCAGGACAAATAACGGCTGTGGTTAATCCTAGTCGCTTGAGAGTTTCTGCCAGAATTGAAGTCCAGAGGGTATTAGTATTGCGGAAATCAATCATTGTTTAAAAGACTATTGCAGAAGGCATCATTTTGTTTTTTCAACGCAAAGGACGCGGAGGTTAACGCTAAGGTACGCAGAGAGGTAGAAGAGGTATAAGGGTAGGTAATTGATGCTTAAACTAAAGCTTTGAGCAGGACTTGGAGTTTTAGTTGAATTTCTGCTAGCTCTTTGTCTGGATCAGATCCAGCAACAATTCCAGCACCTGCATAAAGTCTGGCGCGATCGCCGTCTATGAGGGCTGAGCGAATTCCCACAATAAATTCACTATTCCCCCGATGATCCACCCAACCTAAGGGCGCAGCATATAAGCAACGATCAAAGGTTTCATAGCGGAGAATTTGCTCTTGGGAAATTTCTCTAGGGGTTCCCGCAACGGCTGGAGTGGGATGCAGTTCTGCCACAATTTCTAATGGATGAACGCCTAAGGGCACCTTTGCTTGGATGGGCGTCCATAAATGTTGGATATTTAATAGTTGCAACAACTGGGGAGTCGGCGACATTTCCGGGCTTAAACCCAACTTTGATAGGCGTTGAATAATGAAATCACTCACAACGCGATGCTCGTGTCTCTCTTTTTCACTAGTTAGCAGTCGATTAGCTAATTCAGCATCTTCATCGGCGGTTTTTCCTCGCGGTGCTGAACCTGCTAGAGCATCGGTTATTAATTTTCGATTGTGAATATTGATCAGACGTTCTGGACTAGCACCGATAAAATTTTGTCCCTTACCATTACTCGTAGAAAATATATAGCAATCAGGATAGCGTTTTCTTAAATGATTCAGGGAGGAAATTAGCTGAAAAGGGATGGGTAAAGTGACATCAAGAGCATGGGCTAGGACAACTTTGTTGATTTTATGATTTTCAATCAAAGACAAAACATTTAAAATTGATGCTCTTAAATTTTTGATATCGACATTATATTCTTTAAATAAATTGTTTTTATGCTCAATATCGACTTTTATCAGATTAGAAGCAAAGGAATTTCTTTGGGCACTAATCTTTTTAATCGTATTAAATTTTTGCCATAAATCTTTAGCTAGCTTTTCAATATTTATGGTTGAATTAATTTCAATATTTGCTACAAAAACTGCCCGGTTCCCCCGGCAAGCAACTTGCCAACGAGGTAAAAAAATGGTAGCCGACGGGAAAGGCGAAGTGTTTTTGTTTCCTTGGTTGAAAAATGTAAAACTACTAAAAAAATGAGAGCCTGAAAAAGGAAGATTAAGCGCACCGATACTGGTAGTCTTTGCTAAGCAATTATGAATAAAGGCTTGGGCTTTTCCAAATCTATCTTCTGCTTCTATTTTAAGAAAATCTACTGCATCAATGGCAGCGATCGCTTCTTTTTGGGCTGGCTTTTCAAAGTAAAATTGTAATTGATCAGGTTTAGCGATCGCCTGAAGTACCGCTAATGGATCTACGAAGGGAATTTCTTGAGAAATACTCAGTATTTTTAGAGATTTCTTTTGCAAAAATTGTTGTTTAAATTCTAAAAGATACTGATAGAGTTCCTGCGGAGTTTCAAACAGATTAGTATAGTAGGGTGTTACTAGCATGGAAGCGAGGATAGGTTGGCGATGTGAAATCAATACAACTGACTAGCCTGGTTCCTCGGAAGACTAGGTATTCCTGATTACTCTATTTCCGATTTATTATCTTAATTTTTGAGTAGATGGTTTGGAAAAAATGAGTTTTATAAAAAAGTGTTTTGGCTACCCAGTTAACTCAGAATCGATTGACTAGTAAGACAGAAATCAAGTCATTCCTTTCCCATCCTAATACAAAATTAAACCTTTTTTGGTGTGTAGACAATACTTTGATTTTCTTAAAACCTAATTTTTTAGAAAGTAAACAATTTAATCGCTAGAATAAAGAGGATGAGCGTTGACTCCCCCAATTAGTAAATTCATCATTGATCATTTTGGCAAAACCGAGGGTGAAGGTACAAAGCTATCAGTGGTGGGTTCTAAAACGATAACCATCCCTTCTGGACTCTCTCTATTAAATTACTTGTAACAAAGACTGTACAAAATATCCTATCACGGTCTTAGGGTTGTAAAATTTGGTAGCTTCTTCACAATGGTGTAGATTGAGCCTGATGGATACACAATTGATTAATCGTCCCCATAGTAGAGGGGCAAACAGCAGTCACTCCAAACTGTGGTTAGCAGCGATTAAGCCACCTATGTACAGTGTTGCTATTATTCCAGTTTGGGTAGGCACCTCGATTGCTTTTGCTGAAACGCAAAGGTTTCATCAAGCAATATTTTTTATCTTTTTAATTTCAGCAATTTTCATTTTGGCATGGATGAATCTCAGTAATGATGTATTTGATTCAGAAACTGGGATTGATATTAACAAACCTCATTCCTTAGTAAACTTGACTGGGAACAAGTCTTTGATTTTTTGGCTAGCAAATTCGTTTTTAGGATTGGGAATCCTAGGAAGTTTAGCGATCGCCTGGTGGCAACAAGACCCTACAGTCTTAGGGATGCTAATCCTGGGCTGTGCCTTGGGTTACACTTACCAGGGACCTCCCTTTCGCTTAGGCTACCAGGGTTTGGGAGAAATTATCTGCTTAATCTGCTTCGGCCCGATAGTGGTTCCAGCAGCATATTACAGTCAAACTGGCACTTGGTCGATGACTAGCTTTGCGGCGTCTGTAATAATCGGCATTGCCACGAGTTTAATTTTGTTCTGTTCTCATTTTCACCAAGGTGAGGATGATTTAGCGGCTGGGAAGCGATCGCCCATTGTCCGGCTGGGTACCAAAAGAGGGGCACAGCTACTGCCTTGGTTTAGCGGTAGTATTTATGCGCTGACACTTCTGTTTGTAGGCTTGCAGATTTTCCCAGTCTGGACGTTGCTGATATTTCTCAGTTTGCCTTTTGCCATTAAGTTATGCCGCCACGTCTACGAAAATCATGATCAACCAGAAAAAGTCAGTAACTGCAAATTTCTTGCTGTCAGGATGCATTTTGTGGCAGGCGTGATGCTGGGTTTAGGATTTTTACTGCCACTGTAGATGCACACATCAGGCGTCAGAAAGGAGGAATTTTCATTCACTTCGATTTTCGCCTCTATAAACGCAGGTTTGCGCGATCGCTCTTAACCCGTCACGGTAGCTGGGAGATTCGAGAGGGCATTATTTTGCGCCTCACCCAGGAAACTGGACAAGTTGCTTGGGGAGAAATTGCCCCACTGCCGTGGTTTGGTTCAGAAAGCTTTGAGCAAGCTGAGGATTTTTGCCAACAACTGGGTAATGTAGTGACGGAAGAAACCATTTTTTCAATTCCGGCAGCATTACCCGCCTGTCAATTTGGCTTCGAGTCCGCTTGGGAAGCATTGCAGGAACAAATACCAGAAAACAGTCTTGAAGCAGGTTCTAGAAGGGTAGACAGCCATCTCAGCTTAGATTCCAGCAGTTTTCCATGTCCCTCCTTTCTTAACCCCAAGCTGAAATCTAGTGGTTTATTACCTACTGGGGAAGCTGCCTTGGAAGCTTGGCAGGGTTTGTGGCATCAGGGATACGACACCTTTAAATGGAAAATTGGGGTTGCCCCTATTGAGGCAGAACTTAAACTATTTAACCAGTTAATTCAAGCATTGCCCTCAGAGGCAAAGTTGCGATTAGATGCCAATGGGGGGTTAAGCAAGTCAGAGGCAGAAGCTTGGTTACAAGTTTGTGATGGAGGCGATCGCGCTAAGGTTGAATTTTTAGAGCAACCGCTGCCTGTAGAGCAGTTTGACGCACTCTTGAAATTAAGCCATCAGTATTCTACTCCCATCGCCTTGGATGAATCTGTGTCTACGCTCAAGGAGTTAGAAAGCTGTTACCAGCAAGGATGGCGGGGAATTTTCGTCATCAAAGCCGCGATCGCAGGTTCACCCAAACGTCTCCGCCACTTTTGCCAAACCTATGAAATTGATTCTGTTTTCTCCTCAGTCTTTGAAAGTGCGATCGGCAGACAAGCCGCACTACAATTAGCGGCGAAACTCTCTCACCCCAATCGCGCGATCGGTTTTGGTATCAACCATTGGTTTGCTGAAGACGATGAAACCTGGCTGGAGAATCTATGGAAACACCCTTAGGCTATCTAAAACAACGGGTTGATGAAGATTGGCTGGTTGGTTGCGATCGCAGTGAATTGGATCAACTAACTCACCAGCGCTATCTCGAATTAAACCAAAGATTACATCAGGGAGAAATCCCAAAAATTATCCTAGCTGAACGCGAACCCTGGCGATTTATTGCAGGCTTCATCGCTGCTTGTGCTGCTGGTTGTCCCGTTTTTCTCTGTAATCCTGATTGGGTAGAAGCTGAATGGCAACAAGTGTTCGATTTAGTTCAACCCAACTTAATTTGGGGATTAGAAGCCAACCCTCTAGCTTTCCTCTCTTCCCCAATTCCCTTAACTTTTGCTGCCAACCCTGGACTGATCATGATTCCCACTGGCGGGTCATCCGGCAAAATCCGCTTTGCTATCCATACTTGGGAAACTTTGATGGCATCGGTAAAGGGATTTGTGCAGTATTTCCAGGTTTCATCGGTTAATTCTTTTTGTGTTTTACCTCTATATCATGTGAGCGGTTTAATGCAGTTGATGCGCTCATTAACTACAGGTGGACGCTTAGTAATTACACCCTTTAAAGCCTTAGAAATGGATAATAAAAATGAAGTTAATCCAGCAGATTTTTTTATATCATTAGTTCCCACTCAGCTACAACGTCTCCTTAATGTTGCTCCAGCCTGGTTAGCTCAATTTCAGACAGTTCTTTTAGGAGGTGCCCCAGCTTGGTCTGAACTTTTGGAACAGTCTAAATGCCACAATATCCGGTTAGCACCAACTTACGGAATGACAGAAACCGCCTCTCAAATTGTTACCCTCAAACCGGAAGATTTTCTCAAAGGTAATAAAAGCTGTGGTCAGGTTTTACCTCATGCTCAGGTAAAAATTGATAGTTCCATTTCCGAAAATTTATTGATTAATCAACCTGGTGAAATCACTATTCAAGCTAATTCTTTATTCTTAGGTTACTATCCTGAATTATTAGTTAACGATAGACACTATCAAACCTTTCATCCAGATGATCTAGGATTTTTTGATGAGCAAGGTTACTTCCATATCGTCGGACGAAATAGTAATAAAATTATTACAGGGGGAGAGAACGTATTTCCAGCCGAAGTAGAAGCCGCAATTTTAGCAACGCAATTAGTAAAAGATGTTTGTGTCTTAGGTTTAGCCGATCCGCAATGGGGTCAAATAGTAACGGCTATTTATGTCCCTAGCCATCCCCATATTTGTGCTGATACTCTCCAAACAGTCTTGAAAGATAAATTAAGTAAGTTTAAACAACCAAAATCCTGGATACCGCTGGAAACTTTACCGCGTAATGCTCAAGGAAAATTAAACCTGGCGCATTTAAAACAGATAGCCAGTCTCAAGCAGAACTAATACCCTTTGTCAGGGTAGCCGCGACTTCAGTCGTTAGGCCTTTGGCAAGCGAACTGCTGGAACCATTGTCTCATCTCCTGAGATAGCTGCGTTTTCGTTCTGTTAACCGGATCAATGCAGACGTGTTTGGTGATTGCCTTAGCAACTAGCTGTTCTCTGGCGGTAGCCACAAAAAGTTGGTAATCAATTTCAAATTTAGAATCCGTGATAGACTTCGGAATCACCTGAATCAGCAGTTGATCGCCGCAAAATAAAGGACGCAGAAAATCTACGCTGGTATGCACAATAGGAATTGCAACAGTAGGATTGTTAAAGAAAGACTTAAGAGAAATCCCCGATGTAGCCAGGGAAGCTTCATAAGCTTCATGACACATTGCCAGAACATTGGCGAAGTAAACAACGCCAGCAGCATCAGTATCCTGAAAATGAACGGTGCGGGTGTAAGTAAATGACATTTGTGCGTAGCCTACTCCAACAGCTGCACTTGAATAAAAAATGGTCAGATTTTGGTCTGGACGCTCAATCTTCATTAAGATAAGCTTCCTCAAACTGGGCTGCTAAAAGCTCTCCTCCTATCGCTTCGCCTATAAAAATCCTCCTAACATCTAAGTTTAAATCTCCTCCTATGGCTTCCATTGCCCGTAAGAACCTGTTTGAAGATATCCCTCGCTTTTTGGTGGCTCAGGCTGGCATTATGTTTGCAGTCAGTTTAGTCACGATTCAGACAGGTATCTTTAGCGGGTTCACGCGCACCAGTACTAATCTAATTGATGCCTCTAGCGCTGATATTTGGGTGGCTTCAGAAGCGATGGGACACCTTGACTTGACACTACCCATTCCTGTTTCACACGTCGTTCAAGCGCAGCAGGTGGCAGGTGTAGAACGAGCAGAAGCCTTGATCATCAAAAATCCCATTTGGCGGGATACTTCCGGCAAGATTGAACCAGTGAGGCTAATTGGGTTAGATCCTCAAGGAGAATTATTTAAGCCAGAGAATATTACCCAAGGAAGTGTGCAAGCCTTAAGCGAACCCTATACAGTCATAGTGGATGAGACTGATCTGGAGACATTCAATGTGCAGCAGATTGGTGATGGAGGTGAACTTAATTCCCTACCCGCCAAGGTAGTTGGCTTCACGAAAGGGAATCATTCTATCACTGCCAATGCTTTCATATTCAGCTCGTTGGAAAGTGCCAACGCCTACTTAAATTCTGGTATAAGTTCTAACTTGTACTGCAAGAGCCAAAAAGGTTCGGAAGGACTGACCTGTACTACAACTTATTCCAAATCTAGTCCGACAGAAGCCTCTCAAGCTTCTCCGCCTGTTCCTAAACCTTTAGTGGGAACTGACTTAATCACGTATATTTTAATTCAAGCAAACCCAGGTCAGGATTTACAGAAACTGAAGCAGCAGCTAGAGATTGCTCTACCAAATACCCGCGCTTATACCCAGGCAGAGATGACTGCTTGGAATCAGAATTACTGGCAAGAGCGAACTGGAGTGGGCTTTGTTCTGGGTTTGGGTGCAGTGGTAGGGGTTATTGTAGGGGTGGTGATTGTGGGTCAGATTTTATACTCTTCTGTTTCTACTCATTTGAAAGAGTTTGGCACTTTAAAAGCGATGGGTGCGTCTGATTGGATTATCTACGGTGTGATTGTGGAGCAAGCACTCTGGATGGCGGTGCTAGGTTATCTCCCCAGTATGGCTCTGTGCTTAGCATTGGGAGCTTGGGCGGCGACAACTCAAGGCATTCTGATTCTGATCACACCTATGACTGCGATCGCGGTCTTCGGGCTGACGGTTGCCATGTGTGTAGGTTCATCCATCTTTGCCATTCAAAGGGTCACGCGAGTAGATCCAGCGATTGTTTTTAAGGCTTAACACCAATGACAGTTTCTCAAACTCAGCCAACTGAAATTGCCCGATCATCACGTCAAGCTAGTGCTTCTTCCCCATACTTGATCAAGACTCAAACTAAAGCCATCACTGCCACAGGAATTAAAATGGTTTTCCAGTCTGGCAGTGAGCGTTTCCAGGCACTCAAAGGTATTGATTTAGCAGTGGAAAGAGGAGATATTCATCTCTTGATGGGGCCTTCTGGTTCAGGGAAGACAACGTTGCTTTCCGTTTTAGCTGGGATTTTGACACCAACCGCTGGCAGAGTTTACTTACTGGGAGAAGAAATTACTTGTCTGTCTTCAGCTAAGCTGGCTCGATTTCGCGCCCAAAACATCGGCTTTATTTTTCAAGGGTTTAACTTGTTTCCTGCGCTGACGGCGGCTGAAAATGTAGAAGTGGCGTTGAGTCTTAAACGGATTCGCGGACGTGCAGCACGGCATCAGGCACAAATTCTACTAGAACAAGTGGGATTGGGGGCACACGCTCAACGTTTGGGTCGCGAGTTATCGGGCGGACAGAAACAACGGGTGGCGATCGCCCGTGCCTTAGCAGGCAATCCCCAGTTAATCATGGCAGACGAACCCACTGCGGCTTTAGACTCTCAGAACGGGCACGCCATCATTGAGTTACTTCGCCAACTTGCTAAAGAAGGCGGTTGCACTGTACTGATGGTGACCCATGACCCCCGCATTCAGGACGTGGCTGACCGCATTCTTTATTTAGAAGATGGTCTCTTACGACGGCATAACAGAATTTAAAACTACCGTTGTGCATTCAGTGACCAGTCATAGTTGACGTAACTTAAGCGATAATTTCCCTGACTAAGATATTGCTGATCCGCTGCTAAAGCATAGCGACTGATAAAATTCACAACTGCTCGTTCAGTACCATTTAATCGCGTAGATTGCTGGTTAGTGCCGTAAGTCTTCTCAAAGTCTTTGCCAAACCACTTAAAAATTGAGGACACATAAACTCGATTACTATTGCGATCAATGCGGAAATTTTGAGGATTGGATAAGAACTGCTTGGTTTGAGTATTTAATTGAGCCGAGAGATTTGCACCCGTATAAGGTTGCTTTCGGAGTCGAGGACAACTCATGGAAGCACAAACTAATGCCATATGAATTCGAGGTTCATTAAAGGATCTGCGTAGCGTTCCGTGTTCAATATCGTCTAAGCTCATTGATCGACCCATGATGTTGAACCTGATCCCATTAAATACCCCTGGAATCTCACGAATACTATTTCTTGGATTACGGTCAACAATGGTTTTTAGGGTTAAGGCATTGTAGGCATTCAGCCAGAA
>Ga0196963_10001197_pt1 | contig 18712 bp, 14 predicted proteins | sample S1_5metaG_FD_148600 | JGI IMG/M metagenome (GOLD analysis project Ga0196963, IMG submission 148600) | Soil microbial communities from Anza Borrego desert, Southern California, United States - S1_5 | ecosystem: Environmental > Terrestrial > Soil > Desert | place: USA: California | collected... | reverse complement strand
GCCGATCCTGACCGTGAGCCTGTTCGTCGTGCTCGAGGTCATCAGCAACAACGTCATGGAGCCGTGGCTCTACGGCGCGAGCACCGGCGTCACCTCCCTGGCGTTGATCCTGGCGGCGGTGTTCTGGGCGTGGCTGTGGGGACCGATCGGCCTGGTGCTGTCGACGCCGCTGACGGTGTGCATGGTCGTGATCGGGCGGCACGTGCCGCGATTGTCGTTCCTCAGCGTCCTGCTCAGCGACGAGGAGCCGTTGGCGCCGCACCTCGAGGCGTACCACCGGCTGCTGCGCTCCGACCTCACCGAGGGCACGCGGCTGGTCGACCGCTACCTCGCGTCGCACAGCGCCACCGAGCTGTACGACAACGTCCTGATCCCGGTGCTGATCGCCGCCGAGGCCGACCACGGCCAGCAGCACATCGACACCGAGCAGCGCGCGGCGCTGCATCAGGGCCTGCGCGACATCCTCGACGACATCAGCGCCCAGGCCGATGCGGCGAGCGCGCGCGACCTGGCGAAGGCCGCGCGCGACCAGGCCGAGGCCGGCGAGCCGGCGGTCGACCCCGCCCAGGACGAGGCCGAGGCCGCAGACGCCGACGAGGCGGCGGTCGGTGCCGACGCGGCGGCCGGCGATCCCTCGGCGCTGGCGGAGCTCGCGGCGCTGGTCGACGACGCGGACGATGCGCCGACCTGCCGCGTGCTGTGCGTGCCGGTGCGCGCCGTGCGCGACGAGCTGGCGGCCGACATGCTGCGCAACGCGCTCGCCGAGCAGGGCTACGACGTCGAGACGCTGTCCTGCATGTCGACCAGCGCCGAGCTGGTCGACATGATCGCGGCGCGCGAACCCGAGATGGTCTGCATCTCGGTGGTCGCTCCCTCGGCGGTGGTCCATGCGCGGCACCTGTGCGCGCGGCTGCATCAGCGCCTGCCGGCGCTGCGCATCATCGTCGGCCTGTGGTCGGGCGCCGATGTCGCGGCCGACGCCGTTTCCGCCGAGACCGCGCAGTCGCTGCGCGCTTCCGGCGCCCAGGCGGTCGTGACGTCGCTGACCCAGGCGATCGCCGAGATCGGCAGCTCGCCGATCGAGCTGGCGCCCCACGGCGCGCGCGCGGCGGTCTAGCGCCGGGTCGAACGTTGCGGGCGCGGCGATGGTTGGGCCACGCGGACGCCATTCGCGGAGAAAGGCGCGCGCATCGCCGCCGGGCCTGCTATGCTTCGGCATGCGCATCCGCCTCTTCGCCGCCGCGATCCTCCTCACCTCGTCCGCCGTGCTCGGCGCCGGGTGCCGCGGTCCCAAGCATCTTCCCGGGCCGCACGTGTCGGCGTCGCCCGGTCACCTCGCCCCGCCACCGGGGCACGTCAAGCAGGCGCTGCGCTGAACGCGCGGCCGGATCCGGGAGGACGGCGACGCCGCGCGGCGATCAGCGGTGCGCGCCCAGCATCCGGGCGGCCGTTCGTCTCTGCTCCGCGACCAGATCATCGACGCGCGTGATCCCAGGGAGACGTCGAGCGATCTCCTCGCCCATCCACGCGAGCGCGGCCATCGCCTCCGACGGATCGGCGAGCCGTCGGCGCCACGACGGGTCGTTCGCCAGGGCCGTCCGCAGCGCATCGACGAAGGTCAGCGGCGTCGGCGGCATCACGCCGACCGCCAGCGACAGCGACCGTTGCGCGCCGGCGCGCGCGACGTGCCACCAGCCGCCGGGGATGTACAGCCAATCACCCGGCTCGAGCCGGCAGCGCATGATCGGCGAGGTCTCGCGGTCGTAGCCGAGCGCGGCGGGCATCGCCTCGAGGAGCGGCCGCGCATGCACCGTGTTCTCGCGGACGAACCATTCCTTCGCGCCGCGGCACTGGAGGACGAACACCTCCTCGGGATCGAAATGCCAGGCGAAGCCGACCGCGTCCGCCGCGGTGGCGTGCACCTGGACGTCGATCGACCCGGCGTGCGCGAGCGCGGCCACCGCCGCGATCGATCCGAGGAGTGGATGCTGCCGTTCGGCGTGCCGGACCGCGAAGGACGCGCCCGCGGCCAGCGCCGCCGCGGGATCGGCGTCCGGCAGCAGCGCGCCGTCCTTCGCGACGATGGTGTCCGCGCCGGGGACGGCGCACCGCTCGAGGTCGCCCCAGCCGAAGGCCTCCGTGGTCGCCGCGCACCCGCCCGCCGCGGAACACGCGCTGCGCAGGTAGTGCCGGTTCGTGAAGTCGGCGGCGGACATGCCGCCGAGCAGCCCGCCGACCCAGCCCGACCCGGCCTGCGGCGATGGATGCGGCGCCGTCGGCAGCGTCTCGCGCGGGATCGATCGCACGGCTGGACGTTCGGCGCTCGATGCCCCCCGCAACCGGGCGCCCCGGGCGGCGAACACGCCTGAGCTCTGGTCCGAACCCCGCGCGACCGGTGTTCCAGGATCGGCAGGCTCGCGCGGATCCCGGTCGCCTGTCGGCGATCATCGCTCGAGGGGTTCTCCATGCATCCACTCGCTGCCGGCGCATCCGGCGGCGTCATCGCGACGATCCCGATGACCGCCCTGATGTCGACCTGGCTGAGACTGCTGCCGCGCGGGCAGCAGCAGCCCTTGCCGCCGCGGAAGATCGCCATGCGCGTGGCGCGGCGCGTCGGGGTTGCCGACCGGCTGGACCCGGCCGACCGCCACGCGTTGACCGCGGCGGGGCACCTCGGCTACGGAGCGGCCACGGGCGCGGCGTACGCGGCGCTGGTCGCCGGCGGGATGCGCGCCGGCGCCGCCTCGGGCGTCGCCTTCGGCCTGGCGGTGTGGACCGTCAGCTACCTCGGCTGGCTGCCGGCGACGCATCTCCACCGCTCGGCGACGCGCGAGCCCGCAGCGCGCAACGCGATGATGATCGTCGCGCACGTGGTGTGGGGCGCGGCGTTGGGCGCGTTCGTGGGGCGCGCCGCGGGCGCTCGGCGCGTCGCGTCACGCACGGAGTGAAGCTGCGCGGCGCGCGTCGTCGCGCTCCGGCCGCGGCGGAGCGCGGGCGGCCCCCGGTCGTTCAGCCCGTCCCCGCGCGAAGCGACCGCGCCGCCGCGACCATGTTCGCCAGCGCCGGGATGACCTCGTCCCACTGGCGCGTCTTGAGCCCGCAGTCGGGGTTCACCCACAGCCGTTCAGCCGGGATGCGCTCGGCCGCCTTCTTCATCAGTCCGACGATCTGCTCCCGCGTCGGGATGTTCGGCGAGTGGATGTCGTAGACGCCGGGGCCGATCGCGTTCGGGTAGTGGAAGCCGTCGAAGGCGTCGAGCAGCTCCATGTCCGAGCGCGAGGTCTCGATGGTGATGACATCGGCGTCCATGGCGGCGATCGATCCGATGATGTCGTTGAACTCGGCGTAGCACATGTGGGTGTGGATCTGGCATTCGTCGGCGACGCCGTTGGCGGTGATGCGGAAGCACTCGACGGCCCACGCGAGGTACTCCGGCCACCGCGACCGGCGCAGCGGCAGGCCTTCGCGCAGCGCGGCCTCGTCGATCTGGATCACGCGCACGCCCGCCCTCTCGAGGTCGAGGACCTCCTCGCGCAGCGCCAGCGCGATCTGCCGGCACGACACCGCGCGCGGCTGGTCGTCGCGCACGAACGACCAGTTCAGCACGGTGACCGGGCCAGTCAGCATGCCCTTCATCGGCTTGGCGGTCAGCGACTGCGCGTAGGTGATCCAGGCGACGGTCATGGGCTTCGGTCGGCTGACGTCGCCGAACAGGATCGGCGGCTTCACGCAGCGCGAGCCGTAGGACTGCACCCAGCCGTTCTGGCTGAAGGCGTAGCCACGCAGCTGCTCGCCGAAGTATTCGACCATGTCGTTGCGTTCGGCCTCGCCGTGCACGAGCACGTCCAGCCCGAGCGCTTCCTGCTCGCGCACGCTGCGCGCGATCTCGTCGCGCATCGCCTGGGCGTAGCTCGCCTCGTCGAGCGTCCCGGCCTTGCGCCGGCTGCGCGCCTGGCGGATCCCGGCGGTCTGCGGGAACGAGCCGATGGTGGTGGTCGGGTACGGCGGCAACCGGAGCAGGGCCGCCTGCCTGGCCGCGCGCACGGGATACGGGCTGCGCCGTTCCCCCATGCGCGGGCCGGCGCCGGCGACCGCGGCCTTGACCGCCGGGTCGTGGACGCGCGGCGAGACGAGGCGCGCGCGCACGGCGGCGCGGTTGGCATCGAGCTCGTCCTTCACGGCCGCGCGGCCGCGCTCCAGCGCCGTTGCCAGCACGCGCAGCTCGGCCAGCTTCTGGATGGCGAAGGCGAGCCACGACCGGACCTCGGGGTCGAGCGTGCGCTCGCCCGCGAGATCCACCGGGACGTGCAGCAGGGAGCACGACGGCGCGATCCACAGGCGGTCGCCCAAGGTGCGCGCCGTCGGCTCCAGCCAGTCGAGCACGCCGTTGAGGTCGGTCTTCCAGATGTTCCGCCCGTTGACGACGCCGAGCGAGACGACGCGGTCCGCCGGCAGCCGCAGGATCAGCGCGTCGACCTCGTGGCGCGCCGCGACCGCGTCGAGATGCACGCCCTGCACCGGCAGGGCGGCGACCAGCGGCAGGTTCTCCTGCAACCCGCCGAAGTACGTCGCGAGCAGCAGCTTCACCGGCGCGGCGTCCAGGGCCCGGTAGGCGGTGGCGAAGGCCTGCCTCCAGGCGTCGGCGAGCTCGCCGACCAGGATCGGCTCGTCGATCTGCACCCACTCCACGCCGCGCGCCGCCAGGGCGGTCAGCAGGTCGACGTAGATCGGCAGCAGGCGCGACAGCAGCGCGAGCTTGTCCGAGCCGTCCTTCGCCTTGCCCAGCGCCAGGTAGGTGAGCGGGCCGATGATCACCGGCTTCGCCCGGACGCCGAGCGACGCCGCCTCGGCGAGCTGACCGGACAGGCGCGACGGGTCGAGCGCGAAGGTCGTGCCGGCGGTGAACTCGGGAACGATGTAGTGGTAGTTGGTGTCGAACCACTTCGTCATCTCGCCGGCGGCGACGCCGCCGCAGCACCGGGCGTGGTCGTCGGCGGCCGCCGTCGAGCGGCCGCGCGCGACGCGGAACGCGTTGTCGAGCGCGTCGCCGTGGAATCCGCGCACCCGTCCGGGCAGGTTGCCCAGCGTGAAGCTCATATCGAGGACCTGGTCGTAGAACGAGAAGTCGCCGACCGGGACCAGGTCGAGATCGCGCTGGTCCTGCCAGTGGCGCCGACGCAGCTCGCGGCCGAGCGCGACCAGCGCCTCGCGCGACGACGCGCCCTTCCAGTACGATTCGAGGCCGGCCTTCAGCTCGCGGTCGGCGCCGATGCGCGGGAAACCGAGGTTGTGGGTGGTGATCATGGTGCCGCTTTCCGGGTGAGGCCGCCCACCATCGCCGTTGCGACCATGAGCAGGAATGGCATCTTCTCACCGACACATGAATTCCGCTCATGATGAGGACGCCGTCATCGAGCGCATCCACCTCGACATCGTCCGCGCGGTCGATGCGCACGGCTCGGTCACCGCCGCGGCCAGGAGCCTGCACCTCACGCAATCCGCGCTGAGCCACAGCATCCGCAAGCTGGAGGCGCGGCTGGGCGTCGCTCTGTGGCGGCGCGAGGGGCGCGCGATGCGCCCCACGCAGGCGGGCGAGCACCTGCTGGCGCTGGCGAACCGGCTGGCGCCGCAGTTCAGCCACGCCGAGGAGCGGCTCCGCCAGTTCGCGCGCGGCGAACGCGGGACGCTGCGCATCGGCATGGAATGCCATCCGTGCTACCAGTGGCTGCTCAAGGTCGCGTCCCCGTACCTGGCCGCGTGGCCCGGCGTGGACATCGACGTGAAGCAGAAGTTCCAGTTCGGCGGCATCGGCGCCCTGTTCGCCCATGACATCGACGTGCTGGTCACCCCGGATCCGCTGCGCAAGCCGGGCATGCGCTTCGTTCCGGTGTTCGATTACGAGCAGGTGCTGGTGGTCGGTCCGAGCCACCCGCTGCGGCGCGTCCGCTTCGCGCTGCCCGAGCATGTCGCCGACGAGGTCCTGATCACCTATCCCGTGCCCATCGACCGGCTCGACATCTACACCCGCTTCCTCACGCCCGCCGGCGTCAGCCCGAAGCGCCACAAGCCGATCGAGACCACCGACATCATGCTGCAGATGGTGGCGAGCGGCCGCGGCGTCGCGGCGATGCCGCGCTGGCTGGTCGACGAGTACGCGCGCAAGCTCGATGTCCGGCCCGTGAAGCTCGGACGGCAGGGGATCGCCAAGCAGATCTTCCTCGGCTTCCGCGACAGCGACGCCGATCTCGATTACCTGCGCGCCTTCATCGACCTCGCCCGCTCGCTCACGGGCCGCGCCCGGTGATGGACGCGAGGCTCCGGCACGACCGGTGATCCGTATCGCTCGTCAGCGAGCGATACGGATCGCCGCCAGGGGACGTCGACTCGCCGTCGGCTCCGGCCGAGCCCTCCACGTCACTGTTCGGCGGCGATCTCCCGGCTGATCCGGTCGGCCTCGGCCTGGGCGTTGGCCGAGGTGATGGTCTTCTGGGCGTCCTGCTCGGCGCTCTCCTGGACCGCCTGCTTCTCGGCCGGGGACATCGCGGGCGCGGTGGTCGCGCTCGCAGCGGTGGTCGCGGCCGTCGGCGCTTCGGCGGTCTTGTCGCCGAAGCAGCCGGCGAGGGCGGTCGCGGCGGTGGCCGCCGCGAGGATGCGGATGCGCATGGATGTGCTCCTGATGCTCGTCGGTTGAGGGATCACTTCTTCTTCTCGGGCTTGCCGCGGGCGCCTTCGCCGGCGGCGTCGCTGCCGCCGGTCGCCGCCGGCGTCGCGGGCTCCGCCGGCTTGCCGCGCTTCGCGGCTCCGGCGCCGTCGGGCCGGCCGTGTCCGGCAGGCTGCCCATGCTCCGCATCCGCGTGCTCGCCATGCGGGCCGTGCTCGTGCTTGCCATGTCCGCCGGCCTTGGCCTTGTCGCCGCCCTTGCCGTGCTCGCCGCCCTTGCCGTGCTCGCCGGCCTTGCCGTGGCCTGCGGCCAGGCGAGCGACCGCGCGCGCGTGGCGCTCCGCCTCCTGGGCGCGCAGGCGGGCGGCGGTCTCGGCGAGCTTCGCGTCGTTGCCTTCCTTCGCGACCTCGGTCAGGCGATCGATCTGGGCGAGGCGACGGATGTGCTTCTCCTCCTCCTTGGCGGCGCGGTCGCCACCCCGGACATCATCGGCGGCAGGGGCGGCGTCGGACGACGGCGTGGCGTCGGCGGGCGCAGCGGCCTCGCCGGCCCGGAGCGGGCCCGCGACCACGGCGAGAGCGATGGGGGCGATGATGATCCAGCGATGCATGGGTCGGTGTTCCTCGGGGACCGTGGTAGGGAGGCATGCACAGATAATCGCCGGGTCGTAGCTGGCAATGATCGGTGCGAACGATCTAGCCCACCGGCAGGATCGGCACGAATCGACCACGGCCGCGATCTCCACGCGGCCAGGCCAGACGTTGCGTTTGAGTCACTCCACCGGCGGCCTACGGTGCGCGCCGCATGTCGCTTCCCCGGCACTGCGAGGCCCCGTGACCAACGCCGGCGCAAGCGTCAGCCATCAGAAGATCCTGCTCGTCGACGATCGCTCGGACAAGCTGCTCGCCCTGGAGAGCGTGCTCGCGGACCTCGGTCACGGACTGGTGCGCGCCGGCTCGGGAGAGGACGCGCTGCGCGCCGTCCTCGCCGAGGACTTCGCGTTGATCCTGATGGACGTGTACATGCCGGGCATGAGCGGCATCGAGACGGCGCGCCTCATCCGGGCCCGTGAACGCTCGGTGCATACGCCGATCCTCTTCTTCACGGCGCTCGGCCTGGAGCGGACCCTCGAGAGGGAAGCCTACGCGATCGGCGCGGTCGACATCATCGCCGCGCCGGTCGAGCGGCATGCGATCCGCGCGAAGGTCGCCGCGTTCGTCGAGCTCGCGCGGCTGCGGCGGGTCGCCGAGGACCGCTCGCGCGATGTGCTGGAGCAGCTCGACCTGATCGTCGAGCAGACCGGCGACGGCATCATCATGGCCGATGAGAAGGGGGTCATCCGCATCTTCAATCCGGCCGCCGAGGCCCAGCACGGCGTCACCAAGCAGGAGATCTCGGCTCCCGGTTGGGCCGACGCCTACGGCCTGTTCGCGCTCGACGGCCGCAAGCTGCCGCTCGAGGAGACGCCCCTGTATCGCGCGGTCATCGGCGAACGCGTCCAGAACGCCAGCTGGCTGGTCCGCAAGCCGTCGGGCGAGATGGTCTACCTGACCGGAACCGCCACGCCGCTGCGGCGCGCCGATGGCTCGCGCGCCGGCGCGGTGCTGGTGACCCGCGACGAGACCCAGGCGAGACGGGCGGCCGAGGAGCTCGCCGCGCAGGCGCTCGAGCTGCGCCGCTCGAACGAGGAGTTGGACCGCTTCGCAAGCGCCGCCTCGCACGATCTCAAGGCGCCGCTGCGCACCATCGCGAGCTACACCGGTCTGGTCGAGAAGCGCAGCGGCGCACAGCTCGACGAGCGCACGCGCGGGTTCCTCGCCACCATACGCGACGCCGCGGACCGCATGTACGCGATGGTCGACGGCTTCCTGATCTACGCGCGCCTCGGCGCCGGCCCCGGCCGGCGCGAACGCGTCCAGCTCGACGAGGTCGCGGCCAGCGTCCGGGAATCGCTGGCGCACCAGATCTCGGAGAGCGGCGCGACGGTCGCGTTCGCGCAGCTGCCCCCGGTCACCGGCGACGCCGCCGCGATCAGCCAGCTCCTCCAGAACCTCATCGAGAACGCGATCAAGTACCGCGGAGCGGATCCGCCGCGCGTCGACATCCGGGCGCGCCAGGATGGCGAGCGGTGGCTGATCACGGTCGCCGACAACGGGCCGGGGATCCCCGAGGTGCACCGGGAGAAGATCTTCGAGCCGTTCGTGCAGCTGCAGAGCGGCGCGAACAACGGCTCCGGTTCGGGCATCGGCCTGGCCACGTGCCGACGGATCGTCGAGCGGCACGGTGGCCGGATCTGGGTCGACGCGAATCCGGATGGCGGCTCGCACTTCCGATTCACCCTGCCCGCCGCGTCGGGTTGAGGGTCCGTTCGCCTACGCGTCCCGACCGGCGATGATTCCGGGCTTGGCCTCCTTCCTATGCTCGCCGTATGAGCGAGACGACGGCTCGGCAGGTGGCTCCCGCATCGAGCGCGGATCCGCGCGACGACGAGCCAGGCTCGATCGTGGCGTGGCCAGGGCGCTACCCCGGCGTCGACGAATGGAGCGACGTCACGCTGCCGAAGCGAGCCATCCTGGTGCTGGTTCGCCCGTGCACGCCGGCTTCTTCACGTCGGTCTCGCTGAGCGCGGGCAGGGGCTGCGCATGATCGACGGCGACGCGCGAGGCCCGACGGAAACAAGAAAGCCCTGGGATGTCCCAGGGCTTTCTCTTGGTTGCGGGGGATGGATTTGAACCACCGACCTTCGGGTTATGAGCCCGACGAGCTACCAGACTGCTCTACCCCGCGTTGGGGAGGCGAACCATAGATGATGTGGCCGGGGCGTCAACCGGGCTGATCGGCGAACCTTTGGCAGAGCGGAGTTCCGCGGTCTGGGGTCTCGCTCCCGCCGGCGGATCGTCCCGCGGAGCTGGCGAGCGCTTCCCGGTCGGACGTCGACCGCAACGCTGCACCCCGCCGCACGCCGTCGTCGCGGCAGGATGCCATGCACGCCGAGCCCTCAGCGACGATCCCGGGCGTCGTGCTGCACCGCCTGGTGCGCCACGACGATGACCGCGGCAGCCTGGTCGAGCTGCACCGGCAGGGGTGGCTGCCGGATCGGCGCTGGGTGCAGTGGAACACCATGGCCTCGGCCGCCGGCGTGCTGCGCGGGCTGCATGTGCATCGCCGCCACTGCGACCTGCTGTTCGTGCTCGACGGGCGGATGCGGCTGGGGCTGAAGGATCTGCGCCGCGGCGCGTCGCGTCTCGCCGAGCAGGTGCTCGAGCTGGACGGGGACGATCCGGTGGCGGTGCTCATCCCCAACGGCGTCGCGCACGGCTTCTTCATCCATGCCGCCACGCGGCACCTCTATGCGGTCGACGACTACTTCGACCCGGCGGACGAGCTCGGCTGCCGGTGGGACGACCCCGGGGTCGGCCTGTTCCGCGACCTGCGCGCGCCGCGGATCTCGGCGCGCGATGCGGCGGCGCCGTCGCTCGCCGAGCTGTGCGCGCTCCTGGATCGGGCGTGACGACGCCGCGCGTCGGGCTGCTCGGCTGCGGGCGGTGGGGCAGGAACATCCTGCGCGATCTGGTGGCGTGCGGGTGCCAGGTCGTGGTGGCGGATCCGTTCCCCGCGGCGCGCCAGGACGCCGTGGCCCTCGGCGCGATCGCCGCGCTGCCGGCCTGGGACGGCCGCGCCGTCGATGGCCTGGTGATCGCGACGCCGACCGCGACGCACGCGCTCGCGCTCGAGCCGTTCCTCGCCGGCGCGACGCCGGTGTTCGTCGAGAAGCCGCTGTGCGCCGATCCCGGGCACGCGCGGCGCATCGTCCGCGAGGCGCGGTGTCCGCTCGCGGTGATGGAGAAATGGCGCTACCACCCAGCCATCGTCCGCCTCGCGGCGATAGCGCGCGGCGCCGAGCTCGGCGCGGTGATCGGCCTGCGCACGCGCCGGCTGCAGGGCGCGCATGCGCACGGCGACGTCGACGCGCTGTGGACCCTGGCGCCGCACGACCTGGCGATCGCGCGCGAGGTCCTCGGCGCCGTGCCGCCGCTCGCGGCGTCGTCGCGCGAGGGGGGCGCCGCGGGCGCCGGCGTCACCGCGCTGTTCGCCGGCGATGGCCGGCCGTGGTTCGCGCTCGAGGTCTCCGCGCAGCGTTCGCGCGCCGAACGCGCGGTCGCGCTGGTCTGCGCGGGCGGCAGCGCCTGGTTCCACGACGCCCATCCGGATGCCCTGCGCATCCGCGCCGGCGACGAGGAGCGCGTCGAAGCGCTGGCCGGCGAACCTCCGCTGCTCGCCGAGATCCGCGCGTTCGTCGCCTGGATCGCCGGGGGCCCGGCGCCGAAGGGCGCGCTGGCAGAAGCCGTCGAGACCGTCGAGCTCATCGCCGCGCTGCACGAGCCGCGCGGCCATGCGCCCACCGCCGATCGGAGCCGATCGTGGCCCGCGTAGCCGTCATCATCCCGACCTTCGACCACGGCATCCTGCTGCGCCTCTCGGTCGCGTCGGCCCGGGCGCAGACCGTCGGCGACGTCGAGATCCACATCGTCGGCGATGGCGTGCCCGCTCCCGCGCGCGCGGTGATCGACGAGCTGGTGGCCGAGCACGGCGTCCGTTTCCACGATCATCCCAAGAGCCCGCGCACCGGCGAGCCGTACCGCCACGCGCTCATCGCGACGCTCGACGTCGACCACGTCGCGTACCTCAGCGACGACGACCTGTGGCTGCCGGATCACCTCGAGGCCATGCTGCCGCTGCTCGAGCGCAACGACCTGGTCGCCGCGGTGTCGGCCTGGGTGCAGGGCGACGGGCAGGTCAAGCCGATGCTGCACGACCTCGGGCGGCCCTTCTATCGCGAGCTGATCGCCCGCGGCGACAACCACATGCCGCTGAGCACCGCCGCGCACCGCGTCGACGCGTACCGCCGCCTGCCGCACGGCTGGCGCACCACGCCGCCGGGCACCGCCACCGATCTCTACATGTGGCAGCAGTGGCTCGGCTCGACGCCGCGCATGGCCAGCGCGTCGACCGTCACCGTGCTGCGCTTCCCGGCCAAGCTGCGCGCGACCTGGACGCTGGAACAGCGCTACGACGAGCAGCGGCGCTGGGCCGAGGCGCTCGCGACCGGCGAGGGGCGCGCCCGCCTGCACGCGGCGTGCTTCGCGCACGCGCGCACGACCTACCTGGCGCGCGATCTGATGGTGCGCCGGCTCGAGGCGGCGCTCGAAGGCGCGGTCAGCCCGCGCGATCGCGCGCGTTGAGCCGTCAGCGGGCCTTGGCCTCGACGACCGCCTTCAGCTGCGCCAGGCCCTTCTCGAAATCGCCGCCGACCATCGCGTCCATGTCCATGAACAGGCAGAAGGCCTTGCCCATGAAGTTGTGCTCGCCGGACATCGTCCAGGTGACGGTCGCGCCCGCCGGGGCCGGCGCGAAGTCGAAGGCGACGCGGTTCCGCGCCGCGAACGGCTTGATGAACTCGATGTCGATGCCGATGCGCTCGGCCGGCCTGGACTCGGTGATGGTCATGCGCCCTTCGCCGACGTCGCTGTTGCCCCGCCAGTGGTAGGTCGCGCCGACGCCGGCGGTGGTCGCGCCGTAGGTGCGCGTGAGCGCCGGATCGCGCTGCTCCCACGGGCTCCACGCGGTCCACGCCGCGAGGTCGTTCACCTCGGCGAACACCGCCGCCGGCGGCGCGGCGATGGTCTGCGCGCGCTGGATCTGGAAGGTGGCGGGGCGCGTGGCGATCACGACCAGCAGGACGACGACGATCGCGACCAGCGCGAGCGAGAATCTCAGGAGCATGGCGCGCCAGCTTGGCGGCGACCGCGCTCAGGCCAGATCGAAGCTCAGAACCATCGTCCCAACGGCACGATCGGCGGCGCCGGGGTCGCGACGCCGTCGCGCCAGCACGGCGACAGCAGCACCGCGACGCGCAGGCGGCCGTCGACGCGCGCGAGGTCGACCAGGAGCCGGCGCACGCCGGTGTTGGGCTTCTCCGGCGGCGCGCGTTCGGCGGACTCCTGGCTGAACACCGCTCCGGCGGGCTCGAGGATGGTCGCGATCAGGCGCTCGCCGCCGAGGGTCAGCGTCGCGCTCGCGCCATCGAGGACGATCGCGGCGTCGGTGGTCATCGCCCAGGTGAAGCGGCAGTGCCGCGCCAGGGCGAACTCGTCCTGGATGAGGGCCGCGCGCCGCTGGACCAGCATCACGCCGCGCCGCGCCAGGCCGGCCGCCGGCTTGTAGCACTCGCTGAGCTCGACCACCGCGCGCGGGTTGAGCCGGTCCGCGTGGAAGCCGGTGATCCGCGCCGTGCCGGCGTGCTCCTGGCTCGCGCCATCGATCAGCGGGACGCTGTGGCTGAGCGAGTTCAGCCGGTAGTACGTCCATTTGCGGCCGCCGGGCCGGCGATCGAAATAACCCGGCAGGCCGTAGTTGTCGGTGCCGAGATCGCGCGCCCAGCGCTGACCCAGCGCGTCGAGCTCGAAGTTGCCCTGGTCGAGGTGGCCGTGATTGGTCTGGTTGCTGCCGCCCTTGGTCCACAGGTACAGCGCGTCGCGGTCGTCGTTGCCGCTGCGCATGCTGACGAAGCTGCCCGGCGCGCGGAAATGCTGGTCGAGCGCGATGCGCGGCGTCGCGCCGGACGGCCGGTACCAGAAGAGGTCCTCGGCGCACGCGCCGTGCTCCCGGGCGTGGTCGAGCTCGAACGCCGCGTACTCGGGCCGGTCGTACCGCCGCGCCATCCACAGCATCAGCGGCAAGGAGCCGCGCCGGCGCCGCTCGTTGCAGTCGGCGTAGGCGGCGAGCAGTCCCGTCGGTCCGGTCGCCGCCATGAAGAAGCGCGCGGTCTCGGCGAAGCCACGGCGCGCGCCCAGCCCCGCATCGTGGCCGACCGCGGTCTCGAGCGCCGCCAGCGCGTACACCGAGAAGATCGTGGCGCGTCCCCAGTAGCCGGCGCCCTCGTCCCACCCGCCGTCAGGGTCGTAGCCGTCGAGCGCGTAGCCGAACCAGCGGATCGCGCGCGGGATCACCGCGCGGGCGATGTCGGGATCGCTGTCGGCGATCGCCAGCGCCGCGACGACCAGCCCGCCGTTGCACTCGTGGTTCCAGTTGATCGGCGTGTCGACCCACCAGTCGCCCTCGTCGTAGGCGGCGATGCCCTGGCGGAGGATGGCGTCGATGAGGTAGCGGCGGAGCACCTCGCGCTCGTCCGCGGCCAGGCCGTCGCGCAGCCAGTCGTAGGCCAGGGCGAGGGCGTAGGCGAGCTCGCCGATGGCGAGGAAATCATCGCGCTTCCACGGCGGCTGGGCGCAGATCGCCAGGACGTGGCGGCGCGCCGCATCGAGAGCCCCCGCGTCGCCGGTCAGGCGCCAGACCAGCCCGCAGGTCGCGACCAGGTGCAGGGTGTCGCCGGCGAGGAAGAGCAGCGGTCCGGAGGGGGGGAAGACCGGCGCCGGCTTCGCGGCCAGCGTCGCGCACTCGGCGGTCACCTCGCGCAGCGCCCGGACGGCGAACGCGTCGTCGGCGACCAAGGCGCGGATCTCGGACAGGCGCGCGTCGTCGACGATCAGGCGCGGATGTGGGCGCAACCCGGCGAGGACATCGTCGGACGCCGACGCGGCGACGGCCGCGTCGCGTCCGCCGGCGCGCCCGCCGGGTTCAGTCAGCGAAAGCCCCGAGGTCGCCGGCGTCGCGGCGCGGCGTGGACCCGGCGGCGGGCCGGGAAGCCGGTTGGCGGAGCACGGGGAGCGAAGCGACCGCGCGGCCGCGGCAGGGCGAATCGCGGCGGAGGCGGAAGTCGTCGGCGTCCGCATCGACGAAGCCGGGCTCGGCGCCCGTCGCCGGCGCGCTGAAGCCCTTGGGCACCGCCGTGCCCGGCAGGATCCAGTTGGCGCGGCCGCTGAGCTCGCACGGGCCGGGCTCGACGATCTGCGAACTGCCGGCGAAGATGGTGTTGTCGGCCCGCACCTTCAGCCCGGAGTCGGTGACCATGAGGAAGATGACGCCCGGGTTGGCGGCGACGAAGGTGTTGTTCACGAGGTCGAGCGTACCCGTCATGGCGGTCTTCGAGGTGTCGATGCTGATGAAACGGAGGCGGTTGCCGCGGCGCTCGGCCTGGCCGGCGATGAGGTTGCCGACGAAGGCGATGCGGTGGTCGATGCCGCCGCTGCCGGCGCCCAGGCTGATCTCGCCGTCGTCGCCACGGACGATGCGGTTGGCGTGGGCTTCGAACACCCGGCACGAGACCTTCAGCAGCATGCCGTGCACCGAGTCGTGGAGATGGCTGCCGCGCAGCGTGGCGCGCCCGCCGGCGAGCCGCACGCTGGGCGACGGCTCGTCGACCGAACCCGTGCCGCAGCCGCCGATGTCGCAGTCCTCGATCAGCAGATCATCGCCGACGACGTCGATGCCGACGTCGCAGTCGGCGATGACGCAGTCGCGGATGACGGTGGCGCGGCAGTCGTGGCCGCGGATCGCCGCCGAGCCGACGCCGTTGCGCGCGCCCGTGAAGCGCAGGCGTTCGACGACGTAGTGGTCGCCCTCGATCTGCATCAGGCCACGCGGCACGGCGCCCTCGCCGCTGGTGTCGATGCCGGTGCCGTCGATCAGCGGGCGCTCGGCGCCGACGCCGCGGATGACGATCGGGCGCAGGCTGGTGCCGTCGGCGGTGAACTTCAGCGCCTCGCGATAGGTGCCGGGATGGATCTCGACGACATCGCCCGCCGCCAGCGGCGGCAGCGCGACGAGCGTCGCGTACGGCTGCCCCGCGCCGACGCGGTGGACGGTTCCCGACGGCGATCCCGTCGGCCGGGCGCGCAGCGGGACGTCGTGCGCGATCAGGCCGGTCTCCCCGGCGCCGAGCTCGATGCGCGCGCCGTCATCGCGCCGGGTGACGCCGACGCGGCCATGGCTGACCGCGACCGACGATTCGGTGCCCGCGACGGCGATGCTCAGGCGCGTGCCGATGACCTCGACCTCGGCGTGGGCGGTGCGGAACGACGCCGGCCGTCCCGCGGGCTGCGCGGCGACCTCGGCGGAAAGCACGCCGTCCTCGACGGCGAGGCGCTTGCCGGCGCGCGCATCCTCGACCAGCACGCGCGCGCCGGCGGCGAGGCGCAGCGCGGTGCCGTCGACGTAGCGCAGCTCGACCTGCCCGTCGGCGTCGACGATGACGCGATCGCCGATCGCCAGGGTCGCGGACGGGGATGCCGCCGATGCGCGGCCGGCGCGTTCGATCGACGCGCCGCTGGCCGCGGCGATGGTCGGCAGCTCGGCATCCGCCGCGACGACCTCGGCGACCGCGTCGGGCGCCGCCGGCGCGTCGGGGCCGCGCAGCAGCACCGCGACCACCAGCGCCGCCGCCAGGGCCGCCACCGCGGGGATGACGAAGCGCAGGGGCGAGCGCTGGCGGGTGCGGCGGATGCGGCGCAGGGTCCGGCGCGACACGTGCTTCACCGGCTGCGCGCGCTTGCGCAGCGCCTGGTGGTCGGCGACCGCGCGCAGGAAGCGCAGGCGGTTGGCGCGATCGTCGTGCAGCCAGGCCTCGAGCTCGGCGTGGCCGGCGGCATCGAGCCCATCGTCGAGATGCGCGCTGATCAGCAGGTCGGGATCGGTCATGCGCGCGTCCTCTTCATGCCCGCGCCACCTTGGACATGCGCTTCTCGATGCACTGCGACAGCGCCGCGCGCACGCGCGCCAGCGCGACGCGGATCGCGCCGGACGAGGTGCCGATGCGCTCGGCGATGTCCTGCGGCTGCATGCCTTCCTCGTAGCGCATCGCGATCAGCTCGCGATTGCGCCCCGTGACCAGGCGCATGCATTCGCCCAGGGCCGCGCCGCGCTCGTCGACCGTCGGCAGGATCGCCTGCCAGTCGGCGGCGAGCTCGTCGACGCTCTCGCGCCGGAAGCGCGTCGCCGCGCGGCCGCGGTCGCGTCGTTCGGTCAGGATCGCGATCTTGGCGATGCCCATGGCCCAGGCGATGAACGGGCGCTGGGGGTCGTATTCGTCGAACTTGCGCAGTAGGGCCAGGGCGACCTCCTGCATGACGTCGTCGGCGGCGCTGGCGTCCGGGACCATGGCCGAGACGAAGCCGGCGATCGCCGGATGCGCCTGGGTCCAGTGCAGGGTGAACCGTTCGTGGTCGGCCTCGCGCACGGCTTGTCCGTCCTCGACCATGCTCTCCCCCACCCGGTCGCCCGTTACGGCCATACCGCCCGCACGCGCACACGGCCGCGTAACGTGGGCATGAGCCGGGGAGAGATACCCCGTGGACGCCCCTGGTGCCAGTGCGGCTGGCGGGCGCGCCGGGGCCTCCGCGTCGAGCCCGACGCGTCCGTCGGCCCCGGGAGGGCCGGCGGCGCCTTTCGCGGGTACAGTCGACCATGACCGAGCAGCCGACGGCCACGCCGGCGAGGCGATGCGACCTCCGGCGGGATCGGCCGGCGGTGATCCGCTGATGTGGGACCGCCTGATCGACCTCTGCGACCGCCACTACGACGGGGCCCGCCACCACGCGCTGCTGGCGCGCATCTGCGCCGACGAGCGCTGGTTCGACACCCCGCGTCAGCGCGCAGCGGCCGAGACCATGCTCGCCGCGATGCGCGACGCCCGCCTCGACGAGGCGCGGATCGTGCCGTTCGCCGCCGACGGCCGCACGCGCTTCCAGGACTGGACGACCAAGCTGGCGTGGGAGTGCCGCGCGGCGCGACTCGTGCTGGATGGCGACGTGCTCGCCGACCGTGCGCTCGTGCCGTGGGCGGCGGTGATGGGGTGCGGGCCGCTGGCGGCGGGCCGCTGGCCGGTGGTCGACATCGATGGCCTGGCCTCGGTCGACCGCGCGACGATCGCCGGCCGCCTGGTCCTCGGCTCCGAGCCGCCGATCGCGATCAAGCGGCGCGTGCGCGGGCTCGGCGCCGCCGGGGTCGTCAGCGACTGGATCGGCACGACCGTCGGCGCGGACGACGGCACGACCAAGTGGGCCAACGCCTGGGGCGACGGTCCCGGCGCCTGGTTCGTCGGCGCCGACGAGGTTCCGCTCGCCGGCTTCTGCCTGTCGCCATCCGCCGGACGCCGGCTGCGCGACGGGCTGCGCGCGCGGCCCGGTCTGCTGGTCGACGCGCACTGCGACGCGCGCCTCTACCCCGGGGAATCGCACTGCGTCACCGCGATCGTCCCCGGGCGCGATCCGGCGCGCGAGGTCTGGTTGTTCGGCCACGCCTGCGAGCCCGGCGCCAACGACAACACATCCGGCGTCGCCACGCTGATCGAGGTCGCGCGCCTGCTGCGCGCCGCGATCGACGCCGGCGACCTGCCGCGCCCGCGCGCGTCGATCCGCATCATCACCACCGAGGAATGCCTCGGCATGCTCGCCTTCGCGACCATGCAACCCGAGCTGACCGCGCGCGCGCTGTGCGGCATCAACGTCGATACCGTCGGCGACCGCACCGACGCGGCGCGTCCGCACCGCGTGTTCTACGGCCCGCTCTCGGCGCCATCGCCGGTGTGGGCGGTCGGCGGCGTGCTCGGCGAGCGGCTGCGCGAGCGCGCCGGCGGCGCGTGGCATTTCGCCTGCGCCCACCAGGTGCCGTGCGCCGACGACATGATCGCCGATCCGGCGCTGGGCGTGCCCAACATCTGGATCGGCCGTGGCGCCGACGGCGTCGGCTACCATTCGAGCGCCGACGTGCCGGAGGTCTGCGAAGCCCTGCCGCTGCGCTGCAACGCCCTGCTCGCCGCCGGCACGGCCTACCTGATGGCCGACCTCGACCGGGCGTGGGACGACCGCTTCGCCGCCGACCTCGCCGCCTGGGTCGACGCCCGCCTGCTGCCCGCCGCGACCGAGGACGGGCGGCGGCTGCGCCGCTGGTCGGCGGCGCGCCTGTTCGCCGACGCGGCGCGCTGGGGGGTGCCGGCCGATGCGATCGCGCGCGCGTCGGCGCGCTACGGCGACGGCGACGCCGCGCCGCTGCCCGGTCTCCCGGCCGACGGTCCGGTCTACCGCCGCGCGACCTGGGGCACCGGCACCTTCATCGATCAGCCCGCGCACGAGCGCCGCTTCGACTGCTGGGCTC
>Ga0196963_10001196_pt1 | contig 18730 bp, 18 predicted proteins | sample S1_5metaG_FD_148600 | JGI IMG/M metagenome (GOLD analysis project Ga0196963, IMG submission 148600) | Soil microbial communities from Anza Borrego desert, Southern California, United States - S1_5 | ecosystem: Environmental > Terrestrial > Soil > Desert | place: USA: California | collected... | reverse complement strand
CCTCGCGGGCGCCATGCCGCCCCCGCTGTCGGCCACCCGGAGCACCGCCTCCTTGCCTTCGCGGGCGCAAGCCAGGCGCAGCTGCCCACCGGCCGGCGTGTACTTGGCGGCGTTGTTCAGCAGATTGGAAAACACCTGGGTCAGGCGCACCGAATCGCCGTCGACCATCAGCGGCACGTCCGCCCGCTGCACCACCAGCCTATGGCCGGCAGCTTCCACCAGTGGCCGACTCAATTCGACGGCGTCGTCGATCACCGCGTCCAGCAGCACCGGCACCCGCTGCAGGCTGACCTTGCCACGCGTGATGCGCGAGACCTCCATCAGGTCATCGACGAGCCGCACCATGTGGTCGACCTGGCGCCGCATCACGTCGAGGTGGCGTGCCGCCAACGGCGGATCGGGCCGGTGGTCCTGCAGCAGGGTCAGCGCAGTGCGGATCGGCGCCAGCGGATTGCGCAGTTCGTGCGCCAGGGTGGCCAGGAACTCGGTCTTGCGGCGATCGGCGGCGTGCAGGCCGTCGAGCAGGCTGCGCACCTCGTACTGCCGCTGCCGCGCCCTCAGCGTCGAGCGCACCGTGCTGACCAGCGAGGAAACGCGCACCGGCCGCTCGATCACCGTGACGTTGGGCAGCGACTCCATCACCTGCGCCACGGCACGCGAATCAGCGCCATGGCGCGCCAGCAGGATCACGCTGATGTCCGACCAGGGCGGCTGCGCCGCCAGCCACAGGGCGAGCCGTGCCCCGGCGGGCTCGGACAAGGCCTCCTCGGCCAACATCAGCGCCCCGGCGCCCTCGGCCAGCTGATCCACCACCTCGCCCAGCCCGGCGCAGGCGACGCCTTCGATGCCGGCACGGGCCAGCACGGCGCGCGTCAGCTCGGCGTCTTTGGACGTCGCCAAGCGCAGCAGCACCCGTTCGGCGGACACCGGGCTCATGGCGTGGCGCCAGGCGCCGCGGTAGGCACCGGCACGCCGGTGAGGATGCCGCGGTAGTTGCGCAGCGGCTCGCCGATGTGGATGCCGTCGGAGCGCAGCGTCAGCGAACGTATCGTCCGCTCGTGCGCGCCGCCACGCTTCTTGACCACCGAGATCGCCTGCATCACCTCCCCCTCCAGCTCGAAGTAGCGCAGCAGCACCACCGCGTCGGCCAGGTAGCTGGCATCCACCGGCGTCTGCATCGCCCCGCCGATGAGCCCATGGTGGGCGCCCACCAGCAGCGTGGCCACGCTGGCCTGGCCCAGGTAGGTGAGCAACTCATGCAGCTGGACGATCAAGAAGCGCTCATCCGGCATCGCGTTGAGGTAGCCGTTCAGGCTGTCGATCACGACCACGGTGGCTCTGCGGCGCTCGACCTCCTCGCGGATCAGGTGCACGAACTCGCCCGGAGACAGCTCCGCAGGATCGACCTGCCGCAGCGTCACGTGGCCGCTGGCCATCATTGGCTGCAGGTCCATGCCCATGCCCTTGGCGCGCGTGCAGAGCGTGGAAATGCTTTCGTCGAAGACGAACAGCGCGGCACACTCGCCACGCTGTGCCGCCGCCACGGCGAACTGCACCGCCAGGCTCGACTTGCCGGTCCCGGGCGCGCCGACCAGCAAGGTGCTGGTGCCGCGCTCCAGTCCGCCGCCGAGCAGGTCGTCGAGCGCCGCGATGCCGCTCGTCAAGCGGGACTGGATCGCCGGCACCATGTGCTCGGCCGCCACCAGCCGCGGGAACACCTGCAAGCCGCCGCGACGGATGCGGTAGTCGTGGTAACCGTCGCGGTACGGATGGCCACGGTACTTGGTGATCAGGAGGCGCCGTCGTGTCGCCCCATAGGCGGAATGCTGTTGTTCCAGCCGCACCACCGCATGCGCGATGCTTTGCACCTGCAGGTCGTGTTCCATGGCCGTCATGTCGTCGAGCAGCAGCACGGTGCACTGCCGGCCGGCGAAGAACTGCTTCAGCGCCAGGATCTGCCGACGGTAGCGCAGTGAACTGCCGGCGAGCAAGCGCAGCTCGGACAAGGAATCGAAGACCACCCGTGTGGGCTTGAGGCGATCGACGTCCGACAGGATCTTCAAGGTCGTCTCGCCAAGCTCCAGTTCCGAGGGATGGAACATGGTCGACTGCTCCTCGGGCGCCAGTGCCGTCTCGGCGGGCAGCATCTCGCGCACCTGCACCCCTTGCAGGCTCCAACCGTGCGATCGCGCCACGCCCTTCAGTTCTTCCAGTGTTTCGGACAGGGTGATGTAGAGCACGGACTCACCCCGGGCGGCACCGTCCTGCAGGAACTGCAGCGCAATCGTGGTCTTGCCGGTGCCGGGCGAACCTTCCAGCAGGTACAGGCGGTTGGCCGTCAGGCCACCGGCCAGCACGTTGTCCAGGCCGGGCACGCCGGTGTGCAGCAATTTTTCGGAAGTGGTGTCGGACATGCCGTGGGCAGCGTCATCCATGTGGTTCCAAATCCTCCTGCAAGTCATCGCGGATTTGCACGCCCGACAGCATAGGCGGCGCGCGGCCGCGTCCGAAGTGCGTCGATCCCGGTACTTCCGCCCACCGGCTTCCTGCGGCGCAGGCTTGCGCTGCTACAGTGCCGAGACCTTGCGCGCGGCGCCCGCCGCCGCGCACGCCTTCAGCAATCCACGGGCCCAGGCACGCGTCTCGGTCATGCCGCTTTCCGATCCAGACAACAGCAAGAAGACGGGCGCCGACCGCCGCGAGGCCGTGCGGCGCCACCTGCGCGGTCCTGCCCTGGTGCTGCTGCCGGGCCAGCCGGGACGGGTGGGACGCACCGTCGACGTCTCTGAAACCGGCATGTGCGTGATGCTGCCGGACGACTTGCCCGGGGGCACCGAATGCATGGTGGGCTTCGAGTTGCCCGACAAGGCCGGCGCCCGCAAGCGCGTGCAATCCCGCGCGCGGGTCGTCCACAGCGTGCTGTCGACCCAGGGCGACGGCTTCAAGCTCGGCATGCAGTTCGTTCAGGTGCCGGATGAGACCCGGCGAGCGCTGGAGTCCTTCATCCGCGAGTGACTGCTGCGGCCGGCGAACGATGCCGCGCGCCGCTCGTCGCTCAGGCCATCACATGCAGCCTCGGCACCGCGGATGGATCGCCGACTTCGCCAATCTCCGCCGCCGCATCGAAACCGTGCCGGCGAAACACGTCCATCACATCGTCCAGCGCCGCCGGCGCGCAGGACACCAGCAGCCCGCCGCTGGTCTGGGGATCGCTCAGCAGCGCACGGTCTTCGGCGGCAAAGTGCGCAGGCAACGACACCTCGTCGCCATACGAGGCCCAATTGCGTGCCGACGCCCCGGTCACCACGCCCGAAGCCGCCAGGGTCCGCACGCCGGGCAGCAGCGGTACGCGCGGCCAATCGAGCCACAGCTCGCAGCGCGCACCGCGCGCCAGTTCCAACGCATGGCCGGCCAGGCCGAAGCCGGTGACGTCGGTCAGCGCATGCACGCCCGGCAGCGCCGCCAGGTCGGGTCCCGGCGTGTTGAGCCGCGTCGTGCAATCGATCATCTGCGCATAGCCGGCGGCGTCGAGCCGTTCCTTCTTCAGCGCGGCCGACAGCACGCCGACGCCGATCGGCTTGCCCAGCACCAGCCGGTCACCGGGCCGCGCGTCGGCATTGCGCTTCACGCGCGAGGGATGCACGAGGCCCAGCACGACCAGCCCATAGATCGGCTCGACCGAATCGATCGTGTGGCCGCCCGCGATCGGGATGCCGGCGGCCGCGCACATCGCCTGTCCACCTTCCAGGATGCGCGCGATGGTGGGCAGCGGCAGCACGTTGATCGGCATGCCGACCAGCGCCAGCGCGAAGATCGGCCGGCCTCCCATCGCGTAGACATCACTGATCGCATTGGTCGCGGCAATGCGGCCGAAGTCGAACGGATCGTCGACGATGGGCATGAAGAAGTCGGTGGTGGCCACCAGCGCCTGCTCATCGTTCAGTCGATAGACCGCCGCGTCGTCCGCTGTCTCGATGCCCACCAGCAGTTCGGGCGGCAGCGGCAGCCCGGGACTGGCGCGCAGGATCTGCGACAGCACGCCCGGCGCGATCTTGCAGCCGCAGCCACCGCCATGCGACAGGCTGGTCAGGCGCGGGATGGCGGATTCAATGGAGGCAGACATGGCGCGTCGGGCGTGTCGGGAGAACGGGGCGTGAATGATGTCACGCAGATCGGGCTCAAGCCGAGGCCGCGGCGGCCGAAAGCGCGTCAATCGCGGCTGCGATCCTGCCGTCAGCCGCGCACACCAGGAGAGCGTCGTGATGTCCAAGAAGCCTGCCCGCGTCGACTTGACCTTCGACGGCGCGCCCACGGTCACGCCGGCACGACCGGCCGAAGCGGCCGCCCTGGCCGTTCGGGCCGCATGCCGCAGTGCCGCCGAGGCCACCGAAGCCGAGCGCCGCGCCTTCGCGGACACCGAGCCGGCCTTCCTCGACACCCAGAACTCGCGCGACGAGCTCTGAGCCGGCGCGCGGCACGGCGTTGCGGCAGCCGCCCGGCCGCAACGGCGGGTGCCCCCGGTGCCGCGCTTCACGACCGGCGAAAAAAAAGGCCGCCCGAAGGCGGCCCTTTGCCATGCTTGGCGATGTTTGGCATGGGCAGGCGCGGTTCGCGCCGCCGCCCTGCTCAGCGCTCGCCGATCGGCTTGACGTCGCGCTTGGACGCGCCGACGAAGAGCTGGCGCGGTCGGCCGATCTTGTACTCGGGGTCGCCGATCATTTCATTGAGCTGGGCGATCCAGCCCACCGTGCGCGCCAGCGCGAAGATGGCGGTGAACAGCGACACCGGGATGCCGATGGCGCGCTGCACGATGCCGGAATAGAAATCGACGTTCGGGTACAGCTTGCGGGCGACGAAGTACTCGTCTTCCAGCGCGATCTTCTCCAGTGCCATCGCCAGCTTGAACAGCGGGTCGTTCTCCAGGCCCAGCGCGGCCAGCACCTCGTGGCAGGTCTCGCGCATCAGCTTGGCGCGGGGGTCGTAGTTCTTGTAGACGCGGTGGCCGAAGCCCATCAGCTTGACCTGCGAGGTCTTGTCCTTCACCTGCTTGATGAACTCGCCGATCTTCTCGACGCCGCCCTGCTTCTGGATGTCTTCCAGCATGTTCAGCGCGGCCTCGTTGGCACCGCCGTGCGCGGGGCCCCACAGGCAGGCCACGCCGGCCGCGATGGCCGCGAACGGGTTGGTGCCGGACGAGCCGCACAGCCGCACCGTGGAGGTGGAGGCGTTCTGCTCGTGGTCGGCGTGCAGGATGAAGATGCGGTCGATCGCACGCACGATCACGTCGTTCGTCTTGTATTCCTCGCACGGCGTCGCGAACATCATGCGCATGAAGTTCGCCGAGTACGACAGCTCGTTCTTGGGGTAGATGAAGGGCTGGCCGATGCCGTACTTGTAGGCCATGGCCACCAGGGTCGGCATCTTCGCGATCAGGCGGATCGCCGAGATGTCGCGGTGCTGCGGGTTATTGATGTCGGTGCTGTCGTGATAGAAGGCCGACAGCGCGCCCACCAGGCCGGTCATCACCGCCATCGGGTGCGCATCGCGGCGGAAGCCGCGCAGGAAGAACTGCATCTGCTCGTTGACCATGGTGTGGTTGGTCACGAGCTTGACGAAGTCCTGCTTCTGCTGCGGGTTGGGCAGCTCGCCCTTCAGCAGCAAGTAGCACGTCTCCAGGAAGTCGCACTGCGTCGCCAGCTGCTCGATCGGGTAGCCTCGGTACAGCAGCTCGCCCTTGTCGCCGTCGATGTAGGTGATCGTCGAATTGCAGGAAGCAGTCGACAGGAAGCCCGGGTCGTAGGTGAACTTGCCGGTCTGCCCATAGAGCTTGCGGATGTCGATCACGTCCGGGCCGATGCTGCCCCGGTAGATCGGCAATTCCATGCTGGGGCTGCCATCGGAGAAGGACAGCGTGGCTTTCACGTCGGACGGAGTCATGGGAGGTTCCCTTTCTGAGCAAACTCTATGCGCGTGCCGGGAGCACGCAGCATGCCAAGCACTTCGGTCACCGCGGCACGCGCCAAGTCCCCTTCGGGCTCCTTGCGCGCCAGCAGCAGGTCCAGCAGGTCGTTGTCGGGCAGGTCCATCAGCGCGCCCAGGCCGTCGGCGTGATGTGGTGTCAGCTCCGCTTCGTGGCGGCGGAAGAAGCGTTCGATGAACAGGTCGTTCTCGAGCAGGCCGCGGCGGCAGCGCCACTTCAGGCGGCTGAGCTCGGTCGGGTCGAGGGACGGGTTCATCGTGTGCATTCCTGCAAATCAGCCGCTCACATTACGCACTAGACAGCGCGGCGGACCATCAATTCCTTGATCTTGCCAATCGCCTTCGTCGGGTTCAGGCCCTTCGGGCAGACGTCTACGCAGTTCATGATCGTGTGGCAGCGGAACAGCCGGTACGGGTCTTCCAGGTTGTCCAGTCGCTCGCTGGTGGCCTGGTCACGGCTGTCGGCGATGAAGCGGTAGGCCTGCAGCAGGCCGGCCGGGCCGACGAACTTGTCCGGGTTCCACCAGAAGCTGGGGCAGCTGGTGGAGCAGCTGGCGCACAGGATGCACTCGTACAGGCCGTTCAGCTCGTCGCGCTCTTCCGGCGACTGCAGGCGTTCCTTCTCGGGCGGCACCTCGTCGTTGACCAGGTACGGCTTGATCGAGTTGTACTGCTTGAAGAACTGCGTCATGTCCACGATCAGGTCGCGGATCACGGGCAGGCCCGGCAGCGGCTTCAGGACGATCGGGTCCTTCAGGTCGCGCATGTTCGTGAGGCACGCGAGGCCGTTCTTGCCGTTGATGTTCATCGCGTCCGACCCGCACACGCCTTCGCGGCAGGAACGGCGGTAGCTGATGGCGGGGTCGATCGACTTCAGCTTGATCAGCGCGTCCAGCAGCATGCGCTCGGAACCGTCCAGCTCGACCTCGATGGTCTGCATGTACGGCTTCGCGTCCTTGTCCGGGTCGTAGCGATAGATCTTGAAAGTGCGTTTTGCCATGTCGTTTCTCTCGGCGTCTATCGCGTGATCAGAACGTGCGGACCTTCGGCGGCACCGAGTCCACCGTCAGCGGCTTCAATTGCACCGGCTTGTAGTCCAGCCGATTGCCTTCGGAATACCACAGCGTGTGCTTCATCCATTCGGCGTCATTGCGGCCGAGCGGGAATTGCGGATCGTCCGCACTGCGCTCGTAGTCCTTCACGGTGTGGGCGCCGCGGCACTCATGGCGGGCGGCAGCGGATTCGATCGTGGCCTGCGCCGACTCGATCAGGTTGGCCACTTCCAGCGCCTCGATGCGGGCGGTGTTGAAGACCTTGCTCTTGTCCTTCAGCGTGATGCCCGCCACGCGCTCGCGGATGGCCGCGATCTGCTTGGTGCCCTCGTCCATCGCGGCCTGCGTACGGAAGACGCCGGCATGCTGCTGCATCGAGCTGCGCAGGTCGTTCGCCACGTCCTGCGCGTATTCGCCGCCGGTGGAGCCGTCGAGCTTGGCGATGCGGGCCAGCGAGTAATCGGCCGCATCCTTGGGGCAAGGCTTGTGCGCGATGGCGCCCTTCGCCAGCTGGCCGACGATGTGGTCGCCCGCCGCCTTGCCGAACACCAGCAGGTCCAGCAGCGAGTTGGTGCCCAGCCGGTTCGCGCCGTGCACGCTGACGCAGGAGCATTCACCCACCGCGTACAGGCCGTTCACCACGCTGCGCGGGTCGCCGTTCTTCGGCACCACCACCTGGCCATTGATGTTGGTGGGGATGCCGCCCATCTGGTAGTGGATCGTCGGCACCACGGGAATCGGTTCCTTCGTGATGTCGACGTTGGCGAAGTTGTGGCCGATCTCGAACACGCTGGGCAGGCGCTTCATGATCGTCTCGGCGCCCAGGTGCGTCATGTCGAGCTGGATGTAGTCCTTGTTCGGACCGCAGCCGCGCCCTTCCTTGATCTCCTGGTCCATGCAGCGCGAGACGAAATCGCGCGGCGCCAGGTCCTTCAGCGTCGGCGCGTAGCGCTCCATGAAGCGTTCGCCGTTGACGTTGCGCAGGATCGCGCCTTCGCCGCGGCAGCCTTCGGTCAGCAGCACGCCCGCGCCGGCCACGCCGGTGGGGTGGAACTGCCAGAACTCCATGTCCTGCAGCGGGATGTTGGCGCGCGCCGCCATGCCGAGGCCATCGCCGGTGTTGATGAAGGCATTGGTGGACGCAGCGTAGATGCGGCCGGCGCCGCCGGTCGCGAACAGCGTGACCTTGCCTTCGAGGATGTAGACCTCGCCGGTCTCCATTTCGAGCGCGGTGACGCCCAGCACGTCGCCATCGGCATCGCGGATGATGTCCAGCGCCATCCACTCGACGAAGAACTGCGTGCGCGCCTTCACGTTCTGCTGGTACAGCGTGTGCAGCATCGCGTGGCCGGTGCGGTCGGCCGCGGCGCAGGCGCGCTGCACCGGCTTTTCACCGTAGTTGGCGGTGTGGCCGCCGAAGGGGCGCTGGTAGATGGTGCCGTCCGGGTTGCGGTCGAACGGCATGCCGAAGTGCTCGAGCTCGTAGACGACCTTCGGCGCCTCGCGGCACATGAACTCGATCGCGTCCTGGTCGCCCAGCCAGTCGGAGCCCTTGACGGTGTCGTAGAAGTGGAAGTGCCAGTTGTCCTCGCTCATGTTGCCGAGCGAGGCACCGATGCCGCCTTGCGCAGCCACGGTGTGCGAACGGGTCGGGAACACCTTGGACAGCACCGCAACGTTCAGGCCCGCGCGGGCCAGCTGCAGCGAGGCCCGCATGCCGGAGCCACCCGCCCCGACGATCACGACATCGAACTTTCTCTTTGCTACCGCGGCCATCTCACAACCTCCACAACACTTGCACGGCCCAGCCGCAGCAGCCCACCAGCCAGGCGATGGTGGCGACCTGCGCCACCAGCTTGACGCCCACGGGCTGGATGTAGTCCATCCACACGTCGCGCATGCCGACCCACGCGTGCCAGGCCAGCGAAACGATGACGACGAAGGTCAGCACCTTCATCCATTGCGCGGCGAAGATGCCCGCCCACTTCTCGTAGCCCATGGGCCCGGGTAGCAGCACCTGGACCAGCAGCACGATGGTGAACAGGGCCATCAGCCCCGCGGTGACGCGCTGGCTGAGCCAGTCGCGGAAGCCATAGTGCGCGCCGACGACGAGGCGCTTCGAACCGTAGTTGGTGGCCATTTGCTCGACCCTCCTTCAGTACAGGCCGAACAGCTTGGCGCCCAGCAGCACGGTGAGCACCGTGCTGATCGCCACCGTCACGATGGCCGACGAACGGCCCTGGCTCTTGCTGACGCTGTGCGTCGCATCCATCCAGAGGTGGCGCAGGCCGGCGATGGCGTGGAACAGGTAGGCCCAGATCAGCGCCAGCACCACCAGCTTGATCAAGACGCCGGGCACCGGGCCGATGCCGGCGACGAAGGCGCTGGCGAAGGTGTCGTAGGAGATCTCGGAGGTGACGCTCTTGTCGAAGAGCCAGATCACGAAGGGCAGCAGGAAGAACATCAGCATGCCGCTGCCGCGGTGCAGGATCGAGACGACGCCTGCAATGGGTAAGCGGTACTGGAGCGCCTCGATCAGGCGCATGTTCGCGCCGGGTCGTGCTTTCATGGTCTCTGGCATGGGGAGCGTCTCTTTGTAATCCGGTGAAACCTGAAGAGTTTATTGCAACGCAGCAGGCTTACCGGAAGCTTTAGCGCGCTTGCAACGCAGCCTCAGTTGAGTTCGTTGCGATAGAAATGCTGATCCGTGTTGTAGAGGCCGCGGCGCAATTCGACCGGCTTGTCGCCATAGGTGAAGGACAGGCGCTCGACGCTCAACAAGGGCGTGCCTTCGGGCACGGCCAGCACGTCGGCGCTGGCGGCATCGGCCGCCACGGCGCGGATCTTTTCCTCGGCGCGGATCATGCGCACGCCGAACTCGGCCTCGAACATGCCGTACATCGGGCCCTTGTAGTCGGCCAGGCGTTCGGCGGTGAGGCCCTTGAACAGCTGGCCGGGCAGCCAGATCTCGTCGAACACCACGGGCTTGGCATTGGCCACCAGCAGGCGGCGCAGCAGCACCACGGCGTCGCCGCTCTTGCAGTCCAGCGCGCGCGCCACCGGTGCCGGCGCGCGCAGGCGGCTGCAGTCGATCAGGCGGCGCTCCATGTCGGGCGTGACGCCGTCGTCGGCCGTCAGCCGCAGGAAGCGGTACTGCACCTGCTGCTCGGCATGCGTGGCGACGAAGGTGCCTTTGCCCTGGCGCCGCACCAGCAGGTTCTCGGCCGCGAGTTCGTCGATGGCCTTGCGCACCGTGCCCTGGCTGACCTTGAAGCGCGCGGCCAGGTCCAGTTCGCTCGGAATCGCCTCGCCGGGCTTCCATTGGCCGGCCTGCAGCTCGCGCATGATCAGCCCCTTGATCTGCTGGTACAGCGGGCTGAAGGCGGGCGCGGCCTCGCCGGCCGGGTCGGCGACGGGCAGCGGCGAGACCGGCGGCATCAGCGCCCGCCCGACCGCCCGAAGGGCGCTGAGCGCTCCCCTGGGGAGCAGCGAACGAAGTGAGCTTGGGGGCCGGCCATCCCCGGATTGCATCACAAGCGCATCGGGCACGTCTAGCAAATGCTGACAGTTGTCTTATAGAAGACATAAGACCTTTGACAAGACTTCGGGGCAACCCCTAGACTGGCCTACACTCCCGTTTTCGCATCCCCGCCCGCCCCGCGCGCGCCCCCGGTGTGAGGTTGTTGAAGCCGCACCGGCGCCCGCCGCCCCCGGGTCGCAAGGTTTCCCTCTCACCATCCGCCTGGAGTTCCCCATGAGCAAGAAGCCCGTCCGCGTGGCCGTCACCGGCGCCGCCGGCCAGATCGGTTATGCCCTGCTGTTCCGCATCGCCTCCGGCGAGATGCTGGGCAAGGACCAGCCCGTGATCCTGCAGCTGCTGGAGATTCCGGACGAGAAGGCCCAGAACGCGCTGAAGGGCGTGATGATGGAACTGGAAGACTGCGCCTTCCCGCTGCTGGCCGGCATGGAAGCGCACAGCGATCCGATGACGGCATTCAAGGACACCGATTACGCGCTGCTCGTCGGCGCCCGCCCGCGCGGCCCCGGCATGGAGCGCGCCGACCTGCTGGCCGCCAACGCGCAGATCTTCACCGCCCAGGGCAAGGCCCTGAACGCCGTGGCCTCGCGCAACGTCAAGGTGCTGGTGGTGGGCAACCCCGCCAACACCAACGCCTACATCGCGATGAAGTCGGCCCCTGACCTGCCGCGCAAGAACTTCACCGCCATGCTGCGCCTGGACCACAACCGGGCCCTGAGCCAGATCGCCGCGAAGACCGGCAAGCCCGTGTCCTCGATCCAGCAGATGGCCGTGTGGGGCAACCACTCGCCGACCATGTACGCCGACTACCGCTTCGCCACCATCGATGGCGCCAGCGTGAAGGACATGATCAACGACCAGGCGTGGAACAAGGACGTCTTCCTGCCCACGGTGGGCAAGCGTGGCGCCGCCATCATCGCGGCCCGCGGCGTGTCCTCGGCCGCCTCGGCCGCCAACGCTGCCATCGACCACATGCGCGACTGGGCCCTGGGCACCAATGGCGGCTGGGTCACGATGGGCATTCCCAGCAATGGCGAATACGGCATCCCGAAGGACGTGATGTTCGGCTACCCGGTCACCTGCGAAGGCGGCGAGTACAAGATCGTCGAAGGCCTGCCGATCGACGCCTTCTCGCAGGAATGCATCGACAAGACCCTGGCTGAACTGCAGGGTGAGCAGGACGGCGTCAAGCACCTGCTCTGACGCCTTGCCTGCGGCCGCGTGCCGCAGCGCTAAGCTCCAAGGGCCGGTCGGCATGATGCCGCCGGCCCTTTCTCATTGCGGCATCCGTCCTGATCACCATGAGCACCACCCCCCTGCCCCGCGCGGTCCTCTTCGACGAAGGCGACGCCCTGCCCGACCTGCCGGTGTGCGACCACTACTGCGGCGTTGAGCAGCGCATGCGCAAGAGCCTGGAACTGCAGGCGCAGCTGGGCCCGGTGTTCGACGTCACGCTCGATTGCGAGGACGGCGCGCCGGTCGGCGCCGAGGCGCAGCATGCGCAGATGGTGGCCGATATCGTGCTGTCGGGCGACAACCGCTTCGGCCGCGTCGGCGCCCGCGCCCACCCGGTCGACCACCCGGCCTTCGAGGCCGACCTCGAGACCCTCGTCGGCCGAGCCGGCGACCGCCTGGCCTACCTGATGATCCCGAAGCCGCGCAGCCTGGCCGAGGCGCAGCGCGGCATCGAGGCGGTGGAGCGCGTGGCGCAGCGCAGCGGCCGGGGGGCCACCCTGCCGGTGCACATGCTGATCGAGACCCACGGCGGCCTGCGTGACGTGCACGCCATCGCCGCGCTGCCACGCATCCAGTCGCTGTCCTTCGGATTGATGGATTTCGTCTCGGCGCACCGCGGCGCGATTCCGCAGACCGCGATGGGCGTGAAGGGTCAGTTCGAGCACCCGCTGGTGGTGCGCGCGAAGCTTGAGATCGCCGCCGCCTGCCATGCCGCGGCCAAGGTGCCGTCGCACTGCGTCGTCACCGAGTTCAAGGATGAGAAGGCGCTCAGCGCCGCGGCCACGCGCGCGTCGCGCGAGTTCGGCTACACGCGCATGTGGAGCATCCACCCGGCGCAGATCGAGCCCATCGTCGAGGCCTTCGCGCCCAGCACGGCCGAGGTCGACGAGGCGATCGAGATCATCGCCGCCGCACAGGCCGCCGCGTGGGCGCCGATTCGCCACCGTGACACCTTGCACGACCGCGCCAGCTACCGTTATTTCTGGCAAGTGATCGAGCGCGCGCGCCGCACCGGGCAGCCGCTGCCGGCGGAAGTGGAGCTGCAGTTCTTCGGCACCTCGCCGGCCTGAGCCCGCGGTCGCGGCGGCTGTGAGATCCCGCACGCCATCGCCACAAACATGCGCTTCGGCTTGCAGCTGGTTGCAGTGTGCTGGCAACCCCCAACAGCGTCGGACAAGGGCTGCCGCCCACAATCGGCACTTGCCCGCTACGCCCGAGGCCGAGCCCATCATGCGCCTGCCGATCCCCGCCCTTGCCCTGTCCGCGCTGCTGCTGCCGCTGACACCCGTTTCAGCCCAGACCGCCGCGGCGCCCGAGGCATCGAAGGCCAAGCCCGCGGCCGCCAAGCCCGCACCGAAGCCGGCCACCCCGCGCGATCAGCTGAAGAACCAAGCCAAGGGCTTGGCGCTGGCCACCGAGGTGTCCGAGCAGATCAGCGAGGGCCAGATGCAGGCCGCGGCGCGCGTGATGACCGGCGACATCGACTGCGAGTTCAACCAGAAGATCACGCTGAAGGCCGTGGACGGCCAGCCGGGCCACTTCCACCTGGGCTTCAAGAAGGTGACCTATCGCATGGTTCCGCAGGAGACCACGACCGGCGCAGTGCGGCTGGAAGACAAGAAGGCCGGCGTGGTGTGGCTGCAGATCCCGGTGAAGTCGATGCTGATGAACGCCAAGATCGGCCAGCGCATGGTCGACGCCTGCCTGCATGCCGACCAGCGCGCTGCCCTCGAAGCGTCGGCGGCCGCCGCTCGCAATGAAGCCACGGCCGTGCCGGCGTCGCTGCAAGGTGGCGGACAAGCTGCGGGAGCGGCCTCCCCTGCCGCGGAGGGCACGGGCCTGGGCATCGCGCCCAAGAACTGATCACGCGGCCTTCGCAATCCCGCTGTTCCCTGTCCCCGCTATCCCCGCTGTCCCGAAGGCACGCGCGGCTGACTCAGCGCTTTCACGTGACATTGGCCCCGCAACCCGGGGTGCGTTCAGCGGGACTGTGGCCGGCGGCGCGGAGAAACCGCGTATGCTGCGCCGCCGCATCAATCGTTGCGGCTTCCCTTCCACGACCTCCGCAACATGATTCCGACCATTCTTGCCCTCGTGCCGCTCGTCTTCGCGACCGGCTGCCTCGTCTGGACGATGACCAGTGGTGCCCAAGCCCAAGCGCGCTCCGACGCCTGGGCCGCCAAGTGGATGCGCGACAACGCCTGATCCGGCGTCCGCAGCCGGCCCGCCCGGCACGAGTCCTGCAAGCCCGCCCCGCGCGGGCTTTTTGTTGCCCGGCGCTCGGTGCGAACGGTCTCTTTGTCGCCTGGCGCACTCGGGCAAGTGCGCCGCGCCGGTGCTACAGCGCGACAATCCGCCGCTTTCCCGGCCGTCCGAGCAGCGGCAGCCTGGCGTTCCTGGCCGCCTGAGCAGCGGCCGCCTGACTTCCGTGCGCCAATCCGCTTGGCAAGTCTTATATAAGACATAAAATAGCGGACCCAAGAACGAACCCGATCGACCCCCTCTTCACTGGAGCCTTCGAGATGCTGCAAGCCTATCGCCAACACGTGGCCGAACGCGCCGCCCTCGGCATTCCGCCGCTGCCCCTGACCGCGCAGCAGACCGCCGAGGTCATTGAGCTGATCAAGAACCCGCCCGCTGGCGAAGGCGCCTTCCTTGTCGAACTGCTCAGCACCCGCGTGCCGCCCGGCGTGGACGATGCGGCCAAGGTCAAGGCCAGCTTCCTCGCGGCCGTCGCGCACGGCGACATCGCAATGGCGCTGATCAGCAAGGCCCAAGCCACCGAGCTGCTCGGCACCATGGTCGGCGGCTACAACGTCAAGCCGCTGATCGACCTGCTGGACGACCCCGAGGTCGCGCCGCAAGCCGCCGCGGGCCTGAAGAAGACGCTGCTGATGTTCGACTTCTTCCACGACGTGGCCGAGAAGGCGCGCGCCGGCAACGAACACGCCAAGGGCGTGGTGCAGAGCTGGGCCGATGCCGAGTGGTTCACCTCCCGCCCCGAGGTCGCGCGCAAGATCACCGTCACCGTCTTCAAGGTGCCCGGCGAGACCAACACCGACGACCTGTCGCCCGCGCCCGACGCCTGGAGCCGCCCAGACATCCCCCTGCACTACCTGGCGATGCTGAAGAACACGCGCGAAGGCGCGGCCTTCAAGCCCGAGGAAGACGGCAAGCGCGGCCCCATGAAGTTCATCGACGAGCTGAAGGCCAAGGGCCACGTCGTCGCCTATGTCGGCGACGTCGTCGGCACCGGCTCGTCGCGCAAGAGCGCGACCAACAGCGTCATCTGGGCCACCGGCCAGGACATCCCCTTCGTGCCGAACAAGCGCTTCGGCGGCGTGACGCTCGGCGGCAAGATCGCGCCGATCTTCTTCAACACGCAGGAAGACTCGGGCTCGCTGCCGATCGAGGTGGACGTGAGCAAGCTGGAGATGGGCGACGTCATCGACGTGCTGCCCTACGACGGCAAGCTGCTGAAGAACGGTGCTGAAGTCGCGTCGTTCCAGCTGAAGAGCGACGTGCTGCTGGACGAAGTGCGCGCCGGCGGCCGCATCAACCTGATCATCGGCCGCTCGCTGACCGCCAAGGCGCGTGAATTCCTGGGCCTCGCGCCCTCCACGACCTTCCGCCTGCCGCAGGCTCCGGCCGACAGCGGCAAGGGCTTCACGCTGGCGCAGAAGATGGTCGGCCGGGCCTGCGGCCTGGCCACCATCGACGGCAACCAGCAAGGCATCCGCCCGGGCACCTACTGCGAACCGCGCATGACCACGGTCGGCAGCCAGGACACCACCGGCCCGATGACCCGCGACGAGCTGAAGGACCTGGCCTGCCTGGGCTTCAGCGCGGACCTGGTGATGCAGAGCTTCTGCCACACCGCCGCCTACCCGAAGCCGGTCGACGTGAAGACGCACCGCGAGCTGCCAGCCTTCATCTCCAGCCGAGGCGGCGTCTCGCTGCGCCCGGGCGACGGCGTCATCCACAGCTGGCTGAACCGCCTGCTGCTGCCCGACACCGTGGGCACCGGCGGCGACAGCCACACCCGCTTCCCGATCGGCATCAGCTTCCCGGCCGGCTCGGGCCTGGTCGCCTTCGGCGCCGCCACCGGCGTGATGCCGTTGGACATGCCCGAATCGGTGCTGGTGCGCTTCAAGGGCCAGATGCAGCCCGGCATCACGCTGCGCGACCTGGTGCACGCGATCCCGTTGTATGCGATCAAGCAAGGCCTGCTGACGGTGGCCAAGCAAGGCAAGAAGAACATCTTCTCGGGCCGGATCCTTGAGATCGAGGGCCTGCCCGACCTGAAGGTGGAGCAGGCCTTCGAACTGTCCGACGCGTCGGCCGAGCGCTCCGCCGCCGGCTGCACGGTGAAGCTCAACGAAGCGCCGATCCGCGAGTACCTCACCAGCAACGTCGTGCTGATGAAGAACATGATCGCCGACGGCTACCAGGACAAGCGCACGCTGGAGCGCCGCATCAAGGCGGTCGAGGCCTGGCTGGCCAAGCCGGAGCTGCTCGAAGCCGATGCGGACGCGGAATACGCTGCGGTGATCGAGATCGACCTGACCAACCTGACCGAGCCGGTGCTCTGCTGCCCGAACGACCCGGACGACGCCAAGCTGCTGTCCGAAGTGCAGGGCGCGAAGATCGACGAGGTCTTCATCGGTTCGTGCATGACCAACATCGGCCACTTCCGCGCCGCGTCGAAGCTGCTGGAAGGCAAGCGCGACATCCCCGTCAAGCTGTGGATCGCCCCGCCAACCAAGATGGACGCCGCCGAGCTGACCAAGGAAGGCCATTACGGCGTCTTCGGCAGCGCGGGCGCCCGCACCGAGATGCCCGGCTGCAGCCTGTGCATGGGCAACCAGGCCCAGGTGCGCGAAGGCGCGACGGTGGTCTCCACCAGCACCCGCAACTTCCCGAACCGCCTGGGCAAGAACACCAACGTGTACCTGGCCTCGGCGGAACTGGCGGCCATCGCCTCCAAGCTCGGCCGCATCCCGACGGTGGAGGAGTACCACGCCGACATGGGCGTCATCAACAAGGACGGCGCGCAGGTCTACCGCTACATGAACTTCGACCAGATCGAGGAGTACGCGGACGCCGCGAAGGCCGTGACGGTCTGATCAGCGCGCTTCAGGCGCTGACGACGAAGGGCCCGCTGATGCGGGCCTTTTCGTTCTTGCGCTTGCCGGCAAGGCGCGACGAGAATCAAGCGATGGAACGAGTCGTGCAACGCGGCACCAAGGCGCAGCAACAGTCGGCCGACCTCGCCTACTGGCTGCAGCGACCGATGCACGAGCGCATCGCCGCCGTTGAACTGCTGCGCCGCGACTGGGAGTCCTCGACAGCGACCGCCGATGCTGAACCGCGACTTCAAAGAGTTTGCCGAGTTACTCAACGCCGAGGGCGTTGAATACCTCGTGGTCGGCGGCTACGCGCTGGCCGCGCATGGGCATCCCCGCTACACGGGCGACATCGACTTCTGGGTTCGCCCGTCTGGCGACAACGTCACCCGCCTGTTGACGGTACTGCGGCGCTTCGGCTTCGAATCGCTTGGCCTGAAGGCGGCCGATTTCGAGCCCGACTCCGTGATCCAGCTTGGCCAGCCGCCCAGGCGCATCGACCTGCTGACGGCCATCGATGGCGTGGAGTTCGATGCGTGCTGGGCGCGACGCGAGCAGGTCACCGTGGATGGTGTCGTGCTCCCGATCATCGGTCTCGAGGACTTCGCGGCCAACAAGCGGTCGAGCGGCCGCCTGAAGGACCTTGCAGATCTCGAAAGCCTCGGCCTGAGCCAGGGGGCCCAGGCCAAGCGCGGCGACCGGGATTGAAAGCCGGCCTGCTGCCGGCGCTGCCACCGCTCACATCACGCGGTAGACGCGTCCGGTCTGCGGCCCCTCCACGCTGCGCTGGTAGGCCAGCGCGGCGCGTTCGGCGGAGACGGTCTCGAAGCCCGGGAAGAAGGCGCCATAGGTGCCGATCGACTCAGTCAGCAGCGTCGGGCTGACGGTGTTGATGCGGATGCCGCGCGGCAGCTCGATCGCGGCGGCGGCGGCGAAGGCCTCGAGCGCGGCGTTCACCGCGGTGGCATTGGCGCCGGCGCGGATCGGCTCGATCGCCAGCACGCCGGCCGTCAGCGTGATCGAGCCGCCGTCGTTCAGGTAGTGCTGGCCACGCAGCGCCAGGCGCACCTGGCCGAGCAGCTTGTCCTGCAGGCCGACGTTGAACTGCTCGGCGGTCATCTCGGTGAGCGGGCCGAAGTGCAGGTTGCCGGTGGCGCTGACGATGGCGTCGACCTTGCCGACGGTCTCCAGCAGCGCGGCGACGCTGCCGTCCTGCGTGAGGTCGACACGGTGGTCGCCGCTGGAGCGGCCGGCGGTGACCAGCTGATGGCGCGCACCGAGGTTCTTGGCGACGGCTTGGCCGATGGCGCCGGTGGCGCCGATGAGCAGGATCTTCTTCATGGTGACTTCCTTCGAGGGTTGGGGATTGGGAAGAGGCGCAGCAGCGCCGGACGATCACATCACTCGGTAGGCACGGCCGGTCTGCGCACCTTCGACGCTGCGCTGGTAGGCCCGTGCGACCCGTTCCGCACTGACCGTCTCCGAACCCGGAAACAACTCGCCAAAGCGTTCGACGGACTCGGTCAGCAGCGCCGGGCTGACGACGTTGATGCGCAGGCCGCGCGGCAGCTCCACCGCCGCCGCCATCGCGAAAGCCTCCAGCGCCGCGCCGACGACCGAGGCGTTGCTGCCGTGCCGGATCGGTTCGATCGAATCCACGCTCGCGGTCAAGGTGATCGAACCGCCATTGTTGAGAAAGTGCTGTCCGATCAGCGCCAGCCGCACCTGTCCCAGCAGCTTGGCCTGCAGGCCGACGTCGAACTGCACGGCCGCCATGTCGGTGAACGGACCCAGGTGCA
>Ga0196963_10001195_pt1 | contig 18740 bp, 16 predicted proteins | sample S1_5metaG_FD_148600 | JGI IMG/M metagenome (GOLD analysis project Ga0196963, IMG submission 148600) | Soil microbial communities from Anza Borrego desert, Southern California, United States - S1_5 | ecosystem: Environmental > Terrestrial > Soil > Desert | place: USA: California | collected... | reverse complement strand
TGAGCACCTCTCGATTGCAGAGAAAGCTTTAGAACGGTCCTGGAAGATTAAGCCTTTGGAGAAGGCAGCGATTGAAATGCTCCGGGTGGAGCTGGGCCAGGGCCAAGGGCGCCAGCGGATGGAGTTATGGTTTAACCGCGCCATGCAGCTGAACCCAAACTCATACGAGGCCGCTAACGCGAAGCTGTTTTACCTCGAGCCCAAATGGCATGGCTCCGCGGAGGAGATGCTCGCGTTCGGCCGCCAGTGTGTAAACTCGGAGATTTGGGGCGGGCGTGTGCCCCTGATCCTTCTCGATGCTCATGTCGCTCTTGCTGCCTGGGCTAAACGGAATAACCAAACTGCCAACTACTGGACACAACAGGGTGTCTGGCCGGACATCCGCTCCTCCTTCGAGAAATTCTTCAAATTGAACCCGAAAGATTCCTCCTGGCGTCACAATTACGCCTACTACGCTTACCAGTGCCAGGAATACGCGGCATTCCTAAAGCAGGTCGAACTCATGGGCCCAGTCAACTACCCGTACTTCGGCGGGAAAGAGAAGTTCGATTTGATGCTGCAAACAGCTAAACGATTTGCGCGTTGATGATATACCGAGCGGAGGAGAGTTCCCCCCCCCGGCCATTCCCAAAATTTGTTTACAGGAGGGGGGGCGCTGCTACTATCCGCGCGCGTTGCTGCCATGAAAAAAATCGAGGCGATTATCAAACCATTCAAATTGGATGAGGTGAAGGATGCGCTCTCGAGCGTCGGCATCGATGGGATGACCGTCACCGAGGTCAAAGGGTTCGGCCGCCAAAAGGGGCACACGGAAATTTACCGCGGCAGCGAATATACCGTCGATTTCCTTCCGAAGATTAAAGTGGAAGTAGTGTTGGCGGATGCCGACGTGGATGCCGCCGTCGATGCGATCGTCAAGGCGGCGAAGACCGGAAAGATTGGCGACGGCAAAGTGTTTGTTTCAGACATCGAGAACGCCGTCCGGATTCGCACCGAGGAAACGGGCGAGTCCGCAGTGTAAGCTTTTAGATTTTCCCTTCGCTCAAGCGACAGGCGAAGGGATTGTTGGTTGCGCGGCAGAGTCCAAACAACCCTCCCCAAAACAAAATGAGCACACCTAAACAAGTCATTGAGAACGCCAAGAAACAGGGCGCCAAGATGATCGACATTAAGTTTGTCGACACCTTCGGCACTTGGCAGCACTTCAGCGTGCCCATCGCTGAGTTGACCGAAGAAGTCTTCGAAGAAGGCTTCGGTTTCGACGGTTCCTCCATCCGCGGATGGAAGAGCATCGAAGCTTCGGACATGCTGGCGATGCCTGATCCACGCACGGCGTTCATTGATCCATTCTGCAGCGTTCCAACCTTGAGCCTGACCAGCACGATCGCTGAAACGGGCACGAAGGAGGCGTACAGCCGCGACCCTCGTGGCATCGCGCAGCGCGGCGAAAAGTACCTGCAATCGACCGGCATCGCTGACACAGCTGTGTTCGGCCCTGAAGCAGAGTTTTTCATTTTCGACAACGTTCAGTACGACTACACCGCGCACAGCAGCTTCCATGTTGTTGATTCCGAGGAAGCGATCTGGAACAGCGGCCGCGATGAAATGCCGAACCTGGGTTACAAGACCCGCTTCAAGGAAGGTTACTTCCCAGTGGCGCCCGCTGACACTCTCCAGGACTTGCGCACAGAAATGTGCTTGCTGATGGAGCAGCTCGGCATTCGCGTCGAACGCCAGCACCGCGAAGTGGCGACAGCAGGCCAGGCGGAAATCGATTTCCGCTTCGACACGCTCGTGAAGACCGCCGACACGATGATGCTGTATAAGTACATCATCAAGAATGTCGCCCGCCGCCACGGCAAGACCGTGACTTTCATGCCGAAGCCGCTCTTCGGTGATAACGGCTCCGGGATGCACACGCATCAATCGCTCTGGAAGAAGGGCAAGCCGCTCTTCGCAGGCAACAAGTACGCCGGCCTCTCCGACATGGCGCTGCATTACATCGGCGGCATTCTGAAGCACGCCAAGGCTCTTTGTGCGCTGTGCAATCCAACGACGAATTCGTACAAGCGTTTGGTCCCTGGCTATGAAGCGCCGGTGAACCTCGCCTACAGCGCCCGCAACCGCAGCGCTGCGATCCGCATCCCGATGTTCAGCGACAGCCCGAAAGCCAAGCGCATCGAATATCGCCCACCGGATCCTTCCGCGAACCCATACATCGCTTACACCGCGTTGATGATGGCTGGCCTCGATGGCGTGATCAACAAGATCGACCCAGGCGAGCCGATGGACAAAAACATCTATGAGCTGCCACCAGAGGAACTGAAGAAAGTTCCGAACGTGCCAGGCAGCCTCGGCGAAGCTCTGACCGAGCTGGAGAATGATCACGACTTCCTGTTGAAGGGCGACGTGTTCACCGCTGACTTCATCGAGATGTGGATCTCCCAGAAACGCAAGGAGCATGATGCCCTGCGCCTGCGCCCGCATCCGTATGAATTCTTCCTCTACTACGACGTTTAATCGTTGACTTTCAAGCAAGGCGCCCGGCTCACAAGGCCGGGCGCTTTTTTGTTCGCAATGCGGATTTTGGCGCTGAATTGGCACTGGGCTGAAACATTGAAAAAAGCCCTTATTTTCGCGGTGAAAAGACCGATAAACATCCTGTGAATAACTCGTGAGTAAGTGGGTTCAATTTCTCCTCGTCAGGGTTCACCTGTTGGACTAGAACCGTTCCCGCAACAGTTCATCAGCTCACGCAGCTAAAGCGCAAGATGCCAAGCCATGCCGCCATGTTAAACTATGTAAGTCATTGTGTAGCAGTGACTTGCGTGTTTAACGCGGCGCAAATTGGCGTTTGCCTTTAACGATTTTTCTTCGTGTTTTCAGGGGCCGGTTAGCGCAAGTGCGTGAGGAACTGATGGTTACAAACCGGTGACGCTCCGGTCGTGAATAAAGCGTTAAGAAAGTTATTTAGGGACCGCTCTGCAATATGCAATCTGGAGCCGACGATTTGTGGAAGAAAGCGCAGGAAATGCTGCGCACGATGCTGACACCGGAGATCTTTAATCTCTGGTTTGCCCCGGTCCGAGCGGGGGCGCTGACGGAAGACTCCATCACTCTCGAAGTTCCCAATGATTTCTGTGAGCTGTGGTTGAAGGATAACTATCACAGCCTGTTGAAGGATGTGTTGATGCACACCGCTGGCCGCGAACTGGAGATTAAGTTCCGCATCGGGCCGCACGTTCCGGTTGCCGCCGCTCACCCGAATGGCAATGGGGCTCACAAGAAAATTGAAGTGGAGGAAGAAGAGTTCGAGCGGCCCACCAAAGCTGAGCATCTCTTCAATCCGAAGAACACTTTCGAGACCTTCGTGGTCGGCGATAACAACAAGTTCGCGCACGCGGCGGCAATGGCGGTGGCGCAAGCTCCGGGCAAATCATACAACCCGCTCTTTCTTTATGGCGGTGTTGGCCTGGGGAAAACGCACTTGCTGCATGCCGTCGGCCAGCAAGCGCTGAAGTCCAAGAAGGCGACTCGCGTGGCGTATCTCTCAAGCGAGAAGTTCACGAACGAGTACATCGACGCGATTCAGAACAACCAACTGGCGAAGTTCCGGAAAAAGTACCGCCAGACCGATGTGCTGCTGATCGATGACATTCAGTTCCTCGCGGGCAAAGAGCGCATCCAGGAAGAATTTTTCCATACGTTCAATGCTTTGCATGAAGCGCACAAGCAAGTGGTGCTGACTTGCGATCGGCCCGCAAACGAAATTCAGAACCTGGAGCAACGCCTCGTCTCGCGCTTTGAGTGGGGTTTGGTGACGGACCTGCAGCCGCCGGATATCGAAACTCGTGTGGCAATTCTGCGGAAGAAGGAGAAATCGTTGGGCGTGGAGTTGCCCGACGAAATCCTGAATTTCCTGGCCGCGCGGATTCGCGCGAATATTCGCCGACTTGAAGGGGCGCTGATCCGGGTGGCGAGCTACGCGTCGCTGACTGGGCAAAAGATCACGATCGAAATTGCGGAGAGCTTGCTCCGCGATGTGCTCACTGAAGAAGGGCGCAACGCGGTCAGCATTGAGTCGATCCAGAAGCGGGTGGCGGAGCATTTCGACATTCGCCTTGCGGACATGACTTCAAAGCGGCGCCCCGAGAACATTGCGTTCCCGCGGCAGATTGCGATGTATTTGGCTCGCCAGCTCACGGAGAGCAGCTTGAGCCATATTGGTGAAGCTTTTGGCGGACGCGATCACGGCACGGTTTTGCATGCCTGTCGCCAGGTCAAAGACCGGATGGAAGTGGATCCGGAGGTTAGACGCAAGGTAGGCGACTTGGAGAAAAAGCTCCAACGCTGAGGGGTATTCAGTTCAACCGCGCACCCGCTGTCCTTCACTGGCAGCGGGTGTTTTTTTCGGTCATCAGTGGCTGGCGCCCGCGTAGTGGAGCCCTGTCATGGTGAGAAGTGGCAGGACGTTGAACTTGCCATCATCCTCAGCGACGATCACGTAAGAGGCCTTTGGCGGCATGAAGATGTAATCTGCGTGGGGGACGGGGTATTCGCGTCCGTCAGCCATGCGGATCAGAAACGGCTGTCCACTCGAGACGGCAGCGACGACTTGCTCGCGAGTCATACGCAAGTATCGGGAGGTTTCCTACTTTGTTCAAGCGGCAAACCAAGGAGGTCAGGCGGGCTCCCCGATTTTGACGCTCATGCCCATGGCTTTAAAGATGAGATCGCGGGCGTGGAGGTACTCGGGAGAATCGAGATCGCGAGGGCGCGGCAGATTGACTTCGACTGTTTCCTGAACCGTGGCTGGGCGGCGGCTCATAACAAAAACACGATCGGCCAATTGGACGGCTTCTTCAATATCGTGCGTGACGAACAGAATCGTTTTCTTTTCAGCGCGCCAAATGCGGGTGAGATCCGAACGCATCTTGAGCCGCGTGATAAAGTCGAGCGCCCCGAAGGGCTCATCCATGTAGATGATGTCGGGATCGGCCGCGAGCGCGCGGGCGATTTCGACCCGTTGCCGCATGCCGCCCGAAAGTTCACGCGGGTAAGCGCTTTCAAAACCGACCAGGCCGACCATCTCGATGTAGTGTTTGACGATGCGGGCGCGGTCTTCCGGTTCGCGGTTGCCGAGGCCGAAGCCAATGTTTTCGGTGACAGTGAGCCATGGGAAAACGCCGTTTTCCTGGAAGACGAAGATGCGCTTGGGATCCGGCCCTTCGACAGGGCGGCCTTCCACGAGGACTTCGCCAGAGTAGCCGCGGAGGAAGCCAGCGATGATGTTGAGGAGAGTCGATTTGCCGCAGCCAGACGGGCCAACAATGCAGACGAATTCCCCAGGCTGAATGGTGAGGTTTACCTGTTCAAGAACATGGATTGGCTTGCCGGATTGTTTGCCGGGGAAGGTCATCCAAAGATCACGGACAGTGACGATGGGTTGGGCGGTGCGGTTCTCAGCGGTTTGCATAACCCCAGCGGACTTGGTCGAACTTCTCGAGTTGGCGAACTAAGATGTCGAGGATCAGGCCGATGATGCCGATGAGCACCATGCCAGCGACAACGAGGTCGTAGCGTTTGCCCGCGTTACGCGCGTCGATAATCAGATAACCGAGGCCTGAATTGACGGCGATCATCTCTGCGGCCACGACGACCAGCCAGGCCACGCCCAAAGCAATGCGAACACCGGTGATGATCTGCGGAAGGCTCGCGGGGAAAATGACGCGGCGGAACAGTTGGTGGGTCGTCAGGCCGAAATTGCGCGCGGCGCGCAGGTAAACCGGCTGAAGGTTTTGCACTGCGGATATGGCCGAGACCGTGATAGGGAACACGCTTGCAAGGAAAATAAGGAAGATGGGCGCCTGATCCTTCACCCCGAACCAGAGAATCGCCACGGGGATCCAAGCAATTGGCGAGATTGGCCGCAGCATCTGGATGATCGGGTTGAACGCTTGAAAGGCGCGGTCAAACCAACCGAGGAACAGTCCAAAGGGAATTCCGACGAGCAACGCGAGGCCGAAGCCCCAAGTCACGCGATAAAGCGAAGCCACGATGTATTTGAAGAGCAAACCGCGTTCGGCAAGTTCGATAATGCCTTTCGCCACGGCGATTGGCGTTGGAAAAAGATCGCTGCCACTGAGATGAACCAAGGCTTGCCAAATAAGCAAAAAGAGTGAGGCGACCGCAAGAGGGAGAGCGAGTTTAGTGACACCGCCCTGCTGATGCTGGCGTGGAGCTAACTTGGATTCGTCACGGTTACGGCTCATGAACGGAGGAGTAGATAAGCCAAAAGTTGCGAAGCCGCCAGCAAAATAGTATGCATACGTATTAAATGGGCTTCGCTCTTCTTTCCGCGCCTGGCCAGCCTACCCAAGGAAGAGTGTTGTTCATCGTTAGTGGCCCTTGTAAGATGCGACTCATAAACCCACTCCCCATGAAGCTATGGCTCATCATTGCATTGTGCCTTCACCTTGTTGGCTGCGCGGCACGTGAACAAGTGTTGGCTCCTGCGCCGCCGCTGAGGGAGCTTGGAGTAAAGCAGGCGGCAGCCAAGCGCGTGGTGCGGCAGGCATCTCCCAAGCAGCAAGCTGCGTCCACGCTTGTAATAGCTGGCATCGAATATTTTGAGAGGGGAAAGTACGAGGAGGCTATTGAGTTGCTCGAAGCAGCGGCCCAACTGGACCCGCGCGATGACTTTATTGGGTATTACCTGCAGCTGGCGCGTAAGGGCCTCCGGATTCGTGGAGAGAAACCGTTTTATCATTACCCGCTAGCAAGACCCCGTGGGCCCGAGCCTATTCTGTAAGCAGCAGAGCCTGAGAGCCTGACTGGCAGTTGAAAGCGGGAAAGGGAGCGCTATTTTGAGCGCGCTAAAGGTTCCCAATGCAAACCGCTACTCGTTGCCCTCGCTGCCGTGGCCGTTTCCCAACTGGCCGCCATTGCACTCAATGTAATTACCGTCCATCCCAGCACGCGACGAAGAATCGTTGCACCCGCTGCGGAAAAGGGGAATTAAGGGCCATTCCATTGACCACGCTGCACATGGAGTTCGCGTTTCCCGCGAGCCGCGTCTTTCATTCGCCCAAGGTCCAGGTCGCCTGCACATCGTGCGGACACGCGCGGTAACGGTGTAATTCCAAACAAAGGAGCCGAAAAAAGGCAGCGCGGGAAAAGTGGCGGGAGTGGCGGGGCTCGAACCCGTAACCTCTGCCGTGACAGGGCAGCGCTCTAACCAATTGAGCTACACCCCCGCGCTTGCGGGCACGTGAAAGTATCAGAGCGACCTTTGAAGTCAACTGAGTTTCCCACGCAAAAATAAAAAAAGTTCGGGCAGCAGACGCCAAGGAGGTGGGGGTGGGGAACCCCGCTGAAGAAACGTACCGCTACCCGAACCAAAGTCTCGTTTAAACATTAAAACGAGGGGGGCTTTTGTCAATCCGGTTAAGGTTGCTAATGGTTGCCAATTAATCCCCCTTCTTTGCAGGTGGAGCAGGGGCAAGGGCTGATAAACAGGCGCAGATGAAAAGAGAAACACAGTGTGCGAAGCGAGAGCTTCTGGGGTATTCGGCAGCTACAGCTGGAAAACGGACCTGCTGCATCCTTCCTCTCTGCCATCTCAACCCTGCCTTGCGTCTCCCGTGTTCCCTTTTCCTCTCCGGCAATCGGCGCCAATCCGTGAAATCTGCGGACGTCCTTTTTTCCTTCCCTTCGTCCCTGTTCCGTAAGCGCGCGCACCATCTTTGGATTTGACGCGCTCACACGCGCTCCGCAACCTCGCGCCGCTGTTTTATGCCGAAGATTTCACGCGCTCTTCTTTCCGTTTTCGACAAAACCGGGCTGGTTGATTTCGCCAAGGTTCTCGCTCGCCAGGGAGTGGAACTCATCTCCACCGGCGGCACCGCGAAGGCTCTCCGCGACGCGGGATTACCAGTCATCGACTTAAGCCAGCACACTGGATTCCCAGAAATGCTGGATGGCCGGGTCAAGACGCTGCACCCAAAGGTGCATGGCGGCTTGTTGTACATCCGCGGGAAAGCGGATCATGAAGCAGCGGTGAAGCAGCACAGCATTCAGCCGATCGATCTGGTGGTGGTGAATCTTTACCCATTCGAGCAGACGATTGCGAAACCTGGTGTGACCCTTGAGGAGGCAATCGAGAATATCGACATTGGCGGGCCGTCCATGCTGCGAAGCGCGGCGAAAAATCATGAGAGCGTCACGGTGGTGGTGGATCCGGCCGATTACGCAGAGGTGGCAGGGCAGATCGAAGCGGCAGGAGCCACGACGCTGGAATTGCGACGCACACTTGCGGCCAAGGTCTATGCGCGCACCTCGGCGTACGATGGGGCTATTGCAGCGCATCTCGAGAAGGAATTCAACAAGACCGAGGCTGCCCCCGCCGCCGGCCTGCCAAAGTCATTGAATCTTCGCGCGCCGCTGGCGCAGCCGTTGCGTTATGGCGAGAACCCGCATCAGAAAGCCGGCTTGTACGGAAGGTTCGCCGAGTATTTCCAGCAGCTGCACGGCAAAGAACTTTCGTACAACAACATTCTGGATCTGACAGCCGCGGCGCAATTGATTCAGGAATTTCAAGGCGACAACCCCACCCTGGCAATTTTGAAGCATACAAACCCCTGCGGTGTCGGGCAGGGCGCATCGCTCCTCGAGGCATGGGGCAAGGCGTTCGAAACGGACAAGCAGGCGCCCTTCGGCGGAATCATTGCGGTAAATCGGCCGCTGGACCTCCCCTGCGCCGAGGCGATTTCTGAAATTTTCAGCGAGGTGATCATTGCGCCGGATTTCCAGCCCGATGCATTGGTGCTGCTGCAGAAAAAGAAAAATCTGCGGTTGCTGAAAGCGTTGAAGCCGATCAACACAGCCGGGGCGGTCGATATCCGCAGCGTGGGCGGGGAATCGTTCCTGTTGCAGGAGCGGGATTTGAAGGTGGCGTTTCCTGGGGATTTGAAGGTGGTGACTGCCCGCCAGCCCAGCGAGGCGGAGTTGAAAGCTATGTTGTTCGGTTGGCGTGTGGTAAAACATGTGAAGTCGAACGCCATTGTTTATGCCGGAGCGGATCGGACGTTGGGCGTCGGCGCAGGGCAGATGAGCCGTGTGGATTCGAGCCGCATTGCCGTCTGGAAAGCCAAGGAAGCGGGGATCTCGTTGCGAGGCAGCGTGGTTTGCAGTGATGCATTTTTCCCATTCCCAGATGGTTTGATGGCGGCGAGCGAAGCAGGAGCGACCGCAGCTATTCAGCCCGGCGGATCTGTCCGTGACACCGAGGTGATCGCCGCCGCCAATGAGCGCAACATGGCCATGATCTTCACCGGCGCGCGTCATTTCCGCCATTAACTTAGGATTAGGAGTAGGAAGTCCGCCTCCCCCTTGGCCCACGGTTCGGCGGAGGGGGATTGCGCAGATTTCACCCATCGAGCCTCGATCTGAAATCCTTTCCTCTGCGCCCTCCTCCCAACCTCTGCGGTCTCTGCGTTTAGTCCTAATCAGGAAATCTGCGGACCTCCTCTCCTTCCGTCCCGCCATTTTTCCGGCTCGCGTGGAGGGGGTTGTTGGCGCAGTGTGACGGAGGGAATGAAACGAGAGATTCTGGACACGCAGGAGAAAGCTTCACAGATCAATCGTGATCCGTTGAAGTACGGCAGCTTCGCAGAAATCGGCGCGGGCCAGGAAGTCGCCCGGTGGTTTTTCAGGGCTGGCGGCGCATCCCACACCATCGCTAAATCCACCTCCGCTTACGACATGATGGTGAGCGATTCGCTCTATGGCGTGACCGAGCGCTATGTGAGCCGCAATCGCCTAGAGCGGATGCTTGAATACGAGTACAACGCGCTCCTTCAATTGCTCGACCAAAAACGGGGCGCGACGACAAAATTCTTCGTTTTCTGCGACACGGTGGCCGCTCGCAGCAAAGTCGTGGAGGATAGCCACGGCTGGATGGGCATCCGCTTTCAAACGCACCCCAAGGGGCCTTTTTCTGAAATCATCGTGCATGTGCGCATGCTCGACAGCACGAACCTTCAGCAGCAGGAAGCCATCGGCATCGTTGGGGTGAATTTGATCCACGGCGCCATGTACTTGCATGACGATCCGACCGAGTTGATTGGATCCCTTCAGGAAAACTTGAGCCTGGATCGCATCGAGCTGGATCTAATCAAGTTTTCGGGGCCGGCATTTGAAGGGGTTGATAACAGGTTGATGAGTCTGGAACTGGTTCGCCAAGGAATCGCAAACGCCGCGATGTTCACGGCGGATGGCGAGGTGGTGCAGGCGGCTGAGGTTTTGTGGCGCAAGCCCATCCTGGTCGAGCGCGGAAGTTTCCGGCCAATCACCAACGCCACGATGGATATGCTGGAGTGCGCGCAGGCGCAGTTCATCCAGGAGCCCAATGTGTTTGGGGAGCCGATCGTCGTTTTGATGGAAATGACGATGAAGAACCTCACCACTGAGGGTGGGATTAATCCAAAGGATTTCCTCGAGCGCGTGGATATGCTCTGCGCCCTTGGAAAAACGGTGCTGATTTCCAATTACGGCGAGTATTACCGCCTCGCGGCCTACCTGTTCCGTTACACGAAGAAGATGATCGGCATCGTCATGGGCGTGCCGACGCTGCGGGAGTTGTTCGACGAGAAGTATTACACGGAGCTGGAAGGCGGGATTCTTGAATCGTTTGGGCGTTTGTTCAAGAACGCGCTGAAGCTCTACGTCTATCCGCTGCAGGATCCGCGGACGGGCTCAATAATCACGGCGGGAAATCTGCGCGTGGCGCCCAATCTCCGGCATCTGTACGCCTATTTGATCGAAAACCATTTCATCCAGGGAATTCGTGAATACAACGAAGCGTGCCTGCCCATCTTCTCGCGGGATGTTCTCGAGAAGATTCAGCGCGGGGATCCAAGTTGGGAGAAGCTTGTCCCCCTCGAAGTCGGGCGAATGATCAAGGAGCGTAATTTGTTGGGGCATCATTCAAACGGAGCGCCACAGATCAACGCCGTTGCGCAGCCATGAACAACGACCTGATCGCGCGGAAGGAGCGGTGGGCCCGCAAAATGGCGGGCAAAGAGGCCCGCGTCATTCGATCAGACGACCGTTTGCCGCCGGGACAACGGCAAGTCACGAATTGGCCGGTGCTCGACCTGGGCCTTCAACCTCTGGTGCCCTTGGAGAAGTGGACGCTCAAGATCCATGGGCATGTGGAAAACCCGGTCACATTGAGCTGGACCGATTTCATGGCATTGCCGCAGTTCACCGATGTCAGTGACTTTCATTGCGTCACGACGTGGAGCCAATTTGACATGCAGTTTTCCGGCGTGGCTTTCTTCACGTTGGCTGATTTGGTGAAGCCGAAGGCGAGCGCCAGGCATGTGTTCTTCAAGAGCTACGACGGCTACTCCACGAATAATCCATTGGACGTGTGCCTGGATGACGATGTGCTGATCGCGCATTCAGCTAATGGGAGGCCATTGTCCAAGGAGCATGGCGGGCCTGCGCGGGTGATCATCCCCAAGCGTTATGCATGGAAGGGAGCGAAGTTCGTTCGCGAGATTACATTCCTGGATCGGGATATCCTGGGCTTTTGGGAGGTGCGCGGGTACTCGAACGATGCGGACCCCTGGCAGGAACAGCGCTTCGCGCCAAACGACACACGGAGTTTTCTCCCTTAACTCGTTCCGCCTGTTTGGCTCCGGTTGGCCCCTCACCGCCACGGTTATTCTCGATCAACTCTGTTGACGTGTAATCTAGATTCAGCCACAATCTCCTTGAACCTGCGAGTCCGCGGGCGGATTTCCAACAATGCATATGGGAAAACACCTTAACGAAGCCCGCGAACAAAGAGCCTGAGGGCGATGGAAACCCAGTGGCGGTTTTCCACATATTACCGGCGATTCTCGGCTATTATCGCTTAGTCCCGCCTAATCCCGCGTTTTGCAAAACTTTTTTTATGAATCGTCGAATCGGAAGTTTTACTCCATCCCATTGAGGAGTGCTGGCCAAGTTCCCAGAAGCTGATAAAAGAAACCCGCTCAAGCTATGAAGAATCTTTCGGGAATACTGTCGCAACAGCCGTTGTTCAAAAACCTTTTTGCCCGGCATATCGAGAAGATTGCGCAGTTCGCAAACGAGGCCTCGTTTGAGGCCGGAGAGATTCTGCTCAAAGAGAACGCGCCAGCCTCCCATTTCTTCTTAATCCAGGAAGGGGAAGTGGCGTTGGAATCGGCCAGTCGAGGCGCGGGTTATTTCACGGTGCAAACCGTCAAAGCGGGCGAGTCCGTGGGATGGTCCTGGTTGTTCGTTCCTTACATGAACCATTTTCAAGCGCGCGCGGCTGAGCCGGTCCGGGCAATCAAGGTCGATGGCGCTGCCCTGCTGGTCCATTGTGAGACCGACCACGACTTGGGCCACGCCTTAATGAAGTGCGTGGTGCCAACGCTGGTGGCTCGACTGCAGGAGGCACGCAAGCGGATCGTGGAGTTGAGCGCGATAAACCCTTAGGCAAGGCGCGCGCCAAAGGCACGCCCGAAAGGGAGGGCGGACATTCTTGTCCGCCGACTTGAAAAGTCGCGGGTTGAAACCCGCCCTTCGTCCTCCACCACGCTCCTGAGCGGCTTAAAGCAGTTTTGGCTGGAGGGCTTCAGCGGCGAGCGCATCAGCGATTCCGCCGGAACGGGCGCGGCGGCGCTCGATAATTTCCTTATCGAGATTCGGGTCGTACTTCACGGGGTAATCGCCGTTGAAGCAGGCCATGCAGAAGCTCGTCGAAGGAAGCCCTGTCGCTTTGATCATCCCTTTTTGCGAGAGGTAACCAAGAGAGTCGGCGTTCAGATACTTGCGGATTTCATCAATGCTGTGGTTGGCGGCCATCAGCTTGGTGCGATCAGGGAAATCAATGCCGTAAACACACGGATGCATGTGCGGCGGACAGCTCACCAGAACGTGGACTTCTTTGGCGCCCGCTTCCTTTAGGTTGTTCACCCGCGCTTTGCTGGTGGTGCCGCGCACGATGGAATCATCGACAATGATGACGCGTTTGCCTTCGACCAGTTCCTTGATGAGGTTGAGCTTCACGCGCACGTTGAAGTCGCGAATGAGCTGGGAAGGCTGAAGGAAGCTGCGCCCGATGTAATGGTTGCGCACGAAAGCCATCTCGAACGGAATGCCTGACTCCATCGAGTAACCGAGCGCAGCGCAATTGCCGCTGTCCGGCACTGGGACGACGATGTCAGCTTCGATTTGGCGCTCGCGGGCGAGCTGGCGGCCCATCTCGACCCGCACACGATAAACGTTGCGATTGGAAATCGTGCTGTCCGGCCGCGCGAAATAGACATACTCAAAAATGCAGAACGCGCGGCGTTCCTGATCGGGGAACGCCTGGATGCTGCGCACACCGTTCTTGTCGATGATGACGATTTCGCCGGGGTCCACGTCCCGAACGAACTTGGCGCCGATCAGATCGAAAGCGCAGGTCTCGCTGGCAAGCACCCAGCCGTCATCAAGGCGACCCAGGGAAAGAGGGCGGAAGCCGTGAGGATCGCGAACCCCCACGAGTTCATGCTCAGTCATAATGACGAGCGAGTAGGCGCCTTCAATTCGGCGAACCGATTGAATGATGTTGTTCTCGGAAGAGCCGAGCCGCGGCTGAGCCATCAAGTGAACGATGATCTCGCTATCGACCGTCGTCTGGAAAATCGAGCCGTTGGCTTCAAGTTCCTCACGCAGTTGGGCGGCGTTGGTCAGGTTGCCGTTATGCGCAATCGCGATTTGGCCTTTGGAAGTGTCCGCAGTGAGAGGCTGGGCGTTGCGAATGTGGGAGGAGCCTGTCGTTGAATAGCGGGTGTGGCCCACGGCAACGCGCCCAGGCAGTTTCTTCAGGACGTCCGCGTCAAAAATCTGCGAGACCAGGCCCATGCCTTTGTGGGCGTGGAATTGGCAGCCATCGTATGTGACAAGGCCGGCGCTCTCTTGCCCGCGGTGTTGTAGCGCGTAGAGACCGTAGTAGGTGAGGTCAGCGGCGTTCGGGTGATTGTAAATGCCGAACACACCACAATAGTGCTTTGGATATTCCTGCATCTGATCTCAACGAGCTGCCGACGCAACCCTTGCCACGCGGACAAGGGACGAAAAAAGCCCCACCTAAATCAAGCTTCGGGCCTGAGAAGAATGGGACGTTCCTGAGCGATAGCGCGCGGGAGCAAACTACGTGCAAGAGCCCCTAAGTCAAGGGCAGGTTTCACCCGGTGCGCTGCCTGATTTGCGCGCGTTTCTCGCACCGTTTGGATATGCTACCGATACCCGGGACCGCACAAAATCGGATTGGGCCTTGGAGAGCGTTCACCCATAAAGCCTCGGACCTGCTGCAATGGCAGGAATTTAGCGCTGGTGTCGAGTTGGCCGACGATGGCTTCACCTCCCACCCGAACGCCGGGGTTGGCGCCTGCTGAAGAGTGCCGGAATGAAACACCCTCGTTTAGATTAAGCGGATTCGACCCGAGATCGTTGAAATTGAACGGGCTGGATTCGTCCTTTTCCCAGAGGAGGATATCTGTGCCATTGAAAGCATGGACCTTATAGGTGCCGCCAAGGGCAGCGTTGCCAACCTGGATGCCGCCGTAGCCGGACACAGCCCCATTCATAGTGTAGCTGCTCAATTTAGCGGCCCGGGCGCGGTAGAGACTAAGGTTCAGTCCGGCGGTGCGGTCCGTCACATCCTTTGGACATTCCAGAATGCGCGGATATTCCAAGTATGAACCGAGCTGGCCAATCCTGAAGAATGGGATCTGGTTGGTGTTCGATGTTCGCCCGGCCGCCGTAGGGATAAAAGCAGGGTGACCCGGAAGGCGACTGAGATTGCGAGTGGCATAGGCCCAGTTGTCTGGCCCGGCGCCGCTGCCGTTCTCAATGCTGCCCCAACCCGGATGGGGCAGGTGGTCGTTGTTGCTGTTCGCGTAGAGGTTCGCGGCAACCATGATCTGGCGAACGTTATTCAGGTCGATCCCGCGTTGAGAGTGGCCCTTGCTGCTGGAAAAGGCAGGGGCAGCGAGCCAGGCGAGGAGCGTGATAGCCGAGATGGTTGCGAGCAGTTCGGGCAAGGTGAAACCGCGCGTAGGCTGGGGTGCAGATGGAGCTAAGTGGCTGATCATGATGCCGTGGGTTGTTGAATGGTATAATGAGGAAAAACACAAAAATGCCAGCGCATTCGTTTTTACAGATGAAGAGCGGCAATAAAAAAGCCCCTCTTGCGAGGGGCTGTGTGCATTGAAGTTCAGAGATTATCGACCGGTGACCACCCGACCTAAGGCTTGGTAGGTCTCGCGCGCTTTTGGGTCGGTTTCAGCTTTTTCGAGCAGCTTCTGCTGGGTCTCGTAGAGCTGCTGGCGGTAAGCCAGTTCGTCAGCTTCTGTCTGAGCCGCTGTTTTGGCCTGCATCAGCGCGGCTACCGCGGCGTCGTACTCATTTTTCTCCAGCTTCTGATCCACCGTGGACAATTGAGTTGCTACCTTCGGACTCGTCTTTTTCGGGACCGGAGCAGCCGCCCCAGGGTCGGCGCTTGCTGTTGGTTCGGCCTCTTCTCCTTTTTTACCGCAGCCAACCAGCAATGCTGTCCCGCACAAAGCCGCAAGAATGAGTGATCTCATATTACAGAAAGGGATTACCGGTAACCAGGACCGCAATAGAGTTCGTTAGGTGCGCGCTTTGGGACGCCGGTTCTGCGCAGATCACGGAACTTCTTCCACTTGATGAAATCAGAGCTTGCCCCGAAACGGCCAACAATGGCGCCGCCACCGACATCCTGTGTTGGATTTTTAGGATTTGCCCCGGCGTGCCGCTGAGAAACACCTTCGTCTGCGTTCATAGGATTATTGCCCGCATCGTTAAAATTAAATGGTTTCGTCTCATCAGCTTCCCAGAGAAGAAGATCCGTTCCGCTGAAGCCGCTCAGTTTGTACGTTCCACCTTGAGCTGCACGTGCTGCGAGAACCGGTCCGTTCGCCGCACCGTTATTATCGCCATAACCAGAGACAGCACCGTTCCAGGTGTAGCCTGTGATCTTGCAATCGCGGGCTCTGAAGTCTTGCAAGCCTCGACCGGAGCTGCGGGTTACCACATCTTTCGGGCAGTCAAGCACCCGCTGTTCTTGGATGTAATTGCCTAGGAGACCGATCTTAAAGAACGGCATCTGGTTTGTATTGTCGATGCGGTTGGCTGCGGTGGGAATTGCTGCAGGAGCGCCCGCGATGCGGCCGTTGTTCCGGGTAGCATATGCCCAATTGTCCGGACCAGGATCCGCGCCGATTGTCCCCCAGCCTGGGTGCGGAAGATAGTCGTTGTTGTCGTTAACGTAGATGTTCATCGCGATCATGATCTGCTTGACGTTGTTCAGATCGATCGTTTTTTGGGCTTTGTCCTTGGCCTTTGACAGCGCAGGGAGAAGCATGCCGGCCAGGATCGCGATGATGGCGATCACCACGAGCAGCTCGATGAGCGTGAAGCCCGATCGCTGCTGGCGGAAAGTTTGGGTTAATTTCATAGGTTTGGGTTCCACTTAGTTTCTACCAACAGCCGGATGCGCGTCAATAGCGCAGGTCAGCTGAATTCCGGCAGAGTTCGGCTCAGCGCCAACTTGGCAAATCCAGAGGGGCTTGTGAACTGTGCGTCTGCGTGCACACTAAGGCCGGATGTCATCGCCGGTATCTTTGCTGGTGGGAGCGAACCTTCGCCAGTCAGGACGAAGGCTGGCCGCGATTCGGGAGAGGTCCGCGCTGTTGAGCGGGATGATCCTCCTGTTTATTGGCGGGTATGCTGTTCTGGCTTTCTGGCTGTTCTCCCGGGGGCTGCGATTCGTTTCCAATTTCCCTGGTTTGGGGGAGTTGATGGTGGAACGGCTGATTTATGTGCTGTTCGCATTCCTTTTCGCGCTGCTGCTGCTGAGCAATTTGATTATCAGCTACACGAACCTGTTCCGGAATCGAGAGACGGCGTTCCTGTTGTCGCTGCCGGTGGACCGAGCCTCAATCTTCCGGTGGAAGGTTATTGAATCCACCATCCTGGCTTCATGGGCGTTCCTCTTTCTCATAGCGCCTCTGCTCGCGGCGTATGGGTTGTCGAACCGCGTGGCGTGGCATTTCTACCCGGTGACATTGGTTTACCTGGGGCTCTTTATTGTGCTGCCAAGCGTCGCGGGGGCTTTCCTGTCGATGAATGTGGCGCGGTTCCTGGATAGGCGAGCCTTCCAGACCGTGATCGTGGGATTGGTGGGCTTCGGGCTGTTCGCCACGATCAAGTGGCTGCGGGCAGACCCGGTGACGGACGATGAATTGGAGACCCGCGTTCTTACGGTGCTCGACCGGCTGCTGGCAAAGACGAATTTTGCCTTGTTTCCGTTTCTGCCGAGTTACTGGTTATCGACGGGCGTGATGCATTGGGCGGAAGGGGCGCTGAGCAGCGCCGGGTTCTTCGTGCTGGTGCTGTTGGCGAACTCCCTCTTCTTCAGCGTGCTCGCGTTCACAAAGTTGGGTGGGCTGTTTTACGAGGCGTTTTCGACGGTGCAGAGCCGCGGGAGCGCCTTCGGCAGGTGGGCCTGGTTTCGAGCGCTGGAAGCGCGAAAGCGAAAGATGGTGTTTGCGCGCGGGCCGCTGGATTGGCTTCAAGGGGCGCTTCCGTTTAGGAGGGATGTGCTCGCGGTGGTAATGAAGGATGTCAGGGTGTTCTGGCGGGACACAACGCAATGGGGGCAAACGCTGGTCCTGCTCGGACTGCTCTCCGCTTATGTGCTGAACCTACGCCATTTCACGCGGCAGATAAACAACCCGTTTTGGATGGATCTGATCTCTTTCATGAACCTGGCGGCTTGCGCGTTGAATCTGGCGACGTTAACGACTCGCTTTGTATTCCCGCAGTTCTCACTGGAAGGAAAGCGTTTGTGGATTGTCGGGATGGCTCCGCTGGGCTTGGGTCGTTTGCTGAGCATCAAGTTCGTTCTGGGCACGCTGGGGACATTCCTCGTCACCGGCGCGCTGACGATTGCGTCGTGCCGGATGTTGAAGCTCCCACCGGAGAAGGTTGTTTATTTCGTGTACGGAATTGGAGCGATGGCTCTCACAATGAATGGCCTGGCCGTTGGGTTGGGGGCGCTTTACCCGAATTTTCGAGAAGATAATCCCAGCAAAATTGTGAGCGGGTTTGGCGGGACGTTCTGCTTGGTCTTGAGCTTCCTGTATATACTGCTCTCGGTGATCGCGCTTTGGTATGGGGCGCCGTGGGCGCAGAACGGCACACGGCCGTGGGCTGCGATCTTAGCGGCGTGGTGAGCATTTGCGGGTCTGTGCTTCGCGCTCGGCTGGCTGCCAATGAAGTTGGCGAAGCAACGGGTGCGGGCGCAGGAGTATTAACTTCGGCCTTGAGCGGCTCAAGCAGCTTGCTTCTGGGCCTTGATCGGCTTCTGCGGGCGGACGCATCGGGTCCAGTAGTCATGAACAATCCGCACCAGTTCTTCGAAGTCTTCAAACCGGGTCGGTTTCACGAGGTAAGAGTTCGCGCCCATGGAGTAGGCTTGAGCCACATCTTTGTCTTCCGTTGAGGAGGAGAGGACAAGGGTGGGGATCACAGCAAAGTCCGGGTGATCGCGCAGCCACGCCAGGAACTCGAGACCTCCTAGGCGCGGCATTTTGAGATCAGCGACAATGCAGCCCGGCGACGGAAAGGCATCGCGGTCGCCGAACTTG
>Ga0196963_10001194_pt1 | contig 18759 bp, 14 predicted proteins | sample S1_5metaG_FD_148600 | JGI IMG/M metagenome (GOLD analysis project Ga0196963, IMG submission 148600) | Soil microbial communities from Anza Borrego desert, Southern California, United States - S1_5 | ecosystem: Environmental > Terrestrial > Soil > Desert | place: USA: California | collected... | reverse complement strand
GCCAGGGCGGCTAGCCGCCCTGCCCATGCGACTGTTCGGAAAAGCTGACTGACGGACGCGCCCTTGCCGGCTAACGGTCGCTAACGACCAGGGACCCAACGAGCAACGCCCGCCGCCATCAAGCCTGCGCCTGACACCAATCGCAATACACAGGGACCCAGGGGTGCGTGATCTCACTATCGAACGCGGCTTTGCGGTCGGCGCCCTGTCACTCCTGGGTCCCGGATCGGCCTACGGCCGTCCGGATGACGGGATTTTTTGTGATTTCGCTACCCCTTAGGTCAGCGCTCCCAGCGCCCGGACGCCGTCGTGGCCGGTGATACGGATGGCGCGGAGGGCCCCTGCCTCAGCCTCGCCCTCGAAGGCGATCTCGGTGAAGTCGGGCGCGCGGGCGAGGCCCGGGCGCTCGACGAGGCCCTCGAGGGTGCGGCCGACCTGGCGGTCCAGGTGTCGGCCGAGCGCCGCCGCGCCGGCTTCGCGCAGGCGGGCGGCTCTCGCCTTGATCACCGGCCGGGGCACGGCGGGCATCCGCGCGGCCGGGGTGCCGGGGCGGGGGCTGTAGGGGAAGACGTGAAGGTAGGCGAGACCGGCCTCCCCGACCAGCCGAAGCGTGTTCTCGAAGGCTTCCTCGGTCTCCGTCGGGAAGCCGGCGATCAGGTCGGCGCCGAAGGCGACGTCGGGGCGGACGGCGCGGACGTCCGCCACCAGCTTCAGGGCGTCGGCGCGCAGGTGGCGGCGCTTCATGCGCTTGAGAATCAGGTCGTCGCCGGCCTGGAGGGAGAGGTGCAGGTAGGGGACGAGCCGCGCCTCCGTCGCCAGCACCCGCATCAGGTCGGGATCGATCTCGGCGGCGTCGATGCTGGAGAGGCGCAGGCGCGGGAGGGTCGGGACCAGGCGCAGGATGCGGGCGACGAGCTGGCCGAGGGTGGGACTGCCAGGGAGGTCGGCGCCCCAGCTGGTCAGGTCGACCCCGGTCAGCACCACCTCGTTCCAGCCCTCGGCGGCGAGGCGGCCGATGCGCTCGACGATCTCGCCAGCCGGGGCCGACCGGCTGTTTCCCCGGCCGTAGGGAATGATGCAGAAGGTGCAGCGGTGGTCGCAGCCGTTCTGGATCTCGACATAGGCGCGGGCCCGGTCGCGCAGCCCATCCGACAGGTGGGCGGCGGTCTCGCGCACGCTCATGATGTCGTTGACGCGGACCCGGCCGAGTTCCGGCTGGGCCAGCAGGGCGCCGGGGGCCGCCTTCTCGGCGTTGCCGAGCACCAGGTCGACCTCCTCCATGGCCGCGAAGGCGGCCGGATCGATCTGGGCCGCGCAGCCGGTGACCACCAGCCGAGCGCCTGGGTTCTCCCGGCGCGCCTTGCGGATCGCCTGGCGCGCCTGGCGCACCGCCTCGCCGGTCACCGCGCAGGTGTTGAAGACGATGGCGTTGGTGACCCCGTCTGCCTCGGCCCGGGCGCGGATCTGCTCGGACTCATAGGCGTTGAGCCGGCAGCCGAAGGTGACAACGCGGGCGCCAGCCGCAGTCTGGGCCACCAGCGGGGCGTCCATGACTTCCTCGCTCAAAACAGCGTCCCCAGGGCAAAGCCGGCGACGAAGTCGGACTGGCCCTCGGGCTCGTCCATGGCGCGGATCCGGTCGTTATAGCGGGCCAGCCAGTCGGCGTTCTCCCGGCGCTGGGCGGCCATGAAGGCCTCGAAGTCGTCCTTGTGGTCGGGATGCCAGCGGCTGAGCGGCGGGCGTCCGGCCGCCACGTCCTCGGCCGCCCAGCGGATGCGGGCGGCGTCGGTGGCGCGGTCGACGTCGTTGTCGGGGCAGAGGATGTAGAAATCGCCGGCCGAGATGCTGGCGATCATGTGGTCGACCACCTGCTCGGGCGTCCAGGCGGCGGCAGGCTTCTCGGCCCCACCCCGGGCGGTCATACCGGTGAAGGTGTAGCCGGGCACCAGCAGGTGGGCGGCGACCTGGCAGCCCTCGATGTTGCGGAGAGTATGCTGCAGCCCCTCGGTAAGGACCTTCACCCCGGCCTTGGTGACGTTGTAGGCGGTGTCGCCCGGCGGGGTGGTGATGCCCTGCTTGGAGCCGGTGTTGACGATCAGGCCCGGGGCGCCCTGGTCGATCATCGTCTGGGCGAAGGCCTGGACGCCGTTGATCACCCCGAACAGGTTGACCTCGATCAGCGCGCGCCACCGGTCCGGCCGCTCGATGGCCGAGCCGCCGCCGCCGATGCCGGCGTTGTTCATCAGCACATGGACGGCGCCGTACTGGGCGATGGCGGCGTCGCGCAGACTGATCACCGCGCGAGGGTCGGAGACATCGGTCGGGACAGCCATGGCGCGGTCCCCGGCGTTCAGCGAGGCGGCGGCCGCCAGCAGCTTCTCGCCGTTGACGTCGGCGAGGACGACGTTGAGGCCGAGGCTGAGGAACCGGCGCGCGGCGGCCAGTCCGATGCCGTCGGCGGCGCCGGTGATCACGGCCGTGTGGCCGGGCTGGAGGGCGGGATGGGTCATGTAAACACCGTCGGCGCCCTTGCCCCTTTGGGGGGAAGACGCGATCGCTTGTGAAAAATCCCCGTCATCCCGGAGAGCGGGGAGCGCTCATCCGAGACCCAGGGGCTGCAGGGCGCTGGCCCCAATGCTGCGTTTGGCGACGAAACCTCGCCCTCCTGGGTCCCGGCTCTCCGCGCCTCGCGCTGCGGCCAGGATGACGGGAGAAGGGGGCGCCTGGGGGAGCTGTCGGGTTGGCGGATCTGGATCACGCCGCCACCGCTTCGGGCAGGCGGCCGGTGAATTCGACCGCGACCGGGCCGGTCATGATCACGTGGTTGTCTTCGGCCCGCCATTCGATATCGAGCTCGCCGCCGTCCAGGACCAACGTCGCCTGGCGGCCGGTCAGGCCCCGGCGGTGGGCGGCGACCAGGGCGGCGCAGGCGCCGGTGCCGCAGGCGCGGGTGAGGCCGGCGCCGCGCTCCCAGACGCGCAGGCGGATGCGGCCCGGGCCAAGCACCTGGGCGAAGCCGACGTTGACGGCCTCAGGGAACAGGGGGTGGTGCTCGATCAGGCTGCCCGCGCCGCGCACCAGTTCGTCACCCGGCTCCTCGGCCACGAAGAAGACGACGTGGGGGTTGCCCATGCTGACCGCGCCGGGGGTGTGGAGGACGGGGGCGTCGATAGGGCCGACCTGGAGTTCGACGCCGCGGGTGTCCATCTCCTCGGCCAGCGGGATCTGGCGCCAGTCGAGGCCGGGCTCGCCCATGTCGACGCTGATCGTCCCCTCGGGGCCGCGCGAGGCGTGTAGCAGGCCGGCGCCGGTCTCGATCACCGCAGTGTCGCGGCCGCTCGCCTGCATCAGCAGCCAGCCGACGCAGCGGGTGGCGTTGCCGCAGGCGTCGACCTCGCCCCCGTCGGCGTTCCAGATGCGCATGAAGGCGTCGGCGCGGGCCGAGGGTTCGAGGCCGATAAGCTGGTCGCAGCCGACGCCATTCAGCCGGTCGGCGATGGCGCGCGCCTCCGCGGCCGTCGGGCGGAACGGCTGGTCGCGGGCCTCGACCACGACGAAGTCGTTGCCGAGCCCGTTCATCTTCAGGAACGGACGGGACATTGCGCCCGCTATATAGGGCAAATCCGGCGCGATCGTGAGGGGGATCAGCGCGCCGGGTAGAAGCGGGTGTCCGGTCCGATGCGGTCGGGCTTGACCCCGATGGTCTCGGCGATGGCGCAGCGAAGGGTTAGCCAGATGCGGTCGGGGCGGTGATCGGCTCCGTCGCGGACCAGAGCGGCGAAGTTGGCGACGGCGGCCTGGCGCGCAAGGTCGCCGACGGTCTGGCGGCCGAAATCGCCGGTATCGAGTCGCAGCGGCAGATAGCTTGCCGGCAAGAGCAGCAGATAGCGCCAATCGCGCAGGACGACAGAGAGCAACAGCCCGGCCAGGATCATGAGCAGGCCGAGCATCATCGGCCAACCGGCGGCTCCGACCTGGAGCTGCAGGCCGGTCTCGGCTTCGAGCAGGGGTCCGAGGTCCTTGGGCGTCAGTCCCGCCTCGTTCAGCCTGGTCGCCGGCGTGATCGGCCCGCGGACCCTCGGAGCGAGCGCCCGACGCAGGCGGTAGAAGCTCATGCTGGTGGCGCACTTGCCCGGTGTGTCGCCGGGCGGCATCCGGGCCAGGATGGCTCGGTGCACATGCCCGACGGTCAGCCATTCGACGCCTTTGTCGGCGGGCGAAAGATCGAAGGCGGCTTCGACCGCCTCGAAGACGGCGACATCGTCGTGATGGTCGAGGTCGAGACTGTCCAGCAACGACTGCATAGCGGGAAGATGCGCCGGACCGCCGCCCTCGGCAAGACGCGACCGGGCTTGCCGGAACCTTCGCGCGCGTATCTACCTCTCCCTTCGATCCCGAGAGCTGATGGGCATGGGCAAGACGGCGCGCGAGGCGGAGGCGGAACCGGAACGGGAGGGCTGGCGGCTGCGGGCCCGATTGCGCGCGTTGTACCATGGGGGATCGGAGACCGCCGTGAAGTTCCGGCTGGGGATCATCGTCCTCGACCTGATCATCGTGGCCTTCTTCGTGGCGGCGCCGATCCTGAAGGACACGCGGGCCTTCTATGTCATCGACTACGGGATTGCGGCCTTCCTGATCCTCGACCTGGGGGCCCGGTTCCTCGCCGCTTCCGACCTCAAGGCCTGGCTCAAGCGGCCGTTGGTCTGGGTGGACATCCTGGTGCTGGCGACGCTGCTGTTTCCGGTGTGGCTGGCCAACTTCGGGTTCCTGCGGGTGCTGCGGCTATGGACCCTGGTGGAGAGCGACTTCTTCTGGCGGACGGTCGGGCGGAAGTTCGACGACACCCGCTACGAGGAACTGACCAAGGCGGGCGTCCGGCTGCTGACCTTCGTCTTCGTGATCACCGGCCTCGTCTACGCCACCTTCATCGGTCGCTACGAGGGCATCGGCGGCTGGATCGACGCACTCTACTGGACCGTGACCAGCCTGACGACCACGGGCTACGGCGACATCAGCCTGCCGGGGGCCTGGGGGCGGTTGCTGTCGATCGGCGTGATGCTGGTCGGGGTGTCGCTGTTCATCCGGCTGATGCAGGTTCTGGTCCGACCCCACAAGGTGCGCCATCCCTGCCCCACCTGCGGCCTGATCCTGCACGACCCCGACGCGGTGCATTGCAAGGCCTGCGGGGTGGTGCTTTGCATTCCGAACGAGGAGTAACCCCCCCAAACCGTCATCCCGGCCGTAGCGAAGCGAAGAGCCGGGACCCAGGGGCGACCGAACGAATGCTCGCGGCTTCGATCAGAGCGCACGGCCCTCCTGGGTCCCGGCTCTCCGCGCTGCGGCCGGGATGACGGCGAGGGCGTGGAGCCCTATCTTTTCAATTCCAGAGCAAGACCCGGAGCGCGGGCGACTCGAGGGTGCGGCACTGTGCGGACACCGACGCAACAGGAGCCAAGCCATGAGCACCGTTCTCGCCTTCAAGGCCCCGATGACCGCCACCAAGACCCCGACCGAACTGGATCCCCGCTGGCCGCGGGTGCAGGCGCGGGACGCCAGCGCGGATGGCGAGTTCTTCTATTCGGTGGCGACGACCGGGGTCTATTGCCGGCCGTCCTGCGCGGCGCGACCGGCCAATCCGAAGAATGTCGGGTTTCACCTGACCACGGCCGAAGCCGAGGCGGCGGGGTTCCGGCCCTGCAAGCGCTGCAAGCCCGACCAGCCGCCCAAGGCGGCCCGGGACGCGGACCTGGTGGCGCGCATCTGCCGGGTGATCGAGGCGGCGGAGGAGCCGCCGGCGCTGGACGACCTGGCCCGGGCGGCGGGCCTGAGCCCGCACCACTTCCATCGCCTGTTCAAGGCGGTGACCGGGGTCACCCCCCGCGCCTACGCCGCCGCCCACCGCGCCCAGCGGCTGCGCGAGGGACTGGAAGGCGCCGGCAGCGTCACCGAAGCCATCTACGACGCCGGGTTCAACTCGGCGGGGCGGTTCTACGAGCAGTCGGGCGCCCTGCTGGGCATGACGCCCCGCGACTGGCGGGCCGGCGGAACCGGAGCCGAGATCCGTTTCGCAGTCGGACAGTGCTCGCTGGGCGCCATCCTGGTGGCGCGCAGCGAGAAGGGGGTCTGCGCCATCCTGATGGACGACGATCCGGACGCCCTGGTCCGCGACCTGCAGGACCGCTTCCCCAAGGCGCGGCTGATCGGCGGCGACGCAGCGTTCGAGGGGCTGGTGGCGCGGGTCGTCGGCATGGTGGAGCAGCCGGGGCTGGGCCTCGACCTGCCGCTGGACGTGCGCGGCACGGCCTTCCAGCAGCGGGTGTGGGAAGCCCTGCGGGCGATCCCGGCCGGGACCACGGCCACCTATCGCGAGATCGCCGAGGCCATCGGCCAGCCCAAGGCCGTGCGGGCGGTGGCGGGGGCCTGCGCGGCCAACGCCCTGGCCATCGCCATCCCCTGCCACCGGGTGGTGCGCAACGACGGCTCGCTGTCGGGCTATCGCTGGGGCGTCGAGCGCAAGCGGGCGCTGATCCAGCGGGAAGCCGCCGCGTGACCGGCGGCTCCGGACGGCTGGCGGCGGTGGACTGGACCGCGGTCGGCAGCGACCTTGACGGCCAGGGCTTCGCGGTCCTGCCCGGCCTGCTCAGGCCTGAGGAGTGCGAGCGCATGGCCGGGCTGTACGACAGGCCGGAGGGCTTCCGCAGCCAGGTGATCATGGCGCGGCACGGGTTCGGGCGCGGCGAGTACAAATACTTCGGCTATCCCCTGCCCGCCCTGGTCCAGGGCCTGCGCGAGCGCCTGTGGCCGCACCTGGCGCCGATCGCCAACCGCTGGCACGAGGCGATGGGGATGCCGGCGCGGTTTCCGGAGCGCCACGCTGAGTTCCTCGCGCTCTGCCACGCCGCCGGCCAGACGCGGCCGACGCCGCTGCTGCTGCGGTATGGGCCGGGCGACTACAACTGCCTGCACCAGGACCTCTACGGCGAGCATGTCTTCCCCTTGCAGGCGGCGGTGTTGCTCAGCGAGCCCGGCCGCGACTTCGAGGGCGGCGAGCTGGTGCTGACCGAGCAGCGGCCGCGGATGCAGTCGCGCGTGGCGGTGGTTCCGCTGCGCCAGGGGGACGGGGTGGTGTTCGCGGTCAACAGCCGGCCGGTGGCGGGAACGCGCGGGACCTACCGCGTCACCATGCGCCACGGGGTCAGCGCCCTGCGGTCGGGATCGCGCCATACCCTGGGGGTGATCTTCCACGAGGCCGCCTGATCTCTTCGGATGTCATCCTTCGGTCGGCGATGCCGATCCGGAGGACCCGCCTGTCCTCCGGACTCCTGGCGCTTGAGGCATGGCGCGGCCATCGATGACGGCGAGCCGGCTCCAGCGGTCCCGCGCCCGCCGTGGGTCCTCCGGTTCCCGCTTCGCGGGCCCGAAGGATGACATTCGCGGGAAGGGCGGCTATCTACCGCGCCTTGGATTTTTTCGGATTTCGACCCATGGCCGACGAGCTTCCCGACCGCCTCTGCACCAACCCCAAGAGCCCCTACTATGACGAGGCGCTGCTGGCTAAGGGCGTCGGCATCCGGTTCCGCGGCGAAGAGAAGACCAACGTCGACGAGTACTGCGTCAGCGAGGGCTGGGTGAAGGTCGCGATCGGCAACAAGGTCGATCGCAAGGGCAACCCGATGACCATCAAGCTGAGCGGGCCGGTGGAGCCCTACTTCAAGCCGAACGAAACCTAGTCCGTCATCCCGGACAGCCCGCAGGGCTGATCCGGGACCCAGGGGTGAGAGAGCGCGGCCGTCGCAGCCGCCCGGCCCGCGCACGGCGCTCCTGGGTCCCGGGCCTCCGCTTCGCTCCGCCCGGGATGACGGTTGTTGGGCTGCGCAAGCTACAGCCTTGCTCCCGCCACGGGGGCGCCTATGCTCCCCAGCTTCAGTTTCGGGGAATTTCATGCGTCCCATCCGTATCGCCGCCGCGATGGCCGGCCTTGTTCTGCTGGTCGCCGCGGGCGCCCTTGCCCAGGGGAGCGATCCCTTCTTGTGGCTCGAAGAGGTCGAAGGGGCGCGGGCCCTGGCCTGGGTGAAGGGCGAGAACGCCAAGGCCGAGCCGGTGCTGACCGGGGACCGGCGGTTTGCCCCTCTGCAGGCCGAGGCCCTGGCCGTGCTGTCGGCGCAGGACCGGATCCCGACCCCGGAGTTCGTCGGCGCGGCGGTCTACAATTTCTGGCAGGACGGCAGCCACGTGCGCGGCCTCTGGCGGCGCACCACCCTGGACAGCTTCCGCTCGGCCGAGCCGCGGTGGGAGACGGTGCTCGACATCGACGCCCTGGCCGCGGCCGAGAAGGCCAACTGGGTGTGGAAGGGCTCGACCTGCCGCTCGCCGGCCTATGACCGCTGCCTGGTGCGGCTGTCGAACGGGGGCAAGGACGCGGTCGAGATCCGCGAGTTCGACCTGCGGACCAAGTCGTTCGTGGCCGGCGGTTTCCGCCTGCCCGAGGGCAAGCAGAGCGTCGAGTGGCTGGACCCCGACACCCTGATCCTGACCCGCGACTGGGGCCCGGGCAGCCTGACCGAGTCGGGCTATGGGCGGATCGTCAAGGTGCTCAGGCGCGGCCAGCCGCTCTCGCAGGCGCAGACCGTGTTCGAGGGCGAGACGGCCCATGTCAGCGCCTCGCCGGAGGTGCTGCGCGACGCCAAGGGAAACCGGCTGGTGCTGGTCGGCCTTGGCCTCGACTTCTTCAGCAACGCCTGGTTCGTGGTCGACGATCAGCTGCGCACCCAGCGGCTGATGCTGCCCAAGCGCTCGAACGTGCACGGGCTGCTGAACGGCCGGCTGATCGTCTCCATCCAGCAGGACTGGACCTGGAAGGGGGTATCGTTCACCTCCGGCTCTCTGCTGGCGGTCGATGCGACCGAGATGCTGAAGAGCCAGTTCGCCCCGCGGCTGCCCACCGCGCCGGCGATCAAGTCGCCGATCCAGCTCGTCTATCTTCCGAAGGAGCGCCAGGCGCTCGACCGCGACCAGATCGCGGTGACCGACACCCGGGTGCTGGCGGTGCTCAACAACAATGTGCGCGGCGCCCTGGTCAGCTTCAACCAGAGCCAGGGCAGCTGGCTGATGCAGCGCTACCTCGGGCTCGACAACGCCGCGGTGACCCTGGTCTCGACCGCCGACAAGGGGGACGACGTCTTCTACACCGAAGAGACCTTCATCACCCCGACCCGGCTGAAGCTCGGCCTGGGCGCGGCGCCCATGGGCCGGCCGGTGAAGATGCTGCCCGAGCGGTTCGCCGCCGCCGACCTGACGGTCGAGCAGAAGGAGGCGGTGAGCAAGGACGGGACCAGGATCCCCTACTTCATCGTCCGCCGGAAGGACCTCAAGCTGGACGGTTCCAACCCGGCCCTGCTGCACGCCTACGGCGGTTTCCAGCTCTCGAAGCTGCCGGTCTACGATCCTGTGGTGGGCAAGCTGTGGCTCGAGCGCGGCGGGGTCTATGTGGTGGCCAACATCCGGGGCGGCGGCGAGTTCGGCCCCGCCTGGCACGCGGCGGCGCTGAAGGCCGACCGCCAGAAGGCCTTCGACGACTACTTCGCGGTGGCCGAGGCGCTGATCAAGGACGGGGTCACCAGCCCGCGGCGCCTGGGCGCCTATGGCCGCTCGAACGGCGGCCTGTTGATGGGCGTGGCCATGACCCAGCGGCCGGACCTGTGGAACGCGGTGGTGGTGGAAAGCCCGCTGCTCGACATGCTGCGCTATCACAAGCTGCCCGCCGGGGCCTCCTGGATCGGCGAGTACGGCGATCCGGAGAAGGCAGAGGAGGCGGCGTGGATCGCGGCCTACAGCCCTTATCAGGCGCTGAAGCCGGGGGTGAAGTACCCGTTGGCCTACATCACCACCTCGACCAAGGACGACCGGGTGCATCCGGGACATGCGCGCAAATTCGCCGCACGGCTGGAAGCGCTGAACGCGCCCTATATCTACTATGAGAACCTCGACGGGGGTCACGCCAACGGGGCCGATCCGAGGGCCAACGCTCGGCGCTGGGCCTTGCACTACGTCTACCTGTCTCGTCAGTTGATGGATTGAACCCTTTGAAAACCCTCCTCGTTTCCGCAGCGGTGGCCGCCTTGACCCTGTCCGCCTCTTCCGCCTTCGCCCAGCAGGCCCCCGGCGGTCCATCGGCCAGCCAGGCCGATCCCTACCTGTGGCTGGAGGACGTCGAGGGCGAGAAGGCGCTGGGCTGGGCCCGGGCCGAGAACGCCCGTTCGCTGCCGGTCCTGCAGGGCGATCCGCGCTACCAGGGGCTGTTCGACGAGGCGCTGAAGATCGTCACCGCCCAGGACCGTATCCCGTCGGTCGGATTCGCCGGCGTCAATGACACCGAGCTGCGCAACTTCTGGCAGGACCGGACCCACGTGCGCGGCCTCTGGCGGCGGACCACGCTCGACAGCTACCGCACCGCGACGCCGGCCTGGGAGACCATCCTGGACGTCGACGCCCTGGCCAAGGCCGAGAACGCCAACTGGGTATTCAAGGGGGCCAGCTGCCTGCCGCCGGAGGACCGCTACTGCCTGGTCGACCTGTCGGACGGCGGCAAGGACGCGGTGACGGTGCGGGAGTTCGACGCGGTCGAGAAGCGCTTCGTCGAGGGCGGGTTCAACCTGCCCGAGGGCAAGCAGAACATCGCCTGGCTGGACAAGGACACCCTGCTGGTGGCCCGCGACTGGGGCCCCGGCACGATGACCAAATCGAGCTACCCCTTCGTGCTGAAGATCGTGAGGCGGGGCCAGCCGCTGGAGGCCGCCCAGGAGATCTTCCGCGGGGCCGAGGATGACATCACCGTTTCCGGCTACACCCTGCGCGACCCGGACGGGAAGCTGCGGGCGGTGTTCATCAGCCGGGCGACCAGCTTCTTCGAGGCCGAGACCTATGTGCTGAAGGACGGAAAGGCGGTTCGCCTGCCCTTCCCGCTGAAGGCCTCGATCCAGGACCTGGTCCAGGGCCAGCTGGCCTTCACCCTGGAAGAGGACTGGCCCGCCCAGAACCTCCGCCAGGGCGACCTGGCGGCCTTCGACCTCGACGCCCTGGTCGCCGATCCGGCCAAGGCCAGGGCGACCCTGATCCTGCGGCCCACCAGCCGGGAGTCGATCGAGCAGGTCACCGCCACCCGCAACACCCTGATCGTCGGCATGACCCACAACGTCACCGGCGCGGTCTACGCCTACCGCCCGGGCAAGGACGGCTGGACGCGGACCAAGCTCGACCTGCCGGCCAACTCGACCATCGGCGTCGGCTCGGCGGCGACCCGGGACGACCGGGTGATGGCCACCGTCGCCGGCTTCCTGCAGCCCAACACCCTGTGGCTGGCCGACGGGGCCGGCGCCAGGCCCGAGCAGCTGAAGGCCGCCCCGGCCAAGTTCGATTCCGCCGGCATGGTGGTCGAGCAGTTCGAGGCGACCAGCAAGGACGGGACCAAGGTCCCCTACTTCGTCGTGCGCCGGAAGGACATCAAGCTGGACGGGTCCAACCCCACCCTGCTGTACGCCTACGGCGGCTTCCAGGCCTCGATGAAGCCCGGCTATTCGGCCACCATCGGCAAGCTGTGGCTGGAGCGCGGCGGGGTCTATGTGCTGGCCAACATCCGCGGCGGCGGCGAGTTCGGGCCGGCCTGGCACCAGGCGGGGCTGAAGGAGAACCGCCAGCGGGTGTTCGACGACTTCTTCGCCGTCAGCGAGGACCTGATCGGCCGCAAGATCACCAGCCCCCGGCGGCTCGGCATCATGGGCGGCTCGAACGGCGGCCTGTTGATGGGCGTGGCCCTGACCCAGCGGCCGGAGCTCTACAACGCCGTGGTCATCCAGGTGCCGCTGTTCGACATGCAGCGCTACACGGTGATGGGCGGGGCCGGCGCCAGTTGGGCCGGCGAGTACGGCGACGGGACCAAGCCCGAGGAGTGGGCCTACATCGGCAAGTACAGCCCCTACCAGAACCTCAAACCCGGCCAGAAGTACCCCGAGGTCTACATCGAGACCTCGACCAAGGACGACCGGGTCCACCCCGGCCACGCCCGCAAGGCCGCCGCAAAGCTGCAGTCGCTCGGCTACCAGGTGCTCTACTACGAGAACATCGACGGCGGCCACGCGGCCAGCGCCAACCTCAACGAGACGGCGATGCGCTTGGCCCTGGAGTACAGCTACCTGAGCCGCCGGCTGATGGACTGACTCCCGAGCAAAATCCCCCGCCCGGTCGCCCGGGCGAGGGGTACGCTCACGCTCACGCTCGGTTTCGCCTCGCCTAGAAGGCCCAGCGGGCGACCAGCTGGAACACCGGGCCAGCGCGCTCGGTCTCGATCTCGTATTCGTCGTAATCGCGGCTGGCTTGGTCGGCGAGGCTGCCGAACTTGTCGAAGACCTCGGCCTTGGAGCTGTCCAGCAGGTTCTGGCCGGTGAGTCGGACGACCAGGTTCTTGCCGAACCGCTTCTCGACGAAGAACTCCAGGTCGCCGCCGTAGGAGGTCTGGACCTCTTCCAGCTCCACGCGGCTGAAGGCGTCGCCCTGCTTGCGGTAGGTGACGCCGAAGGCGGCGTTCCAGCTTGGCAGGTCCTGGATGACGCCGACGTTGAACACGTAGTCCGACTGGCTGTTGAACTTACGCTCGCCGGCGAAGTCGGTGATCTCGCTGTCCAGCCAGCTGTAGTTCAGGAACACCCCGGTGTTGTCGAGGCCCATGAAGCTCAGCGGGGTGGAGAGGTCGAACTCGACGCCCCAGACCTTGCCGTCGCCGACATTGTCGATCGAATAGACGGAGGTCCCGGCGCCGCCACTGCCCTCTTCTCCGGTGTTGACCGTTTCGATCAGGTCGCTGACGTCGCGGTAGAAGACGTTCAGGCCGACCACCCCCTGGCGGCCGATACGGTGCTCGTAGCCGACATCGAAGCCCCAGGCGGTCTCCGGCGCCAGGTCCGGGTTGCCGCGGAAATCGTCGTCGCCCAACTCCTCGATCAGGGTCACCGGCTGGATCTGGTCGAAGTTCGGTCGGCGGACGGTGCGGGCCGCCGAGAGGTTGATCCGGCCGCCGTCGCCGACGTTGAAGCGCAGGTTGACGCTCGGCAGCAGGACGCCGTCGCCAGACTCGTTGACCCGCTCGTCGGCGGGGATGGGCGGGTCGCCGACGATGACCGTGTCGTCGGTGATCGTGGTCTCGGTGACCTCGAAGCGCAGGCCGGCTTCCCAGCGCATGAAATCGGTGCGGCCGCTGTACATCAGGTAGGGATCAAGGCGGACTTCCTCGATCTCGACCTGGGCGTCGCTCACCAGGCTGGCCGGGGGCGGCAGGGTCGGGCGGGGCGCCGGGAGATTGGGGATGTTGGTCCGGGCGCGGGTCTCGACGATCCGAAGGTCCCGGGACTTGCTCTTGTACTGAACGCCGAACTCCATCGCGACCAGGCCGAAGTCCTGCCGGTGGCTGAGGTCGGCCGTCCACTCCCGATCTTCCAGGTCGGTGTCGATCTCGTCACGGGTGAAGCGGTCGTCGTCCGGGAAGGGGATGGCGTCGCGCTGGTACTCGTACTCGTCCTCGAACTCGAACTGGTCGTCGAGGATGGCCGCGTAGCCGACCTTCAGCTTGGTCTTGCCGCCGAACATGTCGCCCTCGTAGCGGGCGCGCAGGGCGTAGTTGTCGGTCAGTATGTCGAGGTCGTTGTCGTTGTAGGTCTCCAGGTTGGCGTCGTTGCGCAGGCCGGAGGCGTACTCGATGCTGTCCTCGTCCTGAAGGCGGTCGGTGCGCACGAAGAAGCCGTCGAACGACAGCTCGGTGCCCGGCAGGTCCACCTGGTAGGAGGCGTTGAAGCTGTAGTCGGTCCCGTCGCGGACGTCCGTCTGGACCTCGATGTTGTCCAGCGCGCCGCCCGGCTCGTCGAACCGCTTGGAGAGCTTCTCCTTCGGGCTGCGGCGCTCCTGGACGCCGAGGCCGACCAGGAGGCGGCCGGGGCCGACCTGGCCGCCCCAGACCGCGCCGAAGCTGCCGGCCCACTCGCCATCATCGTAGTAGGCCGCGCCGCCGCGGACGTAGCCGCCGTCGAGGCTGTGGGCGTCGCGCAGCACGATGTTCAGGGCGCCGGCCACCGCGTCGCCGCTGCGGTTGGCCGAGGGGCTGCGGACGATCTCGATTCGCTCGATCAGTTCGGCGGGGATCCGGTCGACGAAGAAGCTGCGGTCGGCGTTGGCGCCGGGCACCTGCTCGCCGTTGATCAGGATCTGGGTATAGGCCGGATCCAGGCCGCGCAGCCGGGCGCCGTCGCTTTCCAGCACGTCGGACAGGAAGGTGACGCTGGGCACGCGCTTCATGGCGTCGCCGGCCGAGACCGGCTCGAAACGCTGGAAGTACTCCTGGTCGTAGGAGAGGATCGGCGCGGTCTCCTCGGTGCGGTTGCGGAATGTCAGTTCGGGGTTAATGACCAGCGCCTCGACGGTGGTCGGCTCGGCGGCGGCGGTGGCGATCGCCTCTTCCTGGGCGAAGGCCTGGGAGGCGAAGGCGAGCGGCGCGAACGCGGCGAGCGCCAGGAGTTTGGTCTTGGTCATATCGATCCCCTCATGCGACGGCGCGATTGACGGGAGGTCGCGCTCGTGATCTGCACGCCGCCGCCTCTAGGTTCGACAGCAAAGGGATACCAGTGATGTTTGATCGACATTTTTATTACAGATTTGTGTCGGTCGCGGTTGCGTCTGCTCTTTGCTCTGCTTGCACGATACTTTACCCGGAAGCAGTCTCCGACTCGGGGAAGCTGACAGTGGGCGTCGGAACACCCGTCCTGGCCTCGGTCGAGACCCAGTCGGTGGCCACCGAGCGCGCCGACGCGGCCGACGACCCGGAAATCTGGGCCGATCCGCGCGACCCTTCGCGGGTGGTGATCTTCGGGACCGACAAGCAGGCGGGGCTCTACACCTACGGCCTGGACGGGAAGGTCACCGGCTTCATCCGCGACGGGCGGCTCAACAATGTCGACCTGCGTGGCGGCTTCGCCACGGCCCAAGGGGAGCGGGTGCTGGTGGCGGCGTCCGACCGCGGGCGGATGGGGGCGGCCCTCTATCTGATGGACCCCGACACGCTGAAGGTGACGCCCTGGGGCGTGGCGCCGCTGGACCTGGCCGAGCCATACGGCCTCTGCCTGGGCCGGCGCGGGGCGGCCTTCCTGGTGATCGTCAACGGCACGGACGGACAGGTGCGCCAACTAAGGATCGAGACGGGGCCGGACGGCGCCGTCAAGGCGACCGAGGAGCGGCGGTTTGGCCTCTCCACCCAGACCGAAGGCTGCGTCGTCGATGACGCCAGGGGGCTGCTGTATGTCGGCGAGGAGGGCAAGGGCATCTGGCGCTTTCCGCTCGACGGCGAAGCCAGGGGGGTGCTGATCGCCGCCGCGCCCTCGGCGATGCTGAAGCCCGACGTCGAGGGCCTGACCCTGCTGCGCGAGGGCGAGAAGACCTGGCTTATCGCCTCCAGCCAGGGCGACAGCGCCTTCGCCGTCTGGCGGGTCGACGGGCCCGAGCCGGAGTACAAGGGACGCTTCTCGGCGGTGGCGGGAAACGGGCTGGACCCGGTGACCGGCACCGACGGGGTGGCGGGGCTCGGCGGGGTGGTCGGCCCCTATGGCGAGGGGTTGGTGGTGGCCCAGGACGACATCGACAGCGAGGGCGAGACCGCGACCACGGCGCGGGCCCGGCAGAACTTCAAGCTGATCGACTGGCGGGCGGTGAAGGCGGCGCTGGGGCTGTAGGTCTCGAGCCTCCGATAGCGGTGGGGGTGTCGCGTCCGACTCCCTCCGTCATCCCAAGGCCGCGAAGCGGGCTGTCCGGGATGACGGGGGTCTTGCATGCCAACATTACTGCCAGGCTTGGCCAAGGCGGGCGTGGGCGCTCATCAGGCGCGCTCCACGGCGGCGGCGGCGGCGTCCAGGGCGTCGCAGATGGTGGCGATCTGGTCCTTGTTGAGGGCCGAACCGGTGAGCTTGAGCTTGAGCGCCGTCTTCAGGTTCTCCCGGGCCCGCAGGATCTGGGGGGAGAACATGGCGCTCATCGCGGCGGCCTGCGCCATCCGCTCGAAGATGCCGGCCACCTGGCCCTCATTGGCGGCGAGCTGGGCCTCGCCGTCGGGGGTGATGCTGTAGAGCTTCTTGCCGCCTTGCGCCTCCGAGGTCACCAAGCCGGTCTCCTCCAGCAGGGTCAGGGTCGGGTAGACCACGCCGGGACTGGGGCTGTAGGCGCCGCCCGCCTGCTCCTCGACGGCTTTGATCAGCTCGTAGCCGTGGCGGGGATGCTGGGCGATCAGCTTGAGCAGCACGAACCGCAGGTCACCGTGGTCGAAGAAGCGGCCGTGGCGCCGCCAGGGGCTATGGCCGCCATGAAGGCCGAAGGGGCGGCGGTGGCGGTGGGGGTGATGACCCCAGCCGAAATGTCGATGCATGATCAGATCCTATTTCGATATGTCTAGCGTCAGATATATCGCGATCTCCCGAAATCGCAAGGGACTAGATATATCTATTTGTCATCTCCGGTCCGGTTCGCGGCCGAAGGATGACAGGGGATGCTCAGCGCTTGCCGGCCAGCGCCTTGATCAGCAGGTAGTAGTGGTCCAACCCCTCGTCGAAGACGGCGAGCGGCAGGCGCTCGTTGTTGCCGTGGTAGTTGAAGTCCACGCCGGGGATGAAGAACAGCGGGCCGACGCCGATCGTCGGAATCCCGGCGGCGCGGAAGTAGAGGCCGTCGGTGGCGCCGGCCTCCATGTAGGGGACCGGCGTCGTCCCCGGGGCGCGGACGGCCAGCACCGCCTTCAGGGCGGCGGTGACCTTGGCCGGCGTCTCGGAGACGTCGCTCTCGATGGGCTCCCCGGTGAGCACGATCTCCAGCCTATCGTCGGCCATCACATTGGCCAGCGTGGCCTTGACCTCAGCCACGGTCTCGCCGGGGAAGATGCGGCAGTTGACGGTGGCGGTCGCCGCCACCGGCAGGGCGTTCTCGGCGTGGCCGGCCTTCAGCAGGGTGGCGACGCAGGTGGTCCGCATCTCGTTGCTGATCCAGTCCTGGGCGTCGAGCACCGCCAGGGCTTCGGCGTCGCCCGGGTTGGCGACGAACCGCTTCATGGCCGCGGCGACCTCGCCGTCCAGGGTCGGCGCGGTGGCCGCGAAGCTGGCCAGCGTGACGCTGTTCCACTTCGCCGGGAAGCGATAGGCGGCCAGCTTCTGCAGGGCGGCGGCCAGGTCGTAGATGGCGTTGTCGGCCCGGGGCGCCGAGGAGTGGCCGCCGCTGTTGCGGGCGGTGATCTCGAAGGTGGCGTAGGTCTTCTCGGCCACCTGGGTCGAATAGCTGGGCCTGGCGCCGCCTCCGGGGCGGAAACCGCCGCCGGCGTCGGAGTTGATGGCATAGGCGGCGTCGGTCAGGGAGGCGGCGACCATCCGGGCGGTGGCGCCTGTCGTCTCCTCGTCGCCGGTGAACACCAGGATCAGGTCGCGGTCGGGGGTGAACCCCTCGCGCCGCAGCCGCATGAAGGCCTGGGTGATGGTCAGGACGCCATACTTGTTGTCGACCACGCCTCGGCCATAGAGCATCCCCTCGTGCTCGGTCAGGACGAAGGGGTCGCGGCCCCAGTCCTTCTCGCTGGCGTCGACCACGTCCATATGGGCCAGGAACAGCACCGGCCGCTTCTTCAAGCCTTTCGCACCCGGATAGCGGACGATCAGGGCGGCGGTCTCGCCGAGCGGCCGGATCTCGATCTCGGCGGGCTTGAAGCCGGCCTTCCGCAGCTCGGCGGAGAGATACTCCGCCATGGCGGGCACGGCGCCGCGGCCCTGCACGGTCGGGAAGGCGATGATCTTCTCGAACATCGCCCGCGCCTCGGCCTTCACCGGGGCCGCCGGCTGGGCGAAGCTGTTGGACGCCAGAAGGGCGAACACCGCCAACGCTACGCTGAAAACTCGCATCGCTCTCCCCTTGCCGCGCAGGGAGCCTACGCGTCCCGCAGGGTCTCCGCCAGCAGGCGGCCGTCCCGGGCCCGGCTGGATCCGGCGCGCCAGGCGACCACCACCTCGCGGCTGGGATGGTCGGCCTGCAGCGGCCGCACGGTGACCGGCGCCTGGCCCGCAAGGCCCGCCTCGACCGCCATGGCCGGCACGAAGGAGACGCCCAGACCGGAGCCGACCATCTGCACCAGGGTCGGCAGGGAGGTGGCGGCGAAGGCCTCCTCCACCCCGCCCCGGGGCGGGGTGAGGCCGCAGGCGGCCAGCACATGGTCGCGCAGGCAATGACCGTCCTCGAGCAGGATCAGTTCGTCGCCGTCGAGGGACTCGGGGGCGATGCGGCTCTGGCTGGCCATGGCGTGGCCGGTCGGCACCGCCGCCAGCAGCTCGTCGTCGACCACATGGGCCCAATCCAGCCCGGCCAGGTCGTAGGGCCGCGCGATCAGGGCCGCATCGAGCGCGCCCGACTTCAGGGCGGTGATCAGCCGGCTGGTCAGGTCCTCGCGCAGGAACAGCCGCAGCTTGGGAAACCGGGCCCGCATCACCGGCAGGGCCTTGGGCAGCAGGAAGGGCGCGATGGTCGGGATCACCCCGAGCCTGAACCGCCCGGACAGCGGCTGGCCGGCGCTCTGGCTGGCCTGGACCAGGTCCTCGGCCCCGGCCAGCAGGTCCCGCGCCCGCCGGGTCGCCTCCTCGCCGGCGGCCGTGAGGATCACCCCGGAGCGCGCCCGGTCGACGACCGGCGCCCCGATGATCCGTT
>Ga0196963_10001193_pt1 | contig 18778 bp, 22 predicted proteins | sample S1_5metaG_FD_148600 | JGI IMG/M metagenome (GOLD analysis project Ga0196963, IMG submission 148600) | Soil microbial communities from Anza Borrego desert, Southern California, United States - S1_5 | ecosystem: Environmental > Terrestrial > Soil > Desert | place: USA: California | collected... | reverse complement strand
TCGCGCTCTCGCCGACCGACGCGGCGAATATCCGCCGCGCCCAGGAGGAAGCGAACGCCCTGCGCCGTGATCTCTCCGCTCTCACGCCCCTGCCCCGGGCTTCGGATGTCGAGGAATTCGTCGTTTCCCGCGGCCTGCAGACCCAGGCGATGATGCTTACGCCTTGCGACCTGCACTTCCTGCACACCGCCCCGCTCACCCACGGCAAGACGCCGTGGATCCTGCACATCGAGGAGCTGCTCACGCTGTTCGCGCCGTTCGTCTGGCACGGCACGTCGGCCAAGGTCGACATCCGCAGCGTTCCGGCCTACCGGATGGTGAAGCGGCTGCTCGAGGCCCCGGCCTGCCGCGGCGTCTTCTCCCACCTGAAGCACAGCCACGATTTCCTGCCGGTGCTGTTCGACAGCGAGAGCCTGGCAAGGAAGGTCCATCACATCCCGCTCGGCGTGGAGTTTTCCTCGGCCGCGACCAAGAAGATCGCCGAGCGCCAGGACAGCCGCGGCGGCCTGCCGGGCACCACATTCCTCTTCACCAATTCGTGGTCGCAGCACGAATCGAGCTTCGTGCTGCGCGGCGGCAGCGACGTCATCCGCGCCTTCATCGGGCTGGTGCAGAAATACCCGGACGTGCGCCTGATCATGCTGACCAGCCTGCCGGTCTCGCATTACGGGGAGGGCTTCCGCGACTTCGTCCGCGCCGTGCCCAACCTCACCCTGATCGAGCAGCGCGCCAGCGACGACGAGCTGGTCGAGCTGCTGATGACCGCCGACGTCTTCCTGGTCCCCTCGGTCGGCCTGCACGCGCTGTCGATTCTGCGCTCCATGTATTGCGGCCTGCCGACCGTGGTTTCGGACGCGCCCGGCAACGATGAATTCGTCGAGCACGACAAGACGGGCATCGTCGTGCCCGGCCGGCGCGGCAAGACGGCGTGGTACGACGAGATCGGCTTCCTGCATCAGACCTTCGAGCCGGTCTTCTCCAAGGAGCTCGGCGATTTCTCCGGCGCGCTGTTCCAGGCCATGGAGCAGCTTCACCTCGACCCGGAGCGGCGCCGGCGCATCGGTGCTGCCGCCCGCGAGCAGATCCGCCGCCACCATCGGATGGACACGTGGCGCGACGGGTTTTTCCGGCTGCTCGAAACGATACGGCCCACGCTGCCGGCCGCATGACTCGCCGTCGCGGCGTCCGCCCTGCTAAAGTGCGCGCCTCAGGGAACAGGGGCTGATGGCGATACCCTCCGGGACGAAGACCTCGACGCTGGCCGAGCGCCGCTCCGCGCGGCTGCGGCTCGCCTTTTCGCGCGAGCAGCTCGGCGGTCTGCGCCTGGCGACCTACGCCCGGCTCATCGCGCTCGGCGTCATCGCCGTCTGGCTCGTTGCGGCCCAGCGCGAAGTCTCGGTCATCTACTACCTCGGTGTCGTCGCCATTTTTGCCACGCTGGCCTTCATCCAGCTGGCCGTCAGCGGCCGGCCCGGTCGGGCCTGGCTCAAATACGTCTTCACCGCCGCCGAGATGGCGCTACTCGCCTTCGTGCTCGTCCATCCCAACCCGCTGGCGGCGCACATGACAGAGGTCCCGCTCGCCATGCTCGTGCGCGGCCAGAACTTCCTCTACTTCTTCGTCCTTCTCGCGCTGACCGCGCTCAGCCTGTCGCCGGCCTATGTTCTGTGGAGCGGCGTCGCAGCCGCCCTCGCCTGGAGCGGCGGCGTCCTCTGGGTGATCGCCCAACCGGGGACGGTGACCGTCCGCTCCTTCGCCGAATACCAGGCGATGACCCTGGCCGACCGCGCCGCGGCGCTGTTCGATCCGGAGTTCGTCGACGTCGTCGTCTGGCAGCAGCAGTTGCTGATCCTGCTTGTCGTCTCGGCGCTGCTGGCGGTGGCTGCGGGGCGGGCGCGGCGCGTCGTCGAGCGCCAGGCGATCCTCGAGCGCGAGCGGTCCAGCCTCGCGCGCTATTTCTCCCCCAACATCGTCGATGCGCTGATTCAGTCGATCAATCCGCTCGGCGGCGTGCGGCGCCAGGACATCGCCGTGCTGTTCTGCGACATCGTCGGCTTCACCCGGCATGCCGCGACCCATTCGCCCGAGGAGGTGGTCAGCCTGCTGCGCGAATACTACGCCCGGCTCGAGGACGCGGTGTTCGGTTGCGGCGGCACCGTCGACAATTATTTCGGCGACGAGATGATGGCGACCTTCGGGACACCGGTCGTCGGCCCCGACGACGCCACGCGGGCTTTGCGCTGCGGCCGGATGATCCTCGAGCGATTGCAGGCCTGGAACCGCGACCGGGCCGAGCGCGGCGAACCCGCCATCCGCGCCGGCATTGGCATCCATTTCGGCCCTACCGTCCTGGGCAATATCGGCGGCGAGCGGCGGCTGGAGTTCACCGCCATCGGCGACACCGTCAACATCGCCAACCGCCTCGAGGGGCGGACGCGCGATCTCGATACCGATCTTCTGGTCAGCGACGCGCTGGTCGAGCAGATACGGCGTGAGAACGCCGGCGGCGACCCGCCGGAACTCTCCGACATGATCCAGGCCACGCCGGTGGTCCTGCGCGGCCGTTCGGTCGAAACCGGAGTCTGGCTGCTCAAGCCGGATCGCCCGGCCGGCCCGGCCCTCGTGGCGAGCGACTGAAATGACGGCGTCCGACCCAGTATGCACCCTGTGCCGGCCCGAGGACGTCGTGGTCGCCGATGAGCATGCCTATGTCGCCCGCGACAAGTTCTCCCTCTCCCCGGGACACGTGATCGCCGTTCCGCGCCGACACGTCGCTGATTTCTTCGCCATGACCAGGGAAGAGAAACACGCCGTCCTTGCCTTGCTCGATCAGGCCCGCGAGCAAATCGACAAGGAGCATCGACCGGATGGCTACAATATCGGCGTCAATATAGGCGCGGCCGCCGGCCAGTCGCGAATGCACGTGCATGTGCACCTGATCCCGCGCTACAGCGGGGACGTACCGGATCCCAGCGGCGGCGTGCGCTGCGTACTGCCCAGGCGCACCTGACCGTTGTCGCGTCCGGCCGGAAAACGGCATACGCTCCGGCTTATGATCCGCCTTGTCGCCACGCTGGCGCTCGTGCTCGCGGCCCTGAGCGCTCCTTCGGTCCAGGCGCAGGAGGCGGCATGGGCGGCCCTGGCCCGCGGCGGGATCGGCTTGATCCGCCATACCGAGGCGCCGGGCGGGGCCGGTGATCCGCCCGGCTTTCGCCTTGACGACTGCGCCACGCAGCGAGCGCTCAGCGATCGTGGACGCTCCCAGGCCGCGGCGCTGGGGAACGCGCTACGCGAGCGAAGCATCGTCGTGGGGCGGGTTCTTTCCTCGCAGTGGTGCCGCTGCCTGGAAACGGCGCGGCGGATGGCGCTCGGTCCGGTGCAGGACTTCGCGCCGCTCAACAATCTCTTCGGCCGCCGCAACCTTGCCGAGGCGCAGACCCAGGCGTTGCGCGAAAGCATCCGCAGCTGGTCAGGACCCGGCGCGCTGCTGATGGTCAGTCACGGCTCGACCATCCTCGCTCTGGCGGGTATCAGTCCTAGCGAGGGCGAGATCGTGGTCCTCGAATCCCGCAGCGACAGCGAAAGCGGGTTTCACGTCGTCGGGCGCATCCCTCCGCCGGGCTAAGCCCGGCCGGCCACCAGATCCTGCACGGCCCGGGTCAGCGCGCCCTCGGGATGGGCCAGCTCCTCCAGCACCGTGAAGTGGTTGTAGGCGCCGACCTCAAGCAGCCGGCCCCTCAGGCCTTTTGCCGTCCAGGCCGCCGCGTAGTCGCGCGACTGGCGCAAGAACTCCGGCAGCTCGCCGCCGCCGACCGCGACGATCATCGGCGGCGCCGCGGCGGGAAGATTCAGCATGGGGCTGGTGCGCTTCTCCTCAAGCTCGTCGAGACGGAAATCGGCGTTCATCGACGAGAGGCGCATCGGTGCCATGTCGAACACACCGCTGATCGGCAAGGCGCCTTTGATGCCCGGCTCGCCGATCATCATGGCCGTGAGATGGCCGCCGGCGGAGTGGCCCGAGACATAGAGCTTCTCTGGATCGCCGCCGAGCCGGGCGAGATTGGCGCGCAACCAGGCAAGCGCCTGCCTGACCTCCGCGACGATGCCGTCGATGCGATTGGCCGGAGCAAGGGTGTACTCGATATTCGCCACGTTGATGCCGTGGGCCAGCGGCCCGGCGGCGACGAAGCCCCAATTCTCCTTGTCGGTGGAGCGCCAGTAGCCGCCATGGATGAAGGCCAGCGTGGGCGCACCGGGTTTGCCGCCGGCGTAGAAATCAAGCCGCTGGCGCGGCGCGGACCCATAAGCCAGGTCGCGCTGCGGTTTGGCCTTTGCATCGAGCGCCTTGGTCTGGGCGGTGACGGCAGCGATGAAACGGTCGCGGGCTTCCATCCCGCCGATGGCCGCCGAATTGTTGTAGGCAGCGTCGATCGCCGCTTTGTCCATGCCGCGGTAGAGGCTCATGATTTGTAATCCATGGTCGAGGGTAGCCAGAGGGCGATCTGAGGAAAGGCGATGATCAGCGCCAGCCCGAGGATCAGCATCAGAATATAGGGCACCGCGGCCTTGTCGATCTCGGCAAGCGGCGCCTTGGTGATCGACTTGATGACGATGAGGTTCATGCCGACCGGCGGCGAGATCAAAGCCAGCTCGAGGTTGATGGTCAGCAGCACGCCGTACCACACTTTGTCGACGCCCAGTGCCGCCATCACCGGCAGGATGACCGGCGTGGTGATCAGGATGATCGAGATCGATTCGAGGATGAGGCCGAGGACCAGGATCAGCACCATGACCGCGATCAGGAACTCGGTCTGCGAGACGTTGTATTTGAGCGCCAGCGCCACCGCCTCCTGCGGGACGTTGAGCCGGGTCAGCATGTAGCCGAACAGGCCGGCGGCGATGATGATCATGAACAGCATCGCCGAGGTGCGCGCCGCCTCGCGACCGCCTTCGAGCAGGTCCTTCCAGGTGAAATTGCGATAGATGATCCAGGCGATGGCCAGCGCCCAGAGCGCCCCGGTGCCCGCCGCCTCGGTCGCGGTGAATACGCCGAAATACATCCCGCCGAGGACGAAGGGCGGCAGGGTCAGCGCCCAGAAGGATTTGCGCAGCGCCATGCCCATTTCCGGCAGCGATGCGCGGGTCGGGCGCACATAGGACGGCCCCAGAGCCTTTTCGCGCCGGTACTCGGTGATCATGCAATAGACCGCGAAGATCGCCGCAATCATCACACCCGGCAGGATGCCGGCCATGAACAGCGCGCCGATCGAGGTGTCGGAGACGAAGCCGTAAAGCACCATCGGTGCCGAGGGCGGGATGAGGATGCCCAGGGTGCCGCCGCCCGCCACCACGCCGTACACGCCGCGCGGGCTGTAGTTGTATTTCAGCATCTGCGGGATGGCGACCGCGCCGATGGTCAAGGCTGTCGCCACCGACGAGCCGGAGATGGCGGCGAACACGGCGCAGGCAAAGACCGTCGCCACGCCGAGCCCGCCGGGCAGATGACGGAGCAGCGTGTGCGTGGTGGCGTAGAGGTCGTCGACCACCTTGCCGCGCACCATGAAATGCGACATGAGCATGAAGAGCGGGATGGCGACCAGCAGATAGACGTTGAGCTTGCCGAAGACGAACTCGCCCAACGTGCCGACATTACCTTCAGTGAACCAGAGCACGACGCAGGAAAACAGGAACATGCCGGCGAACATCGGCATGCCGAGATAGAGCAGCGCGATCAGCGCCGTGAGGATGAGAAGGAACGTCACCGGCGCTATTCGTGCGTGTCGATCCGATCGGCGTCGATGCCGGTCGGCTCACGCCCTGTCAGGTAGGCGGCGAGCTGCGCCAGCGCCACGAGCAACAGGAGCGCGCCGCCCAGCGGCACGAAGGCCTGGATCGCCCAGAGCGGAATCTGCGGCAGCGAATTCGACACGATGCCGACCATGCGGGTGAAGGCCACCATGTCCAGGCCTTCGCGGATCAGGACGACGGAGGAGACGGCGACGGTCAGCGTGCCGAATCCCATTAGGGCCCGACGGCGGACTCCTTTGAGCTTCTCGGAAATGAGGTCGACGCCGATATGCTCGCCGCGACGCTGCGCCTCCGGCACCGCCAGCATCACCGAAATGACAATGAGCAGACCGACCGCCTCGTCGGACCAGGATTGCGGCCGGTTGAAGAAGTAGCGCATGGCGACTGCGTAGCAGACGAGGAACAGCGTCGCGAGGCAGGCGATGCCCGCGATCCATTCCGCGGCACGGCTCAGCGCCGCAACCCCCGTTTCCAAAAGCCGAACGGCGCGGGCGAGTCCCGCGCCGTTCCTGCCGCTATCGGCCATCGATGACCCGCGAGGCTTAGAGCTTGCCCATCGCCTGGATAAGCTTCTCGCCGTCGGCGCCGGTCGCCTTGAGGAACGCATCCATGACCGGCTTTTGCATCGCCGCCTTCCAGGCATTGGCCTCGGCCGCGTTATGGACCTTCAGCGTCATGCCCCGCTCCTGCAGCAGCTTGATCGCCTCTTCGGCGGTCTTCTCGGTGATGGTGATGGCATCCTGCTCGGCCTTCTTTGCTGCCGCCTCGAGCGCGGTGCGCTGCGCCGGGGTCAGCTTGGCCCACCACGCCGGATTGACATAGAGGTGGAAGTAGACGGTGAAAGACGGCGTCACGGTGCCGAATTTCTGCACCTCGTAGAAGCGCCGGCTGTACGCGGCCGAGACGTCGGTCAGGCCGGCGTCGAGCACACCGGTCTGCAGCGCGTTGTAGACCTCGGGTCCCGGCATCGCCGACGGCGAGGCGCCGAGCTGGATCAGCGCCGTATCGGTCAGGGCGTTGAAGCCGCGGATCTTGATGCCCTTGAAATCGTCGGGGGTGAGCAGCGGCTTCTTGCCCGACGTATAGATCGCCTGGCGGGTGATGTAGAACCAGGCGAGGTTCTTCACGCCCTTCTGCTCGAGCTTGCCTTCGATCATCTTGGCCGCTTCCGAGCCGGGGAATTTCTTGATGCGCTCGAGTTCCGAGAAGAAATAGGGGATCACCACCACGTTCATCTCGGGCAGCGTGTTGCCCCATTGCTGATTCACCGATACCGCCGCCTCGACGGCGCCGCGCGCCACGGCGGGATGATTTTCTCCCGCCTTGTGCAGCTGCTCCGCGGGGAAAAGCTGCACGGTGACCTGGCCGTTGGTGTTCTTCTGCACGTCGGCCGCGAAGCCTTCGAGCATCTTATGCAGGTGATGCGCGGTCGGCACCTGATGGCTGATACGCATGGTGACGTTCTGCGCCTCGGCCGACCCGAATCCAAAGAGCAGGGCCGCGGTCGCAACCGCGCCGTAAACCAATGTCCGCATGAGAAGTTTCCTCCGGAGAAAATCGTTGCCGGAGAATGCGCTGCCGCTCGCGGCAGCGTCAAGACGGTGGCTACTTGCGGCCCTGCACCGGCTGTGTGGTGTAGCGCTCAGACGCCGGCGCGGAATTGACGCGGCTGTCACCGAGCGGTGCGGGTCGGTCGTTCTGCAGCAACGAGCGGCTCTCGCTACGCGCCCGCGCATCCTCGCCCCGCTGCCGGTCATAGGCGTCCTTGAGAGTCTCGAACGGGAGCGACTCACCGGGCCGGGTCTGAGCCCATGCTGGCGACACGAGAACCGCGATGAGCATCCCTAAGGCAAGGAGGCGCGCCATTCTTAAGCCCTTGAACTCTTAGGGGTTCATGTTTAGAACAAAAAGAGAACATCGTCAATGCTGGGCTGCCTCTCGACTGGACAGCCGGCTCGAAATCGGGAAGGGTCCGCACCCCTATGGCAGAGCATCCATTTTCCCTCGCCGGCAAGGTGGGGCTCGTCACCGGAGCGGCACGCGGACTCGGTTTCGAGATCGCCAAAGCGCTTGCCCGGGCCGGCGCCAGCGTCACGATCAACGGTCGCGACGAGGGCCGCTTGCGCGAGGCCGCCGCACACGCCGCCCAGGACGGCGTTACCCTCGAGACCGCCGCCTTCGATGCCGCCGATCCGGCCTCGACAAGCGCGATCGCGGCGCTGGAAAAGCGCCACGGGCGCTTCGACATCTTCATCAGCAATGTCGGCGCGCGCAACCGCAAGCCTCTCTTCGACTTCACGCTGGACGAGGTGGACGCTCTGCTACGGACGGATCTTGTGGGGCCATTCGTCCTGGCGCGCGAGGCGGCGCGGCTGATGGTGCAGCGGAAGCAGGGCCGCATCATCCTGGTGACCTCAGTCGCCGGGCCGTTCGCCCGGGCCGGCGATGCCGTGTATACCTCGGCAAAGGGCGGCCTCGCCGCGCTGACCAAGGCGTTGGCGGTCGAGCTGGGACCGCACAACGTCACCGTCAATGCCATCTCACCCGGCTTCTTCGCCACGCCGGTGAACCAGTACCTGGTCAACGATCCCGAGCTCAGCGCCTCGTTCACGCGGCGCACGGCGCTCGGACGCTGGGGCCGGCCCGACGAGATTGCCGGTGCCGCGGTATTCCTCGCCTCCGACGCCGCCTCGTTCGTCACCGGCCATGTGCTGACGGTTGATGGCGGCACGACCTCGATGTTCTGATTTCACTGGAGTACCTGCGATGAAGACAAAGCCGACCTGGCGCGAGCTGCTCGCGCGCGAGAAGCCGCTGGTCGCCCCGGGGGCGCACGACGCGCTCTCGGCCCGGCTGATCGAAATGGCCGGCTTCCCTGCCTATGTCATCGGCGGCTATCCCGTGGTCGGCGCCCGTTACGCCCTGCCGGACATCGGCCTGTGCGCGCTCGGCGAGATCTCGGCCGGTATTCGCGACATCATGGCGGCCACCGATCTGCCGGTCCTGATCGACGCCGACACCGGCTATGGCGACGTCAAGAATATCACCCGCACCATCCAGACCTACGAAGCGATGGGGGCGTCGGCCATCTTCATCGAAGACCAGGTCAGTCCCAAGCGCTGCGGTCACATGGAAGGCAAAGCCGTCGTGCCCGTGGAGGCGATGGAGCAGAAGATCCGCGCCGCCGCTGCCGCGCGGCGCAACGAGGACACGTTCCTCATCGCCCGGACGGACGCCCGCGCCTCGGAAGGCCTCGACGGCGCCATCCGCCGCGGCGAGCGCTACGTGAAGGCCGGTGCCGATGGGCTGTTCGTCGAGGCGCCGTTGACGGTCAAGGAGCTGGAAACCGTCGGCAAGGCCTTTGACGTGCCGCAGTTCTGCAACATGCTGACCAGCGGCAAGACGCCGATCCTCACCAACCAGGAGCTCTACGACATGGGCTTCGAGATGGTGGTGCACGGGATCACCCTGGTTATGGGTGTGGCCAAGGCCATGAAGGACATGCTGGCGGACATCAAGAACGACAACGTCAAGGCGATTGCCGCCAAGGCCGCGACCTTCGACGAGTTCAAGCAGATCACCCGCTTCGACGAATGGGTGGCCCTGGAAGACAAGTTCAACGGCTGAGCCGGTAATCCGCGGAACAATGTCAGGGCGGGGACGGTTACGAAGCTGACGCTAACTTTGCGGGAGCTTCGCCATGGAAACGGCCGATCGACATCAGCACCTTCACGAGATCCTGGAAGATTTCGATTCGGCCACGCTGGTGACTCGCACCCGGGAGGGCGGCTTCCACGCGCGCCCCATGCGGATCGCCGAGCTGCGGCCCGATGGCGATCTCTACTTTGTCACCAGCCTGCAATCGCCCAAGGTGGCGGAGATCGAAGCCGATTCCGAGGTCTGCGTGACGTTCCAGAGCCGCGCACAGTTTGCCGCCGTCTACGGCATCGCTCGCGTCGAGCGCGACCGCGCCATCATCGATAAATTATGGTCGCCGGAATGGAAGGCCTGGTTCCCGAAGGGCAAGGACGATCCGTCGATCTGCCTCATCCGCGTGGACGGGCGACACGGCGAGTATTGGGACAATGCCGGAGCGGAAGCCTTGCGTTACGCCTGGGAGGCGACCAAGAGCGTGATCCAAGGCAAGAAACCCAAGATTGACGAGACGGTGAATGCACGCGTGAAGCTTTAACGCGGCTGGTTCTCGTCGCGCCCAAGGGCGGCGGGCTCCGCGGCGCCAGATGTGGATGGTCACAGCGCAAGCCGAATACCCGAGCCGCTGCATCATCCGGCGGTACGGCGCCGACTGATCGCCGGGAGCTGAGCAGGTTCAGCGAGGAGGCCAGCGCCCGGCTTCGGCGGCGATCAGGAAACTCTCGACAGCGGCATTGAACGCCGCCGGCTCCTCGAGATTCATGCAGTGCCCGGTATTCGGACAGACCCAGAGCCCGGCCTTCGGCAGCGTGCGCTTGAGCCAGAAACTCGCCTCCAAGCACGGCGTGTCATCATCGCCCACTGCCACCAAGGTCGGGATGTCGACGCGCTTGATGGCGTCGGCGAGATCGTAGAGCGAGGGTCGCTTGGCTTGGTAGTTTACCAGGGTCATGGCAGAGCCCTTGGCGTCGTGTTCGCCGATTTGCCGCACATGGTCCTGCCAGCCGCGCGGGTCTTTGCGCTTCAGCGTGATGCGCGTCGGAAGGTGACCCATCTCCTGCGCCACCGCCGCTGGGCCGGCGCTGATGAACTGCTGCGCCCGGGTCTCGGATTCCCGAGCGAACGATTCGCGGTCGCTCCTGGGCGCGCCCGAGCCGCAGCCCGCGAGCACCAGCGCGCTTGCCATCCTCGGATGACGCATCCCGAAATGCAGGACGGCAAACGCGCCCATGCTCAGGCCCACGACATGCGCGCGGCCGATGTCGAGATGGCGCAGCACCGCGACAATATCGTCGGCGGCATGGTTCTGGCCGTACTGATCGTCAGCCTGAGGCACGTCCGATGGCGGATAGCCCCGCGCGTTGAAGGTGATGCAGCGGTAGCGGCGGGAGAACCAGCGGACTTGTGTCTCCCAGGAGCGGTAATCGCCGCCGAATTCGTGCACGAAGATGATCGGGTGGCCCGAGCCGGTCTCCTCGTAATACAGCTTCGCTCCCGACGACGGCGCAAGCGACACGGGCTTATTTCTCGTCGAACTGCAGCTCGCGCGTGAGCTGTGACGGCAGGCGCCGCTCCTGCGCCAGCGCCTCGGCGCGGCGAATCTCTTCGAGGCTGAGCTGCGGACGCAGCTGGTCGAGCAGGCGCGCCGCCCCCGTGGCGCGCACCGGCGCCGCCAGCGACAGCCAGGCATAGGCCTCGATGAGATCGCGCTCGACGCCGTCAGAGCGCTCGTGGCGGATACCCATCTCGAGCTGTGATTCGGCATCGCCCGCCAACGCGGCCTTGCGGAAGAGCGAGGCGGCGCGCTTGGGATCGCGGCCGACGGCGCCGCCATGGTCGAAGATGCGCGCCAGAAGCCGGTCGCCGTGCAGCGACTTGCGGTCCTGCAGCGAGAGCGCGATGAGACGGGCGGAAATCGGGTTGGGCTTCTGCCAACGCGCCCCGTAGAGCTGCAGGAAGCCGCGATAGTAATCGGCGTAATCACTGCCCTGGTCGGAGGCGAACTCGAGCAGCGTCCCTGCCTTCTTGAATTCGAGCTCGCTGCGGCCGGGGCTGGCCAGGATCGCCCCGAGGCGAGCCTGCGCCTCGGCGCTGCCATCGGCGGCGGCCAGCGTGTACCACTTGATCGCCTCTTCCTTGTCGACATCGACGCCAAGACCGAGGTCGTAGCCAAGACCGAGCTCGAACCAAGCACCGGCATCGCCGGCTTCGGCGGCCGCCGCGAGATAGCGCATCGCCGCCGCGGGATCGGGCTGCACGTCGATGCCATCGCGCAGCATCTGGCCGACGCACGCCGCGCCCGCTCCATTGCCTGAGTCGGCGGCGTCGCGGAACAGCGCGAAAGCCGCTTTCGTATCGCGCGGTACGCCCCAGCCATTGAGACGGCAGAGACCGAGATTGACCTTCGCCATGGCGAAGCCGGCCTCGGCGGCGCGGCGGAAACTGTCCGCCGCTTTGGTGGGATCCTGCTTCACGCCCTTGCCCTGGGCGTACATGAAGCCGAGGTTGCTCATCGATGCCGGCACGGTGGCGCTTTCGCTGGCGAAGGTCTCGGCGGCCTGGGTGTAGTGCTTGAGCGAGAGATCGGGATCGCGGCCAACACCCAGCCCGTGCTCATGCATGAAGGCGTAGCAGAAGGCCGAGAAGGCCTTGCCCTGACGGTGAATGCGATCGAACGTCTCGCGCGCCAGCGCCTCATCCTGCGGCAAACCTTCGCCGCGGTAGGATTTGAGGGCGCGTTGCAGCTCCTGCCACGCGTCTCGATGTTCGTTCGCCTCGGTCAGGTACACCATGGCGAAGTAGCGATCCATGACTCCGATTCTAGCATGCCCGCGCCCGTTTGACTCGGGCATCGGTTCAGCCGACGGCCTGAGCTGTGATCGCGCGGAGGCACGCCGCCCCAAGCCTGTCGCGCTTTTGTTGCAGTGCGGCAAACCGTAAGCTTCACTGCAAATTATTGTTTTAGCGCGAAGAATTGGGATGAGCGCCGACGGCAGAGCGCTTTCGTTTGAAACCGAACGACGCTGATCCCGTTATGCACCGGAGAGGCCTCGCCGGCCCCCTGTACAAACATCGGTTGCACGGAATGATGACGAACAGATCACGAGCCCCTTATTACCGCGACCGGGCGCGCGGGCTCCGGGTGTCAGCCGCAGAGAGCAAGTTCGCGGATATACGCCAGGAGCTCCAAGAGGTCGCGAAGCAGTTCGATCGATTGGCGGATGCCGCGGAGCGGCGTCAGGACGACCAGCAGGCCGGGCAGGCGAGACCCGTGCATTGGTCGGAGCGCGACTGAGCTGTGGTGAGGCCGGACAGCGGGCCGGCACGGAAAAGTACCGAGAGGGACCGCTAAAATTACCGAGGCGAATCAGGCCCTCTGTTCGGCTACCTTAAAGCAGCCCATATGGGTACGTGCAGCTGTCAGTTTTGTGCCACGAAAATGACCAATACTCGCCCACCGGCTCTCTACTACCACGACCAGGCGCAGCGTATTCGCCAGATGGCCGCCGAGGCCCATTCGGACGAGACGCGCAAGCAGTTTCTGACCCTGGCGGAGCAGTACGAGCGCCTGGCCGGCCAGGCGCTACGGTCGGCGGCACCCTCACGCGGCTATGAGCCGTACGCGCCCCAGCCCCAAAGCGGTGACTAGAAGGAGTCGCGTCTAGGCGCGGCGCGCGATGACGATCTCAAGCCCGCGCTTGAGCGCGGCGCGGTCGAAGGGCTTGCGCAGGATCAGTGCCGAATCGAATGACGTCGGCAGGGAGGGCGGTGCGTAGGCCGTGGCGACAACGAAGGGGATACCCGTTTCGTTGAGGAAATCCGCGACCCGGTAGGCCGGCTCGCCGGCAAGATTGACATCGAGCAGGACCGCGTCGGGCCGCCGCGAAGCCAGCGCCTTCAGCGCTTCCGCCACGGTGCGCGCCCGGGCGATGACGGTGTGGCCGATGTCGCGCAGCATGTCCTCGAGGGCGAGCGCCACCGGCAGCTCGTCTTCGACGACGAGCACGGACAGGCCGCCTGGCGGCGGCGCCTCGGGACCGGGGCTTTGGGACATGGAGGCGAAACTTAATCTTTTATCGGCGCGGGCGCGCCCCGGGAAAACCCTGAGAAGCGTAGCCATAACCCTTTAGGCCTTGGTTCGATAGCGAACAAAGGGGGTTCAGGCTCCCGTACCGCGCCGCCGCGCCGCGGCCAGGGCGGCGCGCAGGGCGGCGCCCAGCGTCTCGCTGCGAAAGGGCTTTTGAATGACCAGGCGGCTCGCCCAGCGCTCGGGCACCGACTGCCGCCCGTAGGCGGTGGCGAAGACGAACGGGATGCTCTCGCCCGCCAGTTGCTCGGCCACCGGCTCGACAAGCTCGCCATCGAGGTTGAGATCGAGCACCGCTACGTCGGGCGCGTTGTTGCGCAGCGCCAGGGCCGCCTCGGCGAGGTTCGAGGCCTGCCAGACGATTGCGCAGCCCAGCGATTTCAGCATGTCCTCGACCAGCAGCGACACCATGCTCTCGTCCTCAACGAGCAGCACGGAGAGTCCGCGCAGGGGCTTGTCGTCGGGTGGGACGATCGTCGTCACGCCGTTCTCCTCAGGTGATCGGCGGCGTCGCCCACCGGGAAATCCATCACGCAGCGCACGCCGTCGACATCGTAGGAGAGATGCGCGATGCCCTTGAGTTCATGCACGACGGCACGCTCGATCAGTCGGCTGCCGAAGCCGCGCGTCGCCGGCCGCGACACCGCCGGGCCGTCGCGCTCCAGCCAGTCGATCTCGATATGCCGTCCGTCCTGCTGGTCGTCGAAGCGCCACGACACCGACACGGCGCCGGCGGCCGCGCTCAGCGCGCCGTATTTGGCCGCGTTGGTCGTGAGCTCGTGCACGATCATGGTCAGGGCCACGGCGGTCTTGGGCGGCAGTGCCGCCGCCTCGCCGCCGAGCACGATCCGCGTGCCGTCGTCGTTCTGATAGGGGCCGAGGACGTCGTGCAGCAGCGCGTGCAGATCGACCGATCCCCAGCCGCTGTTCGCCAGCCTTGTGTGCGCGCCGTTGAGCGCGAAGAGCCGCGCTTCGAAATCGGCCCGGATATCGTCAATGCCGCGGCCGCCGCGGATCGTCTGGCTGGCCAGCGACTGCACGCTGGTCAGAGCGTTCTTGACCCGGTGGTTGAGTTCGGCGAGCAGAAGCGCCTGCCCCTGCTTGAGGCCGCTGATGTCGTGCAGGCAGCCCACGCCGCCGACGAGACGGCCGTCGCCGCCCCGGATCGGCTCGAGCGTGGCGAGCACGACGCTGCGGCTGCCGCCCGGACGCTCAAGGATGATCTCACGGTCGCGGATCGACCGGCCGCCGCGCAACACCTCGGCCATCGGCGACTGGGAGGGCGGCAGGAGCGAACCGTCCGGCCGATAGGCACGGAACGCCCCGCAGAACAGACGGTGAGGATCGCCGGCCGGAGGCGACTGGCCCCACAGTTCGGCCGCACGGCGGTTGTAGCGCGCGATCGCGCCCTCCGGCGTGCAGCTGTAGATGCCCACCGGCAGCGCGTCGAAGATTCCGTCCGGCCGCAAGGCCGATGGCAGGTCGGGCGCTGAGCCGGAAGCAACGGGCGATGGTCGGAGATCGAGGATAGGCATGGGACCGGTCCCGTCATGTCACTACCCCGTGGACACTGTAGTCGCACAGCCCGCAACACTTCAACGACATAGAGATGACGCTTTGGAGGTGGTCTCGGACGTATCAGGCACCCAATCCCTAGGGGCTAATATCAAATGCGTTGCTCGGCGGCCCATCAGCCGCAATGCCGTCGCTCCCCTTTGCGCCCCACATGTCGGTGGGCTGTCGAAAAGGAGAGACCATGGACTCAAAATCGAAACAGGGCATGAAGCAGACGCCGATGAAGCCGCTGCCGAAGAGCGCGGCGCTGGCGAAAGTGGACATGGCCGACGAGGCGATGAAGGCGCGCCGCAAATTCCTCGCCGGTGCCGGCAAATTCGCGGTCGCGACTCCTCCCGCGGTCAGTCTGCTGCTGGCGAGTGCCAACCGGAACTACGCCGCGGCCCAGTCCGGCAACGGCGGTGGCGGCAACGGCCGTGGCCGGCAGGGCAATAATGGTTTCGGTAATGGCGGCGGCGACGGCGTACCCGGCCGTTCCGGCAAGAGCGACAAGAACCGCTGATCGGGTCAACCGCGAACGCGCTCGCCAGGGGCGCGTTCGCCGGGACCGTCAGCGGTCGGCCTGGCGCAAGGCGTACTCGAGCGCCGCCCGCAGCTGCTCGGCGTGATACGGCTTGCGAACCACCGGGCGGTTCCGCCATTCCTCGTGGATGCTCTCCAGGGCGTAGCCCGTGGCGAACACGAACGGCACGCCGCGCGCGGCCAGGCGCTCGGCGACGGGGTAGACCTCGTCCTCGGCGATGTTGATGTCGAGCACGGCGGCATCGACCTCGTGATCCTCGATACGCGCGTGGGCGTCTACAAGCGTATGCGCCGGTTCAAGCACGTCGCAGCCCAGCTCGCGCAGCGTGTCTTCGATGAAAAGGGCGACCATCATCTCGTCCTCGACGACGAGGACACGGACGCCCAGGAGGGTGGAAATCGGCTCACCCGGCGCGGGGGCCTCGCCCGGAACATGGCCAGCCGTGGCGGCGGCGACATTGATCCCGGTGACACGAAGCCCCGCACCCCCGGCCGATCGCGCGCCGGAGGCGCCGGACAGCGCCGATTGGGTGTACGCGCCGGCAGCGGTTTCTCCGACTGCGGTAGGGGGGCGACCGGTCACAAGGGACTCAAGTGGGTTTCTGTACGGTCGATCTGGGAAGGGTGAGCTCGAAGATCAAGCCGGTCTCGCGCCAATCGAAGCGCACCTCGCCGCCGAGTTGCCGCCGGATCGTGCGTTCGACCACCTTGGTGCCGAAGCCGAATTGCTGGGGCGCGCGGACCGGCAGCGGGCCGGTCTCGGCCCAGCGCAGCCGCAGTTCGCCGTCGGGGGACACGTTCCACGTCACCTCGAGATGCCCGCGCGCATCGGCCAGCGCGCCGTATTTCGCGGCATTGGTGGCGAGCTCGTGCAGCACCATCGAGATGGCCTGCGCCGCCGCCGGGGCCAGCAGCATCGCGGGCCCCTCGACGGCGACGCGGGTGGCCGAGGAGCGATAAGGGGCGAGCTCCTCCTCCGCCAGGCGCCGCACGTCGGCTCCCTGCCAGCGGGTCTGCGAGAGCAGCGTGTGCGCCCGCGCCAGCGCGTCGATGCGCCCCTGCAGCGTGCGCTTGAAGTCCTTGGTCGGCTCGTCGCGCGACAGGCGGGTAATCGACTGGATCACGGCCAGCGTGTTCCGCGCGCGATGGTCGACTTCGGCGGCGACCAGCTTGAGCCGCGCCTCGGTCTGCTTGCGCTCGGCGATCTCGCGCTGCGCGTCCTTGAACAGATGCGCGTTGTCGATGGCGATCGCCGCCTGCGCCGCGATGCCGGCGAGCAGGCGTTCCGCACGCTCCTTGAAGATCCCCGGCCGCGAGTGGCCGAAGAACAGGCCGCCGAGCACGTCGCCCGAGCGCGACATCACCGGAATGGCGAGATAGCTGCGCACCGGAAGATGCCCCTCGGGCATGCCCCTGTGCGGCGCGTTGCGGCCGTAGCGCGGATCCTTGGTGATGTCGTCGGAGCGCACGACACCTTCACCGCGGAAGGTCGGCGAGAACACCGCCGTGTTGCGCGGCATGGGGAATCCGGAGAAGGCTTCGCGGGGCACGCCGGACAGCGTGTAGAGCGTGTAGCTTTCACCGCTTTCGTTGATCAGGTTGTAGAAGAACGCGCCGAACTCCGCGCCGCTCAGCGCCACGCCGGCGTCGGTCACCGTCTGGACCAGCTTCTCGAGATCGAGCTCAGCGGCCAGCTGGGCACCGACCCGGTTCAGGGTCTCGAGATGCCGTGTCTCCTCGGCCAGCGCCGCCTCGGCCTCCTTGCGTTCCGTGATGTCGTGGGCGATGCGCACGCCGTAGAGAGGCGTACCGGATTCGTCGCGCACCAGCGATGCCGTCAGCGTGATCCAATTGACTTTGCCGTCGGGCCGGGCCAGACGCTTTTCGATGCGGTAGGCATCGATCTCGGCAGCCCAGAGCTTCTGGTACTGCGCGTGGTCCTCGTCGCGATGGTCTTCGTGCGTGATATCGCTGAAGCGCAGTCGCAGCAGCTCCTCGCGCGTCCGCCCCGTCATCAGGCAGGTCTGATCGTTCACCCGGAGGAAGCGGCCGTCCCGGTCGACCTCCGAAATGGCGACATTGGCCTGGAAGAAGGTCGCAGCGAAACGGCGCTCGCTGTCGCGCAACGCGTCCTCCGCCTTGCGCTCGCGGGCTACATCGCGCATCTCGACGACGGTGCCGATGGCCGTACCGTCGGGCGCCAGCATCGGGCTGGCGGTGAAGGCGGCGGTAAAGAAATGGCCATCCTTATGGATGAAGCTCTCTTCGCCCTCCTCCCGGCTGTTCCTGGGAAGGGCGCGGTCGATCGGGCATTCGTGACGGGGGTACGGCCGGCCGTCGCGGCGCGTGTGGTGGATAAGCTCGTGCATGGTGCGTCCGGCGAACTCGGCAGCCGCGAACCCGGTCAACCGCTCGGCTGCCGGATTGACGAAGACGCAACGTTGCCGCTCGTCCATGACGATGATCGCCACCGTGGCATTGGCAAGCACGGACGCGAGCCGCTGCCGATCGAGATCGGCTGACAGCGGGGCGGCGAAAGCCGCCGGATCGAGGACGGAGCCGCGGGGGCTGACGGTCAAGGCGCTACCTCGAACGGTTTACCGGACAGCGGGCCCCCCGCCACACCCGCCGGCACATCGAGCTGATAACCTCACTATGCCGCAAGCGGCGGCATCGTGCTACCCGGTAAGCCGAAAGCGCGGCCGCGGCATCAGCCCTTATTGAGCATCGCGCCGAGCTTGCGGCCGCCGAGGATGTGGAAATGGAGGTGCGGCACCTCCTGGTGGGCGTCGACGCCGGTGTTGGCGATGACGCGGTACCCGCTCTCGGCCACGCCGCTCAGCCGGGCCACATGGCCGATAGCCTTCATCAGCGCCGCCTGCTCGGCGGCACTGCCCGTGGCCGAGAAATCGTCGAGCGATTCGTAGGCGCCTTTGGGAATGACCAGCACATGCACCGGAGCGCGCGGCTGGATGTCGTTGAAGGCCAGCACGTGCTCGTCCTCGTAGACCTTTTTCGCGGGAATCTCGCCGCGCAGCAGCCGCGCGAAGATGTTGGTCGTGTCGTAGCTCATGAATAGAGGCTCATTACTCGCTCCGCGACTGCTTCTCCTCGATCCCCGAAATGCCCTCG
>Ga0196963_10001192_pt1 | contig 18793 bp, 19 predicted proteins | sample S1_5metaG_FD_148600 | JGI IMG/M metagenome (GOLD analysis project Ga0196963, IMG submission 148600) | Soil microbial communities from Anza Borrego desert, Southern California, United States - S1_5 | ecosystem: Environmental > Terrestrial > Soil > Desert | place: USA: California | collected... | reverse complement strand
TTCGAGGTAATAGAACCAGGCCGCGGTGAGTAAAGCGAATAGCGATGCTATGCCGAGCAGGCCCTGACCGAAATCGCTGAGGCCGGTGACCTGTTGCCGGACCGCCGTCAGGATCACCCAGACGACGAGGAGCATCGTGCCGAACAGCGTAAGCGTGAATACAGGGTCGGCGTTCACCGACAAGGCCCTCCTTTTCCGGCTCGCTCCGCGACGCACCACTGGCGACCGCGGCGGGGAGTCGACGACAACCGGGGGTGGCGCACCGCCTCAATGTGGCCGATGGCGAGGCGATCGTCGACCGCTAATTCAGATGCGCGCCTGCGTCCCAAATCCAGCGTTTTGCCGGACCTTTTCCCTTCGCCGCCCGCCCCGCGTCCGTCGCTCGCACGGCGGCCCTTCTTCTGCTATTCTCACCCGCCCCTCGCCCGCTCCGCAAGGAGAGACATGCGATGTTAGAGCCGCCCAGCACCGCCGCCCACCCCAATCCCAACGTCGCCGCGCTCGAGCGGACCTATCGCCGCTGGAACGACACGCGTGGCGGCTCGGCGCCCGAGGTGCTCGATCTTTTCGCCGAAGAAATCGAGATGCGGTCGGTGCTCGGCGGCGAGATGGCGAGCGAGCTCGGCGGAGTCCACCGCAGCCGCGCCGAGGCGGCGGAATATTTCGCGGCCCTCAACCGCGACTGGGAGATGCTCTATTATGACGTGGAACGGTTCATCGCCGAAGGCGACGAAGTGGTGATGGTCGGCCGCTGCGGCTATCGTAACAAGCTGACCGGTCGCGAGGTCCACACGCCCAAGGTCGACCTCTGGCATTTCGAGAACGGCCGGGCCACGCGCTTCTCCGAATATTACGACACGCTCGGCCTCGCCACCGCCGCCGACGTGGCGGAGTTGGTCTGAAGGGCGCAGCAGCGACGCTGCCGGTAACCGGCCGCCCCGCCGCGACCGCGCTGCTCTTGCCCGATGGCGTCAGGAAGACGGGAAAGCCGAGCCGCTCGGCCTGTTCGAAATGGCGCGCGGTGATCTCGCGGGACGAAAGGGGCGGAGTGCCGTCGCGGGGTCCGGGGAAGGTCATGACGCGCGACACCCCGATCCGGCCGGCTCGAGCCAGTCCTCTGGCGAGGCCCCGTGCCAGTCGTTATTCCTGCCCGCGACACGGCAAGGAGAGGGACGATGGTTGTGACCTTTTATGGCTGGGCCGGAGATCAGACGACCCCGCTGCCAGGACGCAAGCCGCTCCAGGCGCTGGTCGCGCTCCAGACGTTGGGACCTGCGCACTCACTCGGCGACACGATCAAGGCAGTCGCGGAGATGTCCGTCGTGCCGGACGCTATCTTCAAGATCAGCCCCGTGGTCGAGGGCCGCGCCCCCGCTCTGCCGGTCAAGATCAGCTGGGGCGGTCCGCTCTTCTGGGTGATCGACTTCGAGATATCCGAAGGCGACACCCCCTGGCCCCCGGGCGTCAATCTCGTCCACGTCACCGCCTCCAGCTTCGATCCCAAGCTGCCCGAGGACGAAAAGTGGAGCGCCAGCACCTTCGCGACGGTGATCGTTCCCCCGTTGGCGAAGCAAAAGGCGCCCTCGCCGCAAAAGGCTCGTGCCGCCCGCAAACGGCCGGGAAGGACGCGGAGTCCGTCCGGACGCGGCACCTAGCAGCGCCGTTCGGACCACGGCCCGTCGCGGCCCCCTTGCAACGCACAAGAAAGGACCGCCCGGTCGCCCGGACGGCCCTCTTTCTGCCGCGAAAGCGGCCGGCGCTAACGGTCGCTGCTGCTGCCCGTGCCGCCGCCCTCCAAGTCGCTTTCGCCGCCCTCGCCCGGGAAGGTATCCTGACCGCGGTCCGGCCGGCCGGGATCCTGCTGCTGCTGCTGCTGCTGCTGCTGAGCGCCCTGGCCGCCTTCGCTGCCCTGGCCGCCCTGGCCGCCCTGGCCGCCTTGCTGCTGCCGGCTCCAGTCGCTGTCCTGACCGCCCTGGCCGCCTTCGCTGCCCTGGCCGCCCTGGCCGCCTTGCTGCTGCTGGCTCCAGTCGGCGCCCTGACCGCTTTGGCCGCCCTGCCGCTGGCCGCCCATTCCGCTCTGGCCGCCGCCGGTGCCGCCCTGATTGTTGTCCTGATTAGCCATGATCGGGCTCCTCTTGTTCTTGCTGCCGCCCGCTCCTTTCCGAAAACGCCTGCGATTACAGGGCGGTTCCGCTTTCGGCCGGTGGTCCTGCCTGCTAGGGACGGCCGTTCTCCCGGCATCAGGAGGAACGGCAGATGCCCCGCTACATGGTCGAACGAACCTTTCCCGACGGCCTCGAAATCCCGGTCAACCCCGATGGCGCCCAGGCCCTGTGCGGCATCGTCGCCACCAATGCCGAGGAAGGGGTCAACTGGGTCCATTCCTACGTCTCCGCGGACAAGAAGCGGACCTTCTGCGTTTACGACGCACCCTCGCCTGAGGCGATCCGCAGCGTCGGCGCGCGCAACGGCGTGCCGGTCGACGCCATCCACGAGGTCCGGGTCCTCGATCCCTATTTCTATCATTGAGACACGCGCGACGCGCGTAGGCTGGACTCGGCGGGCGATTGGGGCGAGAAAGCGCGCCATGTCCAGCCAACTCGATTTCTATCTGGCCCGTGCCGCGGAGGCGCGCGCCGACGCCGAAGCCGCCACGCTCGCCAACGTCCGCGACCGCTGCCTGCGCGCGGCCGCCGCCTGGGACGCGATGGCGGCTCGCGCGCATCGCGGCGATGCGATGCGCGCTCGCCAGGAGGCCGACAAGCGAGCCCTCGCCGAAGCCGCGGCGCCGGCCGAATAATCCCCGGAATCTGCCAAGGAATTTCCGTTCCCCGCCCGGGGTTCTGCGGGCGGCTGCGGACCCAGCTCATCGCGGCTTGCGGCGGGACTCCGCAATCCCGTTATCGGTTGCCGCTCGGCATGTCAGATGCTAGCAGCGAGGGCCGGCGCGCGATCGAAGGAGCGACTTTCCTTCTCATCCCGGGCCGAACGCATGTGCCGGCTTCTCTGCCGGCCACCAAGGTTGACGCTGCATGAGGCATTTTTCCCCCCAGACGCTGCCCCTCCGCACGGGGACGGGCATTGCGACCGGGGCATTGCGGTCGGACATTCGAACCGGCCTGCCGCGCGCAGCAGAGGCGATTTTTTTCTTTCCAACCCGGACATTGAAGGCGCGCGCCATCGGATGCGCGCCTTCGTCCATTTTCGAGCGCGCGCGAGCGGCCGCCGTAAGGACGGCCACGCGCGCGTGGAGTGATGTTAATGACAATGCGCATGTTGATCGACGCGCGCCACCAGGAGGAAACCCGGGTGGCCGTGGTCAAGGGAAACCGGATCGAGGAATTTGATTTCGAATCCGCCGAGCACAAGCAGCTCAAGGGGAATATCTATCTAGCCAAGGTTACGCGGGTCGAACCGTCGCTTCAGGCGGCGTTCGTCGACTATGGCGGAAACCGCCACGGCTTCCTCGCTTTCTCGGAAATCCACCCCGATTACTACCAGATCCCGCGCGAGGACCGCGAGGCCCTGCTCCGCGAGGAAGCCGAGCATGCCGCGGAGGAAGAGCGGCTGCGCGCCGCCGAGGAGGCCCGCTACGCCGATCGCGACGAGGACGACGATCACCACGGCCGGGATTTCGTCGACAGCGGCAACGCGGGCGATTGGGTCGAGTCCGACGGCGAGAGCGAGGACGGCGACGAGGACGCCCCGACGCCGCCAGAATCGGCGGAGAGCGCGCCCGAGGAGAATGCGGCCGACGAGCTCAGGCGCAAGCGCCAGAACCTGCGCCGCCGATACAAGATCCAGGACGTCATCCGGCGCCGCCAGGTGTTGCTCGTCCAGGTCGTGAAGGAGGAGCGCGGCAACAAGGGCGCGGCGCTGACCACCTATCTGAGCCTCGCCGGCCGCTATTGCGTGCTGATGCCCAACACCAGCCATGGCGGCGGCATCAGCCGGAAAATCTCGAACGGCGCCGACCGGAAGCGCCTCAAGCAGATCATGTCGGACCTCAGCCTGCCCAACAGCATGAGCTGCATCGTCCGCACCGCCGGCCTCAGCCGCACCAAGACCGAGATCAAGCGCGACTTCGACTATCTCGCCCGACTCTGGGACGAGATCCGCGAGCGGACGCTGAAGAGCTCCGCGCCGGCTCTGATCTACGGCGACAGCGACCTCATCAAGCGCGCCATCCGCGACATCTACAATCGCGACATCGACGAGGTCATCGTCGAGGGCGAGGAGGGCTACAAGGCCGCCCGCGCCTTCATGAAGCTGCTGATGCCGAGCCACGTCCGGCGGGTTCAGAACTATGTAGACACGGTGCCGCTCTTCCAGCGCTACGGCGCCGAGGACCAGCTCGCGGCCATGTATCAGCCCGTCGTCCAGCTGAAGTCCGGCGGCTATCTGGTGATCAACCCGACCGAGGCCCTAGTTTCGATCGACATCAACTCCGGCCGTTCGACCCGCGAGCACAATATCGAGCAGACGGCCTACGCGACCAACATCGAGGCGGCGAACGAAATCGCCCGCCAGCTTCGGCTGCGCGACATGGCGGGCCTCATCGTCATCGACTTCATCGACATGGAATCCAACGGCCATATCCGCAAGGTCGAGAAAGCGATGAAGGAGGCGCTGAAGAACGACCGCGCCCGCATCCAGGTCGGGCGCATCTCGTCCTTTGGGCTGATGGAGATGAGCCGCCAGCGGCTCAGGACGGGCGTGCTCGAGGCTTCGACCCGGCCCTGTCCGCATTGCGAGGGCACCGGCCTGATGCGCACGGCGTCGTCGGCTGGCCTCTCGGCGCTGAGGATGCTCGAGGAGGAAGCCGCCCGCGGCCGCGGCAGCCGCATCGTCCTGCGCGCCGGCCGCGAGGCGGCGGTGTACGTGCTCAACAGGAAGCGCGCCGAGATCGGCGAGATCGAGGCCCGTTACGGGGTCGTCGTCGAGGTGCTGATCGAGGAGAGCTTCGAAGGCGCGAAGATGGGCGTCGAATCGTTCGGTCCGCCGCCGGCGGCGAGGCCGCGAATCGCGCCGGTTCTCGAGCCCGAGGTCGACGAGGAGGAATTCGCCGAAGAGCTGGCCGAGGAGCTGGAGGAAGCGGAGGAAGCCGAGGAAGCCGAGGAGGCCGACGACGAGCCCCGCTCGCGGCGCGGCGAGAGTCGCGAGGCGCGCGAGCGCCGCGACGAGGAAGAACGGGGTCGCAAGCGCCGCCGCCGTCGCGGGCGCCGCGGCGGCCGGCGCCGCGACGGGGAGGAGGCCGGCGAAGCCGCCCCGGGCGAGACGGACGGCGGGCCCGCCCCGGCTCAAGAAGCGCCCGAAGCCGATGGGGCGCCGGCGAGCGAGCCCGACGCCCTGCCGCAGGTCGTTCCCGAGCCCGCGCCCGAGGCGGATGAAAGACCCAAGGGCCGCCGCCGGCCGCGCGCCCGGCGCAAGGATGAAGCGCCGGTGGAGACCGCGCCCGTCCCGGTGGCCGCCGCCGAGGCCGAGCCCGCTGTCCCCGAGGAACCGCCCGCGAAGCCAAAGCGCACCCGCCGCAAGAAGGCGACCGAGGCGGAGACTCCCGCCGAAGCCGCCGCGCCGGAAGCGGCCAACGACCGCGGTGAGGGCGCTTCGGCCGGCGGGAGCGCCGAGGGTCCCGGCTCGACCGAGGGTGGCGAGCCGCGCCGCGGCTGGTGGCAACGCACGTTCGGCGCCTGAGCCCGGCGCGAGCGTACTTGCCCCGGTGGGCGCGCTCATGTCAGGTTCAGCCCCCGAAGGTCAGAGGATCGGCCATGGCTGAAGCTACGCTAACGCTGCGACGCTGGGGCGTGTTCGTCGCCCGCCTCGTCTTCCTCGTCACCCTGACGTTCGCGATCGCGGCGCGGCCGGCGGCGGCGCAGTCGATCCTGCGCGACGCAGAGACCGAGGCCTTGTTCCGCGACATGTCGCGGCCGATTCTCGAGGCGGCCGGCCTCCGGCCGGAAAACGTCCAGGTCGTTCTCATCCACGACAAGGCGATCAACGCCTTCGTCGCCGGCGGCCAGATCGTCTACATCCATTCCGGCCTGATCGCGGCGGCCGACAATGCCAATGAGGTGCAGGGCGTCATCGCCCACGAGGTCGGTCACATCACGGGCGGCCACATCATCCGTATGCAGGAAGGTGTGAAGGTCGCGACCGGAATCATGATCCTCTCGCTGGTCCTCGGCGCCGCGGCGATGGCGGCGGGCGCGGGCGAAGCGGGGATGGGCGTACTCGCCGCCGGCCAGCAGGCGGCGATCGGCAAGTTCCTCGCCTTCAGCCGCACCCAGGAATCCGCGGCGGACGCCGCAGGCGCGGGGTATCTCGCCAGGTCGACGATCAGCGGCAAGGGCCTGATCAGCTTTTTCAAGAAACTTCAGAACCAGGAGTTCCGCTACGCGATCCCGCAGGACAATGCCTATTCCCGTACCCACCCGCTTACCGGCGAGCGGGTGGCGGCGCTGGAGCAGACGGTGAAGAACGCGCCAGGCTGGAACGGCACCACCGATCCGAAGCTCGAGGCCCGCTTCCAGCGCGTCAAGGCGAAGCTGTCCGGCTTCGTCGAGGATCCGAAGCGCACGCTCGCCATGTTCCCCGAGAGCAACAAGAGCGTGGCGGCGCGCTATGCCCGCGCCTATGCCTGGCACAAGAGCGCCTATCCCGAGAAGGCGCTGGGCGAGGCCGACAGCCTGCTCCGGGACGAGCCCCACGATCCCTATTTCCTCGAGCTCAAGGGTCAGATCCTGCTCGAATCCGGCCGGCCAGCGGCAGCGCTTGAATCGCTCCGGCAGGCGGTCCGCTACGCGCCCGACCAGCCGCTTATCGCGGCGCTGCTCGGCCATGCCCTCATCTCGACCGAGAAGCCCGACAATTACGAGGAGGCGAAAAGGGTGCTTCGCGCCGCTATCGGCCGCGACAATTCCAATCCGTTCGCCTGGTACCAGCTCGGCATCGTCTACGACCGCGAGGGCGATCCCGGTCGTGCCGCGCTCGCCACGGCCGAGCGCTACAACCTTCAGGGCGAGCCGCGTCTGGCTCTGGCCAATGCCGAGCAGGCGCTGAAGACGGTGCCGACCGGCACGCCCGACTGGCTGCGCGCACAGGACATCGCGATGGTGTCGCGGACCGAGGTGGAGCGGAAGAAAAAGAATCGTGACGACTGAGCCCGTCACCGGCGGAATGGCGGGCTGGAAGACGGCGCTGGCGGCCGGCCTGCTCGGAGCGCTGATCGGCGGCGGCGCCGTCGCCTGGGGATCGCGTCAGTCCGTCCGCGACTATCTGCTCGAGAATCCCGAAATCCTGCCCGAGGCGATGGACCGCCTGCGCGAGCGGGAGGCGGCCAAGGCGGTGGCGGGCAACCGCGAGGCGCTCGAGACGCCGTTCGCGGGCGCTTGGGCGGGCGCTGCCGACGCCGACGTCGTTCTCGTCGAATTCTTCGATTATGCCTGCGGCTTCTGCCGCAAGAGCAATGACGACATCGACCGGCTGCTGCGCGAGGATCCGAAGCTGAAGGTGGTCTGGCGCGAATGGCCGGTGCTCGGCCCCGACAGCGAGGCCGCCGCCCGCGCCAGCCTCGCGGCCGCCCGCGCCGGCCGCTTCAAGCAGTTCTACGACCGCCTGTTCGCCGCCGGCCGTCCCACCCCCGAGGCCCTCGCCAGGGCGCGCTCCGCCATCGGCCTGTCCGGCGACATCCCCATCGCCGAGGCGGACCGCGAGCTCAGCCGGAACTTTCAGCTCGCCCGCAACCTCGAGGCCACCGGCACGCCGACCTTCGTCGTCGGCGACCAGATCCTCCAGGGCGCGGTCGGCTACGAAGCCTTGCGCGAAGCGGTCAGGGAAGCGCGCGAGCGCAAAAGCTGAACGCTCTCCGCTTGGAAAGCCCCGAGTCCCCCGCCATAGTTGGTTCATGCAGGCCTATCTTCAGCTTCTGTCCCGAATCCTCGACGAAGGCGCCGAACAGGAGGACCGAACCGGCGTCGGCACCCTCTCCGTCTTCGGCCATCAGATGCGCTTCGACCTCGCCGAGGGCTTCCCGCTGCTGACCACCAAGAAGCTCCATCTGCGCTCGATCATCATCGAACTGCTCTGGTTCCTGCGCGGCGAGACCAACATCGCCTGGCTGAAGGAGAACAGGGTCCGCATCTGGGACGAGTGGGCCGACGAGGGCGGCGAGCTCGGCCCCGTTTACGGCAAGCAGTGGCGCGACTGGGAAGGGCCGGACGGCCGCCACGTCGACCAAATCGCCAATTTGATCGAGCTGATCAGGCGCGATCCCGCCTCGCGGCGCCAGATCGTCTCGGCCTGGAATCCGGCCGAGATCGAGCTCATGGCGCTCGCCCCCTGCCATTGCCTGTTCCAGACCCAGGTGGCGCGCGGCCGGCTCAACCTCCAGCTCTACCAGCGCAGCGCCGACGCCTTCCTCGGAGTGCCGTTCAACATCGCCAGCTACGCCTTGCTCACCCACATGCTCGCCCAGCAATGCGGGCTCGAGCCGGGGGTGTTCGTCTGGACCGGCGGCGACTGCCACCTTTATTCCAACCATCTCGACCAGGCGCGGCTGCAGCTGACGCGAGAGCCGAGGCCGCTGCCGAAGCTCAGCATCCTGCGCAAGCCTGACGCGATCGACCGCTACGACTATGAGGATTTCGAGATCAGCGGCTACGACGCCCATCCGCACATCAAGGCGAAGGTGGCGGTCTGATGCGGACACGAGAGAGGTCGCAGTTCGCCACCTAGATCGGCCAGTCTCGGATTGACGAGGCGCGGAGGCATCTCGTGTTCGCAACGCCCGATTCGAGGTAGGTAGCGCAGATGCGGGTCGATACACCCATGATCACCATCGTCGTCGCCCGCGCGCGCAACGGCGCAATCGGGTGCCGCGGCGGACTTCCGTGGCGGCTGCCCGCGGACCTCAAGCATTTCAAGGCGGTGACGATGGGCACCGCAATGGTGATGGGCCGACGGACCTTCGCGAGCCTGCCGGGGCTGCTCCCGGGACGGCGGCACATCGTCCTGACCCGCGATCCGGCCTGGCGGGCCGCCGGCGTGGAGACGGCGCGGTCGGCCGAGGCGGCGCTGCTGCTGGCGGGCTCTGAGCCTGTCTCGGTGATCGGCGGCGCCGAGATCATCGCCTTGTTCCTGCATCGCGCCGACGCGGTCGAGCTGACCGAAGTTCATGCGGAGCCGGAAGCCGACACGTTCATGCCGGCGCTTGACCCAGCAGACTGGCGGGAGGTGTCGAGGGCCGACCACGCGGCCGAAGGCGGGCGCCCTGCTTACAGCTTCGTCCGATTGGAAAGGCGGTTGCCGTCTCGCTGACCGTTCAACCCTCGATTTCGACGCGGCCCGTCGCCGCGACGCTGATCGTGGTGGTGAAGCCACCCCGGGCGCTCCGGCTTTGGCGACCCCGCCGGCGCGCCGTCATGCGCTTCCAGTCCGACTCGCGCACACCGCGGAGGTGGTGGGATGCCGTCTCTTCTGCGCCGCATTCGGCGCTGACCGCCTCGATCCGTTCGTAGCCCCGCAGCAGCTTCGCAACGTCGGCAAAGGCCTCGGCCGAGATCGCGCGACCCGACACGCTCAAGGCGAGAAGCTCCTGTATCCTGAAGCGGTCGGCGCCTGCCTTCGGTGCCAACCGCTCGGGCAAGCCGATTTCGATCCGGTCGAAGGCGCAGTCGAAGCCGTAACGCACTTCGGTCCGCAGCGGCAGGTGCCCGTCAACCCTTACGGGCGTCGACGCAGGCGCGAATCCGCAAAGCAGCCCGGCGCGCCGCCAACAAGCAGCGCCCGATCGATCATACGCATGGATTTTCCTTTCTCCGGGCTTCGCCGCGCTAGCGGCGGCGGCTATACCGGCCGCCGACGCCGGAGGGGATCATGCGCAAACTCGTCTACGGACTCCTCGCTCTGCTCGTATTCGCCGCGGGCGCGTTCTTCCTGCTGGCGCCGGGCTACGTCGAGGGCGGGATGAACAAGGTGGTGGCGACGCCGCTGCCAGCGGCAAGCGCCCGCGCCCGGGCGCTGCACGCCCGGCTCGCCATCGCCGACATGCACGCCGACACGCTGCTCTGGCAGCGCAGCCTGCTCGACCGGGCGACCCGCGGCCAGGTCGACCTGCCGCGGCTAGAGGCGGGCAACGTCGCCCTGCAGGTCTTCTCCTCCGTGACGAAGACCCCCAAGCACCAGAATTACGACGCGAACGGCGCTGATACCGACAACATCACCCTCCTCGCTTTCGCCCAGCTGCAGCCGCCGCGCACCTGGCGGTCGCTGCTCGAACGCTCCCTTTGGCATGCCGAGAAGCTGAGGCGCGCCGAGGCCGCGTCGCAGGGACGGCTGCGGATCGTGCGCGGCGGCGCCGACGTCCGCCGCCTGCTCGCCGACCGCGCCGCCGGCCGCACGGTGACGGGTGCGCTGCTCTCGATCGAGGGGCTCCAGAATCTGGAAGGCCGGCTCGAGAATCTCGACCGGCTCCACGCCGCCGGCTTCCGCATGGCGGGACTCGCCCATTTCTTCGACAATGAGGTGGCGGGATCGATGCACGGGCTTCGCAAGGGCGGGCTGACGCCGCTCGGACGGCAGGTGGTGCGGGCGATGGAGGCGAAGGGAATGATCGTCGACATCGCCCATTCGAGCCATGCCACGGTGGCGGAGGTGCTGGCTATGGCGCGGCGGCCGGTCGTCTCCAGCCATGGCGGCGTCCAGGCCACCTGCAAGGTCAACCGCAACCTCACCGACGAAGAGATACGCGGCGTCGCTCGCACCGGGGGTCTCATTGGCATCGGCTATTGGGACGCTGCCCTCTGCGACCTCCGTCCCACCGCGATCGCCGCCGCGATCGCCCACGTCCGCGACCTCGTCGGCATCGACCATGTCGCGCTCGGTTCGGACTTCGACGGGGCGGTCACCACCGGCTTCGACGCCGCCGGCCTGGCCCATGTGACGCAGGCGCTGATCGACCGCGGCTTCACCGATCAGGAGATCGCCAAGGTGATGGGCGGCAATCTGCTCAGACTGCTACAGGGGCTGCCCTGATTCCTGCCCGGCCCGGGGAGGAAGACCAGCCGCAAGCTGGCTGAACGCGGGCCCGCTCCAAGCCGCTACCCGTGTCGGTGCCCCTCCAGCATCACCTTCGGCCGGGGTTCCCATCCCCATGCCGGGGAGGATTGTAGGCCCCCTCCCCCTCTCCTATACGCGCCGCATGGAGCGGCTGGACGGCGGCTCGGCGGTTCCTGAGGCGCTTCGCGGGGGCATCGTCGCGCTCGGCAATTTCGACGGTTTCCACCGGGGACACCAGGCGGTGGTCGCCCGCGCGGTCGAACGCGCGCGGGCCGAAAGCCGGCCGGTGCTGGTCGCGACCTTCGATCCCCATCCGGTCCGCTTCTTCAGGCCCGACACGCCGCCTTTCCGCCTCACCACCCTGGACCAGCGCGAGCGGCTGTTCGCGGCGGCGGGCGCGGAGGCGATGATCGTCTTCCGCTTCGACGCGGCGCTGGCGGCGACGAGCGCCGAGGATTTCGCCGCCGAGAGGTTGCTGCGCCTGATCGGCGCGGCGGGAGTGGTGACCGGCGAGGACTTCACCTATGGCCGCGGCCGGGGCGGCAACATCGCTGTGCTCGAGGAGGCGGGCGCCCGGCTCGGCTTCTCGGTTGACGCGGTCGGGCCGGTCAGCGACGGGGAAGGGCCGATCTCATCGAGCCGCATCCGCGATGCCCTCGTCGCTGGCGATTGCGATACGGCGGCGCGGCTGCTCACCCGGCCGTTCGCGATCGAAGGCGTCGTCGAGCATGGCGACAAGAGGGGTCGCGCGATCGGCTATCCCACGGCCAATATCGCCCTCGGTCCCTACCTGCGGCCGCGCTTCGGGGTCTACGCGGTCCGCGGACGGCTGGCCGACGGCCGGATCCTGGAGGGCGCTGCCAATCTCGGCGTCCGTCCCACGTTCGAGCCCCCGAAGGAGCTTCTCGAGCCCTATTTCTTCGACTTCGACGGGGACCTGTACGGTCAGCTGGTCGAGGTCGAGCTGATCTCCTTCCTTCGCCCCGAAGCGAAATATGACTGTCTCGACGCGCTCAAGGCTCAGATGGCCGCCGATTGCCATGAGGCGCGAAGGAGGCTGGCCGCGTGAAGCTGTGGCAGTGGATCGGCGGGGGCGTCGCCGCGTTTGCGGTGACGGTGTCGGCGATCAACGCCTCGTGGATCGCGCCCCGCCCCAAAGGGCCGCTGATCCTCGTCGCCCATCGCGGCCTCGCCCAGCAATTCGACCGCGAGGGGGTCGGCCGGGACACCTGCACCGCCACCCGCATCCGGCCATCCGAGCACGACTTCATCGAGAACACCCTTCGCTCGATGTCCAACGCCCGTCATTTCGGCGCGGACGCGATCGAGCTCGACGTCCACCCGACCAAGGACGGACAGATGGTCGTCTTCCACGACTGGACCCTGGACTGCCGGACCGACGGCAAGGGACCGGTGCGCCAGAAGACGCTCGCCGACCTGAAGCGGCTCGACGTCGGCTACGGCTATACCGCCGACGGCGGCCGGACCTACCCGCTGCGCGGCCGCGGCGTCGGCGGCATGCCGACGGTCGAGGAAGCGCTGCGCGAGGCCGGGCGGATGCGGCTGGTGTTCAACTTCAAGAGCAGGGACCCGCTCGACGCCGACACGCTCGTTGCCGCTTTCCGGCGCGCTGGGGTCGAGATCGACGGCAAATACCTCTTCTATGGCCATCCCGCCGTCACGGCGCGGCTGAAGCAGTTGGTGCCGGGCGCCGTGACTTTCTGGAAAGACGAGATGAAAACGTGCCTGACCGACTATCTCAAGATCGGGTGGACGAGCTACGTCCCGAAGAGCTGCCACGACACGGTCGTCGCGGTGCCGCTCAACTATCAGTGGGCGATCTGGGGCTGGCCCAAGCGCTTCCTCGCCCGCATGGACAAGGTCGGCACCAAGGTGATCCTGCTCGGCCCCTATGAGAAAGGCGAGATCGCCGGAATCGAGCGTCCCGAGCAGCTCGCCAAGGTCCCCCGCGACTTCCGCGGCTATCTTTGGATCGAGGATTTCTACAGCGTCGGCCGGGCGTTGGAGCGCTAGTGGTTCCCTTCCCCGGCCTTCCCCGCTAAGCCCCGCCGCAATGTCCGAAAAGCCCGAATACCGCGCCACGGTCTTCCTGCCCAAGACCGATTTTCCGATGAAAGCCGGCCTCTCCCAGAAGGAGCCGGCCATCCTTGCGCGCTGGGCAGAAATGGGACTCTACAAGCGTCTGCGCGCGGCGCGCTCGGGACGCGAGCGCTTCATCCTGCACGACGGTCCGCCCTACGCCAATGGCGACATCCATATCGGCCATGCGATGATGAAGACGATCAAGGACTTCATCCTTCGGTCGCAGAGCCTGCTTGGCAAGGACGCGCCGTTCATCCCGGGATGGGACTGCCACGGCCTGCCGATCGAATGGAAGATCGAGGAGCAGTACAGGAAGAAGAAGCTCGACAAGGACCAGGTGCCGCCTCGGGAGTTCCGAGCCGAGTGCCGCGCCTATGCGGAGCATTGGATCCAGGTCCAGCGCGACCAGTTCATCCGCCTCGGAATCACCGGCGACTGGGACGATCCCTACCGCACGATGGACTTCACCTCCGAGGCCAAGATCGCCGAGGAGCTCTTGAAGCTCGCCGAAGCGGGCAAGCTCTACCGCGGCGCCAAGCCGGTCATGTGGAGTCCGGTCGAGAAGACCGCCTTGGCCGAGGCGGAGATCGAATATGAGGACGTGATCTCGACCCAGATCGACGTCGGCTTCGAGATCGTCGAGAGCCCCATCGCCGAGCTGGTCGGCGCTTATGCAGTGACCTGGACCACAACGCCCTGGACGATCCCGACCAATCGGGCGATTGCGTACAACCCGGCATTGGACAAAGGCGATTTCGAGCACGCCTATGTGGTCATCCGGGTCGACGACGGCCGCCGTTTCCTCCTCGGCAGTGCCTTGGCAAGACAGTTCTGCCAGCGCGCCGGCATCCAAGGATTCGTCGAGGAGAGTCACATTTCCTCTGACGCCCTTATCGCCACGGTCGCGCGCCATCCTATGCATCATCTTGGTGGCTTTTTCGCGGAGCCCCGTCCCTTCCTGCCCAGCGACCATGTAACCGCGGACGCCGGCACCGGGCTGGTTCACATGGCGCCTGATCATGGCGAAGACGATTTCTTGGTATGCCGAGCGAGCGGAATCGACCCGGTGTTCGCGGTCACCGACGATGGGCGCTACCGGGACGACTGGCAGTGGCTGGGCGGCCAGGGCTCGGTCATCAACACCAAGTTCAACGCGCCCGACGGCCCGATCTGCGCGGACCTGCGCGAAGCTGGCGGGCTGCTGTCCGCGGCACAGGACTATCTTCATTCCTATCCGCACAGCTGGCGGTCCAAGGCGCGGATCATATTCCGCTGCACGCCGCAATGGTTCATCCCCATGGACCGCGGTAAGCCTGGCCTCCGCGAAACCGCGCTCAAGGCGATCGACGAGACCCGCTGGGTTCCCGAAAAGTCGAAGAACCGAATGCGCTCAATGGTCGAGGGCCGGCCCGACTGGGTGCTCAGCCGGCAGCGCGCCTGGGGCGTGCCGATCCCGCTCTATCTGCACAGGAAGAGCGGCGACTATCTGAGGGACGCGGCGGTCAACTCGCGCATCCTGCGCGCCTTCCACGAAGGCGGAGCCGACGCCTGGTTCGACGCCGATCATCAGGCCCTGCTCGGCAACGGCTACCGGCTCGAGGATTACGAGCCGGTCACCGACATTCTCGACGTCTGGTTCGACAGCGGCTCGACCCACGCGTTCGTGGTCGAGGCGCGCTACGGCCCGGACGTCCGCGCCGACCTTTATTGCGAGGGCTCGGACCAGCATCGCGGCTGGTTCCAGGCGAGCCTGCTCGAGAGCTGCGCGACCCGCGGCCGCGCTCCTTTCGAGGCGGTGCTCACCCACGGCTTCGCGCTCGACCAGAACGGCCGCAAGATGTCGAAGAGCATCGGCAACACGGTCGACCCGATCGCCGTCATCCGCGACAGCGGCGCCGACATTTTGCGCCTGTGGGTCGCCTCGACCGACTATTTCGAGGACGTGCGCATCGGCAAGGAGATTCTCGCCGGAACGTCGGACGCCTATCGCAAGCTCAGGAACACCTTCCGCTATCTGCTCGGGGCGCTGGACGGCTTCGAGGAAGCGGAGCGGGTGCCGGCGACGGAAATGCCCGAGCTAGAGCGCTGGGTGCTGCACCGCCTCGCCGAGATCGACGCCGAGCTGAAGGACGCCGCGCAGGGCTTCGACTTCAACCGCTACACGCGGCTGATAATGGCTTTCGCCAACGACGACCTCTCCGCCTTCTTCTTCGACATCCGCAAGGACAGCCTCTATTGTGACTCGCCGTCGTCGCCGAAGCGCCGCGCCTGCCGCACCGTCCTCGACGCCTTGTTCCACGCTCTGGTGCGGTGGCTGTCGCCGATTCTGTGCTTCACCGCCGAGGAGGTGTGGCAGACGCGCTATCCCGACGAGGGCGGCTCGGTCCATCTGCTGGAATGGCCCGAGATCGACCCAGCCTGGCGCGACGAGGCGCTCGGCGCGAAATGGACGCTGATCCGCTCCTCCCGCGAGCGCGTCACCGAGAGCATCGAGCCTCTGCGGCGCGAAAAGGTCATCGGCTCCAGCCTGGAGGCCAGGATACTCTATCCGGCGCTCGAGCAGGATCTGCTCGACGAGGATCCGGATGAGCTGGCCGAAATCTACATCGTCGCCGAGGTCGCTCTGGCCGAGACCGACACTATCGAGGTGACCAAGTCCGTATATCTGAAATGCGGTCGCTGCTGGCGGCTTCGGCCCGAGGTGAGCGAGGAGGGCGGCCTGTGCGCCCGCTGCGAGGGGGTGGTGAATGGCTGAGGCCGCGCGGGATCAGGATCGGGTGAAACGCAATCGCGTCATCGGCCTTTCGATCGCATTCGTCGTTTTCGCCGTCGACCAGGCGATAAAGTGGCTGGTCACCCATCCGCTGCAGCTCAGGCAGTGGAAGACGATCGAGATCCTCCCTTTCTTCAAGCTGACCTGGCTGGAGAACAGGGGCGTGTCGATGGGCCTGCTCAACGCCGAGAGCGAGCTCGGCCGCTGGGGGCTGGTCGCCCTCACCGCGGCGATCGCCCTGTTCGTGACGTTTTGGCTGTGGCGCGAGAAGCGACGAGACGACGCCGTCGCTTTGTCGCTCGTGCTGGGCGGCGCGCTCGGCAACATCCTCGACCGCCTGCGCCTCGGCTATGTCGTCGACTATGCCGATCTGCATTTCGGCGACGTCCACCCCTTTTTGGTCTTTAACGTCGGCGACGCTGCCATTACCATCGGCGTCCTGCTATGGCTGGTCCGGGCGCTGCTGACGCGCGAACGGAAAGCCCCCGAGGAGGAAAAGTGAACATGCGTATCGTGAACCTCGGCCTCGGCGCCTGTACCGCCGCCCTGCTGCTCGCCGGCTGCGCCGGCGGCGGGGTCCTGGGCCGCGACCGGCCGGACGAGTTCGCCGTCACCCGCAACCAGCCTTTGGTCATCCCGCCCGACTATAATCTGGCGCCGCCGCGGACCGGCGAGCCGGTGCCCCAGGGGACGGACGCGCGCACCCAGGCGCTGGAAGCGCTGTTCGGCGGCCCGGCGCCGCGCAGCCAGGGCGAACGCTCGATGCTGGAGGCCGCCGGCGGCGAGCGGGTCGCGCTCGGCGCCCGCTCGGTGGTCGGCGATCCCCAGACCCAGGTGGTCGACAAGGGCGCGGTCACGCAGGCGATCGTCGCCGCCCCGCCCGGCCCCGGCCGCGACGCGACGGTGTCGACTCCGCAATAACGCCGTCCTCCCCAGCGCACGCTGGGGTCATGGGAAGACATAGCCGGCGCCTCTTGGCTCCGGCGTCCCGGCAGCCCCCGGGGCCACGGCTAACCGTTCCTTAGCCCTCGCCTTTTATGCTGCCGCGCGTGACGCAGCAGCAGCCGCCTTTCTATGCTCCGGGCCTCGCCGACGCGGGGGCGCAGATCGCCCAGCTCCGGCAGGTGCTGGCCTTGGTCGCGGAGATGGCAGGGCGCACCTCGCTGACGCCCAGGGACGGCGATCTCGACGAGGCGGCGCGAGTCAGCGCCGCTTATGCGCGGGCGCTGCCGATCGACCAGAAACGCTTCGACGGTCTCGCCGCCGAGACCGCGCGCTGGGCCGCGGCCGCCGTCCGTACGCTGCTGCAGCTCGACGAGGCGGGACTGCCGGTCCGCGCCGCCGCCGAGCGGCTCGCCGAGGCGCTGGAAAAGGCGCTCGCCGACCTGGCTCAGCGGCTGCCGCGCTAGAAAAGCCCTCCCGCGCTTTCGCGGGAGCGGAGGATCCGCCGCTCAGCGGTGGCCGGTGGGGTCCTGACGACTCATTGCTCCGGACCCTCGCCCGCCAACTTCGCAGACCCCTCCCGCTGCCGCAAATGACGGGAGAGGGATTCAGTCGGAGCCGGCCAGTCCTTCACATGGAGGTCGCGCTGCGGGAACGGGATGGCGATGCCGTTCTCCTTGAACAGCGCCCAGAGGCGGTTGAGGACCTCGGAGCGGACGCTGCCCACGCCCTGCTCGGGGTCGCTGATCCAGATCAGGATTTCGTGGTCGACGCTGCTTTCTCCGAAGGCGGTCAGCCAGACCTTGGGCGGCCGGGTCTGAAGCACCCTTTGCGATTCGCTGGCAGCCTGGATCATCAGCTTCTGGGCGAGCGGAAGGTCGCAATCGTAGGCGACACCCACCGGTATGTGGACCCGGACGTCGCGGCTCGAATAGGACCAGTTTTCGACCTCCTGGGTCATCAGATTCTCGTTCGGGATCAGATGCTCCTTGCCGTCCCGGGTGACGATCGACACCGCGCGCACGCCGATCTTGGTGACATGCCCGAAGCTGTCGCCGACGACGATGACGTCGCCCGGCTTGATCGACCGGTCCATCAGCAGGATGATGCCGGCGATCAGGTTGCCGAACGTCTTCTGCAGGCCGAAGCCGACGGCGAGGCCGAAGGCGCCGGAAAAGACGGCGAGCGCGGTGAGGTCGATGCCGAGCAGGTCGATGCCGATAAAGAAGGCGGCGACGAGGATGGCGACCCCCGCCAGCTTCTGGCCGAGCAGCTGCTGGGTCGCATCGAGGCCGGAGGCGCGGCGAATTGAATGGCCGACGACGCGGTTCAGGAGCTTCACCACCGCGTAGATGGCGACGACGGTGACCAGCATCTGGAGCACCGTCAGCAGCGAGACGCGCGTGTCGCCGGCCTCGAAGCCGACCCGGTCGAGCGTGTCGGTGATCGGCTTCAGGCCGCCGACCGCTCGGGCGAGCAGGGCGAAGAAGCTGACGGCGGCGAGAAGCGCCGCCACCCAGCGCGGCATGCCGAGGCCGCGAACGAGCCCGGACACGAACATCGCCGCCCAGCCGGCAAGGGCGACTCCAAGCACGATCGCCGCCAAGGGACGCCACGCGTCGGCGTTGAGGACCAAGGCGACAAGCAGGGCGCCGACCAAATAGCGGGTGAGATCGCAAATGCGCACGGCCAGGTTTTCGCCGCGGCCGCCGGTGCGATGCTCCCAGAAAGCGGCGAGCCGGAGCCCGAGGGCGCGGCCGGCGAGCCAGGCCAGGCTCCAGATGCCGACGCACAGCGCCAGCGCCACCACGGCCGCGACCCAGTCGCCATAGGTCGGCCACGTAACGCCGAAACCTTCGACGAAACCTCTCATTGCTGCTCCCGGTAGGCCGAGAAGGCCGATGCCAGGTCCTCGATCAG
>Ga0196963_10001191_pt1 | contig 18799 bp, 17 predicted proteins | sample S1_5metaG_FD_148600 | JGI IMG/M metagenome (GOLD analysis project Ga0196963, IMG submission 148600) | Soil microbial communities from Anza Borrego desert, Southern California, United States - S1_5 | ecosystem: Environmental > Terrestrial > Soil > Desert | place: USA: California | collected... | reverse complement strand
CGGCGCGCGCCGCGGCCTCGAGGGCGAGCAGGGCGAGGAGGCCGGCCGCCGTCGCCGCCACCCCGGCGCGCGAGCCGCTGCCCGCCAGCGCCGCCGCCGCCACCGCGGCGCAGAGCAGCCAGACCGCCCGCCGCCCCGGCCGGGCGGGGTCGAGCACCAGGGCGACCGCGGCCAGCAGGCACGTCCCGGCCCAGGTGGCGAAGGTGTTGCGGTTGACGAAGGTGGCCGTCACCACGTCGTGGTAGTGCCATTTGGGCCACCACAGGATGGTGTGGCTGCCCGACAGGGTGACGGCGAGGCCGTAGGCGCCGTAGACGGCGCCCGCCAGGGCGAGCGCCGCGGCCGGCGCCGCGGCGTCCCCGCCGCGCGCCAGGCCGAGGGCCAGCCAGAAGGCGCAGCCGTAGGCGGCCAGCCGCAGCGCCGCCGCCCAGCCGTCGGGCGGGGCCAGGCCGATGCTCCGCCAATCCGCCGCCGGCAGCGCCGCCGCCGCCGGCCCCCAGACCGGATGGGCGAGGCCGGCCAGGGCCGCCGGCAGGGGCAGGGTCTGGACGAGGCTCCAGGCCAGCACCGCGGCGAAGCCGAGGGCGGCGAGGCGCAGGGCGCGGCCGGGCAGCGCCGGCCGCCGCCAGGCGAGCAGCAGGCCGAGCAGCAGGGCGAGAAGGCTCCACGCCCAGGGCCGGTTGGCGGCCAGCGGCAGCGGCGCCAGCACCACCAGGGCCAGCAGCGCGGCGAGGCCGGCCCGTCCGGCGGCGGCGCTCACCGCCCGCCCCGCCAGGGCTGGAGCAGCAGCGCCCGCAGCCGCTGGTCGGATTCCGCCCGGAAGCGCTCCAGGCCGAGCGCCATGCCCTCGTGCCCGCCCGTCGGCTCGGCGCGGTAGGTGCCGAACAGCCGGTCCCACCACGGCAGGGCGAAGCCGTAGTTGCTGTCGGTCTCGGCGCGGTGCGGCGAATGGTGGATGCGGTGCATGTCCGGGGTGACGCAGACGAGGCGCAGGGCGCGGTCGAGCCCCGGCGGCAGGGCGAGGTTGCTGTGGCTGAACATCGAGCCGGCGTTGAGCAGCACCTCGAAGGCCAGCACCGCCGCCGGCGGCGCCCCCAGCGCGGCGATAACGGCGCATTTGAAGCCGAGGGAGAGCAGGATCTCGAGCGGGTGGAAGCGCAGCCCGGTGGTGACGTCGACGTCGGTGTCGCTGTGGTGGGCGCGGTGCAGCCGCCACAGCGGGCCGAAGCGGTGGAAGGCGACGTGCTGCGCCCAGACCGCCAGGTCGAGCAGCACCACCGCCGGCACGGCCCCGGCCGCGCCCGTCAGGCCGAGGGCCGGCAGCAGCCCCCAGCCCCGCGCCGCGACGACCTCCGCCCAGGCGACCGCGCCCAGCGGCAGGGCGAGGCGCGCCCCGGCGACCCCCAGCGCCGCGAGGCCCAGATTGGCCGGCCAGCGGCGGCGCCGGGGCAGGCCGCGGCGGCGGCGCGGCCGCCAGGCCTCGGCGGCGGCCAGCAGCGCCAGCACGGCGGCGAAGACGGCGAGGCGGAGGGCGGCTTCGGCGGGCATGTCCGGGGTCTTCGGGCGGCGGCCCTTGGGGCGGCCTGGGGACGGTTCGCCCGCCGGTCTAGCACAGCCGGCGGCCGGCATCGACCCGCGCGGCGGTTTTCCCCGGCCACGCACAAGGCTCGCCGCCGCGGCGGCCTATATGGCTGGGCGTGCGCCGGGGCGGACGCCCGGCGGCCCAGACGGAGGAGACGGACGATGACCCGCGACGGATCGGAGGAGATGCAGCAGAAGGGCGGCCGGCTGAACCCCGGCGACCAGGCGGCGCCGGGCACGCCGGGCACCGGCGAGGATTTGTGCCCCGAATGCGGCGGCGACGGCCGGATCGAGGGCCGCCCCTGCCCGAGCTGCGGCGGCAGCGGCCTGATCATCGCCGGCATCGGCGGCGGCTGAGGCATATGCGCTTGCGAGGGCGCTGAGGCATGGCCCCCGCGGGAACGCCGAGGCATATGCCCTTGCGGGGGCGCCGAGGCATATGCCCCTGCGGGGGCGCCGAGGCATATGCCCCTGCGGGGGCGCCGAGGCATATGCCCCTGCGGGGCAGGTGGAGCATCGCCGGCTAAGGGCTTGGCGCGCCGGGCCCGCCCGGCGGGCCGCGCTGCGGCGCTGCGTGAGCCGTCACCCCGACCGCCCCGCCTTATTCCTGGCGGGCGGCCCGGGGCGGGGGCCGCGGCCCGGACGGGGCACGAAAAAAGCGGCCCGGAGGCCGCTTGCTGGGAGCCCGTTCGGACGGGGCGGCCGGCGGCCCGGGGGCCGCCGGCGCCGGGCCGCCTTACTGGTTGAACTCGTCCCACTGCCAGACCGGCTCGCCGAGGTTCACGTCGTCGGCCTCGGTCACGGCGCCCGCCGCGCCGCCGGCGCCGGCGCCGACCAGCGCGCCCACCGGGCCGCCGACCACCGCGCCGGTGGCCGCGCCGATGCCGGCGCCGCTCAGGGTGCGATCCATCTCGCCGGTGCCGCAGGCGCCGAGGGCCAGCGCCGAGACACCGAGAATAACGTAAGCAAAGCGCGACATTTCCGTCTCCGTTGCGCGGTTCGACCAATGCCTGTGAAACGCGAAGGCGGCCATTGCGTTCCGCGGCGCGGCGGCGCCCCAGCAACGGCCGGGCGGCTTGTCGCGTTTTTCACACAGCGCGGACACATGCCGCGCCCAGGCTTCTTGGCCGCGACTTGGCCTTCTCGGCAGAAGCGAGGGCGGGAACTCGGCCGTTTCAGGACCGGGCGACGGCGCCGCGCGGGGCGCTCGGCCGCGCCGCCTCCGGCGGGGGCAGCAGGGCCCCGGCCGCCTCCGGCGGGGGCAGCAGGGCCTCGGCCGCCTCCGGCGGCAGGGGCCGGGCGAAGTGGAAGCCCTGGGCCTGGTGGCAGCCGAGCAGGCGCAGCGCCTCGGCCTCGGCGGCGGTCTCGACGCCCTCCGCCACCACGGTGAGGCCGAGGTCGCGGCCCAGCTCGACGATGGTGCGCACCAGGCGGCGCGAGCCCTCGTCCGTCGCCATGCGGCTGACGAAGCTGCGGTCGATCTTCAGCACGTCGAAGGCGAAGCGGTGGAGGTAGCTGAGCGAGGAGTAGCCGGTGCCGAAATCGTCGAGGCTGACCGCCACGCCGCGGGCGCGCAGGGCGGCGATCGCCGCGCCCACCGCCTCCGGCTCGTGGATCAGCAGGCTCTCCGTCACCTCCAGCTTGAGCTGGCCGGGGGCCGGCGCCGCGGCGTCGACCAGGGCCAGCAGCTCGGCCATGGCCCGCCGGTCCATGAGCTGGCGCGGCGACAGGTTGACGGCGACCGACATGTCGGGCCGGCCCCAGGCGGCGAGCTGGGCCAGGGCCTCCCGCAGCACGCGGCGGCCGAGCGCCAGCACCGCCCCGCCCTCCTCGGCGATCGGCACGAACTCGGCCGGCGGCACGGCGCCCAGCTCGGGGTGGCGCCAGCGCGCCAGCGCCTCGAAGCCGACGACGCCGCCCCCGGCGAGGTCGTGGATCGGCTGGTAGTGGAGGTGGAACTGCGGCCCCTCTAGCGCGGCGGGCAGCTCGCGCTCCAGGCGCAGGCGGCGCTCGGCGGCGGCGCGGGCGCCGGCGTCGAACAGGGCGGCGCGGTCGCGGCCGGCGGCGCGGGCGCGGTCGAGCGCCAGGCGGGCGTCGCGCAGCAGGGCCTCGCCGGCCTCGCCGAGGGCCAGGCCGGCGCTGGCGGTGACGGCGATCTCGCCGGCCTCGGCGGGCAGCGGCCGGCGCAGCGCCGCCACCAGCCCGTCGGCCCAGGCCGCCGCCGCGTCCGGCGCCGGCCCGCCCGGCCCGGCATGGGGGCGGAACAGGGCGAATTCGTCGCCGCCGAGGCGGGCCAGCCGGTCGCCGGGCGCCAGCAGCGCCTCCAGCCGCGCCGCGGCGGCGGCCAGCACGGCGTTGCCCGCGGCGTGGCCGAGGCCGGCGTTCACCCGGGCGAAGCGGTCGAGGTTCACCACGGCCAGCGCCCCCGCCCCGCCGGCGGCGAGCTGCTCGACGAACCAGGCGCGGTTCTTGAGGCCGGTGGCGGCGTCGTGGTAGGCGGCCTCGATCAGCTTCAGCTCGTAGCTCTTGCGCCGGGTGATGTCGCTCTGCGAGCCGGCCATGCGGGCGGCCCGGCCGTCGGGGCCGCGCACCGCCAGGCCGCGGCACAGCATCCAGCGCTCCGCCCCGTCCGGGCCGCGCATGCGGTACTCCGCCTCCAGCCGCGGCGTGGCGCCCGCCAGATGGGCGTCCAGCGCCGCCCGCAGCGCCGGCAGGTCCTCCGGGTGGACGCGGTCGAGCCAGGTGCCGGGCACCGGCGGGGCCGCGGCGGGGTCGAGCCCGGCCATCTCGCACCAGCGCGGCGCGTAGTAGACGGCGCCGGTGGCGAGGTCCCAGTCCCACAGCCCGTCGCGGGCGCCGCGCGCCACCAGGGCGTAGCGCTCCTCGCTGGCGCGCAGCGCCGCCTCGGCGGCCTTGCGGTCGGTGATGTCGTAGTAGCCGGAGAGCAGCAGGCGCCGGCCGTGGAAGGAGGTGACCCTGGCCGAGACCAGCGCCCAGAAGGCCGAGCCGTCGTAGCGCCGCATCCGCACCTCGAAGCCGTCGACCGCGCCGTCGCGGCGGATGGCCTCGGCCAGGCGCTGCCGGTCGGCCTGGTCCTCGTAGAGCTCCCCCACCGGGCGGCGCATGGCGTCGGCCTCCGGCACGCGGAAGAGGCGGCGCGAGCGGCCGTTGGAGAACAGCACCCGGCGGTCGCCGCCCTCGAGGCTGGTGAGGGCGATGGGGATCGGCAGCGCCTCGGCGATGGTGCGGAAGCGCTCCTCGCTCTCGCGCAGGGCCGCCGCCTCGCGCGCCGCGGCGGCGGCCAGGCGGCGGTCGGCGAAGGCGGTGAGCAGGCCCAGGCACAGGATGGCGCAGGCCGCCGCCGCCACCCCGGCGGCCAGCAGCGCCGGCGGCGCGCCGGCCGCGGCCGCGGCGGCGCCGGGCAGCGGCCGCAGCGTCAGGGCGGCCATGCCGGTGTAGTGCATGCCGCAGACCGCCGTCGCCATGACCGGCGCCGCCGCGGCGCGGGGCCAGGCGCCCTCGAGGGTGAGGGCCAGCCGGAGCGCCGCGGTGGCGGCGGCGACGGCGACGGCGACCGACAGGGCGACGAGGCCGGGATCGTAGGCGGGGGCGGCGGGCAGCGCCATGGCGGCCATGCCGGTGTAGTGCATCGCCGCGACGCCGCCGCCCATCAGCGCCCCGGCGGCGGCCAGGCGCGGCGCCGCCGGCGGCCCGGCCCCGGCGGCCGCCAGGGCCAGCCCGGCGCCGGTGAAGAGGACGGCGACGAGCAGCGACAGCGCGGTCAGGCCGGGGTCGTAGGCCACGGGCACCGGCAGGCGCAGCGCCAGCATGGCGATGAAGTGCATGGCCCAGATGCCGCCCCCCATGGCGACGGCGCCGGCGGCGGTCCAGCCCAGCCGGGCGCGGCCGGCGGCCGGGCGGATGCGGGCCGCGAGGTCGAGCGCCGTGAAGCTGGCGAGCAGCGCCACCAGGAAGGACAGCGCGGCGAGGCCGGGGTCGTGGCCGTGGTGGAGGAGGTCGGGCAAGGCGCCTGCGGGGCTGGGCGGAGGGGGAGGCCCGGTCTAGGCCGCCGGTAGTTAAAATTTGAGCCATTGCCGCCGCGCTTTGGCAAGCGGCATGGCGGGACCTATGCTTCAGGACACCCGCCCCGCCCGGCGCGCCGTTCACCAAGCGGCAAGGATCGCCGGGCCACCCTGGGCGCCGCCACGCCCGGAGCCGCCATGCCCGACTACTACAGCGCCGACAGCGCCAGCGTCCTGACCTACGACATCCACACGGAGGTCTTCACCAGCAGCATCGACGGCGACGTCGGGTTCTACCTGGGCCTCGCCCGGCGGGCCGGCGGGCCGGTGCTGGAGCTGGGGGCGGGCACCGGCCGGGTGACCTGGCCGCTGGCCGCGGCCGGCTTCGAGGTGGTGGGGCTCGACCTGGCGCCCGCCATGCTGGCCGAGGCCGAGGCCAAGCGCGCCGCCCAGCCGCCCGACGCCGCGGCGCGGGCCCGCTTCGTCCAGGGCGACATGGCCGACTTCGCGCTCGGCCGGACCTTCCCCCTGATCGTCTCGCCGGCGCGCAGCTTCAACCACCTCACCGCCCCCGGCGAGGGCCGCGCCTGCCTGGCCGCCATCCGCCGCCACCTCGCCCCCGGCGGCCTGGCGGCGCTGCACCTGTTCGACCCCGGCCCGGCGCTGCTGACCGCGACCGGCGACCGCCCGGAGGCCGAGGCCACCGAGATCCGCCTGGAGCCGCACGGCGAGCGGGTGCGCTTCCACGTCGTCCACCGCGCGGTGGACTGGCTGCGCCAGCGCATCGAGCAGACCGTCGAGTTCACGGTGTGGCGGCCCGACGGCGGGGTGGCGCTGCAGAGCCGCGAGCGGGTGGCCTTCCGCTGGTTCACCCGCGCCGAGATGCGGGCGCTGGCCGAGCTGGAGGGGCTGGCGGTCGAGGCCGAGCACGGCGACTTCCGCGGCGGCGCCCCGGCCGCCGGCTCGGAGCAGATCTGGGTGCTGCGCCGGGCCTGAGCCCCGGGCTCAGGCGGTCCGCGCCTCGGACAGCAGGGTGTCGAAATAGCCGATGGTCCGCTGGAGCCCGTCGACGAGGCCGATCGTCGGGCTCCAGCCGAGCGCCGCCCGCGCCTTGGCGATGTCGGGGCGGCGCCGGACCGGATCGTCCACGGGCAGGGGCCGGTGGATGATCTGCGACCGCGACCCGCACAGCTCGATCACGAGCTGCGCCAGCTGCAGGATCGTGAATTCGCCCGGATTGCCGAGGTTGACCGGCCCGCTCGTCTCCTCGGACGAGTCCATCATGCGCATCAGGCCCTCCACCATGTCGTCGACGTAGCAGAAGGACCGCGTCTGGCTGCCGTCGCCGTAGACTGTGATCGGCCGGCCGGTCAGGGCCTGCACGACGAAGTTCGAGACGACCCGGCCGTCGTCGGGATGCATGCGCGGGCCGTAGGTGTTGAAGATCCGCGCGATCTTGGTGCGGACGCCGTGCTGGCGGCGGTAGTCGGAGAACAGGGTCTCGGCGCAGCGCTTGCCCTCGTCGTAGCAGGCGCGCGGTCCCAGCGGATTGACGTTGCCGAGATAGGATTCGGTCTGCGGGTGCACCTCGGGATCGCCGTAGACCTCGCTGGTCGAGGCCTGGAGGATGCGGGCGCCGGTGCGCTTGGCGAGGCCGAGCATGTTGATGGCGCCGACGACGCAGGTCTTGATCGTCTGCACCGGGTCGTTCTGGTAGTGGATCGGCGAGGCGGCGCAGGCGAGATTGTAGATCTCGTCGACCTCGACGTAGAGCGGAAAGGTGACGTCGTGCCGGACCACTTCGAAATTCGGGTTCGGCAGCAGGGTGCGAAGGTTCCGCCGGGTGCCGGTATAGAAGTTGTCCGCGCACAGCACTTCGTCGCCGCGCTCCAGGAGACGCTCGCACAGGTGGGATCCGAGGAACCCCGCACCGCCCGTGACCAGAACCCGCTTCGTCATTTCCGCTCGAGCCTTGCCTCTGTGGGCGCGTCGCGGCCCACATCACCCACCCCATGGGCCTAGCAGAAAAGTCTTTAGCGGTTATGAAGCCGTCCTGCGGGGCCCCATGCCCGGGTTGAGGCAGGCCCGCCGGGACCAACCGCAGGCGGCGCCTCCCCGATGGTTCAATCCCGAAGGGTAGGTCCGGGACCGGCCCTCCGACGGGCGTCGCCGGGACCGCGCTCAGCCGAAGCGGCCGACCGGCCGGCCGGCCAGCAGCGTGGCGAGGTGGGCGAGCATCAGCATCAGCACCACCGTGGCGGCGATGAGGATCGGGACCCACGGCACCAGGCTCGGCCGCAGCGGGTCGACCGGGCGGCGGGCGGCGAAGAGCGAGACGAGGAAGAGGGCCAGCGCCGCGGCGCCGGCGATCAGGGTGGTGCGCAGATCCATCGGCCCCGGCCTCCGCTCCCGGGCGGCGCCATCGTGGCGGGCGGGGCGGGGCGCGGCAAGCCCCGGCAAGCGGCGGCGTGGCGCCGCCGCCACAGCGGGATCAATTCTGCGGCGTAACGACCGCGCCGCGGCTGGACTGGCTGGCCCGGCCGTCGCAGATGCCGTACTTGTGGGCGTCGGCGCCGCAGGCGCGCGGCTCGGCGCTCGGCGAGGCCTGGACCCGCTGCGGCAGGCCGGCCGCCAGGCCCCAGCCGAGGACGACGGCCGCGCAGGTGAGGACCAGCGCCTTCTTCGCTCCGATAGTCTTCATGATTCGTTAACTCCCGCCTTGATGAACCAATACTATACCGGCCAAGTATTGGCTGCAACGGTTTCCTTCGGGAGTTCGTTCCGTTATTTGGTTTGTTTTTCAACGAGTTTTTAGCGAATTTGCCGCCATCGCGGTCTCCGGCGCCTTCGCGATCGCCGGGCCGCCTCTGACCTGTTCCGCCGCGCCGCCGCGTCAAGCCCAGGCGTAGACGTCCATGGCGAGGATTCCGAAGCTGTGGCTGGCATGCAGCCGCCGGCCGGGGCCGCGGCCGGCGCCCAGCGCCACGAAGAGCGGCAGCAGGTGCTCGGGCGTCGGGTGGTTGCGCGCCGCCCCGGGGGCGAGGCGCTCCCAGGCGGCGAGGTCGTCGCGGCGGTCCCCGGCGACGGCCGCCGCCACCCAGTCGGCGAAGCCGGCCACCCAGTCGGGGGGCGGCGCATCCTCGGCCCGGCCGCGGAATTCGCGCAGGTTGTGGGTCAGGCTGCCCGAGCCGACGACCAGCACCCCCTCGTCCCGCAGCCCCGCCAGCGCCGCGCCCAGGCGCAGGTGGTGCTCGGCCCCGAGGCCGCTCTGCACCGAGAGCGGCACCACCGGCACGTCGGCCGCCGGGTACATCAGCGACAGCGGCACCCAGACCCCGTGGTCGAGGCCGCGGCGGGGATCGACCGCCGCCGGCAGCCCGGCCGCCGCCAGCCGGGCGGCGACCGCCGCCGCCAGATCCGGCGCCCCGGGCGCCGGGTAGCGGACGGCGTACAGCTCGGGCGGGAAGCCGTGGAAGTCGTGCACGGTCTCCGGCGCCGCCGCGCCGCCCACCGCCGGCGCCGCCGCCTCCCAATGCGCCGTCGCCACGACGACGGCCCGCGGCCGCCCGATCTCGGCGCCGAGGCCGGCCAGGAAGTGGCGGGCCGGGCTGTCCGACAGGGCCAGGGTCGGCGCCCCGTGGGACAGGAAGAGCGAGGGCATGGCGGTCATGGCGGCGTCTCCTTGCGGCGGGCCCGGCCGGGGCGGCCCCCGTCCGGGCGCCGGCCGGGCCCCGCATCGTCCGATGCGGGGGGTCGTATGATATGGTGTCAGGCGGCGCGCAGGCGGCCCGGCAGGGCGATGCGCAGGGCGTGGGCGCCGTCGCCCAGCAGGGCCTGGACCAGATGCGCGACGATCCAGAAGGCGGGGAACTCCCAGCCGCCGCCCTGGGCGCTGAACAGCCAGCCGTTGCCCCAATGGGCCGCCGCGGCCCCGACCAGGATCGGCAGGGTGGCGAGCGCCGCGAGGCGGGTCTGCACGCCGAGGATCAGCGCCGCGCCGCCCGCCAGCTCGCCGAGGATGGTGAGGTGGGCGAAGAAGCCCGGATAGCCGAGGCTCTGGAAGAACTGCACCGTGCCCGGCACGGTGAAGACGAAGATCTTGAGCCCGGCATGGGCGAGCAGCAGCGCGCCGAGGGCGAGGCGCAGCAGCAGGGCGGCATAGGCGGCGTTGCGGGCGTCGGTCATCGGGGCCTCCTTCGGCTCGGGCGCGGCACGGCGCCCTCTGATGGTGCGGGCGCGGCACCGCGCCCCCTGTCGGTCCGGGCGCCGGCCGCGTCCTGTGCCCCAGAGAATGGCCTGCTTCCGATCCATTGATAATCCGGCCTTTCGGCGACAGATTGAACACCGCTGGTTGACAGAGGACGATCATGGACCGGCTGACGGCGATGGCGGTGTTCGTGCGGGTGGCGGATGGCGGCAGCTTCGCGGCGGCGGCCGCCCATTTCGGCCTGTCGCGGGCGATGGTCAGCAAATACGTCCAGGCGCTGGAGGAGCGGCTGGGCGCCCGGCTGCTCCACCGCACGACGCGGCGGCTGAGCCTCACCGAGATCGGCGCCGACTACCTGCAGCGCTGCCGCGAGATCGTCGCCGCGGCGGCCGAGGCGGAGGCGGCGGCCGGCGCCCTGCAGGCCGAGCCGCGCGGCCGGCTGCGCATCAACGCCCCCGTCTCCTTCGGCGCCCGCCACCTCGCCCCGGCGCTCGCCGCCTATCTGGCGCGCCACCCGGCGGTGACGGCGGAGCTGTCGCTGAACGACCGGGTGGTCGACCTGGTGGAGGAGGGCTACGACCTGGCGGTGCGGATCGGCCGCCTCGCCGACAGCAGCCTCGTCGCCCGCCGCCTCGCCCCGGCCCGCATGGCGGTCGCCGCCGCGCCGGACTACCTGGCGCGGCACGGGGCGCCGGCCCGGCCCGAGGACCTGGCCCGGCACGCCTGCCTCACCTACAGCTACGCCGCGGCCGGCGACGAATGGCGCTTCGAGGGGCCGGACGGCCCGGCCGCGGTGCGGGTGGCGGGGCCGTTCCGCGCCAACAACGGCGACGCCGTGCTGGCCGCCGGCCTCGCCGGGCTCGGCGTGCTGCTGCAGCCGACCTTCATCGTCGGCGAGGCGCTGGCCGCGGGCCGGCTGGTGGCGCTGCTGCCCGGCTGGCGGCCGGCCGAGCTCGCCATCCACGCCGTCTACCCCTCGGGCCGCCACGTCCCGCCCAAGCTGCGCAGCCTCGTCGACTTCCTGGCGGCGCGGTTCGGCGAGCGGCCGGCCTGGGACGCCCCGCCTCTGCAAATCGCGGCCGGCCGACCCACATGAACCGCACCGCGGGACGCGAACCGCCAGAGGAGACCCCATGACCGCCGAGACCACCAGCACCGCCGTCACCCAGGCCCTGGCCGTGGTGCTGGCCGACAGCTACGCCCTGCAGCTCAAGACGCAGAACTACCACTGGAACGTCACCGGCCCGCATTTCGGCTCGCTGCACGCCCTGTTCCAGGAGCAGTACACCGAGCTGCAGGCGGCGATCGACGACATCGCCGAGCGGATGCGGGCGCTGGGCGCCCCGGCGCCGGGCGGGCTGCGCGCCTATCTCGACATCACCAGCATCCCCGACGGCGACCCGGCCAAGGACAGCCGCGGCATGCTCGCCGACCTCGCCCAGTCGCACCAGACGACGGCCCAGAGCTGCCGCACCGCCCTCGGCAGCGCCGAGCAGGCCGGCGACGAGGTCACGGTCGACCTGATGACCCAGCGCCTGACCGTGCACGAGAAGGCCGCCTGGATGCTGCGCAGCCACCTCGCCTGAGGCGCCGCGCCCCTGGCCCCGGCACGGCCCCGCCCTAGCTTGATCGCCGGGGCCGAGGGCGGCCCGGCGGATCGGCGGGTGGGGCTGTGGCGGGACGGGCGGGGGCTTGGCGGCGGCTGGGGCGCGACCGGCGCGGCGCGGCGGCGGCGGAGGCGGCGCTGGTGCTGCCCTGCCTGCTGTTCCTGCTCTTCGCCCTGTTCGAGACGGGGCTGGTGGCGGCGCGCGGCCTGGTGCTGGAGAACGCCCTGCGCGAGGCGGCGCGGCTGGTGCGCACCGGCGGCGTGCTGCGGCCGGGCGAGACGCCGCAGGCCCGCTTCGAGGCCGCCCTGGAGCGGGCGCTGAACGGCCTGGTCCCGGCCGACCGCGTCGCCTACCGCACGACGGTGAGCCCCGACTTCGCCGGCCTCGGCAACCCCCCGCCGCCGGAATTCGGGCCGCGCGGCGAGCCCGGCCGCCGCTTCGACCCCGGCGCCGCCGGGTCGGCGGTGCTCATCACCGCCACCTACCGCCAGAAGCTGCGCACCCCCATGCTGGGCGGCCTGCTCGGCCTGCCCGCCGCCGACGGCGCGGTCCTGATCTCGGCCGGGGCGGTGTTCCGCAACGAGCCCTACGCGGCGGGGGCGGGGCCGTGAGCCGCGCCGGCCTCCGCCGCGACCGGCGCGGCGCCGCCGCCCTGGAGTTCGCGCTGCTGGCGCCGCTGCTGCTGGCCCTGTGGGTCGGCGCCGCCGAGACGACGCGGCTGCTGCTGGCCGCCAGCAAGGCCGCCGGCGCGGCCCAGACCGTGGCCGACCTGGCGGCCCAGGCGCGCTGCCTGGCCGAGGGCGACCTCGCCGACTACCGCACCGCCGCGGCGCTGGTGATGCGGCCCTTCCCGCTGGGCGACGGCACCCGCCTCGCCCTGGCGAACGTCGTCTTCGACCCGGCCGGCGAGCCGAGCCTCAGCGCGGCGCTCGGCGGCTGGCGGCGCACCCTGTCCGGCGCCCCCTTCCCCGATTCCGACTTCCTGGCGGCGGCGCGCGGCCTGGGCGAGGCCGGGAGCGGGGTCGTCGTCGCCCGGCTGCGCTACACCCACCCGGCCGGCTCCGGCCCCTTCTCGGCCCTGCGCGCCGCCGTGCCGGCCGACCAGACCGCCGTGCTGCGGCCGCGCCGCCAGCGGCTGGTGCCGCTGATGGCGGCCTGCCCGTGAGCCGCGCCCCGCTCGCCGCGCTCGCCGCGCTCGCCGCCCTGCTGCGCTCGCGCCGGGGCGCCGCGGCGCTGACGACGGCGCTGGCGCTGCCGCCGCTGATCTTCGCCATGGGCCTGGCCGTCGACCTGGCGCGCGCCCAGATCCTGCGCAACCGCCTGGGCGCCGCCATCGACGCCGCCGGCCTGGCGGTCGGCTCCAGCGCCGGCGAGGCCGACGCCCTGCGCCTGCGCTTCGGCAGCTACGTCCTGGCCAACCTCGGCGAGGCCCAGCGGCCCGCCGGCCTCGCCGCCATGGAGGCGGCGCTGGCCCGCCGCGGCGTCGCCATCACCTTCGAGAACACCGGCCGCGCCATCGCGGCCACGGCCACGGCGGAGCTGCGCACCGGCATGCTGGCCCTGCTCGGCAAGCGCGCCCTGCCGGTGTCCGTCCGCACCGTGATCGAGCGCGAGGTGACGAAGCTGGAGGTGGCGCTGGTGCTCGACGTCACCGGCTCGATGGCCGGCGACAAGATCGCCGCCCTGCGCCGCGCCGCCACCGAGCTGATCGACGTCCTCTACGCCGACCCCGCGGCGCGCAGCCATGTGCGGGTGGCGATCGTGCCCTACGTCACCGCCGTCAACATCGGCGCCGGGAACGCCGCCTCGGTCTTCGGGCTGGAGGACTTCGCCCTGACCGGCCGGAGCTGGAAGGGCTGCGTCATGGCCCGCAGCGACGAGGCCGAGCCGGGGCCGAAGGCCGACCCCCTGCCCGCCGGGCGCAAGCGCTGGCCGGCCTATTTCTGGCCGCGCGAGACCACCCACAGGCAGTGCGTCAACTACTACAGCCCGACCGATCCGGCGAGCCGCTGGGACCCCAACCTGGCCTGCCCGGAGCCGGTGACCCCGCTGTCCTCCGACCCGGCGGCGCTGAAGGCCGACATCGCCCGGCTGCGCCACCACAACAGCGGCGGCACGATGACCAATGTCGGCCTCGCCTGGGGCCTGCGGCTGCTCTCCAACCAGGGCCCCTTCGCCGGCGCCCGCCCCTTCGCCGACCGCGAATGGCGCAAGGTGGTGGTGGTGATGACGGACGGGGAGAACAACGTGAACCTCCAGCACCCGAACTGCGACGGCAATTCCGGCGACGGCCACGGCCTGGACTACGGCCCCTACGGCTACCCCGACGCCCACGGCACGCTCGGCAACGCCGGGGTCCAGGGCAATTCGCCCAGCCGCACCCGCGACGCCGCCATCCGGGCGCTCAACGCCGACACGCGCCGGCAGTGCGACGCCATCAAGGCGGCGGGGGCGCTGCTCTACACCATCACCTTCCGCCAGAACAACGCCGGGCTCCAGGCCCTCTTCCGCGGCTGCGCCAGCGATCCGCAGAAGTACTTCGACAGCCCGAGCAACGAGGCGCTGCAACGCGACTTCCGCCTCATCGCCGGCGAGCTGGCGAACCTCCGCATCGCCGAATAGCGGCCCCGACCGGGCTCAGGCCTCGCGGATGCCCAGCAGGAAGCGGTCGATCTCCGCCCGCAGGGTCGCCGCCTGCCGCCCCAGCCCGCCGGCCGAGGACAGGACCCGGGCGGCGGCCGCCCCGGTGTCCTCCGCCGCCCGGTTCACCTGGGCGATGTTGGCGGAGACGTCGGTCGTGCCGGCGGCGGCCTGCTGGACGTTGCGGGCGATCTCCCGGGTGGCCGCGCCCTGCTCCTCGACGGCCGAGGCGATGGTCGTCGTGATCTCGTCGATGCCGCCGATGGTCCGGCCGATGCCCTTGATCGCCTCGACGGTCCGCTCCGTGACCCGCTGCATGGCGGCGATCTGGGCCGAGATGTCCTCGGTCGCCTTGGCGGTCTGGTTGGCGAGCGTCTTCACCTCGCTCGCCACGACGGCGAAGCCCTTGCCGGCCTCGCCGGCGCGGGCCGCCTCGATGGTGGCGTTGAGCGCCAGCAGGTTGGTCTGGCCGGCGATCGCGCCGATCAGGTCGACCACCTCGCCGATCCGCCCGGCCGCCTCGGCGAGCCCCGCCACGGTGTGATCGGTCCGCGCCGCCTCCTCGACCGCCTGGCCGGCGATGGCCGAGGACTTCGCCACTTGGCGGCCGATCTCGGAGATCGAGACCGTCAGCTCCTCGGTCGCCCCGGCCACGGCCTGGACGTTGACGGTCGTCTGCCCCGCCGCGGCCGAGACGGCGACCGCCTGGCGGCTGGTCCGCTCCGCCGTGGCCGACATGCCCCCGGCCGTGGCGTCCAGCTCCGCCGCCGCGCCGGCCAGGGCCTCGAGCGAGGCGCGGACCGCGCCGTCGAAGGCGGCGATCTCCCCCTCGAGGTGGAGGCGGCGCGCCTCCTTGCGCTCCCGCTCCAGCCGCTGCTCCGCCTCCAGCCGCCGGGCGGCGACGGCGGCGTCCTTGAAGACCGCCAGGGCCCGGGCCAGCACGCCGATCTCGTCCCGCCGCCCCTCGCCGGCGACCGCGATGTCGAGCTCGCCCCGGGCGAGGCGCTCCATCAGCGCCGCGATGGCGGCCAGCGGGCGGACCGTCAGGGCGACGGTCACCCACAGGGCGAAGGCCGCGGCGGCGAGGCCGGCCAGGCTGAGGACGGCCATGGCGAGCCGGGAGGCGTCGTAGGCCGCCCCGGTGCGCCGGTACTGCGCCTCGGCCTCGCGGAGCTGGAGGTCGACCAGCCGGGCCACCACCTCGGAGAACGGGTCGATCGCCGCGTAGAGCTCGGCCTCGACGAAGGCCTGCAGCCCGGCCGCGTCGCGGTCGCGCATCAGCCGCAGCAGGGTCCCGGCCGCCGCCCCCGCCGCCAGCCGCAGCCGGTCGGCCTCGTCGGCGATGCGGCGCTCCTCCGGCGACATGTAGGTGGAGCGGTAGCCGGACCACAGCCCGGCCACGCCCCCCAGCGCCGCCTCGACGGATTCCGCGCCCTCGGCCCAAGGCACCGTCCCCGCCCGCACCTTGTGCGCCGTGTCGACGATGCGCACCGCGTAGAGGTCGGAGATCGCCTTGAGGTCCCGCATCGGGACCACGCGGTCGTCGTAGACGCTCCGCATCCCGTCATGGGCGGCCCCCAGGGCGAGCCAGCCCGCGACGGCGACGGCGAGCAGCGCGGCGGAGAGCGCAATCAGCGCCGCCATGAGCCGCGCCTTGATGGTCCTCATTGTAATCGTGTCCCGGCATATTGATTCCGCGCATGCCTAGACCCTGGGGCTTCCACAATCCATCCCCGCATGGGCCGGATTGTGTCGTCCGGCACTTCGCTCTTATTGCGAAATAAGAACAATCAACTTGTCTCGATTGCCGGACGACTGGTCCGCCGCCGCGGGACGGCCGCCCGCCGCGGGGCCGCGCCGCCGCCGCGTCTAAACCCCTTGGTAACGCCGCCCGGTCCACCTTGGGCGGGACGGCCGGCTGGGTGGCGGGGACTACGATCTTGGCGGAACGCGACCGCGCATTGGAGCTTGAGCGCTACGAGCTGGCCGCCCGGGCGGGCAGCGAGGCGCTGTGGGACTGGGACCTGCGGCGCGACCGCATCGCCTACGCCCCGCGCTGGTCCGAGCTGCTGGGCGTGGCCCCGGCGGCGCCGGACGACAGCCCGGAGCTCTGGCTCGGCCGGGTGCACGAGGAGGACCGGCCCTGGCTGGTCGCCACCTTCGAGGCGCAGATCGGCGGCGGCGGCGCGCCCTTCCAGCTCGAGCACCGGCTGCGCGACGGCGCCGGCTGGCGCTGGCTGCTGTGCCGCGGCATCGCCGTGGCGGACGCGGACGGCGAGCCGGCGCGGCTGGTCGGCGCGGTGGCGGACATCACCGAGCGCAAGCGCGCCGAGGAGGCGCTGCGCCTGTCGGAGGAGCGCTACGCCCTGGCGGCCGAGGCGGCCAACGACGCGCTCTACGATTGGGACGTGCGGGCCGACCGCATCTACTACGCCCCGCGCTGGAAGGCCCTGCTGGGATTCGCCGAGGGCGACATCGGCGACCGGCCGGAGGAGTGGCTGGGCCGCGTCCACCCCGAGGACCTCGTCTGGGTGCGCGCCACCGTCGAGGCGCAGTTCGCCCGGCCGAGCAACCCCTTCCAGATCGAATACCGCATCTTCGACGCCGGCGGCCGCACCCGCTGGATGCTGTGCCGCGGCATCGGCGTGGCGGACGGCGACGGCGCGGTGGTGCGGCTGGTGGGCAGCCAGGCCGACATCACCGAGCGCAAGCTGGCGGCCGACGAGGCCGAGCGCTCGGCCCGCGCCAAGGCCGACTTCCTGGCGACGATGAGCCACGAGCTGCGCACCCCGCTCAACGCCGTCATCGGCCTGTCGGAGATGCTGCACGAGGAGGCGCGCGAGGACGGCCCCTCCGGCTTCGTCGAGCCCCTGGGCCGCATCGCCGCGGCGGGCAAGCACCTGCTGGGGCTGATCAACGCCATCCTGGAGCTGGCCGACCTCGAGGCCGGCCGCGCCCGGCTGCGCAGCGAGGCCGTGCCGCTGGGGCCGCTGCTGCGCGACCTGGAGGCGGCGGTGGGCCCCCAGGCGGCGCGGCGCGGCAACCGCCTCGCCGTCGCCCCGCCGCCGGAGGGCCCGGAGGCGGCGCTGGAGGCCGATGCCGGCCGGCTGCGCCAGATCCTGCTGCACCTGCTGGGCAACGCCGCCAAGTTCACCGAGGGCGGGGAGATCGCCCTGTCGGTGGCGGCGGAGCGGCGCGACGGCGCCCCCTGGCTCGCCTTCGCGGTGCGCGACACCGGCCCCGGCCTCTCGCCCGAGCAGGCGGCCCGGCTGTTCCAGGACTTCGACGGCGACATGACCGACACCCGCCGCCACGGCGGCGCCGGGGTGGGCCTCGCCATCTCGCGCCGCATGGCCCGGCTGATGGGCGGCGACATCGGGGTCGAGAGCGCGCCCGGCCGCGGCTCCACCTTCACCCTGCGCCTGCCGCTGACGCCGCCGGGCTGACGCCGGCGGGGGCCGCCCTAGCCGAGCAGCCGGTCGGCCGGCAGGAGGAGCGTCGCCCGGGCGGGCTCCAGCGCGGCCGAGCCGCCGAGCTGGGCCGCCAGGGCCTCGACCAGCCGCAGGCTCAGCGCGTCGGCGGCGAAGGGGGCGTCGCTCGCCACCGCCAGCTCGGCCCGGCCGTCCTCGCGGCGGGCCAGCTCGACCGCCAGGCTGCGGCCGCCGCCCTTGAGCGCCAGCGCCAGCAGCTCGTTCGCCACCAGGCCGAAGGGCACGGCGTGCTCCAGCGGGCAGGCGAGCGGGGCCGCCCGCAGCGCGAAGGCGGTGCCGCGGTGCTGCGGCAGCACCTGCAGGCCGCGCACCAGCTCGTCCAGATGGGCGGCGAGGTCGATGCGGCCGAAATCCTCCGTCGCGTAGAGCTGGTCGTGGATGCGGCCCATCACGCCGATGCGCCGGCCCAGCATGTCGAGCCGCTCGCGGGCCAGCGGGTCGTCGATCTCGCGGGTCTCCAGCCGCATGAGGCTCCACATCACCTGGAGGTTGTTCTTCACCCGGTGGTGGATCTCGCGCAGCATCGCCTCCTTCTCGGCCAGCACGGCGTCGCGCGCCGCCTCGGCGCGGCGGCGCTCGGTGACGTCGTGGAAGTAGACCGCCAGCCCGTCCGCCCCCAGCGGGTAGGCCGCGACGGCGATCCAGGCGTCGCGCAGCGGCGAGCGCGCCTCGAAGCGCTCCGGCCGGCGTTCCGCCATGGCGCGGCGCAGCGGCGGGCCGACCTCGCTCGCCGCCACCGGCGGGAAGGCCTCCCACAGGGTGCGGCCGAGCAGCTCCTCGGGCCGGCGTCCGGCCAGCTCGGCGGCGCGGCCGTTGAGGTAGGTGAAGCGCCAGCCGGAATCGACGGCGTAGAAGGCCTCGCCGATGCTCTCGAGGATGTCGCTGGAGCGGCGGTGCGCCTCCTGCAGGGCCACGGCCTGGGCGTCGCGGCCGGCCAGCAGCCCGGCGAAGGCCTCGGCCAGGGCCGCCGCCTCGGCGCTGCGCGGGGCGGCGCCCGGCAGGGCCACCGGGTCGCCGCGGCCGAGCCGGGGCGCGGCCTCCGCCAGGGCGGCGAAGGGCGCCGCCAGGCGCCCGGCGAGCCACCAGGCGGCGAGCGCCAGGAGGGCGGCGCCGGCCAGCAGCGCCCCCGGCCGCCCCGCCGCCGCCAGGGCGAGGCCGGCCGCGGCCGCGGCCAGCGCGGCGAAGGCGCAGGCGAGCAGCGGGCGCAGTCCGGGCGGGCGGGGCATCGGCGGGGTTCCGGCGCGGGGGGTC